>ENA-UOWK01000171-UOWK01000171.1-bioreactor-metagenome-genome-assembly--contig:-NODE-171-length-76908-cov-21.564246_pt1 | contig 76908 bp, 72 predicted proteins | sample MGYA00238157_ERZ761612 | MGnify/ENA primary metagenome ERZ761612 (study PRJEB28901, sample SAMN06268035) | bioreactor metagenome | isolation source: Joint BioEnergy Institute, California, USA...
CCGCATTCAGCAAGACCTACAACGTGGACTCGCAGACGCCGGATTCGGCCGGCACGATGACGGCGATCACCACCGGCGTGAAGACCCATATGGGCGCCATTGGCGTCAGTGCCGGCACGCGCAATGACTGCGCCGACAGCCTTGGCAAGGGCCTGATGACCTGGCTGCAGCTGGCCGACAGCGCCGGCATGGGCACCGGCATCGTGAGTACCGCGCGGCTGACTCACGCCACCCCGGCCGCCACCTACGCGCATTCGCCGGACCGCAACTGGGAGAACGACAGCGACCTGCCCGAGCAGGCCAAGGCGGCCGGCTGCAAGGACATCGCCCAGCAGCTGCTGTCCACCGCACGCTTCGGGCGCGGCCCGCAGGTGATGCTCGGCGGCGGCCGCGGCCAGTTCACCACCGTGGACGAGCGCGACCCCGAGTACGACGACAAGGTCGGCCAGCGCCTGGACGGGCGCAGCCTGGTGCAGGAATGGCAGCAGGCCCACCCGCAGGGGGCCTACGTGTGGAACGCGGCGCAGCTGAAGGCTGCCGCCGGTGCACCGGCCGTGCTGGGCCTGTTCGAGCCGGACCACATGCAGTACGAACAGGACCGCCCGGGCGATGCCGCCGGCGAGCCCAGCCTGGCCGACCTGACCCGCGCGGCGATCGCCACCCTGTCCAAGGACCCGAACGGGTTCGTGCTGATGGTGGAAGGTGCCCGCATCGACCATGCCAACCATAGCGGCAATGCCTACCGTGCGCTCAGTGACACCGTGGCGCTGTCCGATGCGGTGCGTGCCGCGATGGAGGCCACCTCGGCCGAGGACACGCTGATCGTGGTCACCGCTGACCATTCGCACACGCTGAACTTCGTCGGCTATCCGGCGCGCGGCAACCCGATCCTGGGCAAGGTGCAGGACCGCGGTGGCGAGGATGGTCTGGGCACGCTGCAGCCGGCGCTGGACGGTCTGGGCCAGGCCTACACCACGCTGAGCTATGCCAATGGCCCGGGCTATACCGGCGCCAGCAACCAGCAGCCGGCCGGGCCCAAGCGCTTCCCGCACAACCCCAGCAGCTTCGAACCGCGCAGCGGCCGGCCGGACCTGCTGGCGGTGGATACCACGCACCCGGATTACATGCAGGAAGCCCTGGTACCGGCCAAGAGCGAATCGCACGGCGGCGAGGATGTGGGCATCTGGGCGCGCGGTCCCGGCAGCACGGCCTTCCGTGGCACGCTGGAGCAGAACGCCATCTACCACCTGATCGTGCAGGGCACCCCACGCCTGCGCGAGCGCCTGTGCCAGGCGGGTACCTGTGATGGCCATGGCGTGCCGGTGGAGCTGCCGCAGCCGGCCGCCTTCGAGCGCGCCCGCCAGGACTGAAGCGCACTGCGCTGGAGTGCCACGCGAACGGCGGCCATACTGGCCGCCGTTTCCGTTTCCGCCTGCGTGCGCGGGGCAATACGGCGTGGCCACCTTTCCCGATCTTGTGAACGTGCCCGGCCCGCTGCTGGTCGGCTTCAGCGGCGGCCTGGATTCCAGCGTGCTGCTGCATTGGCTGCACCGCTGCGCACAGGCGGCGGCCCAGCCGGTACGTGCGGTGCACGTGCACCACGGCTTGCAGGCACAGGCCGACGCATGGGTGCAGCACTGCCAGCAGCAGTGTGCGGTGCTCGGGGTGCCGCTGCGGATTCACCGTGTGCAGGTGAACGCCCAGAGCGGTCTCGGGCCGGAAGGCGCGGCGCGGCTGGCACGCCGCGAAGCGTTCAGCGCCGAACTGGAACGCGACGAGACGCTGGTGCTGGCCCAGCACCAGGATGACCAGGCCGAAACCTTCCTGCTGCGCGCCCTGCGCGGTGCCGGCGTGGACGGCCTGGCGGCCATGGCGGCCGAGACCACCCTGGAGGGCCGCCGCCTGTGGCGGCCCCTGCTGGGCGTGCCACGCCGCGCGCTGCAGACCTATGCCGAGGCGCACGGCCTGGCCTGGGTGGAAGACCCCAGCAACGCCTGCGATGACGCCGACCGCAACTTCCTGCGCCTGCGGGTGCTGCCGCTGCTGCGGCAGCGTTGGCCGCATGCCGCCGCCGCGCTGGCCACCAGCGCCGCCCACGCCGGGCAGCTGCGCACCCTGCTGGAGGATGAGGATGCGGCGCTGCTGCAGCACGTGCAGGTCACCCCGAACGTGCTGTCACTGGACCTGCTGCGGCAGGTGTCGCGCGAACGCCGCGCGCGCCTTGTCCGCGCGTGGAGCCTCCGGCAGTGCGGCTCCACGCCGCCGGGGCGCGTCCTGACGCAGCTGGAAGAGGAGGTACTGGGCGCTGCCAGCGACCGGGCCGCACAGGTGCGCTGGGGTACGCAGGTGATCCGCCAATGGCGCGAGCATCTCTACCTGTTGCCGGCCGAACTGCCGGTGCTGCCGGCCGGGTGGGAGCAGCACTGGGATGGCCGGGCGCCGCTGGCACTGCCCGACGGCGGTGAGCTGCGCCTGCTCGGCGCGGCCGCCTTCGCAGCGCCGCTGCAGGTGCGCGGCCGCCGGGGGGGCGAGCGCATCCAGCTGCCCGGCCGCACCCACCTGCATGCGGTGAAAGACTGCCTGCAGCGCGAACACCTGGCCCCGTGGCGGCGGGCGCAGCTGCCCCTGCTGTACGACGGCGACACCCTGCTGGCAGCGGCCGACGTGGTCATCGGCGCCGGGCTGCAGCCCTGGCTGGACGCGCAGGGCGCACGGTTGCAGTGGCGGCCGGGCGGCTGGTGAATTGACCCCTGCGCGCCACCCGTCCACACTTGGCACATGGCAAAGAAGTCCCCCGAAAACACCTCGCCGGTCGCCCAGTTCGAGCAGTCGCTCGAATCGCTGGAGCAGCTCGTTGAACAGATGGAAACCGGCGAACTGAGCCTGGAAGCCTCGCTCAGCGCCTACGAACGCGGTGTCGGCCTGTACCGGCAGTGCCAGCAGGCCCTGGAGCAGGCCGAGCTGCGGGTGAAGCTGCTCACCGACCCGGCGCAGCCGGAAAGCGCCGAACCGTTCGACCCGCCGCATCACGACGGTTGATGCATGAGCGTTGAAAGCCGTTTTTCCCGCTGGCGCGCGCATGTCGAACGCCAGCTCGAGGCTGCCCTGCCCTCTGCTGCACAGTCCCCGCACGGCCTGCACCAGGCCATGCGGTATTCGGTGCTGGGCGGCGGCAAGCGCATGCGGCCACTGCTGGTGCTGGCCGCCGGTGAAGTGGTCGGCGCCGACGCGGCAGGCCTGGATGCACCGGCCATGGCCGTGGAGCTGATCCACGCCTACTCGCTGGTACACGACGATCTGCCGGCGATGGACGACGACGCCCTGCGCCGTGGCAAGCCGACCACGCATGTGGCCTTCGATGAAGCCACCGCCATCCTGGCTGGCGACGCGTTGCAGGCGCGGGCTTTCAGCCTGCTGGCCGAAGCGGCGCTGCCCGCGGAACTGCGCGTGGCCTGCCTGCAGACGCTGGCCCAGGCCGCAGGTGCCGCCGGAATGTGCGGCGGCCAGGCGCTGGATATCGACGCCACCGGCCAGCAGCAGTCCCTGGATGCACTCAAGCGCATGCACGCGCTCAAGACCGGTGCGCTGATCCGTGCGGCGGTGCGCATGGGCGCGCTGTGCGGCAATGCATCCACGGAGGCACTTGCGCGGCTGGACCGCTTTGCCGATGCACTGGGACTGGCCTTCCAGGTACGCGATGACATTCTGGATGTCGAGGCCAGTTCCGAGCAGCTCGGTAAAACCGCCGGCAAGGACCAGGCGCAGGACAAGTCGACCTTCCCCGCGCTGCTGGGCATGGACGGTGCCAAGGCCGAACTGCATGCGCTCGCCCGTGTCATGCACGAAGCGCTGAAGGGCTACGGCGAGGAAGCCGATGCGCTGCGTGCGCTGGGCCGGCTGGCGATCGAACGCGATCATTGAGGTCGAACGCCCGCAGCGTGCCCGTCTCCATGAAAAAACGCCCGGCACTGCCGGGCGTTTTTCATCCACGTCGCCGCGATGATTACTTGATCAGACGCAGGATGAAGGGGTAACGGTAAGCCTCGCCATTGTTCGCCTTGACCGCGGCGATGATGGCGAACACCAGGCCGGCCAGGCCGACCAGCGGCATCAGCAGGAAGCCGATCAGCACGATCATCAGGATGCTCGACACGATCGCCGCCAGGCCCAAGGTGATCTGGAAGTTCAGCGCTTCCTTGGCCTGGTCGGTGACGAACGCCTTGCTCGGGTCATCCTTGTTCACCAGCCAGATCACCAGCGCGCCGATGATCCAGGTGAACAGCCCCAGCAGGTGCGCGACCAGCGCCATGGTGCGCTGGTCCGCCGGTGCCGCGCCGGTGGCCGGCGGCGGCGGCGGGGCAGTGACGTTGTCGTACTCGCTCATTGAACAGCTCCTCTTGAGTAATGGGATCGAAGCCACCCCGCTCCCCGCGGGATGTCGCAACCGCCATAGAGTACGCCATTCACGACACTATTCAGCTTCCGTCAGTCATTGCCGGCCACGGTCATCCGGCCCACGAGGATCGCGCCGGTGCGGATGTGCGAGCGCGGGTCCACATCGGCCCCCACCGCCTCGATGGCGGCGAACATCTCGCGCAGGTTGCCGGCGATGGTGATGCCATCGACCGGATACAGGATTTCGCCGTTTTCCACGCGGAAGCCGCCGGCCCCGCGCGAGTAGTCACCGGTCACCCCGTTCACGCCCTGCCCCATCAGTTCGGTCACCAGCAGGCCGGTGCCCATCTGCGCGGCCATGGCGTGCATATCCAGGCCCGGCGCGCTGGGGGCCAGCTGCAGGTTGTGCACGCCACCGGCGTTGCCGGTGGTCTGCAGGCCCAGCTTGCGCGCCGAGTAGGTCCCCAGCACGTACCGCTGCAGCACGCCGTCGCGCACCAGCGAGGAGGCCCGGGTGGCCACGCCATCCCCATCGAACGCGGCCGAGCGCAGGCCGCGGCGCAGGTGCGGCAGTTCGTCGATCTGCATCCACGACGGGAACAGCTGCTGGCCCACGCTGTCCAGCAGGAAGCTGGCCTGCCGGTACAGCGCACCGCCGGACACTGCCGAGAGCAGGTGGCCGACCAGGCTGCGGGCCACTTCGGGCGCGAACAGCACCGGCATGCTGGCCGTGGCCATCGAACGCGGCTGCAGCCGGGCCACGGTGCGCTGCGCGGCGCGCCGGCCGATGGCCAGCACATCCTGCAGGTCCTCGCGGGCCAGCGCGCTGCTGTACCAGCCATCGCGCTGCATGCCATCGCCATGCCCGGCAATGAGCGCGCAGCCGATGGAATGATGGGTGCCGCGATCGCGGCCGATGAAGCCGTGCGAGTTGGCGTACACCGACAGGCTCTGCGAACTGGAGGCCGACGCGCCGTCGGAGTTGCTGATGCGGCCATCGGCTTCGCGGCCGGCCGCCTCGCACGCCAGCGCCAGGTCGATGGCCTGCTCGGCCTGCAGCTCCCAGGGGTGCCAGCTGTCCAGGTCGGGGAACGCGCGCGCCATCAGCGCCGGGTCGGCCAGCCCGGCGCAGGCATCGTCCTCGGTGTGGCGGGCAATGGCACAGGCCTGCTCCACCGTGGCCTGCAGGCTCGCCGGGTGCAGGTCGGCGGTGCTGGCACTGCCCTTGCGCGTACCGAAATACACGGTCACCGCGATGCCCCGGTCCTGGGTGGATTCCACGGTTTCCACCTGGCCCAGGCGCACGTTCACGTCCAGCCCGCGGTCCTCGCTGCAGGCCACTTCCGCCTGGCTGGCACCCAGGCGGGCAGCGGTGTCGAGCAGCTGGCGGGCGATGCCTTCCAGCTGGTCCAGGCGGGCCTGGCTGTCCGGGCGGGCAGCCACTTCAGGGGCGATCACGTTCAATGCTTTATCCTGTACAGGTTGGGCCCGGCACGACGCCGGGCGACGATTTTCGGAAGTAGGAACAGACGATGCGCGGACGCGATGAAGAAACCGGTGAATTCCACGACAAAAGCCGCAAGCAGAAGCGCGGCGAAGCGCTGGAAGTGCTGGCCCTGGGTGAAAAGCTGGTTGCCCTGACACCGGCCCAGCTGGCCCGGGTACCGGTGCCGGAAGACCTGTTGCCGCACATCGCCGAGTGCAAGCGGATCACCGCCCACATCGCGCACAAGCGGCAGCTCGCGTTCCTGGCCAAGCACATGCGCCGCGAGGACGAGGCCACGCTGGAGGCGATCCGCGATGCGCTGGACGCCAGCAGCGATACCTCGCGCCGTGAAGTGGCCATGATGCACCGCGCCGAGGACTGGCGCGAGCGCCTGCTCGAGCAGGGCGACGCCGCGCTGGCCGCGCTGCTGGACGAGTACCCGCAGGCCGACCGGCAGCAGCTGCGCACGCTGGTGCGCAACGCCCAGGCCGAGAAAGCGAAGAACAAGCCGCCGCGCGCGTACCGGGAGATCTTCCAGGTGCTGCGCGCGCTGATGCTGCCGGCCGCGCTCGGCCTGGCCGGGCCGGGCGGGGATGACCCTGCCGAAGACGATCACGGCGACAGCGAGGACTGAGTCCCCGCTGCCGGGCGCGACGGACCGCACCGCCGCGCTCAGGCCTGGGTACCGCCAACGGTCAGCCCGTCGATCAGCAGCGAGGGCTGGCCCACGCCGACCGGCACGCTCTGCCCGTCCTTGCCGCAGATGCCGACGCCCGCGTCCAGGGCCAGATCATTGCCGATCATCCGCACCTTCTGCATGGTCTCCGGACCGTTGCCGATCAGCGTGGCGCCCTTCACCGGGGTGGTGATGCGGCCATCCTCGATCAGGTAGGCCTCGGTGGCCGAGAACACGTACTTGCCGCTGGTGATGTCCACCTGGCCACCGCCGAAGTTGACCGCGTACAGGCCCTTCTTCACCGACCGGATCATCTCCTGCGGATCGTGCTGGCCGGCACGCATGTAGGTATTGGTCATGCGCGGCATGGTCAGGTGCGCGAACGATTCACGACGGCCATTGCCGGTGGGTGCCACGCCCATCAAGCGGGCGTTGAGCGAATCCTGCATGTAGCCGACCAGGATGCCGTCCTCGATCAGCGTGGTGCACTGCGTGGGGTGGCCCTCGTCATCGATGTTCAGCGAGCCGCGGCGACCGTCCAGCGTGCCATCGTCGACGATGGTCACACCGGGAGCGGCCACGCGTTCGCCCATGCGACCGGCGTACACGCTGGTGCCCTTGCGGTTGAAGTCACCTTCCAGCCCATGGCCGACCGCCTCGTGCAGCAGCACGCCCGGCCAGCCGGGCCCGAGCACCACCGGCATCACCCCGGCCGGTGCCGGCACCGCTTCAAGGTTAACCAGCGCCTGCCGCAGCGCCTCACGCGCGAACGCCTCCGGGCGGCCGTCGGCGAACAGCTCAGCATAGTCGTAGCGGCCGCCGCCGCCGGCGTAGCCGGATTCACGGCGCCCGGCCTGCTCCACGATCACCTGCACATTCAGCCGCACCAGCGGGCGGATGTCCGCCGCCAGCACGCCGTCGCTGCGGGCGATCAGCACGGTGTCCACCCCGCCGGACAGGCTCACCATCACCTGCTTGACCCGCGGATCGGCGGCGCGCAGGAAGCCGTCCAGGCGCTTGAGCACCTCCACTTTGGCCTCGTTGCCCAGGCTGTCCACCGGATCCAGCGCCGGGTACAGCGCACGCGAGGCGCCCCGCACCAGCGAGCGGCCCGCCTGGGCGCCGCCTTCACGGGAGATCGCCCGCGCGGAGTGCGCCGCCGCCAGCAGGGCATCGCGGTGGATGTCATCGGAATAGGCGAAGCCGGTCTTCTCGCCGGCGATGGCGCGCACGCCAACGCCCTGCTCGATGGAGTGGGCGCCGTCCTTGACGATGCCATCTTCCACACTCCAGCTCTCGCGGCGGGCGTGCTGGAAATACAGATCGCCAAAATCGATCCCCGGGCCAAGCAACTGGCCGAAGGTCCGTTCCAGGCTGCCGGCGTCCAGCCCGGCGGGCTGCAGCAGGCGGTCGGTGGCAAGGGTGAGTGCGTTGTCGGTCATGAGTCCTGATCTGGGGGCGGGGCGCGGGCTTGCAAGCTGCGCCGGGACAAAGGGGGGCGCGGCCGTCAGCGCGATGGCGGCGCGTCGGACGAGGGCGGCGTGGGCGCCTGGCGCTCCACGACCTCGACCTTGGGTTCCTTCCAGGGGCCGCTGACATGGTAGGTCTTGGCGCCGATTGCACCCAACGGCTTGGCCAGCACCGCATTGGTGGCCGCACCGAGTGCGGCGCCCACCGGGCCGCCGGCCACCGCGCCCACCACCGTCAACAGGTTGCCGGCGCGGGGGTTGACGTCGATGGTCTGGTCGAACTGCTGGCGGCGCAGGTCGGTGCGCCCGCGGATGCGGATATCGGCCGCGGGGCCTTCGATGCTCACCTTGTCCGTGGTGGCCATGCCGTCGGCGAACCGCACCGTGCCCTCCACCTGGTTGAAGGCGAAGCCCTTGGAGAAGAAATCGCGGAAATCGAACATCAGCCGCCGCGGCAGCTGGGTCACGCTGAGCAGGCCCAGCACGCGCCCGGCGCCGGGCTCCAGTTCCAGCAGCTGGCCGTTGCGGGCCTGCAGCTGCAGCTGCCCCTGCAGGTTGCCCAGCTGGAAATCGGACGGGCCACCGGGCCAGCGCGCCTGCAGCTCGGCATGGCCCTGGCCGCCGCGCAGCTGGCCGGCGTAGTCCAGGTCGGCCATCAACGCCCCCAGGTCGTCGCTGCGGACCTGGGCATTGACCTCCGTGCGCGCGGCCGCGCCTTTGCCCAGCCAGCGCCCCTGCACATCGATGGCCTGCCGTGGCGAGCGGAAGGTGAGCTGGTTCACTGCCAGCCCGCCGGGGACCGGCTGCGAGCGCAGCACCGCCTGGCCGAGCTTGATGGCGCCGAAACGCAGGTCGGTGATGTCCAGCGACAGCGGCGGAATCGCGGCCGGGTCGATGTCATCCGCGCCGGCCTGCACGCGCGCGGGCTGCGCCGGCGCATCAGGCATCGGAATGAGCGCGCCATCGCCCGGTGGTTTCACCGGGGTGGGCAGGGATCGCCAGTAAACGCGCTGCAGGGTGCCGCTGATGGCCCCGCCGGGGGCATTGGGCACGCGCAGCTGGCCAGCCAGCGAGGGGCCCTGCAGGTCCACGTTGACCTGCTGCGGACCCGGCCGCAGCTGCAGCCGGGTGTTTTCGAACACACCGCCGATCAACAGCAGCTGGGCCACCTGCACGTCCACCGAGCGCAGCGGCATGCCGTCTGCGTCCTGTCCCTCGCCGCCCCGGGCCAGGCCGATCCATTCCAGCGCGTCCAGCGACCCGCTGCGGCCGTTCACGGCCAGGCCGCTGGCCGGCGGATCGCGGTCGACCTGGCTGCGCCCCAGGGTGACCTGCACACCGGTCTGGCCGTGCTGGGTCCGCGCGGCCAACGCCAGCCGTTCGCCGAAGGCGACCTCGATGCGTCCTGCGCCCATCGGCAGCGGTGCGTTCACCGTGGTGGCCAGCGCTTCGTCGGCCGGCTTGTCCAGCGGCGCCGGCAGGTCCAGGCGGGTGCCGACCAGATCCGAGCGCAGATGCAGCTGCGCGGCGGCCGCCGGCGGCGCGCGCCCGGCGGCGGCAGGCGCTGTCTTCGGCAACGTCACCCCGATGCTCCACGCCGAGGTGCCGTCGATATAGGGGGCCAGCCAGCCCAGTTCCGGCGCGCGACCGAGCAGCTGGCGGGCGTCCAGCGACGCGTCCAGCTGGGATTCGAAGGCATGCTGCGGCTCGCGCACGAAGCCCCCGGCGCGCAGGCTCAGCCGACCGTCCCGGCCGAGGTGGCGCACGCTCAGCGCATCGGCGGCGAAGCCGGCGCTGCCGTACTGCGCCTGCCCACGCACATTCTCGAAGGCAAGGTCGTAGCGCTTCTCGGACAGCGCCACCCCGCCCAGCTCCACAGTGCCGCGCAGGTGGCCGGGCTGGCCTTCATGCAGCGGCTGCAGCAGATCGAAGGTGACCGCCGCCGGGCCGGTGGCGGTCAGGTTGTCCAGCGTGTCGCCGTACTGCTCCTGCAGCGGGCTGCGCCGGAGCATGGCCAGCAGCGCCTCGGCGCGGCTGCTGCTGTGCGCGCGCACATACAGGGGCGTGTGCGCGAAGCTCTCGATGCCGGCCTCCAGCCCTTCCACCGCCACGTCGCCCAGCCGGGCGCGGCCGCGCAGCTGGAAACCGGGGCCCACGAAATCGATGTCCGCGTCCACCTGCTCCATCGCCGGCCAGTCGTGCTGGAAACGCACGGTGCCGTCGTCAATGTGGCCGCTGGCCTGGAACCGGCCGTCCTGGTTGTCGAACGGCCAGTCGTCCAGATCGCCGGTGACCAGGCCGATGCCACCGCGCACGTGTCCGTCCACCAGCGCCATGTCCAGCCAGTCGGTGGCGGCCTTGCTCATCTTCGAATGGATCCAGAAGCGCTTGGCCGCGGTCATCGGCACATCGTCGATCTTCGCCGCCAACGCCATCCACGGCCGGCTGCCGTTGCCCTGGAACCACAGGCCGCCACGCACGTCGGCGGCGTAGTCGGTGCCCTGCACACGCAGCGCCGGGGTACCCACCCGCCAGCCACCGGCTTCATCGCGCCAGCCGACCACCTCGCCGGCCAGGTGCACGTCGTGGCGCACCCCGAAGCCGTCCGGCCAGTCGAACTGCAGCTGCTGCTGCGGCTGCAGCTGCAGGCTGAAACCCGCGCCGTCGGCCTGGAAGGTGCCGGCCACGCCCTGCAGCCCGGGCGCGCCGTTGACGCTGGCAAACGCCAACCGGTCCAGCTCGCCCTGGGCCCAAAGCGGGCCGTCGCGCTCACCGCGCAGCTCCAGCCGGCGCACACGCACCTGCGGCGCGGCGCGGTACAGCCAGTCGCGCAGCGCGGCATCCACGCGATCGGTCAGCGCCAATGCGCGCAGCAGCGCACTGCCATCCACATTCGCACCGACCAGCGCCAGGTGCTGCCCGCCGGCCACCAGCAGCCCGTCCAGCACCTCCTCGCGATCCTGCGCGGCGATGCGCAGGCGCGGTGCCTCGGCCCGCCAGCCACCGGGGCTGTAGCGCCAGCGCGCACGCACCTGCAGCCGCTGCAGCTCAAGTTCCGGTCGCGCGACATGGGCGGTGGGGGCACCGCGCAGCCGCACCGCGGCCAGGTCCGAATCCGTCGTCACCATCACCGGGCGGAAATCACGCAGGTCCACCCAGGCATTGAGCTCGCCCCGGCCGCCGGCCACCTGCACACCGGCGGCGCGCAGCCAGCCCGACCACGGCGCCAGATCCACCGTGTCACCGCCCAGCCACGCCTGGCCGTTGCCGTGACGACGGTCCACGTCCAGCGCCGCCTGCAGTGGCAACGTGCGCTGACGGGCCCAGGCGCGCACGCCGACCTGCAGCCGATCGCCGTTGACCTGCAGCCGCAGGTCGATGCGCGGCACGCTCGCCTGCAGCCCAAGCGACGGCGCAACCACCTCCAGGCGGCCTTCGGACACCTGCAGCTCGCCCAGCCGGCGCAGCGCATCGAGCGGATCACCGGTGCTGGCGTGCGGCAACCCGCGCACCGACCAGCGTCCGTCATTGCCGCGTTCCAGGGTCAGCGCCAGCCCACGCAGGCGCAGTTCGGTCAGCGAGTGGCCGGGCAGCAGCCCGGAATACAGGGCCACCTGCACCTGTGCCTGGCCGATGTGCAGGCCCTCGCCGGGCCCGATGCGCAGGCCATCCAGCTGCAGTACCGGACCACGCCGCGTCCACTCGGTCTGCAGCCCCTGGAAGCGCACCGGCTGCCCGGCACGCGTGCTCAGCCACTGCGCCACCGCGTCGGGGTGGCGTTCAACCCACGGCAGCAGCTGGCTCAGCGTGCCCACCAGCAGCGCCACCGTCACCAGCGCCACCGCCACGGCATACAGGGCCAGACGGCGCAGCCTGCGCAGGCGCCGGCGCGGCGGTGTGCTCATCGGCGGTGCGGGCGCCGGACGGCGCCGTGGACATCAGAGCAGAACGACATCGAACTGCTCCTGCAGATACTGCTCGTCGGCCTGGAAGTGGATGCTCTTGCCGAGGAACTCCTCCAGCTCGGCAACCGCAGCCGTCTCATCCTCGGTGATGCGCGCGACGACCTTGCTGGAAGCAATCACCAGCAGGCGCGCGGCGTCGAACTGGCGCACGGCACGGGTGATCTCGCGGAAGATCTCGTAGGTGACCGTTTCAGTGGTCTTGATGCTGCCCCGGCCGGCGCATTGCGGGCAGGTTTCCGACAGCTGGCGCTCCAGGCTTTCCACCGTGCGCTTGCGGGTCATCTCCACCAGGCCCAGCGGTGAGAACTCGTACACCGTGGTCTTGGCATGGTCGCGGGCCAGCGCCTTCTCCAGCGTGCGCAGCACCTGGCGGCGGTGCTCGGGATCATCCATGTCGATGAAATCGATGATGATGATGCCGCCCAGGTTGCGCAGCCGCAGCTGCCTGGCCACCGCCTGCGCGGCCTCCAGGTTGGTGCGGAACACGGTTTCTTCCAGGTTGCGCTGGCCCAGGAACGAACCGGTGTTCACATCGATGGTGGTCATCGCCTCGGTCTGGTCGATCACCAGATACCCGCCGGACTTGAGCGGCACCTGCTTCTCCAGCGCGCGGCCGATCTCGTCCTCCACCCCGAACATGTCGAAGATCGGCCGGTCGCCCACGTACAGTTCCAGCCGCTCGGCCAGCACCGGCATGTACTTGGCCACGAAGGCCTGCAGCTGGGCGAAGGTTTCCTTGGAATCCACCTTCACCTTGTGCACATCCTTGCGGATCAGGTCGCGCACCGACCGCAGCGGCAGGCTCAGGTCTTCGTAGATCACGCTGCACGAGGCCGCCTCGCGGCCGCGGCGCTCGACCACGTTCCACACCCGCGACAGGTAGGCGATGTCCTCGGCGATCGCCTCGGCCGGCTGGCCTTCGGCGTTGGTGCGCACGATGTAGCCGTAACCGCCATGCTGCGCGGAGATCTCGGTCACCAGACTCTTCAGGCGCGCGCGCTCGGTATCGTCCTCGATCCGCGCCGAGACGCCGACCACCTTGGACTGCGGCAGCAGCACCAGGTAGCGCGAGGGAATGCTGATCTGCGTGGTCAGGCGCGCGCCCTTGGTGCCGATCGGGTCCTTGACCACCTGCACCACGATGTCCTGGCCGTCACGCAGCAGCTCCACGATCGGCACGGAGGACGGCGGCGGCAGCGTGGTGCCGTCGGTATCCGGGCTGGCCACCGGTGCCGGCCGCACCACATCGTTGGCGTGCAGGAACGCGGCACGGTCCAGGCCGACCTCCACGAAAGCCGCCTGCATGCCCGGCATCACCCGCTGCACCTTGCCCTTGTAGATGTTGCCCAGCACGCCACGGCGCCAGCCCCGTTCGATGTGCAGTTCCTGCAGCATGCCGTTCTCGATCACCGCCACCCGGGTTTCGCGCGGGGTCACGTTGACCAGGATTTCTTCAGACATCGGCGGCGCACTCCGTGGCGGCATCAAGGGGGGCCGGCAGACCGGCGTCGGCCAGCAGGTGATCGGTGTGGTACAGGGGCAGGCCCATCACGGCCGAGTAGCTGCCGGACAGGTGCTGGATGAAACGTTCCGCGCCGCCCTGGATGGCATAGGCGCCGGCCTTGTCCAACGGCTCGCCGGTGGCCACATAGGCGGCGATGGTGGCCGCGTCCAGTGCGGCAAAGCGCACCTCGGAGACCACCAGGACCTGGCGCAGGTCGGCTGCGTCAGCCAGTACCACCGCGGTCATCACCTGGTGGGTGCGCCCGGACAGCGTGGCCAGCATGGCGCAGGCATCGGCGGCATCGACCGGCTTGCCGAACACCCGGCCGTCCAGCACCACTTCGGTGTCCGAGCCGATCACCCGCGCCTGCGGATCGTCGGCAACGACCGCGGCCAGGCCGGCGCGTGCCTTGTCGGCCGCCACGCGCAGCACGTAATCCGAAGGCGTTTCGTCGCTGCCGCGGTGCTCAGGCACCTCCAGCGACAGGGCGGTGAAGGGACGCCCCAGGCGGGCAAGCAGTTCGCAGCGGCGCGGGGAACGGGAGGCAAGATAGAGCATCCGCACAGCATACCCTGCGCGCCGGGGCTGAATCGAAGCCAACACGCTCCCCGCGCGGCCAACCCCGTTCCGGCTCACAACCCGTTCATTCCGTTGCCAGCACCCTCGCTGCATCACAAGGAGATGTCCATGCGCCACCCGTCCCTGTCCCCGCTGCTGCTCGCCCTTTCGCTTGCCCTGGGAGCCTCGATGACCGCCCATGCCGCACCGCCCGTCCCGCCTGCCATCGCGCCGGCCGAGGGCACCCTGCTCAATGTGTCGGCCAGCGCCGACGCCAGCCGCGTGCCGGACGTGGCCAGCCTGTCGGCCGGCGTGGTCACCCAGGCCGCCGATGGCAACAGCGCCATGCGCCAGAACGCGCAGCAGATGGACAAGGTGATGGCGGCGGTGAAGGCGGCCGGCATTGCCGAGCGCGATGTGCAGACCAGCGGCATCAGCCTGAGCCCGCAGTACCGCTATGCGGAGAATGAAGCGCCGAAGATCACCGGCTACCAGGCCAGCAACACGCTGAATCTGAAAGTGCGCGACATCACCAAGCTCGGCCGGGTCCTGGATGCGCTGGCCGCGCAGGGGGCCAACCAGATCAACGGGCCGACCTTCCAGATCGATGAGCCCGGTCCGGTGGAGGACGAGGCGCGGCTGGCCGCACTGAAGAAGGCACAGGCGCGTGCGGAGACCTACGCCACCTCGCTGGGCATGCGCGTGCGCCGCATCGTGAGCATCTCTGAAAGCGGCGGCAATTTCCGCCCGATGATGATGGCACGCATGTCCGCCGCGCCGATGGCGGCCGACGTGTCCACGCCGGTAGCCCCCGGCGAGTCCACCGTGTCGGTGAACCTGGACGTGGTGTTCGAACTGGGCCGCTGAGCCCGGACCGGCTCACGCCCCATCGTTCCCCCCAACGGCGCCTCAAGGCGCCGTTGTCGTGTCTGCCTGAGCGGCAGCCCAACGACCGGGTAGCGGGCACTGGCGCACGACCGCGGCCGCCGCGTATTGCTGAACCGCCGGCAACATCGGCCAGCCCCGCACCCTGCCCTGGTGCGTTGGCGCTTCAGCGGCACGGCCGTTCGCACCGTGCCGCGATCCCTTTCCTGGAGGTGGCCCATGGTCCGTACGATCCGCGCAGTTCCCTTCCCCGCAGCCGAGCCGGTACGCCCGCAGCGTGCGGCGCCGCGTAAGCCGCTGCAGCACGCCCGCATCGCGGCGTGGAGCACGGCGCTGGCCGTGCACGTGCTCGCACTGTTGCTGCTGCTGGTGCCGGCGACCTACGTGGCCGCCCCGTTGCCCCGTGACACGTCCCTGCAGGTGCGCTGGATCGTGCCCGCACCCACACCTCCGGTGCCCCCACCCATCCAGACGGCCGCCCCGCTGCCGCCGACCGCACCGACGGCGGTCAGTCACGCCCTGCCCGCCCCGCTGCCGGCGCCCGTGGCGCAACTGCAGACACCGGCCATCGCACTGCCAGCGACCGAGGCGGTACCGGCGCTGCCGGTGGCACCGGTGGAACCGTCCGCAGCGCCCGCAGCGGGCGCCACGCTGCGCTACCGCAGTGCGCCCCCGCCCGCGTATCCGCTGGCTGCGTTGCGCAGCGGCGAACAGGGCACGGTCCTGCTGCGGGTGGAGGTGGCAGCCGATGGCCGCCCCACGGCGGTCGCGGTGGAGCGCAGCAGCGGCTCACGCGCGCTCGACCAGGCGGCGCGGCAGCAGGTGCTGCGGCGCTGGCAGTTCGTTCCCGCCATGGCGGAAGGCCAGCCGGTGGCCGCGATCGGCCTGGTGCCGATCAGCTTCGCGTTGCCGCAGTGACACCGCGCCCGGAGCGGCCGCGCGCCGCTCCGGGCCCACGCCGCCGCAAACTGCGACGGCCGTTCCTGAACGGCGCGGATTAAGCATTTTTTCACTCCTGCATCACGCCAGACAAACCTAGATTGGCGCCGTCGCACGCACGGGGGATGCGACGGAACCGCCGCAAGGCAACCCAGTCAGGAGAGAACCGTGAACCACCTGATCAAACGGCCCACGCGCCGTCGCACCCACCCGCTTTCGCTGTCGATCCACCGCGCCCTGGCCAGCAGCGCGCTGCTGCTGGCCGGCAGCCTTGCCGTTACCGGCGCCGCCAGCGCGCAGGAACGGGCCACCAACCTGGACCGCATCACCGTCACCGGCTCGAACATTCCCCGCACCGATACGGAAACCCCGTCGCCGGTGCAGGTCGTCACCCGCCAGGAAATCGACCGCACCGGCAAGAACACGGTGGCCGAGTACCTGCAGACCCTGACCTCCGATGGCTCCGGTTCGGTGCCCAAGACCTTCGGCAACGGCTTCGCCGGCGGCGGCGCCGGCATTTCCCTGCGCGGCCTTGGCGCAGGCTCCACGCTGGTGCTGCTCAACGGCCGGCGCATGGCCACCTACGGCCTGGCCGACGATGGCCAGAAAGTCTTCACCGACCTGAGCACCATTCCGCTGGACGCCGTGGAGCGCGTGGAAGTGCTCAAGGACGGCGCCTCGTCGGTCTACGGTTCCGACGCCATCGCCGGTGTGGTCAACATCATCCTGCGCAGTGACTTCACCGGCGCGATCCTGCGCGGCTCCTACGGCATGTCCGGCGACAGCGACGGCGATGCGCGCAAAGCCACCCTCACCGCCGGCACCGGCAGTCTGGCCGAGGACGGCTGGAATGCCTTCGTCAGTGTCGATGTCGGCAAGACCGATGGCATCCGGGTCAGCGACCGCCGCAACCGCAAGTGGATCGGCACGGGCGACCTGCGGCCCTGGGGCTACAGCGCCGGCGGCAGCCAGTTCCTGGGCGGGGCAATCACCGGCGGGGGTGCCGGCGGCGGCGTCTCGCCGGCCGGCAGCATCTTCAACCCCACCACCGGTCTGCTGGAATCCCTCCCGGGTTGCGCGGCATTCTCCAGCCTCACCCCGCAGGACCCGGGTGGTGGCTGCCTGTGGGACGCCGGCCAGTTCCGTGACCTCAGCCCGGAAGAGAAATACGCCAACATTTTCAGCCGTGCCACCTTCGCGCTCAACGACACCGCTGAGATCTACGTCGAGATGGGCTATTCGAAGAAGGAGACGGTGTTCAACAACACGCCCTCCAGCGTGTCCGGCGCGTGGGGGTACCCGGGCGGCCCGGTGAATGCCAACAGCGGACCAGGCGCCACGGTCCTGGCGGTCGGCCATCCGGACAATCCGTACAACGAGCCGGTGCGCGTGCGCTATTCCGCGTGGGATGTCGGACCGCGCGTGACCACCAACAAGAACGAGTTCACCCGGTTCCTGGCCGGCATCAAGGGCACCCTGGGCGACTGGAACTACGACACCGCCTACCTGCACTCCGGCACCGACCTGGTCAACCGCCGCGATGGCTTCCTGCGCTACAGCGCCGTGCAGTGCGTGCTGGGCAACCCGGCCTGCCCGGCCGGTACGTGGAACATCGGGCAGGGCTCGGACAGCAACCCGCAGAGCCTGTACGACTACATTTCCCCGACCATCAGCGCGAATGCCAAGAGCACGCTGGACATGTTCGACTTCAAGGTCAACCGTTCGCTGGTGGACCTGGCCGGCGGTGCGATGGGCCTGGCGCTGGGCGCGGAGTGGCGGCGCACCAGCAACAGCCTGACCCCGCAGACCTACACCGATATCGGCGACATCATCGGCCTGGGTTACTCCGCCTATGACGGCACCCAGAACGTCTACGCCGGCTTTGCCGAGCTCTCCGCGCCGGTGCTGGAATCGCTGGAGCTCAACGCGGCGGTACGCTACGACAAGTACGAAAGCGGCGAAGACGCGGTCAAGCCCAAAGCGGGATTCAAGTGGTCGCCGGTGGAGTGGTTCGCACTGCGCGGCACCTACGCCGAGGGCTTCCGCGCGCCCAACCCGGCCGAGAACGGCGATGGCGGCCTGGCCGCGTTCTCCAGCGCGCTCGATCCGGTGCGCTGCCCCAACGGCACCCCGGCCGCGGGCGGCTCCCTGGATGACTGCGGCCTGCAGCCGGTGGCCATCATCACCACACCAAACCCGGACCTGAAGCCGGAAGAGTCCAAGAGCTACACCCTGGGCGTGGTACTGCAGCCCACCCGCAGCACCTCGGTGACCATCGATGCCTGGCGGATCAAGCGCACCAACGAGATCGCCCAAGGCAGTACCAGCGATGCCATCGCCGCCGGCAACGTGCTGCGTGACACCGACCTGCTCAACGGCGTGGCCGGCACCGGCTCGATCCTTGCGATCAACACCGGCTACGTCAATGCCAACTCGTCCAAGGTCGAAGGCGTGGATGTGGATGTGCGCCAGGACATTCCGCTGGGCAACGCCGGCGATCTGCGCCTGGACCTGCAGTGGACCCACACCCGCTCGTTCGAGCGCACCGAGGGCTCCACCACCCACGAGTACGCCGGTACCCACGGCAACTGCGATGTGACCAACTGCATCGGCACGCCGAAGGACCGCATCAACTTCGGCGCGACCTGGAACTACAACGCATGGTCGGTGAGCGGCATCGTCAACTACATCAGCAGCATGGACAACCTGGCCGAGACCGGCGGGACCAAGGAAGACGACTGCCTGAACTTCTACGCCGACGGGCGCCCGGCGCCAGGCAACTGCTCGATCGCCTCGTTCACCACGTTCGACCTGTCGGCGAACTGGAAAGCGAGCGATCACCTGGAGGTGTTCGGCTCGGTGGCCAACGTGTTCGACCGCATCGCACCACTGGATCCGGCGACCTACGGCGGAGTGAACTACAACCCGCTGCACTACAGCGGCGCGATCGGCCGCTACTTCACGCTGGGGGCGAAGTACACGTTCAACTGACTGCGACGCGTACGCAGGGGTCCGGGCCGTACCGCCCGGGCCCCTGCGGTTTCAGGTGGACTCACGCGGCGGAGGCGTCAGTGAGCCGGCCGCGCCCTGGCCGGGCGGTACTGGCGCTGGTTTCCCGTTCGCGGCCCTTTCGGATCGACATTCACGCACAGCCGCTCGCCGCACAGCGTGGCGTCGGAGGCATGGAAGGCCCGTACCACCGGCACCGCGTTCTCATGGCGGTGCAGCTCTTCCTTCACGTTCGCCAGTTCACGCCGGTAGTAGCCCAGCAGGCCCCAGCCGACCACCAGCACCAGCACCAGGAGCGCGCCGGCCACACCGAACAAGGCCCAGACCGTTCTGCTTGCCCGGTGCAGGCGCGCGGACGTCGCCGAGACGGCCCGGTCGTACTCCCGGGCCACCGGTGACACCGCCGCCTTGGCTTCGGTGGCGATCTGCACGCCGGCACCGCGGATGATGGCGTTCACATCGTGCCGGAAATGCCCCGCCTGCTGCTGCAGCGCCTCGATCTGCTGACTGAGCGCGGCACCCAGGCGCGCGTCACGCTGGGCCATTTCCGATCGCAGCAGCAACAGTGCCTTCAGGGCGTCGTCCGCATGGCCGGTCTTCATTGTTCAACCTCCGGGTGGTGATCGGATCCATTACCTGTGCAGGATCGGGGTGTGCGGCAACTGCGCGCGCTGCTGCTGTTCCAGCGCCTGCTGTTCGGCCAGCCACTGATCGCCCAGCTGCGCCAGTCGCTGCCCCTCGGGTGAGCGGGAAAACGCGATGGCGATGCGGTCCAGCGCCTCGCTGTCATTGGCCAGCAGTGCGGCATAGGCGCTGTTGAGATACGGGTCGTCGAAGGGACCGCTGGGCGGTGCGGCCTGTTCCGGCGGCCGCACGGCCGGGGCCACGAACGCATCGTGCGTGTGGACCCGCGCACGGCTGCTCGCCAGCGCGTCATCGAGCTGCGCGGCCAGCTGCGGCCAGGCGGGTTGCGGGTCGGCGAACGGCTGCGCCGAGACGCGGGGAATGTCGGGCAGCGTGCGCTGCAACAGATCCTCCAGCAGTTCGCCGGGCCGCTCATACAGGCGCCGGCGCTGTTGCTCCAGCAGCCGCAGCAGCTCGTCCGGGATCTGCCGCACGCCTTCGTCGGCCTGGTCGCGCAGGTGCTCTGCCACCATCACGCTGGCTCGAAGCGTCACGTCGACCTTCATCGAGGCGGGCATGCCGGCGTTCCAGCTGGTCCGCAGCAGCTCGGGGGCATCGCGCATGCGCAGTTCGCCGGCCAGCACCATGTCCCTGATCGTCTGGGAGGAGGTGCGCAGCAGGAGCTCGCGATCACCGCGTGCTTCGATCTCATCCCCGACGGTGTGATATCGGCCGTCAGGCTTGCGGTAGAAGGAATCATTCGGCGACTGGGTGAGACCGGGCCGCTGTGCGATGTCTTTTCCGTCAGGCTTGAATGGCATGTCGTAGTAATAGAAGCTGCCGCCCCAGCCGCCTAGTCGAACGCCACCTTCTTCAAGTGCGACGCGGATGTCCTTGTCGAGGATGCTGGCAAGCGGTGGAACAATACGGGATCTCAGAATGTCTCCGATGACCTTCCTGGCAATCGTGTCGGACAGCATCTGCATCGATCGGCGTTCCGCCATCGGCACCGCGCCCAGATCCAGCCCGTTGCGCGTATGGCGACGGATGAAGCTCGACGACAGGCTGTCGTTCCGGTTGATGCCACGCGCCTGGTCCAACCAGAACACGGTCCCGTCCGCCCGCGCGGCTGGATCGTCGGTGAGCCAGTCATGCAGCAGCGCGTAGCCCGCAGGAAAATTTCCAGCGCCATTGTCGGTGACGAACGCCAAGGCGTTGATCCGCAGGTCACTGAGCCGGATCGGCTTGCGTAGACGCTCACTCATGGCATGACGCCTGCAGCGGCACAGTGCGTACGGAGGGCGTGGGCCGCATGGGTCATCGACGCCACGACTTCGTCCAGCCGCCCCAGCGCCTCATAGTTCACATCGATGGTGGCAACCTCTTCGTCGTTGAGCAGGATCAGCCCCATGCAGCTGGGGTTGGGCAGGTCATAGTCGGGATCGCAGTAGACACCCGCTCGCTGGGCCGGGTTGATGATTACCAAGGACGATTTCCCGCTCACATGGCTGGGTCCCTGTGCGTAGACGCCGTAGCGATCACTTACGGGGAACGGGGCGTGCACCGGCACATAGACGAGCGGCTCGGTCCACCGGGTCGCCACCGGAATCGGCTGTCGCACATGCCAGTTGGGCTGCGCTCCGGCAAGCGCTTCAAGAATGGTCAGATGTACCCAATGTGGCGACATCCCAAGGGACGGCCCCAGCGAGAACAGCGCCACGTCCTGCGACAGGCCGGAGCGACGGATCCTGCCGGGCAGCGTATTGGCCGGTGGCACGCCCAGCTGCGCATAGCCGGCTTCAAGGGTGATCTCCGACTCCGCGATGTCGGAGCCGGGGCCCCAGTCGTACCCGGTAGGGAAGCGCTGCCCCAGGGGACCCCGCTTCTCGTAACGCCTGCTGCTGTATTCGCGCCACGGCGACGGCAGTCTGTCCAGATCGCGACACACGCCACTGGTGAAGCGAAACAGCTGCCGCGACGGGTCAATACGTTTCCGCATGCTGTCCTGCAGGCTCATCCCCTCCTCGGTGCCGCCGGCTCCCGCGCCCGCTTCGTCACCCGGCGCACAGCCGCCCAGCGCGGCGGTCAGCAGTACGAGGAAGAGCACCGGATGCTGCCTCATGGCTGCGCACCTGCATCGGCGCAGCTCGTCCGGATGACGTGGGCCGCATGGGTCATCGACGCCACCACCTCGTCCAACCTGCCCAGCGCCTCGTAGTTCACATCAATGGTGGCGACCTCTTCGTCGTTGAGCAGGATCAGCCCCATGCAGCTGGGGTTGGGCAGGTCGTAGTCGGGATCGCAATAGACGCCGGCCCGCTGGGCCGGGTTGATGATCAACATCGAAGATCTATTGCTCACCCGTTCCTTCGGGCCCCAGGCATACACCCCATAGCGATCACTGACCGGGAACGGGGCCTGCACCGGTACGTAGAGGCGGGCATCACCCAGGTGGGTAGTGAGCGAAATCGCCTGTTGCACGCGCCAGTCAGGGTGTGCGGCAGACAGCGCGTCCTGAAGCTTCAGATGTATCCAGTGGGGCGACACACCCAGTGAAGGACCGAGCGAAAGCAATGCCACGTCCTGCGACAGCCCGGACCGGCGGATCCTGCCGGGCAGCGTGTTGGCGGGCGGTACGCCGAGTGTCGCGTAGTCTGCTTCAAGCGTGACTTCCGACTCCGCGATATCGGAGCCGGGGCCCCAGTCGTACCCGGGAGGAAAGCGCTGCCCCAGGGAGCCTCGCTTTTCGTAGCGCCTGCTGCTGTATTCGCGCCACGGCGAAGGCAGTCTGTCCAGATCGCGACACACGCCACTGGCGAAGCGAAACAGCTGCCGCGACGGGTCAATACGTTTCCGCATGCTGTCCTGCAGGCTCATCCCCTCCTCGGTGCCGCCGGATTCGACGCCTGCTTCGTCACCCGGCGAACAGCCGCACAGGACTAGCACCATCAGCAACAGCGGGGTCTGGCATCTTGCGGGCACGTCACACGCTCCGGTCCGGGCGGCGTCTGTACCGCTGGCGCGAATCTATGCAGAACAGGGCATGCGGATTTCTGCATTTTCCGGACGGGCGCCTGCAGACCGCGCTGCCCGTAGGGCCGGCCGCATGCGGACAACGCCCGTGCGGGCGCGGACGACGTTTCCGGCTGCGCGCGTGGCGACAGTTTCCGGAGACGTGCAGGATCTGCGTCGGCAGGTCGGCACCCGATGCGTGGCCAACAGAAACGAACCGCCGGAAACGAAAAAGCCCGCATCGTGTGATGCAGGCTTTGTGCGTTCTACCGCCATGGGCCATCTGATGAAATGGCGCCCGAAGTTGGACTCGAACCAACGACCCCCTGATTAACAGTCAAGTGCTCTAACCGGCTGAGCTATTCGGGCGGGGCAGACGACTAGTATAACGCCTCTTCACGCGCGGTGGTAGGGGTGATTGGCCAGCATCGCCGCCGCACGGTACAGCTGTTCGGCCACCACCAGACGCACCAGCATGTGCGGCAGCGTCAGCGGCCCGATCGACCAGCGTTCATCGGCCAGCGCCGAGACCTCCGGCGAGTGACCTTCCGGCCCACCGATCAGGAACGCCAGATCCCTGCCCTGCCCGCGCCAGTGCTCCAGGCGCTGTGCCAGCTGCTCGGAACTGAGCGCGCGGCCCGGAACGTCCAGCGCCACCACATAGGCGTTCTTCGGCAGCGCGGCGATCACCCGCCGGCCCTCGTCCTCGGTGGCACGGCGCGCATCGCGGCCCTTGCCACGCAGCCCCGGCTCGATCTCCACCAGCTCGAAGGGCAGCCAATGCGACAGGCGCTTCTGGTACTCGGCAAAGCCTTCCGCCACCCAGCGGGGGGCACGTTCGCCGGTGGCGATCAGGCGCGCTTTCAACGGTGGGCTCTCATGGGTGTCCTCGCATCGGTGTCATGCGGTGGCATCGGGCGCCGCAGACAACAACGGCGCCCTCGGCGCCGTTGCAGTGCCCAGCGGCAGTGCGCATCAACCGCGCAGGCCGTGGTCTTCGTTCTGGTCTTCGTCTTCGTCATGGGAGGCCGACGGCGGCTGGTCGCCCACGGTCCACAGGCGCTCCAGCGCATAGAACTCGCGTACCCGCGGCAGCATGACATGGACGATCACATCACCCAGGTCCACCAGCACCCATTCCGCTTCGCGCTCGCCTTCCACGCCCAGCGGCATCATGTCCAGCCGCTTGGCGAAGCGCACCACTTCATCGGCGATCGACTTCACATGGCGGGTCGAGGTGCCGGACACCACCACCATGAAATCGGCCACGCTGGAGCGACCACGCACGTCGATCTCCACCAGGTCCTTGGCCTTGAGGTCTTCGGTGGCCTGGCGCACGGTGGCCAGCAGTTCCGACGCGCTGGGCAGCGGCGTCGGCAGTTCGACCTTGATGGTCTGGGGTTCGGTCTGGTTGCTCAAAAGCGGCTCGATTCGGTGAACGTGGCGGCGATTATACGGTGCCCCGGCGCCTACGGCATTCACGGCGCTGATGATCGGTACAGCTGCTGGGCCGCCACGTAGTCGGCCACCGCCGGGGGCAGCAGCGCCCGCCAGGCGCCGCCAGCGCCGATCTGCGCGCGGACCTGGCTGGCCGATTCACCGCGCAGCGGCTGGTGCAGGTGCAGCACGCGGCCGGCCGGCGCGGCGAACAGCGCATGGCCATCCTGGGTCATGCGGCCCTGCAGGGCCTGGCCCAGCGGGCCGTCGATGCGCTCCGGCAGCGGGCTGCCCGGCCGCTCGGCCACGATGAAATGGGCCAGGCCGAACAGTTCTTCCCAACGATGCCAGCGCGACAGCGAGAGCAGGCTGTCCGCCCCGACCAGCCACGCCAGCGGACGCACCGGACCGAGCTCGTGGCGCAGTTCGCGCAGGGTGTCGTATGTGTACGAGGGCACCCCGGGATGGCGTTCGGCACGCAGGATCTCGCGCCGGTCCAGCAGCAGCCCGGGCTCTTCACCGATCGCCAGCTGCAGCATCACGCAGCGCTGCAGCGCGGTGGCCCCGGGTGCTGCCCGATGGGGCGGGTCGGCGGCCGGCAGCATGCGGACCGCCACATGCAGCTCATCGCGCGCGGCGCGCGCAATGGCCAGGTGGCCCAGATGCACCGGGTCGAACGTGCCACCGTAGTAGATCCGCAGGCTCACCGCTCAGGCACGCGCCAGCAGGCGTACCGCGCGGACTTCGGCCACGGCCACCAGCAGCCGCTCCAGCGCCAGCCACGCATCGCCATCGGCCCGCCCCTTGGCGATGCGGTCCACCAGCCCGGCCTCGGCCACGAAACGCTCCCAGCGCTTGAGCTCCGGGTGGCGCTGCAGCGCGCGTTTGTAGGGGGCCTGGCGCGATTCCCAGATGCCGCGGGCCTTCATTTCCGACGCCAGGTTGCCGCCACGCGCCTGCACCCGGGCCAGCCCAGCGCCCGCCAGCAGTTCGCGGATGACCATCGGCATCAACGCCGCCACCGCCTCGCCCTCGCCACGCAGCCCGGCCAGCATGCGCAGCACGGCTGCCGGCTGGCCGGAAAACGCGGCTTCCAGCAGGCGGAACACGTCGTAACGGGCCGCATCGGCCACCAGCGATTCCATGCGCTCCACGTCCAGGCGCTCGTCCGGGCCCAGCAGCAGCGCCAGTTTGTCGATTTCCTGCGCGGCGGCCAGCAGATTGCCTTCCACGCGCTCGGCCAGCCGCTGCACCGCGGCCGGTTCGGCACGCAGACCCTTGCCGCGCAGGCGCCGTTCGATCCAGTCGGTCAGCTCGTGCGGTTTCACCGCCCAGGCCACCGAGAGCACGCCGATGCGGCTGACCGCCTCCACCCACTTGCCCTGGTGGGCCTTGCTCCATTCGTTGGCGGTGATCATCAGCACCACGTCCGGTGCCGGGTCGGCACAGAAGTCGCTGATGACCTGGGCGCCCTCCTTGCCCGGCTTGCCGCTGGGCAGGCGCACCTCGATCAGGCGCCGGGCGCTGAACAGGCTGGGCGCGTTGAAGCCGGCCTGCAGCCGGCCCCAGTCGAACTCGCGGCCATCGGCCTCGTGCACTTCCCGTTCGCTGATGCCCTCCGCGCGCGCGCGGGCCCGAACGGCATCGGCCGCTTCCAGTACGCGCAGGGTTTCCGGCCCGGCGATCAGGTAGACCGGTGCCAGCGGCTGGGTGCCACCGGCGCTGGCCACCTGCTCCGGACGCAGCTCCATGCGGGGCGGCTCAGTCCTGTACCGGAGCCGCGGCCGGCGCCGGGGTTCCGGCATCGGCCGGAACCACCGCCGGCACCTGCGGCGACGGACTGCGGCCTTCCTTCAGCTCGGCCCGCACCACGCTGTCGATGCGGCGGATGATCGAGGCCGACATCTCGCGGCGCAGTTCATCGGCCAGGATCTCGCGCTCGGTGGTGGTACCGGTGGCGTCGGTGGGCGGCGAGACGTAATCACGCGCCAGTTCGATCACCTGCTGCGGTACCAGTTCGCTGCCATCGGCGCGGGTGAACTTGAAGATCACCGCATACCGCAGGCTGTATTCCTGCGCGCGGCCCTGGGCATCGATGGCGATGGGCAGGTCGCCCCAGCGCTCGGAGAGCACCTGCAGGCGGGCTGCGGCAACCGTGCTGTCGCTGTCTTCATCGGCGATCACCGCACCGGACGCGCGCAGGCTGCGGCGCAGCAGTTTGGCCAGCTCGCTGTACGGGGCGCTGGACACCACCTGTACGGCCGAGGTGTCCGCCGGCAGCATCAGCTTGTTGCGCAGGTGGAAGCCACAACCGGTCAGGCCGAGGGCGAGGAGCAGAACAAGCAGGATTCGGGTCATGGACACAGTCTGGGAAAGCCGGGCGGCTGCGGCAGCATAGCCTGCCGCACCGCGCGTGAACACAGAATGGGGAACGCGGCGGTCAGCCGGGGTTGGCCGGTGACCGCCGCACGTTTCAGGCAGCGACGATGTTCACGATCTTGCCGGGCACGATGATGATCTTGCGCACGGTCAGCCCGTCCAGGAACCGCGCCGCATTGGGCTCGGCCAGGGCCAGCGCCTCGACCTGGTCGCGCGCGGCGTCGGCGGCCACCTCGATCGTACCGCGCAGCTTGCCGTTGACCTGGACCGCCAGCGTGAGCGCATCGCGCACCAGCGCGCTGCTGTCCACCTGCGGGAACGGCTGGTCTTCCAGCAGCGTCTCGCCGTGTCCCAGCACCTGCCACAGGGCGTGGCTGGCGTGCGGGGTGATCGGGTTCAGCAGCAGCACCACCGCCTGCAGCGCTTCCTGGCGTACCGCCCGGCCCTGGACGCTGTCGTCGTCAAACCTGGCCAGCGCATTCATCAGTTCCATCACGGCCGCGATGGCCGTATTGAAGCTGTGCCGGCGGCCGTAGTCGTCGCCGACCTTGCCGATGGTCTCGTGGGTCTTGCGGCGCAGTGCCTTCTGTCCGGCATCCAGCGCGGCCGGGTCCAGGGCCGCGGCGACACCGCCTTCGGCATGCTTGTGCACCTGGGCCCACAGGCGGCGCAGGAAGCGTGCCATGCCGTCCACGCCGGCCTCGTTCCATTCCAGCGACTGCTCCGGCGGGGCGGCGAACATGGAGAACAGCCGCACGGTGTCGGCACCGTACTTGCCGACCATGGCCTGCGGGTCCACGCCATTGTTCTTGGACTTGGACATCTTCTCGGTGCCGCCCACCACCACCGGCTGGCCGTCGGCAATGAGCGTGGCCCCGGTGATGCGCCCGCGCTCGTCGCGCTGCACATCCACGTCGGCCGGGTTGATCCAGTCCTTGGAGCCGTCCGGGTTCGGCCGGTAGTAGGTTTCGGCGATCACCATGCCTTGGCACAGCAGGTTGCGCGCCGGTTCGTTGCTGTCCACCATCCGCGCGTCGCGCAGCAGCTTGTGGAAGAAGCGGAAATACATCAGGTGCAGGATGGCGTGCTCGATGCCCCCGATGTACTGGTCCACCGGCAGCCAGTAATTGCCGCGCTTGTCCACCGCATCGCGGGCACCGGGCGAGGTGTAGCGTGCGTAGTACCAGCTCGACTCCATGAAGGTGTCGAAGGTGTCGGTTTCACGCTCGGCCGCGCGGCCACACTCCGGGCAGGTGGTCTTGCGCCACTCCGGGTCGGTCTTGATCGGCGAGCCGGTGCCAACGAAGGCCACGTTCTCCGGCAGCACCACCGGCAACTGTTCTTCCGGCACCGGCACGGCACCACAGCTGTCGCAGTAGATCACCGGAATCGGGCAGCCCCAGTAGCGCTGGCGGCTCACGCCCCAGTCGCGCAGGCGGTAGTTGACCCGGCGCTGGCCCTGCGCCTTGCGCTCGAATCGCTCGGCGAGCGCTTCGAAGGCGCCCTGGAAGTCCAGCCCGTCGAACTCGGCCGAATTGATCAGCTCGGTCTGGCGGCTCTTGTCGCTGTACCAGTCCTGCCACCGGGTGGCATCCCAGTTGCGCTCGTCGTCGTTGCGCGGGTCCTTCAGCGCGATCACCTGTACGATCGGCAGGCCGTATTTGTTGGCCACCTCGTTGTCGCGCTGGTCATGGCCGGGCACGGCCATCACCGCACCGGTGCCGTAGCCCATCAGCACGAAATTGGCCACCCACACCGGCACCTGTTCGCCGCTGACCGGATGGATGGCCCGCAGGCCGGTGTCCATACCGCGCTTTTCCTGGGTTTCCAGTTCCGCTTCGGACACGCCGCCCTGCTTCAGATCGGCCAGCAGCGCCGCCAGCGCCGGGTTGGTCCGGGCCGCATGCAGGGCCAGCGGATGTTCGGCGGCGATGGACACGAAGGTCACGCCCATCACGGTGTCCGGCCGGGTGGTGAACACCCGCAGCGGGTCCAGCGCGCTGCCGTCGACATCGCGCACGTCGAACTGGATCTCCAGCCCTTCGGAGCGGCCGATCCAGTTGCGCTGCATGGTCTTGACCGATTCCGGCCAGCCGTCCAGCTCATCCAGGCCGTCGAGCAGCTCCTGGGCGTAATCGGTGATGCGCAGGAACCACTGCGGAATCTCGCGCTTTTCCACCAGCGCACCGGAGCGCCAGCCGCGGCCATCGATGACCTGCTCGTTGGCCAGCACGGTCTGGTCCACCGGGTCCCAGTTCACCACCGCGTTGCGGCGGTAGGCCAGGCCCTTTCGCATCAGCCGGGTGAACATGCGCTGTTCGTGCACGTAGTAATCCGGGCGGCAGGTGGCGAACTCGCGCGACCAGTCGATCGCGTAGCCCAGCGATTTCAGCTGGGCCCGCATGTGGTCGATGTTCTGGTAGGTCCACGCCGCCGGCGCGGTCCGGTTCTTGATGGCGGCGTTCTCGGCCGGCAGGCCGAAGGCGTCCCACCCCATCGGCTGCAGCACGTTGTGCCCGGTCATGCGCTTGTAGCGGCTGATCACGTCGCCGATGGTGTAATTGCGCACATGGCCCATGTGCAGCGCACCGGACGGATACGGCAGCATCGACAGGCAGTAGTACTTGGGCTTGTCGGACGTCTCGCTGACCTCGAAGGCACGGGTGGCGTCCCAGTACTGCTGGGCGGCGGTCTCAACCTGCTGCGGGTCGTAGGCGATGGGGTCGGCGCTGGTCATGGAACACGCAAGGGCGGCGGCAAAGCGCGATAGCGTACCTTAGTGGACGGTAAGCCTCCATCCCGCCCGCCTGGGCCTGACCGCGCCGCCCATAGCCAGAACCTGCAGGAAACTCCGACCCGTCCGAATCCCCGGCGACCACGACGTGATCATCCTTTCGTGGCGCCAGCGGCCCGCCGCTGTCGCTTCATCCGACACTCTGGAAATCACGTCACATGAAGATGCTCCGCACTGCCTGCCTCGGCACCCTGCTGCTGGCCGGCTCCACCGTTGCCGCCCATGCCGCCACCTTCACCTGCGCCGCCCCGGTCCAGCTGAACCAGCTCACCCCGTTCTGGGATTTCGTCACGGTACAGGCCGACACCGCCGAGCAGGCGGCACAGCGCGCACCGGCGATCTTCCGGGCCAAGTACCCCTCCCCGCGCATCACCTTCGGCCCGATCCCGGCTGAACACTGCTTCTGATGCGTGGCGGCTGCACCGTTCCCCCACCGGGGGCGGTGCAGCCGGCGCTATGCGGTAGTCCGCAGGGGCCGCCAGCCGGCCGACAGCGCCAGCCAGACCACCCAGCAGCCGAACACCCCCCGCTGCGCGACAGGCTGGGGCACGATGTCCGGCAGGGCGAACGCCGCCAGCACGGCGAAGACCGAGCACCCCCACGCAAGCACACGCCCGCCCCGCAGCTCCGTACCGAACAGGCCTGCGCCACCGGCAAACGCCAGCACCCAGATCATCCAGGCCGCAGCATGCAGCTGGCTCGCCCGGCCATCCAGATCTTCCGGGTCCAGCGGCGCCAGCCCCATGAGGGCGAACGCGAGCCCGGCCAGCACCAGCATCTGCACGCCGACCCGCGGCATCAGCCCGGCCGACGCGGGCAAGACATGACGCAACTGGACTGCCGCGAGGGTCGCGAGCGCGCCAGGCACGATGAAGCCGAGCACATTGAACAGACTGGCATGCGCCACCCCACTGGCGCCCAGCAGCGCCAGCGGATGGCGCGCGTGCGAGAAACCCGGCAGCAGGACCGCCATGACCAGCACGGTCACGCTGAACAGCGCGGCCGCCAGCGGCCCGTAGAGACGTTGCAGGGAACGGAAAGGCACCACGGGCTCCGGCACGCGAACAGGCGCCCCATTGTGTCCGAACAGCGGTACCGACGCGAGCCGCAGGCGACTTTCAAACCTGTCCTATACCGGGTGAAAGGGCGCTCCGCGAGGATCGGAAATGCGCGACAGCTGCAACCGTTCGCGCCCCTTCCACTCTCTGATTCAAAGGTTTCTTTCCATGAACCATCGCATCTCCCCGCTGCGCGCCGCGCTGCTGTGCACCGCCCTCACCGTTGCCGGCATGGCCTCGGCCCAGGCGGCCGATTTCAGCTGTGCCTCCTGGGTCGGTAGCACGCCGCTTTCGCCCACCATGACCAACTTCTTCGCCCGCATCTCCGCCCCCACCCAGGCACAGGCCGAAGCACGCTATCTGGCCCAGGCCAGCCGGGTGCCGATCGCCCGCCGCGGCCTGCACAACCTGCGCTGCACCCCCCTGTAACCGCAGCGGCGGGCGCGTCCGCAAGGGCACACCCGCAGGTGTCGCAGCGCCCAGGCATTGATATGGGCGCTGCGCACCACCATGGAGAGGGTTTCCCGCCGTGAGCTGAAACCCTATCCATGAGCGAGCTTTCCCACGTATTTGATGCCACCACCGCCACGTTCGAAGCCGAGGTCCTGCAGGGATCGCTGCAGACGCCGGTGCTGGTCGACTTCTGGGCACCCTGGTGTGGCCCCTGCAAGACCCTGGGCCCGCTGCTGGAAAAGCTGGCGGCCGAGTACAACGGCGCGTTCCGGCTGGCCAAGGTGGATGTGGACCAGGAACAGCAGATCGCCGCCGCCTTCCAGATCCGCTCGGTGCCCACGGTCTATCTGGTCAAGGACGGGCAACTGGTGGATGGTTTCCCGGGCGCGCTGCCCGAAGGACAGCTGCGCGAGTTCCTGACCCAGCACGGCATCGTGCCGGCTCCGGCCGACAGTGACGTGGCCGAGGCCGAGCCTGCGCCGCTGAGCGCGCAGGAGCAGGTGGACGTGCTGCGCGCGCAGATCGCGGCCGAACCGGACAAGGACGAGTTCAAGCTGGACCTTGCCGTGGCCCTGCTGCAGGTGGGCGGCGTGGATGAGGCGACCGCGCTGATGGACGCGCTGCCGGCCAACCTCGCCACCGATGATCGCGCGGTACGCGCGCGGGCACGGCTGGCGTTCGCCACCGCCCTGAAGGATGCCCCCGCACCCGAGGCGCTGCAGGCACGCATCGCCGCCGATGGCACCGACCTGCACGCGCGCCATCTGCGCGGCGTGCAGCTGCTGCTGGCCGGCGAGGACGAGGCGGCTCTGGAGCAGTTCCTGGAGATGCTGCGGCTGGACCGTGGCTTTGCCGACGGCCTGCCGCGCAAGGCGCTCATTGACGCGTTCAACGTGATCGCCGATGAGGACCTGGTGGGCCGCTACCGTCGCCGCATGGCGTCGCTGCTGTTCTGAGCGCGCCCGTTAAATCTGAATACGTTCAGATTTAGATCCGGCACAGCGCGCGATAATCGCGCGCTGTGCTGTTCACCGCAGCGTGATGTCGACGGCCAGACCTGTCCCGCCACCGGGACATCAGGAGCAGGCGTGATGAAGACGGCACGTCAGAGCCCACCACATGCCGCCCCGGCCCGTCTGTACGCCGTGCGGCGCCGTGGCGGCGCGGCCGTCCGGCGATGATGCACGTCCTGCCCCACCGCCATGGGCGGATGTTGCTGGCGGCGACCGCCCTGCTGTTGTGCCTTGCCGCCGGCGCCGTGCCCTGGCTGCAGCACCTGGATACACGCCTGTACGACCACGTCACCGCGCCCGGGCCGTCGTCTCCGGCGCAGTCCGTGCTGCTGGTCGCCATCGATCCGCCCAGCCTGCGTGCACTGGGGCCGTGGCCCTGGCCCGGCACCGTGCATGCGCGCCTGCTGGACCGGCTGACCGATGTTGGCGCCGGCCGGGTGGCCCTGGACCTGCCGTTGTGGCGCGCGGACACCCTGGTGGGCAGCGAGGACACCGCGCTTGCCACTGCCATCGGCCGTAACGGGCAGGTGGTGCTGCGCGTGGATGCCGCGCCGTCCAGAACCGTGGGCGCGGTTGCCGGCGAACGGCAGCCGCTGCCGATGTTCGCTGCCCGCGCTGCCGCGCTTGGCCACGGCACCATCACCGCCGACGGCGATGGCATCGTGCGGCGCGCCTGGCTGTATGCCGGCGCGGACGCACCGCACTGGCCCGCACTGGCGCTGGCCCTGGTCGCCCCCGCCGCCGCGCAGGGCGGCGCGGACACCGCTGCAACACGCTCGGGTCCTTGGCACTGGCAGCAGGCCGACGCCATCGGCCTGCGTTACCCCGATCCCGCCGGCCGTGTGCCGCAGGTGTCCTATGTGGCCGTGCTTGACGGGCGCATCGGTGCGGCGCAGCTGCGTGGGCGGCAGATCATCGTCGGCCCCACCGCCGCACCGCTGGCACAGCCAGTGATGATCCCGAGGACGGGGCAGCCGGTCAGTGCCACCGAGTACCACGCGCTGGTCGCCTCGCTGCTGCTGGCGCAGCAGCACGTTGTCTGGATGGCGCCCCTGCCCGCGCAGGCCGTGGGCGTGCTGCTGGCCATGCTGGCGGCGCTCGCGCTGGCCGCTGGCGGCCACTGGCGCTGGCTGGGTGCCGGCACGGCCCTGTTGGGCCCCCCGCTGCTGGCGTGGGCCCTGTTGCGGTACGCGGACCTGTGGTGGCCGCCCTCGGTGTGCTGGGCAACGGGCACTGCGATCACGCTCGCCTGCGCTGGCGGAGCGGCCGCGGCGTGGTACCGGGACAGGGCGAACCCGCTTGCGGGATTGGGCCGCCCCGGACACCTGCACACGGAACTGCAGCGCGCGCAGCAGGCCGCACGGCAGAGCGCCGAACCGTTGGCCCTGGTCCTGATCGAGGTGCACGCCGTACCGGGCAGCAGGACGCGGGCAGCGTCCCCGGTGCGTCACCTGCGCGCGTTCGCCGCTCTGCTGCGCCAGCATGCGCGGCGCCCCCGCGACACCCTGGCGCAGCTGGCCCCGACCCGGATGGCACTGCTGCTGCCCGGCACCCCCGCCGAGGGTGCCGAACAGGTGGTGCACGACCTCCTCTGCGCCGTACGGCACGGGCCGCTGCGCGACCAGGTGCAGCTCAGCGTGGGCATCGGCTGCCAGACACCGCCGGCACACGCCACCGCCGGGGCACTCCTGCAGGCGGCCACCGCGGCACTGCAGCAGGCGCACGGCAACCCCGCCGCCGCCTATGTCCTGCACCGTGTGGCGGGCCCCGACGCGGACTGATTGACGCCCTTCTCCATACGCTCCCGCATGGTTACACTGCGCCCTCCCCCTGATCTGCGAGGCCGCATGAAGGCCAGCCTGTTCCGCCATGGCATCAACCTGTGGCCCCCGTTCCTGTTCAGCGGCATCCACGTCACCCGCATCACGGATGACTACCGCCAGATCGACGTCGAGCTGCGCATGCGGCCGTGGAACCGCAACTATGTGGGCACACACTTCGGTGGCAGCCTGTTCGCCATGACCGATCCGTTCTGGATGCTGGGCCTGATGCACGCCCTGGGTCGCGACTACTACGTATGGGACCGCGCCGGCGCGATCGATTTCCTCAAGCCCGGTCGCGGCACCGTGCGCACGCGGTTCGAGATCGAGTCGGCACTGCTGGACGCGCTGCGCATCGAGGCGGCCGGCGGTGAGAAGGTGCTGCGCTGGTTCAGCAACGATGTCGTCGATGCCGACGGCCAGGTCGTGGCGCGGGTCCGCAAGCAGGTCTATCTGCGGCTGAAGCCGACCGCGCGTGTCGGTGCGACGCCCGCGGAATGAGCCGGACTGCAAAACATGCGGGAATGCCGCGCTTGTGCCACGCAGGTCCATCGCGGGGCGGACGGTGCGTGGAGAGTGGGTCGTGCCACACCGTTGTGGTGCAGCCCGAGAGCGTTCCGCATGAATCCGTCCGTATCCCGTCGCCGCCTGCTGCAGACCAGCGCCGGCACCGCCGCCGTCCTGTTGACCCCCTCGCTGCTGGCGCGCTCGGCCGCCGCGCCAACCGCCGCCGAGATCATGGGTCCCTATTACCCGGTCAAACGCCCGCTGGACGATGACGCCGACCTGACCCGGGTCAAAGGACGTCCCGGAACCGCACAAGGCCGGGTGATCGACCTGCAGGGCCGGGTGATCAACACCCGCGGCCGACCGGTCGCCGGCGCGCGCGTGGAGATGTGGCAGGCCAACACGCATGGCCGCTACGCCCACGCCAGCGACCCCAACATCGAGGCGCCGCTGGACCCGGCGTTCCAGGGCTTCGGCCAGCAGGTCACCACCGCCGAGGGCGAGTTCCGCTTCCTGACCGTCGTGCCGGGACCCTACCCGGTGGTGGACGGCACCGACCGCTGGCTGCGCACCCCGCACATCCACTTCGACATCCGCGGTGCGCATGACCGGCTGGTCACCCAGATCTATTTCGGCGACCAGCCGCTCAACGGCAGTGACCGGCTGTACCAGGCACTGTCCCCGGCGGACCGGGAGACGGTGACCCTGCACCTGCAGCCGGCGCCGCCGTCCGCACGCCCGATCGCTGTGGCACGCTGGCTGGTGGTGCTCAGCACCGGCTGAACCCTGCCGCCTCAGTACGCCGCTGGCGGGGCCTGCAACGGTACCGCCAGCGGTCCGAGCGGATCGCCCTGCGATGCGGCGGCCTCCTCGGCCACGTGCAGGTGCGGCTGCCCCTGCCCGACCTGAAGTGACAGCCGCCCCGGGGTGCCCTGCAAGGCGGCCGGCAAGCGCTCCAGTGCCGCCTCCATGGGCGCCGGCTGCTGGCGCAGCCAGCGCTGGGCGTTGACCAGCTGCAGCATGGCGGCTGCGCGGTCGGTGCGCTGCAGGTAGCGCTGCATGGCCGGCGCGGCGACATCGGCCAGCACACAGCCGATCGGGTTGGCCACGCAGCTGAAGTCCTTGTCGCCCCATCCATCACCCGGCAGCGTCGGCAGACCCACCGGCCGCCCCTCACGGCGTGCCGCCGCCACGGCGGGGTCACAGGCCCAGCCGTAGTGCGGCGCCATGCGCAGGCGGGTGCGCTCCACGTCCAGCAGCAGCGCATTCCACGGCTGCTGCGCGGCCGAGTGCGCGATCACGGCGCTGCCCATCGCAAATTCTCCCTGCATCGCACGGCACAGGCTGCGCTCGTCGTCATGCAGCGGCTGCAGCGCCGTCGTGCACCCCGGCGGCACGGCCACCCCGGCCGGAAGCTCCACCAGCACATCGGCCAGCACCCGCGCATTGACCTCCACCAGCGCGGCACCGACGAGTGCGGTGGCCAGCGTGTCACCGCCCAGCATCAGCCGGCGCCCGGAGGCGATACCCGAACACAGCCCTGCCAGCGCCTGCGCACTGTCGCCGCGCACGTGGGCCAGTGCATGGGCAGGCACCGGGTCGAACAACCCCCGCAACGCCGGAAGGGGCGGTAACACGTCGCCTTGCGGCCCCTCGCCCGAGGCGAAGGGCGAGCTGAAATCATGCGCCTGCGCCACCTGCGCCACCCGGGCGTGCAGTCCGTCGTGACCGGCATGCGCTGCCGCCACCGCCTGCGGATCGGCCCGTACCGCCGCAAGACAGCCGCGGCCGCGGTCCTTGCCCTGGCAGGCACCGGATGAGGCCTGCACCGGCGCACCTGCGCGGCCGGCCGACGCCTGCCACTTCGCGGGCGAGGCAGCGAAAGCGCGCACATCGCGCGCCAGGATGGCCTGCCGCTCACCCGCGTCGGGGCCGTCGTGGCTCAACGTCCACAACAGCGCAAAGCCATCGTGGGTGTCGGCGGCCGGAACCGCCTGCAGGCGCCGCAGGGCCTGCGTTTCAGCCTCAGGTACCGGCCACAGCCAACGTGACGCCCCCCACAGCATCAGCGCCAGGACGAGCCCACCCAGCACCAGCCATCGAGTGGCTTTCAACATGTTCCTCAACATAGCGTTCCCTGCATGTGCCCAGAGGGTGGGCCGCGCCAGCGTAAACGCCGACACACGGCCGCTACAATGTGTGCATGTCACTTGATGCCCCCACCCTGGTTCCGCGCCCCTCCCTGCAGCGCCTGTTCCTGACCGGCCTGCTGACCCTGCTGCCGATCTGGCTGACCTGGGTCGTGGTGAAGTTCGTCTTCGTGCTCCTGTCCGGGGTTTCCAGCCCGCTGGTGATGCCCCTGTCCGCGCAGATCGCCACGTCGTTTCCCGATTCGCTGGGCTGGGTACGGGCCGAATGGATCCAGAACACCATCGCCCTGCTGGCCACGCTGCTGGTGATCCTGGCCGTGGGCGTGCTCAGCCGGCGCGTGGTCGGCCAGCGTGTGCTGCGCTGGATCGGCGCGGTGATCCAGCGCATTCCGCTGGCCAGCGTGATCTATGACAGTGCCAAGAAGCTGCTGGACATCCTGCAGACCCAGCCGGGCAGCACGCAGCGCGTGGTGCTGATCGATTTCCCGCACCGCGACATGAAATCGGTCGGCCTGGTCACCCGGGTCATCCGTGAGCACGGCACCGGCCGTGAACTGGCCGCGGTCTACGTGCCCACCACCCCCAACCCCACGTCGGGTTACCTGGAAATCGTGCCGGTGGAGCTGCTCACCCCGACCGACTGGAGCGTGGACCAGGCGATGAGTTTCATCATTTCCGGCGGTGCGGTGGCGCCTGACACGGTGCCGTTCACCCGCGCCGGCGAGCGCGCGGCAGGCGGCGTGGCGGCTGACTGACAGGCAACGCGCCGCCCCGGGCACGGGCCTCGGAGGTGGCCGTCTACGACAGGATCGTGCAAGCTCCACGGTCTATGTTCCACGGAAGTGACCGATGCCCCAGCCCGTACGTGCCCTGGCGCTTGCCATCGCGGCCTTGATGGCCTTCAGCGCCGCCGCAGACGCCCAGGCGGCCAGGAAGAAGGCCAACCGCCCGGCAGCCAGCCACAGCCGCGCCACCCCGGCACAGCGGCCGCCCAGCCGTCCGGCCACGCCGGCCACCGCCACACCGGCCAGCACCCGTGCCGCCCAGCTGGAGCGGCTGTACGCCGAGTACTGGGACGCCTCGATGCGGCTCAATCCACTGCAGGCGACGTTCCAGGGCGACACGCGCTACAACGACCAGCTGCCGAACATTCTTTCACCGGCCTGGCGCCGGCAGTCCCATGATTTCACCACCGAGTGGCTGCAGAAGGTGGAACGGATCGGCAGCCAGGACCTGCAGGGCCAGGACCTGCTCAGCTACGAGCTGTTCGTACGCGATGCGCGCGCCTCGCTGGCCGCCGAGCGCCATCCGGCCTGGATGCTGCCGATCAGCCAGTACTACAACCTGGGCAGCATCATGGCCATCCTCGGCTCCGGGGCCGGGCCGCAGCCGTTCAACACCGTGCAGGACTACGAGGCCTGGTCACGCCGGTCGCTGGGCATTCCCCCGCTGTTCGAGCAGGCCATCAGCAACATGCGCGAAGGCATGAAGGCGGGCGTGGTGCAGCCGCGGGAACTGATGGAGAAAGTGCTGCCGCAGCTGGATGCGGTCATCCGCCCGACCGCCGAGGAGAGCATTTTCTGGGCACCGATCCGGACCCTGCCGGACACCGTTCCGGCCGAGGACAAGACGCGTCTGGCGGCGGAATACAAGCGCATGATCGAATACCGCATCATGCCGGCCTACCGGGCGCTGCGCGGCTTCATCGCCACCGAGTACCTGCCGGCCACGCGCAGCAGCGCGGGCCTGTCCGGCCTGCCTGACGGTGCGGCGTGGTACGCCGACACCCTGGCCCAGGCCACCGCCACCACGCAGACGCCGCAGCAGCTGCATGCGTGGGGCGAACAGCAGGTGCAGCAGTACCAGCAGCGCATCGAGGAGGTCATGAAGGCCAATCGACTGCGCGGCGCGCAGGCCAAGCTGCTGCGCAGCATGCGCACCGACCGCCAGTTCAGGTACAGCGATGCCGACGCGCTGATCGGCCATTACCAGCAGCTGCAGCAGCAGGTGGCCGCGGCCGTGCCGCCCCTGCTGGACACCCTGCCCGCCGCCGCACTGCAGGTGCAGCCGTTGCCGCCGGAGCGTGCTGGCACCGGTGCTGCGGCCAGCTACCAGCCCGCCACCGCCGGCAAACCGGCGGCGCTGCTGATCAACACCAGCGATCTGGCCAGCCGAACGCGCTGGAGCGCGCCGATGCAGTACCTGCATGAGGGCGTTCCCGGGCACCACGTGCAGCTGGGGCTGCAGCAGGAGCTGGACCGGCTGCCGCGGTTCCGCCGCCAGGGCGGTGATCTGGCCTTCATCGAGGGCTGGGGCCTGTACGCCGAATCGCTCGGCGAACCCCTGGGCCTGTATGCCGATCCCTATGCCCATATCGGCTACCTGCAGGCCAGCCTGGCCCGCGCGGCCCGCGTGGTGGCCGACACCGGTCTGCATGCGCAGGGCTGGAGCCGGCGCCAGGCTGCACAGTATCTGGAAAAGAACGCGGCGATGGCCCCGGCCGACGCCGAGGCGGACGTGGAGCGGATGATGGCCCAGCCGGGCCAGGCGCTGTCCAACGTGCTCGGCCAGGCCCGTATCGTGGCGCTGCGCGAGCGCGCACGGGAGCAACTGGGCGCGCGCTTCGACCTGCGCCGCTTCCATGCGGAAATCCTCAAGGACGGGTCACTGCCGCTGGATGTGCTGGACCGCAAGATGGAACGCTGGCTGCAGACGGCGGGCGCGGCGCACCCCGCCGCGGCGACCCCATGAACGACGCGGTGCTGCTGGGCATCCACCATGTCGCGCTGATCTGCAGCGACTATGCGCGCTCGCGCGATTTCTACACCCGGGTGCTTGGCCTGGCGGTGCTGGCCGAGCACCACCGCGCCGAACGCGGCTCATGGAAGCTGGACCTGGCCTTGCCTGATGGCGGCCAGCTGGAGCTGTTCTCGTTTCCCGACCCGCCGCCGCGGCCCAGCCGGCCCGAAGCCCAGGGCCTGCGCCATCTGGCGTTCCGCGTGGCCGCGCTGGAGCCCTGGCTGGCACGGCTGCACGAGGCCGGCGTGGCCTGTGAGCCGATACGGTGCGATCCGTACACCGGGCGCCGTTTCACCTTCTTCGCCGATCCGGATGGCCTGCCGCTGGAGCTGTACGAGATCATGCCTGCCGCCTGACTCCCGGCCCATCTCCCATACCTCGGCGAATGGGTATACAGTCGCAGCAGGCCGGGCGACCGGTATCCACCGACATCCCTGGGAGGGGAGCATGCGCAAAATGTTCAAGACGATGGTGCTGGCACTGCCGCTGTGCCTGGCCGCCCTGTCGGCACAGGCCGCCGACAGCGCCGTGGGCCGCTGGAAGACCATCGACGACAAGACCGGCAACGTGAAGTCGATCGTGGAAATCAGCCAGGCCGGCAACGGCACGCTGACCGGCCGCGTGGTGGAGATCCTGCAGTCCGACCGGGGCCCGAACCCGGTCTGCGACAAGTGCGAGGGCAACAACCGCAACAAGCCGGTCCGCGGCATGACCATCCTGTGGAACCTGAAGGCCGACGGCACCAACAGCTGGGGCGGCGGTACCATCCTGGATCCGGCCAACGGCAAGACCTACAAGTCCAAGGCCAGCCTGAAGCCCGGCGGCCGCGAGCTGGATGTGTCCGGCTGCGTGGCGTTCATCTGCCGTGCGCAGACCTGGCAGCGCGAATAAGGCGCCCTTCCGGCGTGATCCTGCAGACCCGGCTCCGGCCGGGTCTGTGCGTGTGGGGCATGCGATAATCTGCAGTCCTCCCGGCTGCATCCCGTCCCCATGACCCGTACCGCGCTCGTCACCACCGCCCTGCCCTACGCCAATGGCCCGCTGCACCTGGGTCACCTGGTCGGCTACATCCAGGCTGACATCTGGGTGCGCGCGCGGCGAATGGGCGGCGGCACCACGTGGTTCGTCTGCGCCGATGACACCCATGGCACGCCGATCATGCTGGCCGCGGAAAAAGCCGGGGTCACGCCCGAAGCCTTCATCGCCAGCATCCAGGCCGGGCACGAGCGCGACTTCGCCGCCTTCGGGGTGGCGTTCGACCATTACGACTCGACCAACTCGGCGGCCAACAAGGCGCTCACCGAAGAGTTCTACCTGAAGCTGGAAGCGGCCGGGCACATCAGCCGCCGTTCGGTGGCGCAGTTCTACGACCCGGCCAAGGGCATGTTCCTGCCGGACCGCTACATCAAGGGCATCTGCCCGAACTGCGGCAGCGCCGACCAGTACGGCGACAACTGCGAAGTCTGCGGCGCCACCTACAGCCCGACCGACCTGAAAGAGCCGAAGTCGGTCATCTCCGGCGCCACGCCGGAAATCCGCGATTCGGAGCATTTCTTCTTCGAGGTCGGCCGGTTTGAAGGGTTCCTGCGCCAGTGGCTCGCCGGCGATGTGGCCCTGCCCGGGGTCAAGGCCAAGCTGATGGAATGGCTGGACGCCGAGGGCGGGCTGCGCGCGTGGGACATCTCGCGCGATGCGCCGTATTTCGGCTTCGAGATTCCCGGCCAGCCCGGCAAGTATTTCTACGTGTGGCTGGATGCGCCGATCGGCTATCTGTCCAGTTTCCAGACCCTGTGCGGCCGGCTCGGCGAGGACTTCGCAGCGCACCTGCGCGAGGGCACCCGCACCGAACTGCACCACTTCATCGGCAAGGACATCGTCAACTTCCACGGCTTGTTCTGGCCGGCGGTGCTGCACGGCACCGGCCACCGTGCGCCCACGCGCCTGCACGTGAACGGCTACCTGATGGTCGATGGCGCGAAGATGAGCAAGTCGCGCGGCACCTTCGTGATGGCCCGCACTTTCCTGGACGCCGGCCTGGAACCGGAAGCGCTGCGCTACTACTACGCCGCCAAGACCAGCGGCGGCGTGGACGACCTGGACCTGAACCTGGGCGATTTCGTGGCACGCGTGAATGCCGACCTGGTCGGCAAGTTCGTCAACCTGGCCAGCCGCTGCGCCGGCTTCATCAGCAAGCGCTTCGACGGCCTGCTGGCCGCACAGCTGCCCGATGCGGCGCAGTACCAGCGCTTCGTCGAGGGTCTGGCGCCGATCCGCGAGGCCTACGAGCGCAATGATCCGGCGGCCGCGATCCGCCTGACCATGGCCCTGGCCGACGAAGCCAACCGCTACATCGACGAGGTGAAGCCGTGGGTCATCGCCAAGCAGGACGGCGCCGAGGCGCAGCTGCAGGCGGTGTGCAGCCAGGGCCTGAACCTGTTCCGCGTGCTGGTGACCGCGCTCAAGCCGGTGCTGCCGGCCACCGCGGCGCAGGCGGAAGCATTCCTGGCCGCGCCGGTGACCACCTGGACCGCGCTGGTGCAGCCGCTGCTGGGCCACCGCATTGCCGAATACACCCCCCTGTTCACCCGCATTGACCCGAAGAAGATTGACGCCATGATCGACGCCTCCAAGGACACCCTGCAGCCGGCCGCACCCGCACCCGCCGCTGCCGCCCCCGCCGCAACGCCGGCCGCCGCCGCGCCGGCCAAGGACGCTGCGGCCAGCGCCGACGCACCGGCCTACATCGGCATTGACGATTTCGCCAAGCTCGACCTGCGCATCGGCACGGTGCGGGTGTGCGAGTTCGTGGAGGGGTCGGACAAGCTGCTGCGCTTCGAACTGGACGCCGGTGAGCTGGGCACCCGGCAGATCTTCTCCGGCATCCGCGCCAGCTACGGCGAACCGCAGGCGCTGGTTGGCCGCAAGGTGGTGTTCATCGCCAACCTGGCACCGCGCAAGATGCGCTTCGGCCTGAGCGAGGGCATGATCCTGTCGGCCGGTTTCGACGGCGGCGCGCTGGCGCTGCTGGATGCCGACAGCGGCGCCCAGCCCGGCATGCCGGTGCGCTGAGACAGCGCGCGGGCGCAGGGTCTGCCTGCGCCCGGTCACCGCCCCGGAAGAAAGGCCACGCAATGGAACTGGCGCTGTTCGACTTCGACCACACGGTCACCCGCTGCGACACCTACAGCCGCTTCCTGCGCCGCGTGGCCACGCCGGAACAGCGGGCGCGTGCCTGGTGGACGATCGGGCCGTGGCTGCTGGCCTACCGCCTGCGCGTCATCTCCGCCGAGCGCATCCGCGCACGCGTCACCCGCCTGACCTTCAGCGACCGCCACGCCGATGACATCGCCGCGCTGGCAGCCGGCTTCGCCCGCGAGGTACTGCCGGAGGTGGTGCGCCCGGAAATGCTGGAGCAGATCCGCTGGCACAGGGAACAACAGCACACCGTGGTGATCGTGTCCGGTTCGCTGGACCTGTACCTGCGGCCATGGTGCGAACCGCTGGGCCTGCAGCTGATCTGCAACCGGCTGGAAATCCAGGAGGGCCGCCTGACCGGGCGCTACGCCGGCGGCGACTGCGGCCCGCGCAAGGTCGAGCACATCCGCCGCCAGTTCGACCTGTCCCGCTACCTGCGCATCCATGCCTATGGCGACAGCTACGAAGATCGCCCCATGCTGGCGCTTGCCCACGAGCGCTGGTACCGCGGCAAACCCCTGACGTGAGTCCACAACGCAGCCTTCGCCCCGCATGAGCCTGATCCCGCCCCTGACCGAACGCCTGGACCGCCTGCTGCCACAGACCCAATGTGGCCAGTGCGGCTTCGACGGTTGCCGCCCGTACGCAGCGGCGATGGCGCGCGGCGAGGCCGGGGTGGAGCGCTGCCCGCCCGGGGGCGATGCCGGCGCGCGGGCGCTGGCGCGGGTGCTGGGCGTGCCGGCGGTGCCGTTCGACCGTACCCGCGGCACGCACACACCGCCGCAGGTCGCCGTGATCGTGGAAGCGGACTGCATCGGCTGCACCAAGTGCATCCAGGCCTGTCCGGTGGATGCGATCGTGGGCGGCGCGAAGTTCATGCACACCGTGATCGCCGCGCTGTGCACCGGCTGCGAACTGTGCATTCCGCCGTGTCCGGTGGACTGCATCGTGCTGCAGCCGGCCGATCCGGCGGCGGGTCAGGCCGGCGACTGACCCGCATGCCCGCCGCGCGGGGCGGGCTCAGCCCACCGCAGCGGTGATGACGATCTCGACCTTCCAGTCGGCGTGCGCCAGCTTGGCTTCCACCGTGGCGCGTGCCGGGGTGGCACCTTCAGGCACCCATTCGTCCCAGGCGGCATTCATGCCATCGAAGTCGGCCATGTCGGCCAGGAAGATCTCCGCCCGCAGCACGTGGTGCTTGTCGCTGGCCACCTGGGCGAGCAGCTTGTCGATCTCCGCCAGCACCTGCCGGGTCTGCCCGGTGATGTCCTGGCTGGTGTCTTCAGGGATCTGCCCGGACAGGTAGGCGACCTTGTTGTGCACGGTCATCTCGGACATGCGCGGACCGACGTCGAAACGTTCCAGCATGGGCATCACTCCTTCAGCGGTGGGAAGACCTGCATTGTCACCCACCCGCGCGGCGCTGTGGGGACGGCCGATGCCACAGCGAGCGGTGAACAGGCGCACGCGCACGCTGGCAAAAGCGCTGGCGCGGCGGCACGATAGCGCCGACGACGCCCTTGACGCCGCCCCCGCCCCACCCTTTTCCCTCTGGCGCCAATGACCGACACGGCCGACTCGACCCCGCGTTCCCCTGCTTCGCGTCTGCGGCGGCTGGCCGCCTTCGCGCTCCCACTGATCATCCTGGCCCTGGCGCTGCACGGTCTGGCCGCTGCGTTCGATACCCACGGCTACCGTGCCATCCGCGAAGCCTTCCATCGCCTGCACGATGGGCAGATCGCCCTGGCCGTGCTGCTCGGGCTGGCCAGCTACGGCTGCCTGGTCGGCTTCGATGCCATCGGCCTGCGCCGCAGCGGCATCGCCGTGCATCCGGCACGGGTCGGCATCACCGCCTTCCTCGCCCATGCGCTGGGACAGACGGTGGGCTTTGCCGCGATCACCGGCGGCGCGGTGCGCCTGCGCGGCTACCGCAGCGCCGGGCTGGACCTGGCGCAGATCGCGCAGGTGGTGCTGATGAGCACACTGGGCTTCCTGTTCGGCGCCTGGCTGCTGCTGGGCGCGGCCCTGCTGCTGGAGCCGTCGGCGCTGATGCCGGTGCTGCCACTGGCGGCGGCGGCGCTGCGCGGCGGCGGTATCGCGCTGCTGCTGGCCTTCGCCGGGTTGGTGCTGCTGGTGGGGCGGCACGGCCGGAGCTTCCGGATCGTGGGCCACGCGCTGTGGCTGCCGGACCGGCGCACCCTGCTGGCGGTGTCGCTGCTCAGCGTGGTGGAGCTGGTCCTGGCCGGCGCGGCGCTGTACGTGCTGCTGCCCGATGGCGCCAGTGCCGGCCTGCCGGGGTTCGTGGGCCTGTACCTGATCGCCACGCTGGCCGGGCTGGTGTCCACCGTGCCGGCCGGGCTGGGCGTGTTTGAATGGAGCCTGCTCAAACTGCTGCCGGATGTGGCCCCGGGTGCGGTGCTGGCCGCGGCGCTGGTGTACCGCATCACCTACTACGTGCTGCCCCTGCTGCTGGCCACGCTGCTGGCGCTGGCCCCCCTGCTGCGCCGCCCGCTGCGTGCCGGTGCCGGCGCCACCCGCGCCGGGTGGTCGGCACTGCGCCCGTGGCTGCCGCAGATCATCGCGCTGGCCGCGTTCAGCGTCGGCGCCGCACTGCTGGTGGACGGGACCCTGCCCGCACCGCGCCACCGCCTGCACGTGGCCTCGCTGCCACTGCTGGAAACCTCGCATCTGCTCGGCAGCCTGGCCGGCGTGGCGCTGCTGCTGATCGGCCAGGGACTGGTGCGCCGCAGCCATGCGGCGTGGATGCTTGCACTGGCGGTGTGCGTGGCGGCCCCGCTGCCGATCCTGCTGCGGGGCGGCCAATGGAGCATCGCGCTGGCCGCGCTGCTGGTGGCCGCCGCGCTGTGGGCGGCGCGGCGCGAGTTCTACCGGCAGGGCGCGCTGCTGGACCAGGCCTGGTCCTGGCCGTGGCTGCGCAACCTGGGGCTGGTGCTGGTGGCGGTCACCTGGCTGCTGTTCTTCACCTACAGCCACGTGGAGTACCAGCATGAGCTGTGGTGGCAGTTCGCGCTGCAGGGCAATGCGCCGCGGGCACTGCGCGCGCTGCTGCTGGTGGCCCTCGCCGTGCTGGTCTTTGGCGTGGCGCGGCTGCTGCACAGCACCCGCACCCCGCTCCCCCCTGCCGACGACGCGACCCTGGACGCGCTGGCCCCGGTACTGGCCGGCAGCATGGATACCCAGGCCTGCCTGGTGCTGACGGCCGACAAGGCGGTGCTGCGCGACGAGGCCGGCCAGGGCTTTGTGATGATGCAGCGCTACGGCGGATCACTGATCGCGATGGGCGATCCGGTGGGGCCGGCGGAGGTGGCCCGCGCGCTGATCTGGCGCTTCCGCGAGGAAGCCGACCGGCTGGGCCTGCGCCCGGTGTTCTACCAGGTCGGCGAAGCGTACTGGCAGACCTACCTCGACCTCGGCCTGGGGCTGGTCAAGCTGGGCGAGGAAGCCATCGTGCCGCTGCAGGATTTCAGCCTGGACGGACGTGCCCGGGCCGAGCTGCGCCAAGCCTGGAACCGCGGCAAACGCAGCGGCCTGAGCTTCCGCGTGGCCGCCGCGGACGAAGTGCCGGCCCTGCTGCCGCAGCTGCAGGCCATCTCCACGGACTGGCTGGATGAAAAAGCCGGCGAAGAGAAGGGCTTCTCCCTGGGCAGCTTCGATCCGGCCTACCTGGCGCGCTTTCCGGTGGCGCTGGTCCATGCCGGACCGACCTTGGTGGCATTCGCCAACCTGTGGCAGGCGCCCGCCGGCAAGGAACTGTCGGTGGACCTGATGCGGCATGCCCGTGATGCCCCCAAAGGCAGCATGGACTACCTGTTCATCGAGCTGTTCCTGTGGGGCCGCGCACAGGGCTTCCAGCGCTTCTCACTGGGCATGGCGCCACTGTCCGGCCTGTCGCAGCATCGCCTGGCCGGACGCTGGAACCGGCTCGCCGGGCTGTTGGCGCGGCACGGCGAGCGCTTCTACGGGTTCAGCGGGCTGCGCCGGTTCAAGTCCAAGTTCGACCCGCAGTGGCGTGCACGTTACCTGGCCGCGCCCGGCGGCATGCATCTGCCGGCCGCTCTGCTGGACGCGACCCGCCTGATCTCGCTGGAACCGCGCCGGCCCTGACCCGGCCGCTGCGGCTACGGCGTGCCCAGCCCTTTAAGGATCAGGGCCGCCAGACGGTCATGGTCGCCATTGAAATGATGATCGCCCGGCAGCGCGATGCGCTGCAGCCCGGCACTGGCAGGCAGTGACGGGCACAGGGCGTCGGCATCGGCGGTCCCGTACAGGCACAGCGTGCGCGCAGCCGGCAACCGCAGCACCTCCGGTGTGATCGGCAGACCCGAATCGCTGCTGGACAGCCAGTTCGCTACATGGAACTCGAAATCGGCCCGCGCGCCCATCGACATCAGCACGATCCGCTGCAGCGCCTCGCGCTGCGCCGGCTGCAGCTGGTTGATGCTCGCCGGCAGCACATCAGCCCCCTGCGAAAAGCCGATCAGCATCACCCGCGGCCGCTGCCACTGCTGGCGGTAGTGGTCGATGATCCGCTGCAGGTCCACCGCCACGCCCTGCGGTGTGCGCGGCGACCAGAAGTAACGCAGCGAGTCCAGGCCGACCACCGCAACGCCCTGCTTCGCCAAGGCGGCCGCCACATCCTTGTCCAGGCCTGCCCAGCCCCCGTCACCGGAAAGAAACACGGCCAACGTGTCACCCGGCACCTGCGCGGGCACCTCGACCACCGGCAGGCCCTGCAGCGATGCCGGCGGCGGCGCCAGCGCCACGCCGGGCTGCGCGCCGAGCACACGCGCCGCGGCGCGCAGGCCCGGGACGGCACCGGCACGGCGCGACAGCGCGACGGTGCGCGCCAGTGGCACCTGTGCCACAAACGCAGCCGTTGCCGGATCCGTGGTGGCCACCAGCCAGGGCACCGGCACCGGCGCCGGCTGCAGGTGGCCGGCCGCCACGCCCGCGCCACAGACCGCCAGCGGCACCGGTGCGCCGGGCCGGAAGTCCTGGCCGAGCACCCCGGCCAGGGTGCCCGACGGTGCCTGCGCCGCCAGCGCGTACGCCAGGCTGGCACCTTCGCCATCACCGCCCAGCACCGGCAGGCGGTAACCGGGCAGCTGCAGGAACGCCTGCAGCCAGCGCGAGAAATTCTCCACATCGCCGGACCCGAACGCGCATGCCCCGGCATGCTCGGCCGCCAGCGCCTGCCGCACGCCCTGTACCGGCGCTACGGCCACCAGCGCGCCATCGGCGCGCAGCGCTTCAACCGCGGCGGCACTGGCCTGCGGCGTCTGCTCGAACCACACCACCACGCGCTGCGGCACCCCATCTGGACGGTGCACGACCACGTGACTGAAGCGACCATGGCTGACCGTGCTGGCCGGTGCGGCCAGCAGCGGCAGCGCCGTTGCCAGCGTCAGCAGCGCCATCAGTAGCCGCGCCTGCGGCCGGGTCCCACGCTGCGCCATGTCCCGCCCCTGTTCTGGAATCCGCACACGATACGCTCACCGGCCGGCGCTGGGCACGCGCTCACCTTGCCGTTGCAGGCGGTTCACCCGTGCGCGGGCGGGCGTGGCGCCACAGCAGCCACGCCAGGCGCAGCAGCCAGACCACCATGAGCGCGATGACCAGCTTCTGCCCGAGCCCGCGCGGCGGCGCGCGCCACAGCACGTGCAGCCACAGCGCCACGAAGATCACCCACGCGCCCGGCCACAGCGATGCCGCATCCCGCTGCCAGCCGGGCTCGCGGCGCAGGTACCAGGCCTGCAGCAGCATGCCGGCACTGGCGCACAGAAACGCCGTGTACGCGGCCACGGCATGCACCAGCGGCGCCAGCAGCGGCGCCCGTGAGGGCAGCCAGCTGTCCCCGATGGCCACCGTGGCCAGGCCAAGCGCGGCCATCGCCAGCAGCAGCGGTGCGGCCGTGCTGCGTCGCGGCCCGATGCTGGTGCGATACACCGCCACCCCGAGTACCGCGATCGCGGCCGCCAGCAGGCAGTAGGCGCCGCGCAGCGCCAGTCCCCACGGGCCGTGCAGGTACAGGCTGAGGGTGGCCTGCGTCCACGCCAGGTCGGTGCGCGCGACCTGCGTCCACACCGCCACGCCCAGGAATCCGCCCAGCGCGGCCAGCGCGGCGCCCGCTGCCGGCCGGCTCATGCGTCGCTGTGCGGGTGGCGCAGGCGCCACTGCGCCAGCGCCGTACGGTAGCGCTGCAGTTCCTCGGCATACAGGTCCAGCACGCACAGTGGGCAGCCACTGCCGCAGCACTCGTTCGGACCGGGTTCCTCGGGCGGCTGCGGGCGGGGATCGGCGTCGGCGGGAACATCGGGCACGGCGGGCACCTTCAACACGGGGCCTGTCAGTGTACCGGCCCTCTGCGGTGCGTCCGCGTGCCGCTCAGCCCTGCAGGGTACGGCGGATGTTGGCCCGCGCCGCCGCGTCGAACTGCGCGTGGAAGAACGCACTGAGGAAGATCCGTGGCTGCCGCAGCAGCCCCTGCAGGAAGCGCCGCCGGCCGGCCCGATACAGCCAGCCCGGCACCACGCCGGCATATTCCTCCGCCACGCCGCGGTGGTAGGCGTCGAAGACCTCCGCTGGCGCGGCCAGGATGGCCATGTCGCAATCCAGGAACAGCGCGGTCTCGTCGTCCACGTCGCCCACCTGCAACTGGCCGTGACGGGCTGTGGCCAGGATGAGCGCTTCCACCCGGTCCACCTGCAGGCCCTGGCCCGGCAACCAGTGCGCGATCGCCTCGCGCGCGAGCTGTGCCGAGCGCACCTCGTTGTCCTTGCGCCCGGCCACGTACACCGCATCGTGGTACAGCGCGGCCAGGTAGACCTCGCGCGGGTGCACCCAGCCTGGGCCGGCGGCCACCCGTCGGTAGTGCTCCAGCAGCGCATTCACATGTCCGAAGTGGTGGTAGGCGCGGGGCGGCGTGGCATGGGCGGCCTGCAGGGCCTGCCACTGTGCCGGCGGTACGGTGAGCGGGGCGGTGTCCATGCGGCCAGCATGGGCGCCGCCTCCGGCCGGTGCAAGCGGGCACGTTGCGCTGTGCGGCCGATGGACGGCGGCAGGCACGCCGACATGCGGCAGTAGACTGACGGCGGGTTCGGGACCGGCGGAGGCACGCTGTGATCAACCGCGTACTGCTGTGCTGCCTGTGGGCCGCTGGCCACGCAGCGGCTCCAACGACCCACGCGCAGGCCGCCACGGCGCCGGCTGCAGAAGCCGCTGCGGCTCCCTCCGCCGAGGTCCCGCCCCGCCCCGCCGAGGTGCTGGCCGTGCCGCCCGCCTTGCGGGCCCTGCTGCGCGAGCGCGTGATCCAGCCCGGCCCCTCGCGCGAGCAGCGACTGCAGCGGCTGGGCGCGATGCTCTTCGATCCCCACGGACTGAACCTGCAGTACGACGTACAGGCCACCACCACCGTGGCCGAAACCTGGCAGCAGCGCCGCGCGAACTGCCTCTCCTTCACCCTGCTGTTCGTCACCCTGGCACGCGAAGCGGGCATCCAGGCGCAGGTGCAGGAAGTCGACCAGGTGGTGTCCTGGTTCCAGCAGAACACCGCGGTCTACAACGTCGGGCACGTCAATGCGGGGGTGACGCTGAACGGGCGCCACGTCACTGCCGAGCTGGACCGTACCGTGCTCTACGGCCGCCGCGGCCCGCGGCCGATCAGCGACGCGCGCGCCCTGGCCCATTTCTACAACAACCGCGGCGCCGAACGCATGGACGCTGGCGATGCGCTGTCTGCCCGCCGCTACTACGATGCCGCGCTGGCACAGGACGAGCGCTTCGTCGCGGCCTGGAACAACCGGGGTGTGCTCGCGCTGCGGCAGGGCCAGTGGCAGCAGGCCCAACGCGACTTCGACCATGCCCTGCAGGTGTCCCCGTCGAACACCGCGGCGCTGGCCAACGCCAGCGCCCTGCTGCAGCGCACCGGCCAGTACCGGCAGGCTGCGCGCCTGCAGCAGCGCCTGCAACGGCTGCGCCGCGAGGATCCGTTCGTGCAGTACGTGCTCGGCGTGCAGGCCGAACGTGACGGCGACCTGATCGGAGCGATCGGCCATTACCGTCGCGCCGTGCGCCTGTATGACGGCGCGCACCCGTTCCATTTCGCCCTGGCCCGCGCCTACCTGCAGTCCGGGCGGCTGCGCGCCGCCGAGGGCGAACTGCGCCGCGCGCACGCATTGGCTACCGCGCCGATGCAGGCGCGCTACCAGGCCAAGATCGAGCGCCTGCAACGCATGCGGCACGCCTCTGCCGGCACGGCCCGCTGAGCCGCGCCGATCAGGCTTTCCTGAGGAAACAGGTCTTCAGCACCAGCCCCTTGATCTTCTCCGAGTTGCCCTCGATGTGCTCGGCATCATCCTCCACCAGGCGGATGTTGCGGATCACCGTGCCCTGCTTGAGTGGGATGGACGAGCCCTTCACCTTCAGGTCCTTGATCACGGTGACCGTGTCACCGGCCGCCAGCGGGTTGCCGTTGCTGTCACGGACCACCTGCGCCGGCGTGCCGCCGTCCTCGGCGGTCCACTCGAAACCGCAGTCGGCGCAGACCATCAGCGCGCCATCGGCATAGGTGTTTTCCAGGGTGCACTGCGGACAGGCGGGAACGGCGGACATCGGCGAAGACCTCGGGGAATCTGAATGGCCCGCATTGTAACCGCCCCCGCCCCAGGCCCCTTGCAGTGCCCGCCGAAACACCGCAGAGTGCGCGGCCTTCCGGACACACGAGCGGACTTCCATGCGCCTGGGCATTGACTTCGGTACCAGCAACTCGGCCGCGGCCATCCTGCGTGACGGCGCGGTGGAGCCGATCCTGTTCGGCCAGGCCCAGCAGTTCCGTACCAGCGTGTACTTCCCCGGCGTGATCCAGGATCCGGGCGATTTCCGCCTCGAGCCGGGCCAGGAGCACCAGCTGCAGCAGCTGATCGACAGCGGTGCCCGCCAGGCGCGCGCCGCCGGGCTGGAGCGCAGCGCCGATGCGCTGCGCCGCGATGCGCTGCGGGTGCTGCGCCGGGAGTGGATGGAAGCGCGCATGCGCGAACCGCGCAGCTCCAGCCAGCTGCTGCAGAACGCGATCTATGGCGATGCGGCGCTGGATGCCTACTTCGAGGAGAACGAGGGCAACCTGGTGCAGAGCCCGAAATCCATGCTGGGCTACAACCTGCACCCGCGTGCGAAGCAGACCATTACCGGCATCGCCACCCACATTCTCGAACACATCCGGCTGACCGCCAGCGCCCAGCTGGGCGCCCCGGTGCGCGCCGCGCTGATCGGCCGGCCGGTGCAGTTCCGCAGTTCCATCGGTGAAGCCGGCAATGCGCAGGCCCTGGAGATCCTGGGCGAAGCGGCCGCGGCGGCAGGCTTCGACGATGTCGCGTTCCTGGAGGAGCCCTCGGCCGCAGCAATGCATTACCACGCCGGCAGCGCACAGGAACACCAGGCGGTGATCGTCGACATCGGGGGTGGTACCACCGATATCGCCCACGCCCGGGTGGGCGGAGCGCAGGCCCCGGCAATCCATCGTGCGTGGGGCATCGCCCGCGGCGGTACCGATATCGACCTGGCCCTGAGCCTGGCCGCATTCATGCCGCTGTTCGGCCGGGGCAGCAGCCGGGTGCCCACGCACCACTATGTGGAGGCGGCCACGGTGCAGGACATGACCCGCCAGCGTGAGTTCCGCCAGCACCGCTACGATCACGTGGACGCCCCCTGGGGCCCCCGCCTGCAGGCCCTGCAGGACACCGGCAACACCGCGCGGCTGTACCGCGAGGTCGAGCGCGCCAAGATCGCCCTGAGCGAGGCCGGCACCCACGAGGCGGCCCTGCCCTTCATCGAACGCGGCCTGGTGGCCCCGTGCAGCGCCGCAGGACTGGGTCAGGCGGCCTCGGGCTACCTGGACGGGCTGCGCGCGCTGCTGGACCAGGTCCAGCAGGACATCGACGGTCCGGTGGATGCGGTGTTCCTGACCGGTGGCATGTCGCGGGCCGGCTACCTGCGCCAGGCCGTGGCCGACGCGTTCCCCGGTATCCCGCAGGTGCATGGCGATGCCTCCTTCGGCGTGGTGCAGGGCCTGGCGCTGGCGGCGGCCAGCGCCCATTAACATAACCGCGACCGATCTGCGTTAAGATCCTCGGGCTTGACAACCCGGTGTGTATTCCGCCAGCACCGCTGGCGTGGTCCGCGCCCGCCGGGTCGGCCCGTTCGCGGGCCTTGCGGCCATGCTTTCCTGGCTCTGCCATGGTCTGTGCACGACAACGAGCCGCCACCGAGATTGCCATTGGGCACCACCGAGGCCCGCGACGACGCCCTACAACCTGCGCTGGACGCCGCTCCCATCGACTGCCGCCGTTGTGAGGCGGTCTGCTGTCGCCTGCCGGTGTGGCTGATGCCGGGCGACGACGTGCCGGCCTGGATGGTGGAAAGCGACGGCCACGGCGGTCAGCGCATGGCCCAGAACGACGAGGGCTGGTGCGTGGCCATCGACCCTTACCACCTGCGCTGCACGATCCATCCGCAGCGTCCGACGATCTGCCGCCAGTTCCAGATGGGCGGCCAGGACTGCCGCAGCGAGCGGCAGGCGTATCACGAACGGGCCCTGCACGGGGCCACCCCTTCACCCTGATAGGAGCCACCATGCCCCGCAAGGCAAAGACCCCCGCGAAGGCCAGCAACAGCATCCGCAGTGAACGCAAGGGCGCGGCCGCCAATTCCATGATCAACAGCAGCAGCATCGCCGAAGACCTGGCCGCGTTCCGCAGGAACGGCGGCAAGATCGAAGTGCTGGGCACCACCTGGGCGCTGAAGAAAGCCAGCTGACCCGGTTGGCGACCGCGGCGGGTTGCCGCCGCGGCCAGCCTGCCGCCCCACGTTCACCCCGGGGCCGCTGCGCGGGTAAGATCGTGCGCCCCTACGCGCTGCACGGACCCGTTGAATGAAGAATTACCTGCCACCGTGGACCCACGCCTGGCTGCAGCAGCTGGAAATGATCGGCCTGGTGGTGCTTACCGTACTGGTGGCGTGGCTGCTGCGCCTGGTGGCGCGGCGGCTGATCCGGCGATTCGGCGAACACTATTCGCTGCCGGCGGAAATGGCGATCGGCGCACGCCGGGTCTCGTCATTCATCATCTACTTCAGCGCGCTGCTGGTGATCCTGCGGATCTTCGGCACCTCCGCTGCCGTGCTGTGGACCGCCTTCACCGGCTTTGCGGCGGTGGGCGCCGTTGCCTTCTTCGCCGCCTGGAGCGTGCTGTCCAACATCTTCTGCACGCTGCTGATCTTCACCACGCGCCCGTTCCGCCTGCACGATTACATCGAAGTGCTGGAGAACGGTGAGAAGCCCGGGCTGAAGGGGCGGGTGATCGACGTGAACCTGATCTACACCACGCTGCAGGAAACCGGCGAAGGGCATCAGGGCACGGTGCTGCAGTTGCCGAACAACCTGTTCTTCCAGCGCACGGTGCGCCGCTGGCGCGATGCCGCGCAGGCGCCGGGCGGCATCCAGGGCGACGGCTGAGGTCAGCGCAGCTGGCTGTCCTTGCTGCCGCGGCGGTTGTAGCCGCTGGCCGCGTGTTCGTCCTCATCATGTTCCTGCTGGCAGGCCACGCACAGCTGCACCCCGGGCACCGCCTTGCGGCGGGCCTCGGGAATGGGCTGGTCGCACAGTTCGCAGCGCTCGCGGCCCGGTCCCTGCCGCAGCTGGCGGCGGGCACGGGCAATGGCATCGTCCACGGTGGCGTCGATCTGGTCCTGCACGGCACCGTCATTGGCCCAACCGGTGGCCATGGCACCCCTCCTGCATTCACGTTGCCTGCGAGCTTACGGCCAGGCGGTGAACGCGCGGCGAAGGGCGCCGGACGGCGCCTTCACCAGACCAGATCGTCGGGAATCTGGAACTGCGCGTAGTAGGCGTCGTCCTCGGCGTTGCCGGTGGAGGCGAACGTGCTCTGCCCGACCTGTCCGTGATCGACGACGATCGCCTCGGGCATGCGCTCGCGCACCTTCTCCGCTGCCGCCCGGGGCAGCACGGCATGGCCGTCGCCCTGCGCCACCACCACCAGCGCGCCGGCCGAGAGCGCCTTGCGCAGCGTTTCGTTGATCAGCAGCGTGCGGATCACCCCGTTCTGGGTGAAACGGTATTCGCTCTGCCCGGCGTGCGGCACCGCGTGGGCCTGGATGATCTGGCGCGCCTGCGCCTTCAGCTCGGTCTGGCGGGCCAGCGCGTTGCGCTCGGCGGCCAGTGCACGGTCACGCTCGACCTTTTCCGCCCGGGCCTCTGCGGCCTCGCGCTGGACGTCCGCCGAGGCCGAGGCCGCCTTGCCCTGGCGGGCCTTGGCCTGCTCGCGGGCCGCCGCGGCGGCCTGCGATTTCTTCGCCAGCCCGGCCTTGAGCAACTGTTCCTGCAATGCGTTGGGCTTTGCCATGGTCGCGCCTGGAAGTGGTCTATCGTAGGACGGCCCATGATACCGGAGCGCGGCTGCCGCATGACCCCCCTGAAATACCTCACCGGCTACCCCGAGGCGCTGCAACAGCAGGTGCGCCAGCTGCTTGCCGAAGACCGCCTGGGCAGCCTGCTGCAGCACCGCTACCCGGAACCGCACGCGATCCGCAGCGACCGCCAGTTGTACACGTACACCCAGCAGCTCAAGGAACGCCACCTGCGCTCGTCCGTGCCCCTGAACAAGGTGTGCTACGACAACACCCTGGAAGTGGTGAAGCACGCACTGGGCACCCATACCGCGGTGTCACGCGTGCAGGGCGGGCGGCTGAAGGCCAGCCGGGAGATCCGCATCGCCAGCGTGTTCCGCCAGGCACCGGCCGCGTTCCTGCGCATGATCGTGGTGCACGAACTGGCCCACCTGAAGGAAGCCGAGCACAACAAGGCGTTCTACCAGCTGTGCCAGCACATGGAGCCGGATTACCTGCAGCTGGAGTTCGACACCCGGCTTTTCCTGACCGAGCAGGCGCATCGCGCCCGCTGACAGCGCCGGTACCGCAGGCCCGGGTTAGGTCCAGCGGCGGCACCGCAGTACACTGCGCGCCCCGCTTTGCTGCCGTACCTGCCCATGCCCACCACCCGTCTGGACCGTCGTCTCGCCGAACTGCTCGGTTGCCCACGCGGCGAAGCCCGCCGCCTCATCGAAGGCGGCTGGGTCAGCCTGGACGGGGTGGTGGTGGAGCAGCCCCAGCTGCAGGTGGGCCTGGACGCCGCACCGCAGGTGGCCGAACAGGCCAGCGACAGCCGCCTGGAGCGCGCCAGCATGCTGCTGAACAAGCCCGCCGGCACGCCGGCGCATGCACTGTGCGCGCAGGTCACCCCGGACACCCGCAGCACGCTGGACGCCGGCGGCACCCGCATCCTGCAGCGCCATTTCCACGGCCTGCAGCTGGGTGCGTCGCTGCCGGCCGAAGACAGCGGGCTGGTGGTGGTCAGCCAGGATCCGCGTATTCTTGCCTACCTGCAGCAGACCCTGCCGCGGCTGGAACAGGAGTTCCTGGTGGACGTACGCGGCGAGCGTGCGCTGTGGGACGTGGGCCGGCTGCAGGCCGGCCTGCAGGACGGCGGGCGCCCGCAGCCCCCGTGCCGGATCAGCTGGCAGAGCGAGCAGCGCCTGCGCTTTGCCGGCAAGGGGCTCAGCCCGCGCCTGCTGCGCCAGGCCTGTGCGGCCGCGAACATGCAGGTGGTGGGCATCCGCCGGCTGCGCATCGGCCGGGTCGCGCTGGGCCCGCTGGCCGCCGGACAGTGGCGCTATGCCGGCAGCGACGAGCGCTTCTGAGGGCACGATGCCGCCGCGCTGACAGCGGTGCCTGTAGGATCGGCGCATGACCTCTACTCCGCCGCTGTGGCGCCGTTTCCTGCGCTGGCTGGCCATCGCCGTGTGCGCGCTGGTCCTGCTGGTGCTTTCCGGGCTGTTGCTGGCCGACCACCTGACCCCGCAGGCGCGCGGCGAGCCGTCCAGCGTTCTTCCCGCCGGACACGGCGCGCCCACCCGGCTGGACCGCGAGCTGGACGCACTGCAGCAGGGCCATGCCGGGCAGACCGGGGTGGCGTTCCTGTCCGAGGGGCTGGACGCCTTCGCCGCGCGCACCGCGCTGGCCGAACGCGCCGGCCGCAGCCTGGACCTGCAGTACTACATCTGGCACGACGACCTGATCGGCAAGCTGATGGCACGCACGCTGTACCAGGCTGCCGAGCGCGGCGTGCGCGTGCGCATCCTGCTCGACGACATGAACGCGCAGGACAAGGATGCGCTGATGCTGGCGCTGGACAAGCATCCCAACATCGAGATCCGCCTGTACAACCCGTTCCGCAACCGCAACGGGATCTGGCGGATGGTGGAGATGGTGCAGCGGGTGTTCTCGGTCAATCACCGCATGCACAACAAAAGCTGGATCGCCGATGGCCGCGCGGCCATCGTCGGTGGGCGCAATATCGGTGAGGAATATTTCAGCGCGCGCCCGGACGTGAACTTCCGCGACCTGGACCTGCTGGTCGCCGGACCCGCCGTGGACGAGGCCAACCGGATCTTCGACGACTACTGGAACAGCGAGGCGGCCGTGCCGATCGCCGCGCTGGCCTTCCACACCCGCGCCGAGCTGGCGCTGCTGATCAAGCAGGCCGAACACCGCACCGGCATCACCGCGGCCGAGCCGTACCTGCGCGAGGTGGAAGCCTCGCGCCGGCGCGCGCAGGCCAGTCCGTCGCCACTGCACTGGAGCGCCTCGGTGCACGTGCTGTCCGACCCGCCGATGAAACACCGTCGCGATGACCCGCAGCACTGGCTGGTGACCGATCTGGTGGAGATGCTGCAGGGCGGCCAGCACAAGGCCCTGCTGATGTCGCCCTATTTCGTTCCCGGCGAGGAGGGAGTGCAGGGGCTGTCGGCGATGCGTGCACGCGGCATGCAGGTGGGAGTGGTGACCAACTCGCTGGCGGCCAACGATGTGGTCGCCGTGCATGGCGGTTACATGCACTACCGCGTCCCGCTGCTGCAGGCCGGCGTGCAGGTGTACGAACTCAAGGCCCACGGACAGGCCGACCGCTCCGGGCTGTTCGGCAGCAGCGGCGCCAGCCTGCATACCAAGGCGCTGGTGGTGGATGACCGGAAGGGGTTCGTCGGCTCGTTCAACCTCGATCCCCGCTCGGCGTACCTCAATACCGAGATGGGCGTGGTGTTCGACGACCCGGTGCTGGCGAGCCGGCTCACCGCCGAGTACCTGCACCTGACCTCACCGGCACAGAGCTGGTGGCTGGGCCTGGACGATCAGCAGCACGTGCGCTGGCTGGAGCGCCAGGACACCCCCCGGTGGCTCACGCGCGAGCCCGACAGCAGCCTGCGCCAGCGCGTCAGCGCGCGGGTGATCAGCTGGCTGCCGCTGGAATCACAGCTCTAGGTCGCACGCCTCAGCCGCCGCGCTGGGCGGCCTGCTCGTCGGCCAGGGTCTCCACGCTCTGCCCATGCAACCGCCGCCACAGGGTGGCCAGTGCCGCCGGCGGGGTGGCAGGAAGACGCTCCAGCAGGGCCCGTGCCTGGCTCTGTCCCATCACGCCGTGCCGGCACATCAGGCTGGCGGCCGCGGCGGCGCGCGCGAATGCCAGGCTCGCGCCCACGCCGTGGCCCACCGCTGCCGGGTCCAGCGCCCGGTGCACCGGCTCGGGCAGCGCCCATGCCTGCGCGATGCGCTGGGCCACCGGCAGCGTCCACTGCTGCAGCACGTGCCCGGCCGTGGCCGGGTTCACGGCCGCGCTCATCCGCTCGGACTCGGCCAGCACCTGTTTCATCACCAGCGCCGCACCCAGGCCCTGGGTCAGGCCCAGCCACTGCGCGGCGAATGGATCGCCGGTGCCGAGCAGACGGGCGTGATCGGACGCGGTGCGTGAGGCCAGCAGGGCGTGTTCCCAGATGATGGCGCTGAAGTGCGGAAACCCGCTGCAGTGGATCTGCATCACCGGTTGCACCACCACCGCACTGATGACCTGTCGGATGCCCTCATGGCCCACCAGTGTCACCGCGCGCTGCAGGCTGTCCACCGGCCGTTCCTGCACGCGGAACGCCGGGCTGTTGGCCACCCGCAGCAGACTGCCGGTCAACACCGGATCCTGGGCGATGATCGAGGCGGTCAGGCGCGCGGACGCGTCCGGGTCATTCACCGCATGCATGAGCTGCGGCAACAGCTGCGGCCGCCGCGGTATGTCCCGTGCCCCCCAGCCACGGTCCTGCAGGGCCTGCGCGGTGGCCTCGCACAGGGCGGTATCGCACGGCTCGCCCCGGTCGGGCACCGGCCGCAGGGCCAGCAGGCACAGACCCTGCTGCAGCTGCTGGCTGACCCGGGCCGCCTCGGCGCTGCGATCGGGCGCGCGCGCCGGGTCGGCCGCTGCGGCCCGCAGACCGCGGTCACGCGGGGCGGGCGCGGCGGGCGCGGCGTGGGGGCCCGTCGCGCGCCACAGGTCGAACCACCGCTGCCACCACGGACGTGCCGTGGTGCGATCAGTGCTCATAGCGTTTCCACCGCGCCCACCCCTGTCCGCGATCGTGCTCCACCACCTGCGTTTCCCCCGCGCCGGCCCAGTCCGGTCTCTCCGAGCAGCATCGGCCGGATCTTCACGTTCTTTAACGCGCGCGCTGGCACAACAGGTTCAGGTGCGTGCGGGGCCGGCCGGCGGCAGTGCGGTACGGAATGGACTAGAATGGCGCCACGCGACCCGTCACCGCAACGACGATGTCGCTTTTTTTGTTTTGGGACCCACTCATTTGCTGGCCAGTTCGACGCGGTTCGCCGCCGTTCGCGCCATCGGAGCCTCCATGTTATTTGAAACCCTCGCAACCACCGGTCATGAGCAGGTTGTGTTCTGCAACAACCCGGATGCTGGCCTGAGGGCGATCATCGCCATCCACAACACCACCCTCGGCCCGGCGCTGGGCGGCGTGCGCATGCGTCCGTACGCCAGCACCGACGAGGCGCTTGCCGACGTGCTGCGGCTCAGCCGCACCATGACGTACAAGAACGCGCTGGCCGGGCTGAACATCGGCGGCGGCAAGGCGGTGATCATCGGCGATCCGCGGCGTGACAAGACCGAAGTGCTGCTGCGCGCCTTCGGTCGCCATGTCGATGCGCTCGGCGGCCGGTACATCACCGCCGAAGACGTGGGAACCGACGTCAACGACATGGAGAACATCTACCTGGAGAGCCAGTACGTGACCGGTGTGCACCAGGTGCACGGCGGTTCGGGCGACCCGGCACCGTTCACCGCCTACGGCGCGCTGCAGGCGCTGATGGCCGCCATGCAGGCCAAGCTGGGCCATGAGGAAGTCGGCAAGACCACCATCGCGGTGCAGGGCCTGGGCCACATCGGCATGGAACTGGTGAAGCTGCTGCGCGATCGTGGCGCCCGCCTGATGGTGACCGACCTGGATCCGGCGCGGGTGGAGCGCGCGGTCAGCGAATACGGCGCCGAAGCGGTCAAGCCGGACGAAATCCATGAGGTGAATGCCGATGTGTTCGCCCCCTGTGCACTGGAAGGCGCGATCAGCCTGGATGTACTGCCGCGGCTGAAGGCACGCATCATCTGCGGCACTGCCAACAACCAGCTGGAAAGCCTGGAAGTGGGGGATGAACTGCACGCACGCGGCATTCTGTATGCCCCCGATTACGCGGTGAATGCCGGCGGGGTGATGAATGTGTCGCTGGAGATCGACGGATACAACCGCGAACGCGCCATGCGGCTGATCCGCAGCATCTATCACAACCTCGGGCGGATCTTTGAACTGTCCCGCGCGGAGGACATTTCCCCGCAGCGCGCGGCCAACCGCATCGCCGAGACCCGCATCGCCTCCATCGGCAAACTGAAGCTGCCGATGGGCCGCGCCACGCCCCGCCTGGGCTCGCTGCGCGGGGGCTGAGCCCTTCCCGGAGCAGGGGCGGGTGACACGCGGTCACCCGCCCCACCCCATCACATCAGTCGCGGCGTGCAGCGACCGCATGGCTGGCGCCGCCGCCGGCCAGGCAGGTGGCAAACTCGAGCAGGCAGGTGGCAACGTTGCCGCCGCTGACGATGCAGGTGACCAGCCTCACCCCGCAGTCGGCGACGCCCTTCGGCGCCGGCTGGTTCTGGGCATGTGCAGCCGGCACGGCGACGACGAGGGCGAGCATGGCACTGGCGGCAAGCAGCTTGATCTTTTTCATGGCGATGAACTCCTGGATGTGCCTGGTAATCCCTCCGCGGCACGGAGGGACGGTCTGACCCCGGGGCTTCCGGGGCCGGGGTGCCGCACTGCGCAGCAACCCCGGCTTCATCCTTGCGTTCAACGCAGCGCGCCGAAGCGCTGTTTTTGTGCGCGGCTTCGCGCTTTACGGCACGGTGTGCTCTTCTGCAGGCGGCATCACACGGCGCGTGTGCGCGTTACTGCATGCCGTGCAGGCGGCACGTCATGTGCGTACTGTGCGGCGCCGTTGATGGTTCGGAAGCGCCCTACACGGTTCGTGTGTGGCGCGGCGGAACACGACCGCCGCCTCCGCTCAGAATCCGCTGACATGCCGCAGCATGACCTGCTGGTCCGACGCACCGACGCCTTGGCTCCACCGCTGGTCATAGCCCAGCGAGAGGCGGGAGTGCCGGCCCAGCCAGGTCTCCAGCGCCAGACCGGCATGCAGCGCGTCGCGCGGCGCGGCCGCGCCATCGACCGGCGACCACGCATCGAAGGCGGTGAAGCTGGCCTGCAGCGCCGCCACCGGCGATGACAGGCGCTGCTGCCACTCCGCGTACCCGTGCAGCGACCACCGCCGCCCGTGCTGTTCCATCCGCACCCCGGCCAGCGCTGCGGCATGCTGCAGCGACGCGGCACGGACCTGCAGCCCGAATCCGGCGCCGCCCTGTTCGCGGAACGCATCGCTGTGCAGACGGGTCCAGCTCATTCCCACGTAGGGCGTGAGCGACTGCCGCGCATCGCCGAAGCGCAGGCCACTCTCCACCGCGGCGGTGCTGAATCCACCGGCGTACCGCGAACGGGCTGCCAGCGCGCTGGCACCCAACCGCAGAGACCGGTCCATGTCACGCTGGAACTGCCCGACCCCCAGTTGCGCCAACGCGTAGCCACGGCCCGCCTGCCAGCCGGCGTACAGCTGCGCCTGCGCCTGGCGCTCACGGCTGCGGTCGTCCGCGCCGTCCAGGCGGCTGTGCACCTGTCCCACCGCCATGCCCAGCACGCCGTACGCTCCCAGCGGGGCGTCATGGCCGGCCATCCAGCCCTGGCCGCGGGCGCCGAGGAAGCTCCCCTGCCCTGCCTCGCCCAGGGCCTGCTGCCACGCGCCGCGCGGCATCGGGCCGGACGGGCGCTGCGCCAGACGCGCGGCGATGCTGCGGCGGGTGGCGTCCACCGCCTGCAGCGTCTGCGCCTGGGCCAGCACGTGGGCGCTGCCGGACAGGCTGTCCAGCGTGGCCGCCAGGCCGGCCATGCCGCCGCCGGTCTGCTGCACGGCCGCCGCGGCGATCCCGACCGGGCTGGCCTGCAGCGCGGGATCGCCATCCATCACCTCGAAGGCCTGTTCCAGCCGCTGCGCGGAGGCCAGCGTGCGCGCGGAGGCCCCGGCCACGGCGGCCGTCACGCTGATGCGCTGCAGTTCCAGCCACGCCTCGGTGGCGCTGTAGCCATACGCGGACTGCAGCAGCGAGACGCCGTTGCCGGCCGTGGCCGCCGTATCGAACGTGCCCGCCACACCGCCGGCGGCGCGCAGCAGGTCCTGGCGCCGGCCATCGGCGGCCACATACCCGGGCAGCACGCCGTCCACGTGGACGCCCCCGGCCAGGCGGGCGCTGCCGGTGATCTCCAGTGCATTCACGCCCAGCGCCACCCGCAGCTGCGCACCCGGCTGCTGCACGTAATCCCCGTCGATGGTCGCGCGGGTGTCCGGGCTGATCAGGATCACGCTGCCGCCATTGGTCACCGTTCCGGTGACCCGCGGGGTGCCGCCCATGAACTGCAGCGCCGCCAGCGCCGGATCGCTCTGTGCGGCGATGCTGACGGCCGAGCGCACCGAGCCGCCATCGCGCAGCGCCAGCGTGCCGCGTTCGATGCGCGTGGCGCCGGCATAGGTATTGGCGCCCGACAGCCCCAGGGCGCCGGCCCCGCGTTTGACCAGCCCACCGTCGCCGCTGATCGGATTGCTCCAGATCGAGTTGAGGCCGGTCTGTCCGACGGTGGCGACCATGTCGCCCCAGTCGAAGCGGGCCGGACCGTTCACGGCCCGGCCCACATCCAGCACCCCATAGCCGAAGACCGCATCCACCCCCGGCGCGCCGATGTCGCGGGCCGTACCGAGCAGCGTCTGGCGGACCTGGTCGTTGCTGAAATACGGGTACTTCTGCCAGACCAGCGCCGCCGCACCAGAGACCAGTGGTGCGGCGAAGGAGGTGCCGGCGTTCCACACGAAGGTGCCGTCGCCCGTGGGGGCGGGGTACACCGCCGAACCGGGCGCGGCCAGGCAGTACCGGGCTGCCACGCCGCAGGCGTTGGCATAGCTGGCCAGCGCATCCGGTTGCGAGGTATCCACTGCGGTGACCGCCAGCCAGCCCGCTTCCAGGTCCGCCGCGGGCCGCGTGCCTGCCACGCCCGCCTGGCTGGGCAGCGCGGCCATGCTGGACGGATCGGCGCGGCCCTCGTTGCCGGTGGCGAACACCACCAGGCCATTGTTCTGCAGGATGAAGGGGCGGTACTCGGCGGCGATCGGCGCGGTTGCCGCCGGGTTGGTCCAGTACAGCCCTCCCCACGAATTGTTCATGATCTTCACGCCGTCGGCGATCAGGTCCGCGTGCACGGCGGCCACGCCGATCGCACCGCCGACCTGGTTGCCGCTGCCGGAGCCATCGTCGCTCGGCCGGCGGTCGGCGATGATGCGCGCCGACACGATCAACGCACCGGGTGCCACCCCGCCCGGCCAGCTGCCCACCGCCGTGCCGGCGGCCAGGCTGGCCACGGCCGTGCCGTGCCCGACCACATCGTCCACGGCGGTGTTGTTGGTCGCCGGGTCGACGTAGACGTGATGCGCGACCACCCGCCCGGCCAGCGCCGGATGGCTGCGGTTGACCCCGCTGTCGACCACGCCGATGCGCACCCCGCTGCCGGACAGCCCCGTGCCCAGCGCATTGATGGCGCGCAGGTGGCCATCGAAGGTGGGCTGCGTGGGCGCCACCCGGGTCACTGGTGGCGGTGTCGGCGGGGGCGGCGGTGGTGCGGGTGGTGCGGGCGGCGGTGGGGGATCGTTGCGCACCGCGCCACCGCCACCGCCCCCGCCGCCTCCGCAGGCGCCCAGCGCCAGTCCCAGCGCCACTGCCACTGCCGTTCTGCCCACCTGCCGCTGGTTCATCGCTGCGCTCCCCGACTGTTGAACCCGCGGCCCGTGCGCGGGTGCGTGCACGGCGTGCCGACAACGGTGCCGGCAGCCACCCTCTATACTGGCGTCCCCCACGCAGTCTGCCGGGAAACGCGCCAGCCTCCAACGTTACGCGCTTCCTTCCTTGAATTCGCCAAGCACCAACGAGATTGCCATGTCCAACATCGTCATCGCCGCCGCCAAGCGTACGGCCATCGGTTCCTTCCTGGGCCAGTTCAACGGCGTGCCTACGCCCACCCTGGGGGCGGCCGCCATCGCGGCAGCCGTGGCGCAGTCCGGCATCGCGGCCAGCGACGTCTCCGAAGTCATCATGGGCTGCGTGCTGCCTGCCAACCTCGGCCAGGCCCCGGCCCGCCAGGCCGCCATCGCCGCCGGCCTGCCGCTGTCGGCCGGCGCCACCACCCTCAACAAGGTGTGCGGCTCGGGCATGAAAGCGATCATGCTCGGCCACGACCTGATCAAGGCCGGTTCGGCCCGCATCATCGTCGCCGGCGGCATGGAGTCGATGTCCAACGCCCCGCATCTGCTGCCCCATTCGCGCACCGGCAACCGCTTCGGCAACTTCCAGGCGGTGGACCACATGGCCCACGATGGCCTGGTGAATGCGTACGACGGCAAGGCCATGGGCGAGTTCGCCGAGTGCGCGGTGGACAAGTACCAGTTCAGCCGCGAAGAGCAGGATGCCTACGCAATCGAGTCGGTCACCCGTGCGCAGGCCGCGCAGGCCAACGGCGCCTTCGCCGATGAGATCACCCCGGTGAAGGTCGCCACGCGCAAGGGCGAGGTCGAGGTCGCCGTGGACGAGCAGCCCACCCGCGCCGACATCGGCAAGATCCCGACGCTGCGCCCGGCCTTCAAGAAGGACGGCAGCGTGACCGCGGCCAGTTCCTCCAGCATCTCCGACGGCGCTGCGGCCGTGGTGCTGCTGGCCGAAGAGGACGCACAGGCCCGCGGCATCACCCCGCTGGCGCGCATCGTGGGCCACGCCACCCATTCGCAGGAACCGGAATGGTTCACCACGGCCCCCATCGGCGCCATCCATGCCTTGCTGGAGCGCACCGGCTGGACGCTGGACAGCATCGATCTGTTCGAGATCAACGAGGCGTTCGCCGTGGTCGCCATGGCGCCCATGCGCGAACTGGGCATTCCGCACGCCAAATTGAACGTCAACGGCGGTGCCTGCGCGCTGGGCCACCCGATCGGTGCCTCCGGCGCACGCCTGGTGGTCACGCTGGTGCACGCATTGCGCAGCCGTGGAGGCAAGCGTGGCATCGCCACGTTGTGCATCGGCGGCGGCGAGGCAACGGCCATCGCCATCGAATTGATTTGATTGGGATTAACTCCATATTCTCAAAACTGAATACGGCATCGCTTGACAGGCCGGACTGGCTTGTCATCATGTTGGCGGCGCGCAACTGCGCGTTGCCCAATCTAACGACGAGGATTCACCTAATGAGCATCAACAAGCTGCTGGTTGCGATGTCCCTGGCCCTGGCCCTGGCCGCCTGCTCGAAGCAGGAAGCTGCCCAGGACGCCGCTGCTTCGGCCAACGAAGCCGCCACCGAAGCCCAGGCTGCTGCTGACCAGGCCGCCGCTGCTGGTTCGGCCACCGCCGAAGCCGCTCAGCAGGCTGCTGACACCGCCGCCACCGCCGCCGACGCTTCGGCCGACGCTGCTGGCCAGGCTGCTGCCGCCTCGACCGACGCTGCTGCTGACGCCGCTGCCGACGCTGCCAAGGCTGCTGAAGGCACCGCCGAGCAGGCCAAGGACGCTGCTGAAGAAGCCAAGAAGTAATCACTTCTTTCTTCACGCAAGTCTGAGAAAGCCGCTGGTTCGCCAGCGGCTTTTTCTTTGCCCGCACGCAGCGTTTCACGCGTGCTGCACCAGAGCGTGAATAGCCTGACCGGCCATCCCATGCTGACTGGAGTGCGCCATGACCATCCGCCCGTTGACCACCACCGTACTGGCCGCCAGCCTGCTGCTGGGCCTGGCCGCCTGCAAGGGCCCGGAAGCCGAGAAGGCCCGCGAAGACGCCGCCCAGGCCGCCGACAGCGCCGGCGTGGCCGCGCGCGAAGCCGTGGACCGCGCAGCCGCCGCGACCCGCAACGCCGCCGATGAGGCCAGCGCGGCCTCGGCCGAGGCCGCAGCGGACACCCAGCAGGCGCTGGACCGCGCCGCCGACGCCACCGCTGCCGCCGCAGGCGATGCCAAGGTCGCCGCCTCCGACGCGGCCGCCCATGCCAGCGCGGCCACCGCTGATGCCGCGCAGAACGTGGCCGACAAGGCCAACGAAGTGGCACGCGATGCCCGCAACAACGCCGACGAACACAAGCACTGAGCATTGCAGGGCCGGCGCCGCGCAGCGGCGCCGGTCACCTGCGGTGATACTCCCGCAGGTATTCAACGCGCGTTGACGGCGATTCTCACGCCCTGCACGAGCGCTTGGCCACAGTAATCCCCATGGCCTCTTCCCCGCGCTCTCCCGCTCCCCCATCACCCGCCCGCCCACCGCTTGCCGACGATCTGGTCGTGCTGCGCCCGGAGGGCCTGTACTGCCCCGCTGGCGACTTCCACATCGATCCCTGGCGGCCGGTACCGCGTGCGGTGATCACCCATGGGCACGGTGACCACGCCCGCTCGGGCATGGGCGAATACCACTGCAGCCGGGCCAGCGTGCCGATCCTGCGCTGGCGGCTGGGCGATGTCCTGCTGCACCCGCACGCGCATGGCGAGCGCTTCACCCTCGGCGGCGTGCAGGTGTCGCTGCATCCGGCCGGCCACGTGCTCGGTTCGGTGCAGGTCCGCATCGACGATGGCCACCAGGTCTGGGTGGCCTCCGGTGACTACAAACGCCAACCCGACCCCACCTGTGCGCCGTTTGAAGTCGTGCCGTGCGACACCTTCATCACCGAAGCGACCTTCGCGCTGCCGGTCTACCGCTGGCCGGACACGCCCGCGGTCGCTGCGGAGATCGTGGCCTGGCGTCGCGAATGCGCGCAGCGCGGCGAGGCGGCCATCCTGCTCTGCTACGCCTTGGGCAAGGCCCAGCGCGTGCTGGCTGAAATGGGCGCGCTGGACGACGAACCCGCATGGCTGCATGGCGCCATCGCCAACGGCGTGGAGGTCTACCGCCAGGCCGGCATCGCCATGCTGCCCACCGAACCGGTGAGCGCACAGGGCACGCGGCCGGACGCCGCCGGCCGGCTGGTGCTGGCCCCGCCCTCGGCCGCCGGCACCTCGTGGATGCGCCGCCTCGGTCGCCACCAGCTGGGCTTCGCCTCGGGCTGGATGCACCTGCGCGGCAATCGCCGCCGGCGCAACGTCGACCGGGGCTTCGTGGTCTCCGACCACGCCGACTGGCCCGCGCTGCTGCAGACCATCGCCGAGACCGGCGCGCAGCGGGTCATCGCCACCCATGGCAACACCGACGCGCTGATTCCGTTCCTGCGCGAGCGCGGGGTGGCCGCGGAAAGTTTCCGTACCGATTTCGGGGCCGAGGAATGAAGGCGTTCGCCGCGCTGTACCAGCAGCTGGACCGCAGCACCGCCACCACCGACAAGCGCGCCGCGCTGGTGCGCTACTTCGCCCACGCACAGCCGCACGATGCGGCCTGGGCGCTGTATCTGCTGAGCGGCGGAAAAGTGGGCGGGGCGAAGCGGAAGATCGCCGCAAGCGGCGAACTGCGTTCGTGGGTCAGCGAGCAATCCGGCCTGCCCGCGTGGCTGGTCGAAGACAGCTACGCGCAGGTGGGCGACCTTGCCGAGACCCTGACCCTGCTGCTGGACGACCCGCCGCAGCCCGCACCCGATCGTCCGCTGGCGGACTGGATCGAGCAGCATCTGCTGGCGGTCGCCAACCAGCCCGAAGCCGTCCGCCGGGCGGCCGTGGTGGCCGGGTGGCAGCAGCTGGCCAGCGGCGAACGGCTGGTGTTCAACAAGCTGCTCACCGGCGCCCTGCGCGTGGGCGTGTCGCAGCGCCTGGTACAGCAGGCGCTGGCGGAGTGGTCCGGGCTGGATATCGCACGGATCGCCCAGCGCATGCTGGGCGACTGGACACCGGCGCCCGACGTGCTGGGCCGGCTGCTGTCGCCGGACGAACTGCCCAGCGACCGCCAGCAGCCCTACCCGTTCTTCCTGGCCTCGCCGCTGGAGGCTGAGCCGGCAGAGCGGCTTGGCGCGCACGCGGACTGGCTGCTGGAGTGGAAGTGGGACGGCATCCGCCTGCAGCTTCTGCGACGGGCGGGCGAGACCGCGCTGTGGTCGCGTGGCGAGGAACGCCTGGATGGGCGGTTTCCGGAAATCGAGCAGGCCGCCGCAGCGCTGCCGGACGGCTGCGTGATCGACGGCGAACTGCTGGCCTGGGACGACGGCAACGAGCAGCCGCGGCCGTTCACCGCGCTGCAGACGCGCATCCAGCGGCGCAAGCCGGGCGCGGCCACCCTGCGCAACACGCCGGTACGGGTGCTGGCCTACGACCTGCTGGAGCGTGATGGCGAGGATCTGCGCGCGCTGCCGCTGCAGCAGCGGCGTGCGCAGCTGGCCGAGGTGCTGGAAGCACTCGGCGATGCGCGCATCGCGCTCTCGCCGGCGGTGCACACCGACAGCTGGACACAGGCGGCGGCCCTGCGCGAGGGGGCACGCGAGCGCGGCGTGGAAGGCCTGATGATCAAGCGGCTCGATTCGGTCTACCAGGCCGGCCGAAAGCGCGGCGACTGGTGGAAATGGAAGATCGATCCGCTCACCATCGATGCGGTGCTGCTCTATGCCCAGGCCGGTCATGGGCGGCGCAGCACGCTGTACACCGATTACACCTTCGGGGTCTGGGATGGCGACACCCTGGTGCCGGTGGCCAAGGCCTACTCGGGCCTGGATGACAAGGAGATCGCGCAGCTGGACCGCTGGATCCGCGCGCATACGCGCGAACGGTTCGGGCCGGTGCGCAGCGTGCACGCCGAACAGGTGTTCGAGCTCGGCTTCGAAGCGGTCAACCGCAGCAGCCGGCACAAGTCGGGCATCGCGGTGCGCTTTCCGCGCATCCTGCGCTGGCGCCAGGACAAGCCTGCCGCCGAGGCGGACCAGCTGGCCAGCCTGCAGGCCCTGGCACGATGACCCGCAGCCAGGCGTTGCAACGGCTGGAAGCCTGGTTCGGCAGCCGTGGCTGGCGTTCGCTGCCGTTCCAGCGTGCCATGTGGCGGCATTACCTGGCCGGTGAGTCCGGACTGCTGCATACGCCGACCGGCAGTGGCAAGACCCTGGCCATGTTTGGCGGCCCCCTGCTGCAGGCGCTGATCGATCCGGTGCCGGCGCCGCGCCGGCGTACCGCCGTGCGGCCACTGCAGGTACTGTGGATCACCCCGCTGCGCGCGCTGGCCAGCGACACCGCGCGTGCGCTGCAGGCACCGTTGCAGGCGCTGGGTCTGGACTGGACGGTGGGGCTGCGCAGCGGCGATGCCAGCGCGCGCGACAAGCGCCAGGCCCGCGAAGGCCGCGTGGATGTGCTGGTGACCACGCCCGAATCGCTGGCCCTGCTGCTGAGTTACCCCGACACGCTCGCGCGCATGCGGCAGCTGCGCTGCGTGGTGGTGGACGAATGGCATGAGCTGCTGGGCAGCAAACGCGGCGTGCTGCTGCAACTGAACCTGGCGCTGTTGCGCGAAGCTGCCCCGTCGCTGCAGGTGTGGGGGCTGTCGGCCACGCTGGGCAACCTGCAGCAGGCGCGTGACGTCCTGCTGCCCGGGCAGCCGCAGGCGCCGATCGTGGAAGGCGCGCGGCAGCGTCCGCTGAAGATCCAGAGCCTGTTGCCGGCGCCGGGCGAGCGCTTCGCCTGGGCCGGCCACCTCGGCCTGGCGCAGTTGCCGCGCGTGCTGGAGGCCTTGCTGGCGGTGCGCAGCAGCCTGCTGTTCACCAATACCCGCGCGCAGGCCGAGCTGTGGCACCAGGCCCTGAGCGCCGTGTGGCCCGAAGCCCCCGAGACGCTGGCGCTGCACCACGGCTCGCTGGCCCCGGAGCTGCGCCAGCAGGTGGAAGACGGGTTGCGTGACGGCACCCTGCGCTGTGTCGTGGCCACCTCCAGCCTGGACCTGGGCGTGGATTTCCCACAGGTGGAGCAGGTGCTGCAGCTGGGCAGCCCGAAAGGCGTGGCGCGGTTGCGGCAGCGTGCCGGCCGCGCGCGCCACCGTCCCGGCGCCAGCGGTACCGTGCTGTGCGTACCCAGCCATGCGCTGGAACTGGCCGAATATGCGGCGGCGCGCCGGGCGCTGCGCGAAGGCGTGACCGAGGCGCGGCCGCCGCTGACACTGTCGCTGGATGTGCTGGCCCAGCACGCGGTCAGCCGCGCCCTCGCCGGTGGCTTCCGCAGCGATGCGCTGTATGCGCAGGTGCGCCGCACCCATGCCTTCGCCGCGTTGTCGCCGGCGCAGTGGCAGGAGGTGATCACCTTCATCGTGCAGGGTGGACAGGCGCTGTCGAACTACCCGGATTTCCACAAGGTGGTCCGCGACGAGGACGGGGTGTACCGCGTGCATGATCGCCGACAGGCGCTGCGCCACCGCCTGTCGATCGGCACCATCAGCAGCGATGGCAGCGTGCAGGTGAAGTTCCTGCGCGGCGGCCGGCTGGGCGCGGTGGAGGAACAGTTCGCCGGACGCCTGCGTCCGGGTGACCGTTTCCAGTTCGCCGGGCGCATGCTGGAACTGGCCCGCGTACAGGACATGACCGCCTATGTGCGCCTGGCGCGCGGGGGCCAGGGCGTGGTGCCCCGCTGGCAGGGCGGGCAGCTGCCACTGTCCTCGGCGCTGGGCCGTGAGCTGGAAGCGGTACTGTCCGGCGCCGATGACAGCGCCGAGGCCCGCTGGCTGCAGCCACTGCTGGCGCTGCAGGCACGCATGTCCGCCACGCCGGGGCCGCAGCACCTGCTGATCGAGCAGGTCCGCCGGCGCGAGGGCCAGCTGCTGTTCGTCTACCCGTTTGCCGGGCGGCATGTCCATGAAGCCCTTGCCGCCGTGCTGGCACTGCGGTGCACCCGCCTGCAGCGCAACAGTATCGGCTACGCGGTGAATGACCATGGGCTGGTGCTGGTGCCGCAGCACCCGCTGGCGCTGCAGGCGGACGACTGGCGCGCCCTGCTGCGCCCGGAGCAGCTCGATGCCGATCTGCGCGAAGCGGTGAACATGGGCGAGCTGGCGCGGCGCCAGTTCCGCGGCATCGCCCGCGTATCGGGCCTGCTGGTGCCCAGCCTGCCGGGCGGTGCGGCACGCTCGCTGCGCCAGCTGCAGGCGTCTTCGGGGCTGCTGTACGACGTGCTGCGCGAACATGACCCGGAGCACATGCTGCTGGCGCTGGCCGAGCAGGAAGTCCTGCAGCAGCGCCTGGACATCCAGGGCCTGGCCGACACACTGCAGCGGCAGCAGCAGCGCGCCCTGGCCCTGCACGCACCGGCCAGCCTGACCCCGCTGGGCTTCCCGCTGTGGGCCGAGCGCCAGCGCGGCCAGCTCAGCAACGAAGACTGGCGCACCCGGGTACTGCGCGCGGCGCAGCAGCTGGAAAAACGCCATGGCCGCTGAACTGCACCGCACGCTGGGCGACGAGCCGGCGGTCCTGCTGGGCGAGCGGGCGTTGTGGCTGCCCGCACACGCTGCACTGCTGATCGCCGATCTGCACCTGGGCAAGGCCGATGTCTTCCGCCGCGCCGGCATCGCCCTGCCGCGCGGCGGCACCGACAGCGACCTGCAGCGGCTGCAGCGGCTCATCGCCCACACCGGCTGTACGCAGCTGTGGATTCTGGGCGACATGCTGCACGGGCCGCTGAACGCCGGCGCGTGGCTGCAGCAGTGGCGTGACGTGCGCGCGCGCCACGCCCGGCTGGCGGTGCACCTGCTGCGCGGCAACCATGACCGCATGGCCAGCGCACAGGCGCTGCAGGTGAGCGTGCACGCACAGGCCCGGCTGGGTGGCCTGGTACTGCGTCATGAACCCGCTGCGGACCCCGGCGGCGCACACGTTCTGGCCGGCCATGTGCACCCGCAGATCGCACTGCCCGGGCTGTCGCGGCGTTTCCCCGCGTTCTGGCTTCAGACGAGTATGACCATCCTGCCGGCGTTCTCGCGGTTCACCGCCGGCGTGACGCCGGCGCTTCAGCGGGGCGAGCAGCTGGTGGCGTGCGTGGAAGGGGAACTGGTCGCACTGCCGCCGCGCTGAGCGCCGCGCCACCGTGGCGCGGCCCATGCACTCAGGCTGCGCCGGCGAGCACCTGCGGCATCAGCCGGAAACGGGGCGCCGCGCCGCGCGGCAGGGTGGGCAGCGCGCGGACCACGGCCAGCATTTCCTCCGCGCAGGTGCGCACATAGCCATGCTGCTCCGGGGAGGTGTGGCTGATCAGGCTGCCCACATGGAATTCGAATACATCCTCCAGCACATCCGGCTGGTCTTCGTGCAGCATCTGCAGCAGGCCGCGCAGCTTGCAGATCTCCGATTCAAGCGCTTCGGCAGTGAACATCATCGTCGTTTACCTGTAACGGCTCGCCCGAGCCCGATGGGGAGGCCCCGCGTGCCGTTCCGGCCGCTCGGTGCATCCACACAAGCGCCCTGGCAAACAACACGCCGCATGGCGCACACCCGATGTTGTCCCACACCGGCGGTGAGGCGACCGTCAAGCAGACCGGCCAGCCGTTCACGCGCTCTGCATATCTGCCGACCGGTGGGCGGGGGGCGCGGCCATCGCCTGCACGAATTCCTCGTCCAGTGCCATGCGGCCGAACCATCCCTGCTGCGTACCGCTGAGCACCCGCAGCATGTGTCCGCGTCCGCCGGGCAGGCGCGCCATCGGCCCCATCAGCACATCGCGCGCGCGCGCCCAGCCATCACGCTCGGACTGGAACAACGGGGTCAGCCAGCGGCTCCAGCGCTGGTACATCGCCACGTGCGCCCGTCGCTGCTGCTGGTAGGCCTGCAGCGCCGCGTCCACACCGCCGTGCCCGCACAGCGGATCGCGCAGGGCATCACGCAGTGCCAGTGCATCCAGCAGGGCCATATTGACGCCCTGCCCCAGCTGCGGGCTCATGGCATGGGCCGCATCGCCGGCCAGCACCAGGCGGCCACGCGACCACTGCCGCATCACGGTGTCGCGGTAGCTGGCGCGGGCCAGCTGGGCGCTGTCGTGCAGGTGGACGAAGCGGGCCGAGGCCTGTGGCCACAGCGCATGCAGTTCCTGCAGCCACGGCTGCATGCCGTCGCTGTCCCAGCGCGCGAACGCCGCACAGGGCAGGCTCCAGAAGAAACTCAGCCGGGGGGTGTCATCGCCCGGCCGGGTGCCGACCGGCAACAGGCCGATCATCCGCCGCGCGGCGACATAGCGTTGCCGCAGTTCGTCCGCGTGCGGCCAGTCCTGCGCCGGCAGCAGGCACCACAGCGCCCCCCACGGGTACGGCCGATCCAGCGCGGCGGGCTGCACCTGCGTGCGCAGCTGCGAGGCCGAGCCGTCCGCGGCCACCACCAGATCGTACGCGCCGTGGGTGCGGCCCTGCGCATCGCGCAGCACCCCGCGTTCGCTGTCCACCGCCACGATGGTGGTGCCGGCGTGCAGCGTGCCGGACGTCCCCCGTGCCGCGTGCAGCAGCGCGAACAGCGCACCGCGCTGCATGCCCAGCCCGTACAGCCGTGCATCCAGCCCGTCGTAGCGCATGTCCATCACCGCGCGTCCGCAGGGCGTATCGCCGAACAGCCGGTGTACCGGGGCCGCATGGGCGCGTACCTGCTCCAGCAGGCCCATCCGCCACAGCACCTGCAGCCCGCTGGGTTGCAGCAGGAAACCGGCGCCCACCGGACCGGGCTGGGATGCCCGTTCGAAGACCTCCACCTGGTGTCCATCACGCGCCAGCAGGATCGCCAGGGCCTGCCCGGCGGTGCCGTAACCGATGATCGCGATGCGCATGCGCTTTTCCATCCGCGCATTGTGCCTGCCGCGCCCGCGCCGCGCGCGGAACAGGCCGGCCATGCCCATTGCGGGCGCCCCGCGCGGACAAAAAAAAACCCCGCCGCAGCGGGGTTTTTTCAACATCGGGGCGAGGGGATCACTCGGCCGGCGTGATGTTCGAAGCCTGGGCACCCTTCGGGCCTTGGGTCAGGTCATAGGTGACACGCTGGCCTTCCTGCAGACTGCGGAAGCCCTTGGAGTTGATGGCGGAAAAATGCGCGAACACGTCGGCGCTGCCATCCTCCGGCGAGATGAAGCCAAATCCCTTGGCGTCGTTGAACCACTTGACGGTACCGTTCGGCATGGTGATGCGAGACCTTATGCAATGAATGGGTGGTGTACGCTCAACCAGCGTACTGCCAGAGTATGCAAAGTTTGCCGGGGCGAGACAATCACCCGCGTGCCAATTCGCCTACCAGTGCCGGCAATCCAGTGGACGCGGCCTGCACATTGGCCAGCACCTCGGCCATGGTGATCTCCTCACCGTCGCCACACCCGGCCGCCCAGTTGGCCACGATGGCCAGGCAGGCGTAGTCCAGCCCGAGCTCGCGCGCCAGTGCGGCTTCGGGCATGCCGGTCATGCCGACCAGGTCGCAGCCATCGCGGCGCATGCGCGCGATCTCGGCGATGGTTTCCAGCCGCGGCCCCTGCGTGGCACCGTAGCAGCCGCCGTCCTGCACGCGCACGCCGGTCGCCTGCGCGGCCGCCAGAATCCGCTGCCGCAGCACCGGGGTGTACGGGTGGCCGAAATCCACGTGCACTACATCGCTGCCGTCTTCCTCGCAGATCGTGGAGATGCGGCCCCAGGTGTAGTCGATCAGCTGGTCGGGACAGGCCAGCACGCGCGGGCCAAAGTCATCGCCGATGCCGCCGACCGTGTTCAGCGCCAGCACGCGCGAGGCACCGATCTGCTGCAACGCAGCAAGGTTGGCGCGGTAATTGATCCGGTGCGGCGGCAGCGAATGGCCTTCGCCGTGGCGGGCCATGAAGGCCACGCGCTGGCCTCCCAGCATGCCCACGCGGATCGGGCCGGACGGCGCACCAAAGCGCGTGTGCACGTCGTGCGTCTGCACATCATCCAGCTGGGCCAGGGTGTAGACACCGGTACCACCGATGACCGCCAGTGCGATCTGCTGCATCACATCAACTCCATGGAAAGCAAAGGCCGGCGTACCCGCCGGCCGGAACGTACCGCCTGCCGTGCGGACAGCGCCGCTTATTCCTTCATCGCGTAGATGGCCGGCACGCAGCGCAGGGTCTCGTTCACGTCCATGCCGAAGCCGAACACGTAACGATCCGGCAGCTCGATGCCGGCGTAGTCGGCACTGACCTCGGGAAGCGCACGGTCGTGCTTCTTCACCGTCAGCGCGGCGATGCGCACATCGGTGGCGCCCTGCTCCAGGCACCAGGTGCGCACGCCCTGCAGGGTGTAGCCTTCATCGAGGATGTCGTCCACCAGCAGGACGCGGCGACCGAACAGCGAGGTGGCCGGCTTGTGCTTCCAGACCAGATCGCCGCCGGTGGTTTCACCGCGGTAGCGGGTGGCGTGCAGGTAATCGAACTGCACGTCCTGGCCGCGCGCACCCAGCTCCAGCGCCAGCTGGCCGGCAAACGGCAGCGCGCCATGCATGATGGACAGGAACAGCGGCACTTCGCCCTGGTAGTCGCGCGCGATCGCTTCGGCGATGTCACCGATGGCCTTGTCGATGGTGGGGCGGTCGACCAGCAGGTCGGCCTGGGCCAGGGCCTGGGAAATGGTGAGGTTGGGCATCAGACGGTTCTTCCGGAAGATTCAAGCAGACGGGATCGGGTATCGGCATGGCGGGCATCGGCCAGCAGGCCGTCCCAGCCAAGCGCGCCGCGGCCCAGCAGGCCCAGCAGCGGCGCAGTGTTGAGGGCGCGGCCGTGCACGGCCTGCAGCGCCTCTTCAACCAGTTCAGGGTGGCAGACCAGCACCACATCGCACCCGGCATCCAGGTGGGCGTGCACGCGCCCGGCCACGCCGCCGGCGCTGTGCGAGGCGGCCATGCCGATGTCATCGGAGAACACCACGCCGCGGAAGCCCAGCTCGCCACGCAGGATCTGCTGGATCCAGCGCGCGGAATAGCCGGCCGGTTCGGGCGCGATCTGCGGGTAGATCACATGGGCCATCATCACCGCGTCGGCGCCGGCGGCAATGCCCGCGGCGAACGGCAGCAGGTCCTGCGCACGCAGTTCCTCCAGCGTGCGCGGATCGATGGCGGTGTCCACGTGGGTGTCTTCCAGCACGGTGCCATGGCCGGGGAAATGCTTCAGCGTGGCGGCCATGCCGACGGCGTGCATGCCGCGCACATAGGCGGCGGTGAACGCCGCAACCACCTGCGGGTCATCGCTGAATGCCCGGTTGCCGATGGCGCGATTGCCACGGGCCAGGTCGACCACCGGGGCAAAGCTCAGGTCCAGGCCGCTGGCGCGCACTTCGCTGGCCATCAGCCAGGCATGCTGTTCGGCCAGCGCCAGCGCCGCGGCGGGATCCTGCGCGTAGCGGGCGCCGAGATCCTGCAGCGGTGGCAGTGCGCTGTAGCCTTCACGGAACCGCTGGACGCGGCCACCTTCCTGGTCCACGCAGATCAGCTGCGGGCGCGGCGCGGCGGCGCGGATGGCCGCGCACAGCGCGGCGACCTGCTCGCGCGAGGCGACATTGCGCGCGAACAGCACCACGCCGGCCACGGCGTCATGCTGGAGCCACGCGCGCTCCTGGGCAGTGAGTTCAGTGCCGGCAACGCCGATCAGCAGCATCTGGGTCTCCACAACGGGGCGCCGTGATGGCGCAGCGCCGCATTGTCGCAGAACCGGCGCGCCGACGCAGGTGGGCACGCATCGCGCGCGCCCCCTGATTCAGGGCGTACAGCCGTCATCGGTGCAGCTGGGGCCAGCGCCTGGCGCCCCCGTGCGCTCAGCCGCCGCCTGCTCGGCGGCAATCTGCTGCAGCGCCTGGGCGAACGCCTGCGGCGACTGCGCCCCGGCGATGGCCCAGCGGCCGTCAATGACGAAGGTCGGCACGGACGACACGCCCAGTGCCTGCGCCTGCTCCAGCGCCTGCTGCACCGGGGCCAGACCCTGGTCCGACTCGAGCAGCTGCTGGACCTGCGCCGCCGCCAGGCCGCCTTCGACGCCGGCCTCGACCAGAACCGCGGGGTCGGCCAGGTTGCGCCCGTGCTGGAAGTGCGCGCGGAACAGCGCTTCGCCCACCGCGTCCTGCACGCCGTGCTCGCCGGCCAGCCATAGCAGCCGGTGTGCCGGCAGCGTGGTCACCCGCACCTGGCCCTGGCTGAAGTCCATCGGCAGGCCCTCGGCGCGCGCGGTGGTTTCGGTCTGTGCCAGCAGCTGGGCGGTGCGCTCGGCACCGCCGAACTTGCGCTCGTAGGCCTGGC
>ENA-UOWK01000174-UOWK01000174.1-bioreactor-metagenome-genome-assembly--contig:-NODE-174-length-75867-cov-24.752110_pt1 | contig 75867 bp, 78 predicted proteins | sample MGYA00238157_ERZ761612 | MGnify/ENA primary metagenome ERZ761612 (study PRJEB28901, sample SAMN06268035) | bioreactor metagenome | isolation source: Joint BioEnergy Institute, California, USA...
GCTGATAAAATTCTTGGCATACCGATAGGTCATAGTGGTAATATTCGGCTGTCAACTACTAAGCTCCCCTTCGGCTTACAACGTGCTAAATGTATCTCTGGTGATAGAGGTGAGGACGAAAGTGGTACACTTGCTATTCATGACTTCTTCTTCGACCGGGTACTACGAAGATCTGCAATATTGTGCGCGTTAATGGCTTTCTTTCTTTCTTTTTTTTTCTTTTTTTTTTTTGAGTGGCTCAGGCCTTTTGTCCATGTTCATACATGTGCATAGTACTTAGGTGTACTCTGTATCCTCATCAATCTCCGCCAAGTCTTCCTAGGAAGTCTTCCATATCATTATTTATCAACGTCTTAACGGCAGGAGAGATAACATTTATGATTTGGTATCTGTTATGCAGAAAAAAAAATCAAGTTTATATAGACCATCCATTTTTGAAAGGGTGGCCTCCTACAGAAACTGGTACAACTCTATGCCTCTCACTCTGCAGAAGAAACTGCAACTCAAGTGGCTAGTCCTTCCCGGGGTTAGGCCATCTACAGGCCAGTTATATCAATGTCTACTATGGATGGACGCGGGGCAGCCGTATAACATACACGTGATATGGATAGGGTGGTGGTGAGGTATTGTGGCGTCCATTGCTCCCGTTTTCTAGCCTCATTATCATGAGTTGCCGTCAAAGCGCGTGGATTTATCGTTTATTGCGATATTATTGTTTGGTTTTTTATCATTCAATTGTGTTATGTGTGTACCTAGAATCTAATCCAGCTTGTTGCGATCATATACTGATTACTACCTACCCTTATACTTCTCAGTGGTACTGCTATGAGTTGTTACAGTGATGAGGAAAGCTCCGGCCTTGCTAATCGCCCACATCTTCCTGGGTCTCCTGTCATCACGCGCTGAAGGCCGCCCTGTTGCTCAGTCAACCTCCACGGGCGCTTCCGTAATCGGGAAGTTACTCCTTACTCTCCAGGTCATCACCTTACCCCTGCATTTGGTCTGTCTGTACGAGATCGTTCTTACTCTTGAAGGAGCGGGATGGCTAAGGAAGCATCTACCTATACCGATAGCAACGCCTTCGAACACCCGGCAACGAAAATCCCTGCTTCTCGCCCTTCCTGTCCCCTGGATGGCGATGCTTGCCTTTGCCGTTGGGAAGCTCACGGTTGTTGCGGCGACGCAACATCCTCTGAGAACCTGCGACGAGCTGTCGATCGATCCGGACATTGCAGGCATCGGGGTCCGCACTGGTCTCTACGGATTGGGCGGCATCGCCGCCGGTATTGCGCTTCTCGGACACTTCCACGCCGAGGAGACATCCGGTGCGGGGGAGCTCGTTGTGCAGCTGTGGATCTATCTCACGGTATATCTTGTCAACATCTTCAAGGGCTTCAGCAGGACAGGGGGAGTGGGAGGGACTAGCAGTGCGAACATTACGCTGGCGGCAGTCATGCTCGATGCATATGTTTCGGCGCTCTCGATGACGTTGGCCATGAAGGAATGTCTGGTTCATCGATCCAGGGCCAGGACCAGGATCAAGCATGCGGCTGTTTCGAACCGAACTGGTGGGGTTCTGTCAATGCTTGCAAGGGTAGTATTTCGGCCAACATCTGGCTCTATCTGTGTCTTCACGAGTCGTGGTTCGCACTCCACTATACGGGATACTACGACAAGGCCAGACGGTCTCGGGACGGCGTCGACACGAGTGATTCGAAAGTTAAGGGAAACATAGCATCCAGTGTCTATGATTCTATCCCATCGACAGTCTCCACTATCTACCTTCAGTCTATGGGTGGGCTCCTGTGTTCGTGTATCAGCATCGAACTCTCCCTCAAGGTGTACAACCGTGAAGACGCAGGTCTGTGGGAAACATGGGGCCAAACTGCTCAGCTCATTGCCACAGTCTGGGCAATGTCCCGCTGGATCCAGGCGATATCCCGCATGTTTACCGTAAAAGCCGCCAAGAGAAGACGTGCGGTTCTGAAGCGATGCGCTATCGGCACAGGCATACCTGAGATTGGCAACATCAAGAAGCTCGATCCCAACGGGCAGGTCTTTTGGAGATATGTCATTCTTCGCGTTCGGAGGGCATATCAGAACCATCCGTTCGGGGGTCGCCCGCCACGTCGTTCTTGCGACCATGCTAGGTTCTGCGACCCTGACGTGGGCTGGAAAGGGATAACCCTTGACTATCGCCAATGGCCAAATGAAACTGAGGAGTGGAAAGGTGAACAGTTGCTGGAGGGAGCAGAGAAGGGCGACCTCATGTATGCATCCAACCTGCTCGAGGAAGAGGCCCCGATAAACTTTCGTGATGACCACGGGCATACTGCACTTCGTGTCGCTGTCGATTTCGACCAGATCAACATCGTTTCCAAGCTCCTGGAGAGAGGTGCGGATCCAAACATTCCAGATTCAGCAAACAAGACTTCATTACACGTGTGCTCAGAGTTTGGAAAGGATGATATAATACCGATGCTGGCCAGGAAAGGTGCTGAAATTGAGGCGGTGGATAATGTCAAGGGGTGGACCCCACTGCTCTGGGCAGCTTATTATGCGAAGCCGAGCACTATGGCAGAGCTGCTGAAGATACGTGTAAACGAGAGACGTGTAAATGTCAACGCGAGAGATGCGGTAAAAGGGAGAACAGCCTCGCACCTAGCAGTACGGATTGGAAGTGATGGCACGGTCGATGTCCTTGCGAGAAGTGCTGACCCGAACAGTACTGACCCGAACATTATTGACCTGAACAGTACTGACAAACCGCACGATATGGGCGCGAGGAGGGGGCTAGACTTCCGCTGAATAATGGAGCAGACCCAAATATAGCAGATACCGCTCGCAACTGGACGCCCCTTCATGTTTGTTCAAGGTATGGCAGAACAAAAATTGCTGAACTGCTGTTGGAAAATCATAAACATTGTTGCGATGCCAACTTGCTGGATAAGGACGAGGGAAGGACGGCACTACATATAGCCGTCCAGTATGGCCGGGAGAAGATTGTGGATCTTCTATTCAAGTTCGGTGCTGATCTAAACATAACGGATAACAAAGGCCGGACAGCTCTCTACTACGCAGCCAAGGACAATCGCGACTGCACTCGAAAGCTACTGAAACAGGGAGCAGATGTCAAGAAAGGAGACACCTCGATGCTTCGCCATCTGTTACTCACATATGGGGTGAACGAAAATGAAGCGCATGAAATGATTACACAGGGCCGCAATGAGGATATTCGCGCAGCAATATCTGGGAAGAAGCCCGAATAGCTCACTGATTATCTACATACCGCGATTTAGCTCCGCCGGTTTGAGGTTAGGTATGTACAGGCCTCAACATCAGCAGTTGGCTTTCTCCTTCATTGAGTGTTGCGCTTATTCCGTTGTAGAAGGTCCCCAAATCCGCACGAGCCCAAACATCACGGATGCTATATCCACCGGATATCCCGAGATCTTCCCACGTTACGTTGATCACCTGCGGTCCTTGCAATTGGGTCTTGAAGCCACCTTGGCCTTCGTCTGGTCCATAATTCGCCAGCACCACAACAGCAACACCGTCGTCGTCCGGTCCAGCGATCCAGGCTTGGCGCTGCTGGGATTCGTTGCGCCCTGTGCCTGGATTGCGTGCCTGCATGGGGAATTTGGCGGTAAACTGAGCAACGCTCAAGGCTTCCGGGTCACTCAGCAACCTTATACCGAGTGCATCGAGTTTCGTCATGTCTGATCCGGTGATGAGGTTCGCAGCAGCGCCGATCCAGTGGGTGGCCATCGTCTCCCGCTTGACGTCTGGTACGCCGGTTATAGCCTCGCTGTTCCCCACGAAGAGATTATCCATGTCCGGGTAGATCGACAGGACGGGTTCATCGCTAGCTGCAACCACTCTACTGATGAAGTCGCGGTAATTGTCGATCGCACGCTGGACGGTAGCCCACGCGACGAACGTCGCGCTCCCGCTGTTGTTGATGTCCTGATCGGTGCGCATGGAATCGGCGTTCGTCTCCCATATCTTGAAATATGTGGCATTGCGCTCGAGTTTCCAGGAGATATCTAGGCGCATTTGCCGGCCAGACGCTTGAATTGCCTTGTGATACGCGATGACGGACCCGGAATTGTCAGGAGGTAGATGTCCTCCATTGTCGGGCGAACCGGGTGTTATGAAGTCCAGCTTTATGAAGTCCACTCCCCTTTTGTTTCAACTTTAGACTAAGCTCTTCTCGTCAGATGAGAAATGGCGCTCCTTACCATTCAGCAAAAAGGTTTACAACAGAATCATGCCACTCCTGCACTCCCTCCTTCTCGAAGTCAAAGTCGCACCTTGCGAACCCATTGTTATTGCCACTCCACGTGTCCTTGATCAGAATGTCCGTCCCAAGGATCGTCTTGTTCCCATCCTTGCAGAACGCACCCGGCAAGACGTACACTCCCAGCTTGAGCCCCTTCGAATGCAGATACTCGGCCAGAGCGGGGATGTCGAACTTGCTCGGGTCGTAGACGATGCGACCGTACTCGTCTCCGTGGTCGCCGATACTCCACCCGGAGTCGAGAGAGATGTAGTAGTCGCCTGTCTTTAGAAGATCCGACGAATTGGGGAGAGCGGCCACGAGGGCGTCGGCCTGCTGGATTACATGCTCCTGGTCGAATGTGAAGGAGGGGTTGATGGACGGGTTGGCTTGCAGGCCGAACGAGTTCCAGCCTCGAGGCGGGCAGGTGAAGCCGTTGGGAGTTCGGGACGTTCTGACAATTTTGAGGGGCAGTGGCATTTCAGTTTCGGTGCCAGTGCCAGTGGAAGGCACTGGGCTGCCGAAGCAGGGGAGAAGAAGGTGGAGGAAGAGGGAAAGGATTGAACGTGGAATGCGATACATTAGGAATTAGGCTGGAATTGCTGTTCTACACCTCTAAGTCGAAGAAGGGCAGATGAAACATCTAATGTTTGAGAGCGTTGCACGACACTTTCTTATATATATTATTTATACAGTATCCAACGGAGCGACATGTCGGAAGAACCCCGACAATACTTAATGTATGCTTGATGATGAATTTCTCCGTGAAGCAAAATGCTACTACTAGTAAGCGGGCTTCCAAGGTCAACCAACTGCCCTTCTCGTTCTAGTCGTTGTTGATCCCCCCGCGGGGCTTCCGCGACTGGGGTGAGGGGTCGGCAGATGAGCTGAGCTGGGCGATGATCGATCATCGCGTAAGTGGATATTGGGAGCATTTACCCCATACGGAGACCACTTATATGCGGAGTTAACTACTACGTATGCACAGTACTAACGACTTGGACTCTACTCCAGATTTTCTACCACGGTGGTATTCGTACAGGAAATTCGTGACGCACCCACCCACCCGCTTAGGAAGTACAGTATGTACATACTTATATGTACTGTACATCTCCAAGGCTGGAGAACTCGACTAATAATGATAATAATTTTCCGCATTCAATTCAAATTGGCAAGCTTGTCCTTTACTGACTCCCTAATTAGTAACCCCCCTTCCCCGCGCCTGCACAGTACTTGAAGCTAGGTAGGTAAGGTATCATGTAATCAATTATGTTTTCAATCATATTTGAGGTTAAGATTACTTACTCAAGTATACAGAATGGGGCATTCAGAATTCGATATAGGGAGGTTCGTAGCTATGTACCTACCTATCTGGGTAGTACTAATATGCCAACTACCTTAGTCATTTGTATCATAATGAGGATGGGATTGAAAAGACTTTCACTGTGTCTTTCTACCTTGAAGAAAAATTTTAGAGGCCAGTTTTCTACAAACTCCAAAGGATATGAATTCCAGTAGTTTCTACACAGCTAGCAACTCTGTCAGCTGCAGAGAGACATCTAGCTGATATAAGTGCAAGATGGATGCACTTCCTAGGTCCAGTTGCACTTGTAACAAGCTTCATACAATCCAAACAGTTTCGGAAAAGGATGCATTGCGGAATGGCTTGTTTTGTTTATAAGCCAGGATAACTGTGAGAATTCTGATCCTGAAATTCATCTATATATTCTACATCAGGGAAATTTGCACTGTACCCATACAGCCAACCAATATTTCCATCTGATGTTGTCTATTATATTTGTGATGACTCTGCCTGCCAGTGTGATATCCAGTCAAAGATGCACATTGGAAGAGTTCAACTTATCAGTAAAAGCTATAGTCTATACACCTGTACAGGGATTTTATCACTTGTATATAGAAGGTGAAATGCTTGGCCAGTCAATATAATTAGTTCATCTATCCACCCCACAACAATGACACAGTGGAAACTAAGAAAAGCAAGTCTTTCTTGGATATCAAAAAGAGGCTGAATATGCATATTAGCTTGCACTATGTTGCGCAGGCTAGAGAGTACGCTGTACCTGATAATTGCAATGTGTTAGCAGGTTAGATCAAGAGCAGGTAGATATTGCACTGCTTTGCTAAACTTGATCTTCAGATGCCAATTTATAACAGGGTTTACAAGAGGTCTGTAGATATTGAGAGGATCCTCTTAGCTCAAGAAAGCTTTAACCTTACTCTTTTGCTTTATCTTGAAGAGGCATTTGAAACACAGCATTCTGAGCTCTCTGCGAAAATTCAACAACTCTACAGAATCTGCCCAAAAATATTTAATAGCTTACTTGGTTTACATGAAGCTGCTCTCCTGAAGACCGAAGAAGATGGTGAGAATGGGGAAAATGATGACAGCACTGCTGTACTGAGGCGTTTCGCCGGGGTTAGTTCTGAGAAATGTGACACTCGGGACTGTGAGAGAGCCACAAGAGGAAGCTGCAATGGTCGGTGTTTGCAGGTCAGCACCTGCCGCCTCAAAAGAACACCAGCTTCCTTGGCGCGACATCATCACAGGTGCCACACTATTCTTTCCACAGATCAATTTGGGATCGCTCAGTATAGGAAATCATGTAGCGAGGGCGGGAGAGACATCTGGCTCCCAGCGGGCGCAGCATCCCCGCAAAACATGCCGGATATAATGAATTAGGTATCTGATATCCAGGACCATGGATGTGTATGAGCGCCGGGATGGGCAAGGACGCCAAAGAACAGGCAAGACAGGTGGGTGGTAGGAGAACTTGAAGGAAAGGTGGACAGCGCGGGTGGACATATGTGACTGCAGCCATCGAACACCAAGAAGCTCACTTGGATTGCGCAAATTGAGTCTAGTACGAGGCATAAAGTTAATATTAAGTCACATAGTATCAATACGCCTGTAGATAGCTGGACTTAGTCATTTATGTGTAGGGAAGCGTTGTCGTCAGGTTTTGTTGGTGATGTACCCCGTTCGCTTCGTTTTCGGGATGCCATCAGAATCTCGAGTCTCAAAGGCCATCTCTCACTTCCATTCCGCACTCTCAACTGCACCCCACCAAAAAATTGGCGCCGAGGGTCGCGGTAGTAAATGCCTATACTTCCTCTTCTATTCGGGGTTTAGTTTAGCTGCGATGGTAATATATTTAAATGTGGTAAATAGAATTTTATAGATACCCAATTTTTAGATAGACAGCACTCTGCATTGCTATTTAGCTCTTTGTTGATGTGTACTTAGGAGTTTTGCTAACACAACTCCTTTTTGACGCGTACTTAGGATTTTTCTAACATGCGGTCTATGTTGACCCTCACTGCATCATATCTTTCTACAATTTTGTCTTTAGTTCTCTGACTCCTCTCCATCTCTACTCCAGCTTCTCTCTGCATTTCGATCATTCTCTAGGTCTCTTGCTAAATCCTGACGCCTGCAGTGCACTTTGCTGTTCTTGGATGTCTGTCTCATCTGATAGTTTCTGAATCAAGATGTCCATACCGGGCTTTGCCTTGCAAAGAAGTACTAGTTTACCAATCTTTGTGACTCCCTCCAAGCATCAGCTGCTACTAATGATGGACAGGATGCCACCACTCTTGCTCAGCATATTATGGATACATTATCTGGAGGGACCAATACAGCACCGATGCTGAGGATGAGATTAGCCGTGGGGAAGCTGTCCTGCTGATCAATACAGCAGCTGAAGAGAAGAGACAAGAAGAGATGCAGAATGATCAGGAGGAATCTGAGTCAATTACTACTTTGCAGAATCAAGAGCAATCTGTATCGACTGCTACTTCACAAATGTCACCTCCAACATATTCCCAAACAGTGTTGAAAGATAACTCGGAGGAAGTTCTGCAGCTTTACTACACTGAGGCTATAGAGTCATTTCAAATGCATCTAGCAACCTGGTGTTGTACTGGGGTATTTCGTCGGGGAACTCCTAACGATCTCGGGAAAGGGGACAAGCTCTTGGCAAGCCCCTCCCGTGATTAAGGAAATTTATTCTCTCTTCCATGAAAAGAGTCATCAGTCTTCGTGTGTGCGTGTGTGTCAGTCTTTGGAGTGTGTCTATAGAGAATCCTAGGGGGATTTCGCTGGGTATACGCCAGGCCCAAGTATCCTTGTATCAGCTTCTTTTTTTTTCTTCTAGAGATTATGAATGAAGAATTCTATGGTTGAACTCCTTTTTTCCTGTCGTCCTGGCTTAACAGAAACTGTGTTCTTGATCTCCTAAGCCCTTATCCTCCCGTTCGCCACCTACATAGAGGCTTCATGGATTACAGCAGTTTAGTGCGAGCAATCAGGAATTTCACAACAGCAATATTCCTTCATTTATTGAGATTCTTCGAACCCTTGAAGACAGTACTGTACCTAGTACCCAACCTAACCTAACCATGACATTTGGTATATATATGCCTGTGCCCTATCCCCACGAGTACCTCAGTTTTCCTGACTTTGAAAGTGAAGGATCATATCATGATCGATGTAATATATCTATCTGTACATGTACAGTACTGTACATACATGCTAGTCGGTACTACTAGTAGTAGTAGTCAATGTTTCTATGTATGTATGTATGTACGTATGGACAATGCCGTATTCGTGCAGTTGTCTTAACTGACAGTTATCCATGAATCAATCCATGGATGTGCCTCTTTAGTGCCTACTACTACTACTAGTAAATGGAATGGATGGATGGATGAATCTGTCATGTATGGATTCATGGATAGATGCGGAGAGGACCCATCCTGAAACTCCTCTGAAATAGCATAGTTTTGCAGTTTACCAGTCCATCGAATGGAAAAGAAGATGACGCTGTCTTAGGTCGCCTATGTACAGTACCTACAGATTGCTTTTTTTGAATTCGTGTGTAGATTGCGACAGCTGCTTAAACTGGACATTGCATTTTTTTTGTGCTTGGCGGCTAGGTTAGGTTAGATGGGTAGGTAGGTACCTGGCCAGAGATTTACATAGGTATGTACAGTACTTACGTATGAACATACGTCGTCTAGATGGTACAGTGTCTCTTAGATTAGGTAAATTGCTTGCCTGCCTGCAGGCTAGAGTTATTTGTATTATTTACTGTATCTCGATTCTGTTCCCCAAATAAAAAGGCTTTTTTTAAACAAAAATCCTTGTTCTAATTACCTTTGCATGCATGCATGCATCAAAAAAGTAGAAAAAAAGTTTACTAAGTACACAAACCAAAAAAGATCATGAGAATCCAATCCAATCCAATTCTTTTGCGCCGTACCCAGCAGTAAGTAAGGTAAGTAGGTAGCAATTCATAGTTGGGTATCATATATACATCACATCATGATCGTGAGTCACAAAGCGTAGCAATAAAAAAGAATAGGCAGGCAATAGAAAAGGCCACAGATAAAGGTGAAAAGATACACTCGAAAGTAAATGTCCCCAAGACATGCTTGGTCTCGTCTATCCTATCCATCCATCATAACAATGGTATGCTTCTGTCAGAAAGTGCCTGCCATATCGGATCTAACTGGCCACTGATCGGTAGATGAGAAGGCAGCAAGCTCAGAAAGGAATTCTAGATGTAATTTTCACTATCTACCCAGTAGATCGTCGGGCCTTGTCATGTTCCGCTAGGTCGCAACCAAGTCTTATTTCGATAACCTGCAGCCGGATAGATCGTCAGCATATTCAGAAATGTTATATCCTTATCGATGTATATATATATATATATATATACATATAGACTGTACTCACAATTTCCGCTTCTCCGCGCCCCCATGGGATTCCTTCCTCGAATGCGAATGCCTCCTCCCAAATAGCCGGTGCTTGTACGTCGGGAACGACGAATGGTTCCAGATGCTGACCAGTACGCTGTCCGCAACAGTCACGTCAGCAACAGACATTCTTGATAGAGGAGAGAAAAACTTGCAAGAATGGGAAGTTACAGTACCTCTGACTCCGATCGATGTAATCCTCGCCAGTCAGCTCCCTCACGCCGACCGTGACCCCCTCCCTGCTGAGCAGGACGTGCCGCTTCTCCATCCGCTCGCGCGTCGCGGCGCCGACGCCCTGCACGATGTCCCACACAACGAAGCCGATGAAGGCGAGGATGGCGACGAGGATGAGGAGGATCAGGAGGGGGAGGAGGTTGCAGAGGGCCATTCTCGTTCTTTTCCTTTCTCCTTTTTCTCCCTTGGATTTTTGATTTTTCTTCAAGAGAGATATAGATGGTGCTCGTGACCTAGACTCTCGAGTCTAGGGTGTGCGCCGGGGGGGGCGGGGGGGGGGGGGGGTAAGTGATCGAGATCACTGATCAGACGGGCTGCGTTTGGAGAGGATGTCGATCGACTCGATTGTCTGACAATGCCGGACGCAGAGACAAAGACGTTTTCAAACAATGGCCTTGTTTCCGACGTCGACCTGTCCGTGACGTGTCCCGTCCGTCGATCCCGACACCGGCCTCGACGTTCCACGGCAGATGTGACGAAAACGCAGGGGACAGAGGAAGGGTGGCTGGGATCAAGACGGAGTTTCTGAAAAGGGAGGAAAGGGAGATGACACGACGAGAGACGCAAACGACAGGGACACGACGTCTTTAATTTAATGATCGATCGGGATCTGCGCGCCTGGGTTGGCCCCTGCGGACCCTGGGACGGTGATGCTGTCCTTAGTCTAGCTAAGCACACGGTGGGGGCGCCATCTTGGGCTAGTAGTATTACGGATGACGGTGCAAGGACTATTGGCAGAAAGGAAGTGGTCTGTTGCTATATTTGTGACGTACCAGTGATCTCTGTGATCGTTCCTGTCTGAAGCTGTACAGGTATATCCTACTGATCCTGCTGTGCTCGTCCCAGCCCCGTAGGGCCGACGTCAACGGCGGTGGAGCCGCTGAGAGTGGAGTTCGTTCGGTGCACATCCCGGTCCTCGCGGAGTAATGGGGGATCCCGCCTTGGCTCCGTGCGCCATGGTGCTTGGCAGCGGCAGGGGTGGCAGGGCCAGTATGACTCCACATATAAATTCTCGTGTCGTGAGAGTCTGGACATGTAGCTGAAGGCCACCTGGAGTGTCTGTAGCGCAACGGCTGGTTGTCTCCTCCAATCGGCGTACGGAATGATGTTAACCTGTACTGCTGCGTGTTGCTCCACTGCTTCTCGGGAGCAAAGCCACAGTTGCAGCCACACCGGGCGTGGCACCAAGCTTGCTAGTGCGGTGGCTCTGCCGAACCGTGGAAACGGGTTCTTTTTTAAGGTTCAACCACACTCCGTGAGATAGCCATATATCTCTTCTCTAAGCAATCATTCCTTGACTTCGTCTTATAGTAGACAATGGCTCATACCTTGAAGACCTTAATGCTTCCAGTTTCAGGTTATGATCTCACAGATCATGGTCGTCTCGCATCAAAGGTCCAAAAAGAATGACATGAATAATACCTGATGAAAAGAGCAGTCCATGATCCATACCCCTTTACCCCTCTGACACAAACTGCAAAAGATCTATCATAAGTCTGAATGTTCCAACCCCTTCAGTCTCTCCACAGTTTGCCCTAAAACGGGCTCTAGAAATGTGATTTCCCATTTCTAATGTGTGTGGGGGCACACCCGAGATGTTCGTGAAATATAGGTAGTAAATGGGGAAGAACTGGTTCTACGGCTCGGCCACATCATAGGCGCTTCTCTTCCGGACCGCGGGGCCGTACTTGAAAAGCACCCAGGGAACGGGGAGCAGAGTGACCGCGATGAAGCCGAGTAAGCTGGTGGCCCAGTCGATTCCGAGTCTGGTGTACACTTGGAGGTGCTGTTAGTATGTCCCACATTGTTATCTAAGGAGGGATTCTGGCAAAGGCTTCACTCACTGGCAACGGTAAACAGAGGAAACGATCCCCCGAGAGCATACCGCAGCAGGCCGTTCGCGGCCAGCGCAGACGCACCGTAAAGGGGGCCGTAGACGTCGGTGAGATAAAGAGCGCAGGACGTCTATAGAGTCCCCTGGTTAGTCTTATTAAGCTGCGGACTGTGGGGGAAAATTATCGAGGACTGACAAAGATCAGCAGGTTCCCGCATGCGAAGAAAACGGTAGCAATGAGACAACAGATCCAGTGGACATCGACTCTCGCGCTCCACGCAAACCAGAAGAGGCCGGCAGTCAACACCACGCTTCCGATCATGGCGCTGTAGAGGCGGTTCTCTGGGGCTATTTTGCCGTCCCCGCCCGCTGTACGATTCCGCAACGCCTTTCTCACATACAGGAACCTGTCAACAATGATCGAAACAACCGTGGCAATCAAGCATCCCACTGCAATCCCCAGGAAAGCTAACCCGGCCTCGCCTACGGAGAAGCCGTAGACCCCTCGAAAGACGAGAGGAAATGCAGCGAAGAAGCAGAACAGGACAGCGAAATTGAAGGCCGTGTACAGCGAGTACAATCCCACAATTGGCTCTGTCAGGAGCATGTAGATGGGCCGCGTGACGGTGACTGTCAAGAGCAACTTCAGTGCGGCCAGACCAGAGGGTCCAGGCTTGGAAGGCGGAGGGAGATCCAGCTTCTTCGCGCGCTTTGCCAGGATGATTTTCGCATACGTCTCGCTGATCCCAAGGGAGTATATCCAGATTGCGCCTCCAAGAAAGAGAATGCACCACTGCGTCCATCTCCAGCCTTTATTTTGCGCGGCGTATCCTCCCACTGCTGGACCGAGGGCAGGACCCAGGAAAGGTGCCAGGAGGTAAATGGAGACTGTTCTGGCTCTGTGGATACGAGGCCACAGATCGAGGTTTGTTCCCGCTCCGACCGCTAAAGGAGGCGATCCAAATATTCCCGCAAGGAGTCTGCACACGAGGAGCGTTCCGAAACTCTGTGCGAAGCCGGCCCCCAGGGTGAACAACAAAGACAGAGGCAGGGTGACGAGATAGACGGATCGACGGCCATATGTCTCGCTGAGAGGCGCAGCGATGATCGGACCAAACGCGAGGCCGTACACGTACAGGGTGAGAGGCAACAGCGCTTTGGTCGTCGAAACTTGAAAGCGTTCTGCGACCTCTGGATAGCCTGGCGAGTAGACTGACGATCCAAACGAGCTACAGAAGTTAGCAGGCGCGCACCTTCATTATATTCCTCAAACTTACACTGCTAGACACATCAGGGCGGGAACAGAGGTGTTGTAGATTTTCTTCCAAATCCCCCAGTTCATCGCATTATCTGGATCGTCTGGTCCGCTGAAGCCATGCGACACGCTGTTGCGAGAACTCTCAGATGAAGCGACCTCTCCTTTCTCAAGTCCCAATTTCTCGAGCTCCCCAGGGTTGTCGGACGACGGCCGTCTATTCTGGTCGTTTTCCGTTTCCATGACGTTGGCTCTTTTCGTCCAGTGAGTCTCACAGAATTATGATCTGAGAAAAGAGCCGAGGGCAAGCGAAATTTCTCTGAGAGGTGTGAACTTGGGCACTTGTGCAAGAGAAATGCAGAGGAAGAGTTCTTTAAGTATGTAGCGGTATTATGCTGCAGCTACCTATGCAGGTACATTTGACAAAAGGAGTGGGTTTGGGTGGGTAGAAATGAGATACAAGCATAGGGGCTGCTATGAAGGGAAGAGGGAAATGATAACCAGATTGCCATTGAATTTGTTGAGCATCCCCAACCAACTTTTTTATGGCGCAAGAGGCCTCTCCCGTGGATAACATAGTAATCAATGCTCGATTCTCAGCCTTTGTGCCAAAAAAATTTGGTCTGGAGGGGCCTATTGCCTGCCTACACATATCAGATAGATACCGAGGTAAATCGAGGCCAAATGATCAGTAATCACAGCTGTTGTCCAACCGAAGCTGGGACGGGAAGGGAAGAACCTCGAATCACGGCTACCATGTATGGGTGGTTCCAACAGAATTTGATTGACAGTCGGGGAGAATAGTAATCAGCGGCGGGTTGGATGACAAATGGTCTCTCGTATTTCTTGTATGCCATTCTCGGTGGCAACATAGGCAAACAAATGGAGGTACTTTCGGTACGGATCATAGCGATTACCGGACGTGATGTCGCTGGAGTACCTAGAGATTTCGTCGTACCATGTAGATGATGTCTCACTGGCCTGATAAATAGACATATGGGTAAACAGTGTAGAACCTAGCAGCTCAGTACCTACCACCTAGCAGTAGGCACATTAGGAGTGCAGGTAGCACAGCCAGCTCTGATGATACCCCGAGCAAGTCTGGTGGACATCGGTAGGAATAGGAATTGAGAGTCAGTAGACAGAGCTGTGATAGACGCTCATCCTTGTACAGAAGAGTAAAAGTACGGGGTATATCAGGTATATAAGTACTCTGCAGACGCCACTGATATGCGAGGTTGCGGGAGAGCGGGAGCGGGTGTGACTGAGCAGCTGCGCCGTACCGACCGGACCCTGGCCGAGATCTCAACAGACAATCGACGCGCGCTTAGACGATCATCGCAGTCATCGCATCGGCCAGGATACGTAGACACGCACGTGTATATGCCGCTTTGTTCTTGACGATGGTGATCTGTCTCGCATGATGCAGCTGTTTCCAGGACGCATGCGGCAAGCTCCACTACTGCCAGGAGGGAACATCAACTTACCGATCTTCTCCAGGGTTTGCGCAAAACTCAATGCGGCAGGGGGATCTCTGCGCGAGTCGCGTCATAATTACTAAATCTCTCGCTGGTCAGGTCGCTTCTCCAGCGTCCGTATCTCTACTGTTCCTGAGCTACTTGAATCTTGAATTCCCAGGCTGACATCTGCCGGATTCGGGATCGACACGAATCGTTGCCCCTGGGACCACCTGTATGCGATGCAGGCTCTTGTCAGTCCAAGCTCGTCCAAGCTCCGCTCTGTGAGATTGCGTTAGCTAGAGCCCTAGATCCCGCGATAAGATGGTCTTTATACCCATCTTTCCCATCTGTTTCCAGTGCGGCACTGACCAGAACCCCTGTCGTTGTAAGGTGGTCGGGCCGACGCTAGGTATGTCTGTTTTAGCTTTTATTTTGGCGTAAGCTGTATATATCCATTTGTCTATCCATTATGTGGATAGGAGTGTGTAGATGCATGAGTTTGATGCTGACCACTTCTCAGGTTTTATCGTAACAATCTGCGCCGCTGTATGAGAGACTGTCTCTGTTTCTCCTTGTGGAATCCTTTGCTGACGATTTTTATGAATGGCATAGGTCATATGCTGGCCAGCTTCCATCTTCTTCGGCTGTTGGGCAACAAAGACCGGAACCGCGTAAGTCTCATCCCCTCGAGTTTGAAGGTGCTTCGCTTTGGCCGTCAGACCGTCTGTTTCCTTGGGAGAGGTGCTTTGTATGATACCCTCTCGACTAGAAGCGCTTGCTGATGAGCTTCTGTACCTTTCTCCTTTCAAAGCCTGCTTGGATACCCCGTGGAACTCAATGGGAAGGTTAGCAGTTTCATTCCGATTTGAGAGTCAAGGAGTGCAGACCAGTTGAAGTGACTACCTACCTACTTATACTACGTTGTAACGGAAATTCAAACTGCGCAGCTCTGGAGTCTGGGGGAAAGAAAGAGGGGGGGGAGGGGCTCCGCTACCACGATAACATTTAGGGCTATTCAATGGAGCATGTCGTTGTTTGAGCTGCCCTTGATTCACTGCCATCAAACTTCCAACCACCTCGAAAATTCACAATGCAGAGCAAAGACGGATACTACTCTCCAGTCTGAAATCTCCCATCTTCCTACACTCTCCACTATCAACCTTCTTCCTGACTGCTACGACCTACTCTCCGTTCTCAAATCCTAATTCCCCTCGTGTATTCTCTCCACTATCGACCTCCTTGGGTTGCCAGAGATAGGCTAGTAATTACTCTCCATTTCTAAACTCTCCATCCTGAAGATCCTTCTGCTTGCTCTCTTTCTACTCTCTCCACCACCAACTTCCCTCGTCCCTAACTCGCTGGGATACACCATCTGTCTAGCAGCAGCACCAGTACTTTCCGATCCCCTGAGGACTATCTAGCGCTTTGGCAGAGATACCTAAGTGTCCACTCAGGAAATTTCACCACGATCCTATCTCCTACTCATCTATTCTCTTTTTGACTCAGTAATCTGCACTTCTAATCTTTCTATTTCCTAAGTCACGAGGCTTGTTTATGATCGATCTTTGCGCGATCACGCGGTAGGAAGGTGCTACTTGCTTGCCCTTCCTCTCTCTCAGCAGAACACAACGCAACGCACGACTTTTCTTTTCTGCTCTACTACTGTTCTCTTTTTCAAGATCCTCCATACGGTCACGGTCACGGTTTATCTATCAATTTCTGGGATCACGAGAGCAGTAGTCTGGTCGAGCTTTGCGAGATCACCACCGAGGAACGAGCTCTCTGTCTCTTGAAACAGCAACAACGCAGTCGATTATTCCCCTATTCCCCTCTCCAAGATCCTTAGACATTACGACCACGATTCGAATCCATCTATCGACATTCTAAACGACATTCTGAACCACAAGGGTCGACCACTGTCGATTTGGCGAGATCACTGCACGGGAAAGGAAGGCGCTCGCTCTGCAGAACACCCACGCAACGCACGGTTCCTCTCCTCCTTTTACCACTCTTTACGATCACAACTACGATCTATCCATCTGCTTTTGGAGTTGCAAGGTCCTGTCGGGTACTGTCGATATTTCGAGATACCGCCGCTGTTGACAACCCTGCCGGAAGTCTCCTGCCAGGTGGCTCTTTCTTGCTCTGCGATCACAACACAGCATACGACTAGTCTCCTCTGATCCTCTCATCTCCTCCAGCTTCTTGCTCTTACAGCTAAAATCAAATCTTGTGAGGGATAAAAGGACAATAGTGGATTCTTGCAGGTCACAGTACTCGTTGGATCAACGCTGCCAGGTTCTCCTGTTGGAGCTTCTTTCTCACTGCGAACACAACTCACGACTCTTCACTTCCTCTTCTCCGAGCTCCTTGCAATCTGTCGACCTCCTTAGAAAGACAATAATCGATTTTCCTGAGAACACTGTGCAGGAAGGAGCTGGCTCTTCTTTCTGACAGCAGAACGACACAGCGCACGGCTATTCTCTTCACACTTACGACACAATCAAACCGGACCGACTCCCTGATTCGCATCAAAGGCAGAGTCAGCAGAGCAGCAAAACGAAATCTCCGTTCGTCAGTTCGTCGTCTCCTGCTGCAGTTATTATTCGGCTCTCGCAGAGTCTGTCTGAGGAGCTATCAAGTACCGCCCAACATACCTAGATAGGTATATACGGCTCTCTTCTTCTGAAAATTATCTTCAAAATGAACCCATACCAGGAGATCGGCTTTCAGACGATGACGACAACAAGGACGGTGACAACGACAACACCAACGACACCAACGGCGGTGGACCACCCCAGCACAGCGATTGCAATCTTCTCCCAGCTGCAGCGGGTCGCCGAGTCCGGGTGCAAAATCAACCCGGAGCTCTACTACACCCACGCCGGGTTCCCCGAGCACGCGCTCCAGTTCAGTCGGAGCCAATACACGTACCTCACCGGAGGGAAGGCAAGGCCGGACATCATCTGGCAGTCGGCCCTGGACAACTACTCCAGGTGCCCGCCGCGCCGCCGTAGGCCGGCCGATGATAGCAATAATAGCCCCCTCCGGTCGAGGTACGTGACGGCCGGGGTCCCGTGGGACCTGATCAGAGCAGGGTGTCCGCCGCCGCCGTCGTTGTCGCCGCAGCCTGCGGATGTCTTTCAGGACACCGTTCCGGCGGGTCCTGGAGGAGCCCTCCCTCTCCCTCCAGCGATCAGCGGCACCGCCAACGGGGCCGTGTCTCCTCCTCAGGCCCAGAGCCCCGGGCGAATCTGCCCGGCGTATCCCAACATCTTCGACTACGCGTTGGAACTCGTGCCAATGCCTCCGGCGCCGGGTTCCACCGTTGGCCCGGCTGGCTCTGTCTCCCCTGTTGCCCCGCGGCCACGTCCTCGTTCGCACTCGCACATGCTGCCCCTCTTCCAGGCAGGCGTGTTGGTCGCAACAAACAATCGAACACCGGTCCGACGTCGGGTCCCTGCGGCCAGCATGCACCGCGGTGGCCACGGGGCACAGGGGCCGTGGACACGCTGAGGAAGGAGAGGAGCTGGAGACAGATGGAGAGGAAGGATGGGAAGCTCGGAGAGGAGGGACAGTCTTCTTTTATTTTGATTTCGAAGATTAAATAGATAGGTAGCTAATGGTTTGGTATCCATAGGCTAAGCATAGGTTATAGATGCAATATCAATAATGCTTGATTTGATCTCAATTGATTTGCTCGCATTCGTAACAACTAGAGACAAGTGCCTGAAGCAGATAGGGTAAATGACAAAAGTTCGTAAAAGTCAGCGTACAACATCAGCAATAGACAAAGAGACAAGTCTGCCCCAGACCTTGGCAGGACAAGACGTATGCTTCATTTTGCGCAGCACGCAGCACAGCGCAGTAGGGTGATCGTGATGTGATATGATCAACAAAAAAAGAAAAAAGAAAAGAGGAGGAGAGTGGTATGAAGCCAAAGCCAAAAAAAACATGCATGTCATCACATCGAGAAGAAGAAACCAGAAACCAGAAACCAACATAACGTAGAGGGAAGGGAACAAGGCATGAGCAGAGCTTGCTGAACTCAGCGCGAAACGAACTCAAAAACAAAACAGAAAACACGGGAGGTATGAGATCATGAGTCCAAACAGACCAAACACACAAAACAAGCCGACAAACAGAGACTAGCAACCGATCGATCGTGTCGTGGATACAGATAGATAGATAGATAGATACCTGGGGTATCTCTGCTATTCCTCCAATTTCATTCCATTCCATCAATTTCGTCCATTCATGAGTCAGTTTTAATCAGTCAGTTCAGCCAGTAACATCGTCCCGTTTACCAGTTGCATCGCATCTGGCTCTGGCTGACGATCCTCTGGTCTGGTCTGTTTCTTCAAACGGAAACAGAAATTAATAAGTAGGCGCTCATTTGAATTTGCCCTTGAGCTTGCTGAAAAAGCCGCGCTTCTTCTTCTTGTCCTTCGACTCGTCTGTATCCTTTGTCTCCTTCTTGTCCTCTGGAGCCGGGGTCGGAGTCGAAGGAGCAGCAGCAGCTCCCTCCGCCGCGCCCTCTGCGGGCTCTGCAGGCGCCGCAGCGGCGGCGTCTTTCGGGGTAGAGACTTCGGTGGTCTTGGCTTCAGCGACGCCGGTCGTCACGGTCGGTTCGGAAGGAGGCGGTTCCGCGGCGGAGACGGGGGATTTATCTCTGGCGGGCAGATCGGCCTGCTGTAGTTGGTCGTGGTCAGTCGGGGCGGGGGCGGTCTCTGCTGTGATGGCGGAGTCCGTAGGAGCCGGCTGGCCAAGAGATTCGTCTGGCTTGAGCTTGTCCTTGAGCTCGTCTTCCACCTCCTTCTTCGACTCGACGGCTTCTTCGTCGGCTGCGGCTTCGGGTTCCGTATGTGCCTGTTCCAGGGACCGTCTGACGACGTCGGGGACCTCGCCCGCAGGGGTTTCGGCTTCACCGTTTGGCTTGTCCTTGCCCTTGTCCTTGTCGCGAGGTTCCAGCGGAACCTGCGCAGCCAGGGCGGCAGTGGTCGATATTGGTGCGGCGGACTGGAAGGTCACGCCTGGGTCGGTGGTGTCGGTAGCCGGTGGGCTCATGGGGAGACTGGACTCGGGGATGATGGTTGTATTTGCCGGAGGAACATTGAAAGCACTGCTCACGCCTTCCCTAGCTTCAGCAGGAGCTAGGCCGGGAACAATGGGTGCGCTCGCGTCCCGCTCGTAGCCGGCCTGATCTGTCGTAACGGTGGACTGGACGGTGTTGGTCGTGATCGTACTAGGATGAGGTACTGTCTCGCCGGGGCTCAACTGCACCGGGTTGCCAATGCCGCTCGTTGCCGGGATGGGGTTGACGGAGAACAGTTCAGGCTCCTTTGCAGCAGGCGTCTCAGGGAAGGAACCGGGCAAGTCCTCTGCCTTATTTTCGAGTGGAACCTCTTTAGCAAGCTCGGCCGTCGTCGATTCGGGGGCGGCAGAAGAGATCGTTGCGGCGCCGGGGGCTTCTTCCGGCCGCCTTTCCGACTCTTTGGGGACCTGTGCGGCGAGTGCAGCGGTTGTCGAGTCAGGTGTAACGCCGGACATGACTGTCGCGGACGCGGCTCCTCCTGTGAACGTTGCGGCACCCTCTTCTACCGCAGCACTGTCTTCTGCCGCGGCACCGTCTTCTGTCGTGGTACCGTCGTCTATCGTGATGCTGTCTTCTGTCGTGGTGTCGTCTTCTATCGGTGGCGCCGGCCTCTTGATTTCTTCTGGGAGGAGGACGTTGTTGATATTGTTGCAACCGTCGTCCTCTTCTCGCGCGGTACTGTCTGTTATCCAGTTGCCATCCACAACAAACTGCAGTTGCAAATTAAGTCAGCGGACAATACGAGAGGAAAAGAGAGAGAGAGAGAGAGAGAAAGGGAAAAATTCGGGCAGGAAACGGGAGGCAGCGCTCAAGTTACAGAGCAGCCCCCTCGTGTTCGGGGCGGGAGAGGCGGAATGACGTCAGGAAGAGAGCTTCGGGAGCGCTTCAGCCCTGGGGCAGACCGGACTCTCTCCACAGCTCTCTGCTTGGACCCATCGTCCCTGCAGGATTATTGGGGCATTTCTGCACTCATCCTTGCCCAGGGGTGAGGCTGAGGGGCACAATGTGGCTGCCTCAGGCGGGGAATGTCGTTCGACCGTCGGACAGGAACCGTCACACACGAGGGGACTTCTTCTGGCTTGATGGCGCCGGAAATAGTGGGATCTGGCTGGAGCCTACCTTGTAGTGCACCTTCTCGTCCGTCTCGGGGAGTTCAACTTCCTTCTCAAAGATGTCACCTTTTTTGTCCAGCTTCACGGTCTTGCCCCAGTCGTCGAAGGTGCCGGTGACGTACACCTCGTTCCCAGCGTGGGCCCTGTAGTCAAGTCAGCCGCGAACTTCCAAACCGTCAGACTGACCCGATACGGCCGCCTGGCTGGCGATGACCATCAGAGTTTCCAAGGGACAGCGCAAGAGAGGCCTTTCTGGTCGTCCTGATGACGAGACGGGGATGGATCTCCACATACCATCGAAAGACATAGGTCCCCATCTTCGTGTTGCCAAAGCTCTGATCCATGGATGTGATCAAGAAAGCAAACGTTCCGTCGAGCACTGGATCTAGATATGAAGCCTATCGCCGCCCATCAAGGCTGTAGGCAGCGTTTGGTCGTTGAGTTGGTAGAGTAGATAGCCCTGGGAGGCTTGCGAACGCGGGGCTGGCAGGCGGTAACGGGGCGCAGATCCTCCCGGTTACGCACACGCGCTGGCGTCTGGTGCGATCGCTGGAGGAGGCACCCAAAAGGGGCAAAGAAGATGCCTGCTTCAACAACCAGAGGAGGATCAACAGGCTGTCGAGAGACAGACGGAAGCAGAGAGCCCTTGCGTCCAGCCAACTCACTGCGAATCGCCGTGGGATACGGCCCTGCCTGCGGCCGCCCTGCCAACCACCGCGAGTTTCTTAGTCTCCAAGACGACTCGTTCGCGCGTCAAGTGACCCGGCCAAGGATACACAGCTCGGTGATATCTGCACTGGACATGCGATCCAATGGAGTTTCTCTGACTGCTCCTGCAGGCCTGTTGAGGGACCTCAGGATCGATGACCTAGGCAGCAAGCGAGTCTCCCTAGGCACAATGGCATCTTATCGGGATCCACCTCTGACGACATCCGATGATCCAAGCTCTCCAAAGCCCCAAGGAGGCTGGGAGGAGCGCTATCTGCGTACCCGATCCCTTCATTTGCCTGCAGACCCTGGAGCATACCGTAATGAATGCCAGCCAGAGGGCCGAGACCACAGAGTCGATTCCGTGTTCCACCCTACGTATGGGCATCGGGATGCTGACAGCTCCATCGCCTCGTTTTCTCTGCTGCACGCCTTCTTCCGAGGACCCTTGAGGCGTCGGGAAGGTCGATGGTGTGGTGTAACTGGAGCCACCGGTGGTCTAGCTCGTCGGATCTCCCGCCTCTTGTCTGTATGCTCCACGGGGCAGGGCTGAAAACGGATATATGAGCCCGGCGACTAGAGTCCTGGTCAGAGGCTAAGAAAGAGTCCTTGAATTTACCCTTTCCCTTGAATGGGGGGAGTGTGCGGCCTTCCGGCATGCTTCCCTGAGGCTGTCTACCGAGTCGCGCTGCCCTGGGCCCTTCACGACCAGCCAACCTTGTCGAACCGGGTTCACCACGGATGCCATGGCCCACGGGCATCCACTGACTGACTGCTGATCACCGTTCCGGAATGGGGAGTTCCATACGCAAATACCTTCACCGAGAATAAGGCCAGCACAACCCCTTTGTTTCTGGCACGTTGCAAGGGGAAAGTTGGCTGGTGGTTGAACAAAACGTGCCTGGGCGGGAAGAGCGCTGGCCAGCCTGGCCTTCTAGAAGACACCTGGAACCATCACACCTGGGTAATCGAAGCTTCCACGCGTCAGAGGCAGGACGATAGCGCAGCACCCCGCGTCTCGCATCGTCCGGACGGTGGTGAAATCCCTCGCTGCCAGCCAGCACAGGCGCCATGCAAGGGTCTCCAGAAGGTGTCCAGATGTCTTGCGTATGGATGTACAAGCACATTAGGTAGCACAGTGCCTCCAGAGGGGAAAGCAGTGACAAGCGACGATTCCGGTAGACGCGATAGTAGTATACATACCCAGTAGAGCCGTCGGCGGAGCGCTGTAGCCATGCCTCCCGCCGCCTTGGTCGCCTGGGGACGGCCAGCACCTCCCCGGCCAGGACAGGACAGGACAGGTACGGTCGCCGCCCAGCTCGCCCTCCCATCAACCTCTGCTTCTCCTCCCCACCACCCCCCTCTCGACAGCCCAGCACATCCCTTCTTCTCCGGCCTCCAGGATCTCCGGATCAGGGCCTCCTTGCCTGCTGCAGTGCGTCCATCGCTCTCCTTCTGGTGCTGCTCTCTCTGTCCCTCCGTCTATGCCGGATCTCCTCCAAGCTGACTCGTCCAACGAAGCTTCGGCTTCCTCCCCAGACTCCATCCTTGATCGGCAGCACGTTGATACACTCCTTCCAGAACCATCCCCCTCCACTCCGGCGTCCCCGTCGACCGTCGACCGTTGACGACCGTCCACCGATAGTTCCTAGCTTTCACGCCTACCAGGGTATCGGCCAGCCCTTTGAACAAGGCCCAGCGGTAACCAACCCGTGCACCCCGCGATTGACCGGCGGACGTCCAAACAGACCGACCTCGAGACCTTCCTCGCACCTCAGCCAGATCCGGATTCCTTGGGACAACCGCGTCGTGTTCTCCAATTAGACTACCGCTCCCGATACCCACTCCCGCTGATCCAGAAATCCCTCTCCGTCCACTCCCCCCCTCGGCTCTCTTGCTCTGCTCACCTCCAATGTCGCTCAGTTCACTCCCTCCCGACTACCAGCACGAGCTCGACGCCCTCAACCGGGAGGTTCTCAAGCACCGACCGGCCGACGTCCTTCAATTCTGTGCCAACTTCTTCAACCGGCGGCTGGAGCTGCAGCGCGCTGAACTCCTACGTCAGTGCGGCCGGAGCGGTGGCCTCTCCGGCCCCTACGGCGAGAAGATGGCCACAAGCTCCTTCCCGGGCACAAACCCCTTCAGCAGCTCCAGTGGCGGCTCTGTCTTCGAGAGGATATCAGAGGAGGAGGAATATGAAGTGACATCGCCGACGAATTCCACCTTCCGCACGGCGAACTCCGGCGAGGGTGCTCCCTCGTCGGAGCACCTCTTCTCGGGAAGTGGTGGATTTGGCGGAGGCTCAGACGAGAATCGTTTCGGAGATTACCCCCCTTGGGGAGGTATGAACGAGGGTGAGGACGACCCAACAGCTCCTCCATACGCATTCCGCCCAACCGGGGGCTCCTCGAATGAAGGGTTCCCAAACAACTATGCACTGGGCCGCCGTACGTCTGTCTCTGCAGAATCACTCAATCCCACGTCCACCGGCACTGATAGCTGGACGCCGCCTTTCCATCCCAAAACAGAGGAACAGCTCGCGCGGCTCAAGACCGCTGTGAGCGGGAACTTCCTCTTTTCCCACCTGGACGATGAGCAATTCAAGACGGTCCTCAACGCTCTGGTCGAGAAACCCATACCGGCGAAGGACATCAAGGTCATCACGCAGGGAGACGCGGGCGATTACTTCTACATCGTCGAAGAAGGCCACTTCGACGTCTACATCCACCCGTCAGGCTCAGTACAGCCCGGTCCTGATGGTCTGGGCAACAAGGTCAACTCGATCGGACCCGGCGGGTCCTTTGGTGAGCTTGCACTCATGTACAATGCTCCGCGGGCGGCGACAGTCGTGTCCACGGACCCGAAAAGCACCCTCTGGGCGCTCGACCGCGTCACGTTCCGTCGAATACTCATGGATTCGGCGTTCCAACGGCGTCGCATGTACGAAGCGTTCCTCGAAGAAGTCCCATTACTGTCATCTCTCAAGCCGTACGAGCGCTCCAAGATCGCAGACGCTCTTGATACGATCAAGTACCCCGCGGGTGCCACCATCATCCGCGAAGGTGATCCGGGCGATGCTTTCTACCTTCTCGAGTCGGGTATCGCGGAGGCGTTCAAGGAGGGCGCGGAAGGGCCAGTCAGGTCTTACAAGAGAGGTGACTACTTTGGAGAGCTCGCGCTGCTGGATAATAAGCCCCGAGCGGCCAGCGTCATCTCCAAGACTGAGGTAAAGGTTGCGAGACTTGGGAGGGATGGGTTCAAGAGATTGCTGGGGCCCCTTGAGGATATCATGAGGAGAACGGATTACAATGTCGGCCATCTCAGGAGACCTCAAACCTCTTAATGGAAGCTTGAGGTCATAAGTAAATCGGTTGATGGGACCGCGCTGCTAGCAAGCATGAATGTCATCGCTCAAATGGACATATTTGCTGGTCTGAACGGGTCTGAATGATTTGGTCCAGTCTGCTTTCTCATATTGGTATACCGGAACCTTGGCTAGGGGAACAAGTGCTCATTTGGAGGCGAACTCGTGTAACTAACGGGCCGTAATAGCAGTCAACGGGGAGTGTCTGGGGCACTCCGATTTGATTGGATCTGGTCATGTATCTCGATGGACTGATCTCTTGTCATTTTTTGTCCTGTTTTTTGTCCTTCCGTCCATCTCACATGTATTTCTTTAGTATCCATCCATCCACTCTTCATTCATTCCATCTATTTGTCCCTCTCTTGGCGGTCCACACGGATTCTCGCGCCTTCACCTCGCCCGGGCGTGCTTCTTTTTCAGACTGAACTCGTTCGCTACAAATTCCCACGCCAATTATCTCCTACCTACCCTGCATTCTATCTATCTATCCACTTCGACTGTACTTCCTCTCTGACTCTCTGTCGTCCGTCAATCTGTGTCTTTTTTTTTCCCTTATCTCATCCGTGTATTCCTTCTATTAACCTGTTCTGTTTGTAATGGCTACCTACCTACCTAACCTACGCCGGCTGTTCTCAACCGCCTGCCTGCTAATTACCTATTTACATCATTTTTAGTGGACCTTCTTTCATTTCACTTCATTCCTGTCTGTCTGTCTCGTCCTGTCCTGTCCAGTTATAAAGTTTCTTGCCCTACCCACCCAACCTACCTCCCTAACTTAAAACCACTCTCGAAATCCGGATCACGACGATTTATGAGAATGATTTTATCTGATTTTGGTCGATGGGATGTGTGTGCAGTGCAGCGCAGGTGGTATCTCTTTCTTCATTTTTTTCGTTTTAGTATAATCTGTTATCTATCATTGTATGCTTGTTTGCTTGCGAAATTTGAATTCACTTATTATTCATATTGATATTGATACATATATTATTACCTGTTTCTGGACCAGGATCTGATTCATTCATGCCTTATCATTATCCATCAATCGTCTGGTCTCCCGTCTCCGTAAGAAGAACAGAACAGAATAGAAGATTCTCTTTTGGACGCGAGTGGTAAGTGAGGGAGGGAGGAAGGAAGGGAGGTCTATGGCCATGCTGCCAAGTACGAATGTGGCATGCCAGGTTGTCCAGCACGCACCTAGATATCTGAGGCCAAATTTGGAAACGGCCGTCGGTGATGGGGTTGTTCGTCGTTCCCTCGTATGTAAAAGCTGGAGAACCAGGAAGGACCAACCGACATGTAGTAGATTTTCTTTCAAAAAAAAAAAGGTTCCGAGCTTGGCTTGGAATGGAACTATTTTCAAGTGACCATCGACCGGGTTCTGAGCAGCTTCTATCGTAGGGGTTGAGGTCTGCTCTGCTTGGCTTACATCTATATCCTCCCAATTGACAGACCGTGTTCCTATCCTATCCTTTTTTTTTCCTTCCACATGCCATAATAATATCCTGATATCACGAGAGACACAATATAGATAGATAGTCTTCTAGATAAATGACCTAGGGCAAGCAGGTCCCTGGGTCCCATTCAGTCCAGTCCAGTCCAGTCCAGTACAGTACCTTAAGACTAGGCACGGACTGTATACATGTAATGCATGCATGTACATGTACATGAACCTGACTTGATGCTTGACTTACTTCACCGCGCAACAACCAGATCGCTCCGCACCACCCACTTCTCTCCGCTCCGCACCTCCCGCCCCTCGTGCAGCAGGCACCGCTCCCCGTGCCGGTGCAGCAGCGCCATGCCCACCTCGGGCGCGACGGCGATCGGTTTGGGCGAGCGGTCCGTCGCCGTCGGGTCCGGGTAGAAGACGGTCTCGCCGCCCTCGCAGGCCGTCAGGTAGATGAGAAGGGTCCAGGTGGTGCGGGCGGGCACGGATACGGCGGCAGGTTCGGGGGTGGTAGTGGTAGAGTTGGCTTTGGGGTTTGACGGGGTGAAGGTGAGGGTGTTGGAGTCATCGTCTGTTCGGGATAAGAGGATCAGTTAGGAGTGTCTGATTTACTTATTGAGTTTGTGGTGTTTTTTGTTCTTTCTTCGTGGTGAGGACTTGTAGTGCTGGGTTGGGATACAGGCTTTGCGAGAACAGGGAAGAAAAGGGGAAAGGCAAAGATGGGTGCATCGACCCGAGCGGTGGTCCGGAGCCGCGAATTTATGCATTATTACGGCGCCAAGGTCGGGAGAAGGAACTATTCAAGCTTCTTCGAAGTAGAAAGAAGATCGTCGGGTGATGCAAGAACCGATACCGGACTTATGTATGGGCGGCGGGGCAACTGTAGGAGGGGAGGGGAGCGGAAGGAGGGCGGGAGAAAGACCGAGAAATACGATGCAGTACATGGAAGGAAATAATAATAGAGGGACCAGAGAGTGATGCGGGCCGGGACAGGACTCAATCTCGTCTATATCATTGACAATATCATTGCTATACTTACAGTGCTGCGCAAAGAACTGCCCCGGCTTGTACCGGTATATGCGTATGTTCGGGTTCAACCCCAACGGCTCTCCACCCCACATCTTCCGCATCGTTGCTTGACTGCCATCGCTGTCTCGAAGACTGCCCTCGACGAGCTCCTTCAGGGCCGTCGAGCTCCAGAGCGTCTCCGCGAACGCGGCGTCGTCGACCTGGAACCGGTCGTTGACCCGCACGGCCTCCCCCTTCTTGGGCTTCCCCGGCGTGGTGACCAGCGGGAGGGAGGACAGGAAGGAGACGTAGTTCTTGCAGAGGGTCGAGGTGAAGAAGTTGCGGATGATGTAGATCTGGTCCTCGAGGAGAGACTCGAGGGTCAGGTCGGAGGCGGGGACGAGGGGCCGGAGGAGAGGCCAGTTTGGGGGTTGTGGTTTCTGTTCTGCATCTTTCTTAGGAGGCTGGGAGCCGGAGCTTTTGGTGGGCTTGGCTGCGGGTTCTTTCCTTTTCGATTTTGGTGGCATTTGTTTAGATATTGATATTGGGTACTTGGGAGAAGAGAAACAAATGCGCCAGGTTTCTCCCTGCAAGTTATGCTCGTTAAGAATTAGGCGCCCTTCAAGAAATTTTTGTAGACAGCGTGTGCTTCGAAACAATTGAATGTATTCTCCTGTAGAAACGTGTATAGATCTTAGATAACTTATGTCCTCGGATGATCAGCAGAGCCGCCTCAGCGATGAGGCTAGAAAACTTTCCACTTCTGGTCGACTCCGGGGAAACGGCAGGACATGAAACATGAACCGCGGAATAGTTCCCTGCTCAATTGGGTTCAGTTCGAGAAATTTCTTGGAGCGGTGATAGGAAGATCTTCTACATGGACTCCGCTCCGGCCAGCAGCGTCAACAGAGAGCGTGCTCCGGTGGATGTAGTGCATGTAGCCTGAAGAAAGGCAGCCAAACGGCAGCCAGATAACAGACGACGGCAGCGAACGTGGCTTCAACCAAAGCAGCCGTCGGCCAAGTCTTCAGCAAGGGTTTGCCAGTGGATCGGCCGGTGGAAGAGCGGGGCAGACTAGGAAGAAAAACCCGGCAGAAACAGAGAGGGGAACGGCCGGAGGGGAGGAGGGGTTCGTTCGGCAGGCGGATGGTTCTGCCAGGGGGGAGACCGGCCGCAACAGCACCCCTGGCAGCCCTGGGGGCGATGAAACAAAACGTCGCGGAGAGAGCCCTGTGCAGGGCGAGCACAGAGCAGGGAGACGCCGTGAAGCAGCGATGCGTGGTGTCGCGAGATGCCAGAGACCGCAGGCCTGAGGCAGCGGCGCCTTGCCCGATCGGGCGACCGTCCAGGCACGCGGCGCCAAGATTTCGCGCGGGATACGGCGGGCGCCAGGCGCCAGGGACGCCTTTTCAAAAACGTCCCGGCATGTCACTTGCTCCTCACATGGCTGCACCTCACCGCCCAGCTTCGTCGTCCCCCCAGCTCTCGGTCCCTGGCAGCAGCGTGTCATGTCGTCGTCGCAGACCATGACGGCGCCAGCAGTGGGCCATCGCCCCCCGGACCCTGGTCCGGACATGTCTCTCTGCGATTACCCCGGTGCTCAGCCGCAGAATGACATCGCATCTCCCCGCAACGACTCCGCAATGCGCGCGGAGCAGAGCCAGATGGACGGCTCCCAGAACGAGCCCCCCGCGGTGTCAGGTATGATCCGGACGCGAGCTGTGCTAGAGAATCCCACTGATGGTCTTGCGACAGGTGACAGCCAGAAACAGAGTGAACTGGACAAGCAGTGGGCTGCGAGTTCGCTCCTCGCGCAACTCCTCGGGAACCAGCCTCCAGCTCCTCCGGCGCAGGAACCTGAACCCAAACAGGAGCCTCACGAAGATCCCCCGGCTGACAACAATGTGGCACAGCCCCATCAGTCACCGAGTGAGCCAGAGAAGAGCACGCCTGCGGAATTGACAGCGACGCAGGATGGAACATCCTTGGGATCAGAGACCCACGGGCTTCCGGAGATAAATAAGGACCAGGAAGTGCCTGAGGGGCACCCTGTTGGTCAAGAAGACGCGTCGTCGAAACTACCCAACCTCGACGCAGGTGATCTGCACCGTCTTGTCTCCAAATCGCAGGCACAGACGGAATCGTTCCCTTACCTCGACCCGACAGCCCCTCCGAAGAACGCTTTGGAGGCGCTGCAGCAGAATGAAATCCTCACAGCATCCTACCTAGCTTCCCAAAACCTTGACATGTCTGGTCTTTCGGACATCCCCGGATACTCGCAAGGTCAACCGTGTCCCGATGCTGCCAGTTCGATCGCGGGCTCGGAGCCCCGGATACAGGCCTTCGCGAAACTCGAGTTCGACGATGGCCACTTCTACGTCAACACGTACTCGTTCATCCTGGGACGCGATGTCCGGGCGGCTCGCGCTGCCCTCCAACGGGAAATGCAGGCGAAGCAGGCCATGGGGAGGGGGTCGAGGACGAGAAGCTCCAGTGGTGGCCACAGGTCCCACACTCCACACCGGGTGAAGCGAGAAGGGAGCGCAATCATGGGAAGCGTTGTGAGTGATCGCGGCGGTATCATGGGCTTCGACCCGGATGTCCCTCCGCACTTGCCCCCGCAGCTCAGCAGAAAGTCGTCCAATTCGTCGTATTCCGGTCCTCCCTTGCACGCGAATCCGGCCCACCTCCAAACAAACAATACGGATTACAACGCTCTCGCCATGCAGTCGCTATACGAAGGCAATGGCGACGCAAAGCCCGTTGATACATTGGCTTTGCTCCCTTCCCCCGACGCATGTCCAACGATCCCGATCCATCCACCGGCATCTGCCGATGGCAGTGCCGCCGCGCATCGAGGGATTTCGAGGAAGCACGTCAAGATCGCGTACAACTTCGACAAGAACCTCTTTGAGATGGAGGTGATTGGAAGAAACGGTGCCTTCATAGGTGCCGACTGGCTGGCGCCGGGTCAGATCAGACCGCTGCACAGCGGCGACTACATCCAGATAGGAGGAGTGCGGATACGGTTCTTGCTTCCAGATGTCCCGATCGGCGAGACGGGTGCTGATAGAGTTGATGACTCCTACATGGAGGAGGACGAGAATGCCGCCGCTGGAACTGCTGCAGCTGGTGAGGACGGGAAGGCGAACGGCGACGCGGATGGCGTTGAGAATGGCGGCACCCAAGGTCAGGATGATAAGGAGAGACCAAAGGTGACCAAGATCGTCTTGAAGACCAAGGAGCAGCCAGACCCGGAGAAGCCCAGACCCTCGATTGAAGCCCCTCCAGAGACACCTCAGCAGCCAGTCAAACGCCGCGGACCGGGACGACCTCCCAAGGACGGGATCATGTCGAAGCGGGAACGCGCAGAAATCGCCAGGGAGCAGAAGCTTGCTGCAAAACGCGAGGCAAACGGTGGTGTCACTCCGCCTCCATCAAGCAGATCCAAGGTCGGGCGGCCGCGCAAGGACGAGGCTGGCGAGAACGGGGCCGCGAAGCCGGAGAAACGGAAATATACCAAGAGAAAGAAGCCGGATGGTACATCTGCGGACGTCCCTATCCCTTCCGTCGAGGGCGGCGAGGCTGCTGGTACTGCACAGCAACCTGCCGAGGAATGCCCCAAGCCGCCACCCCCGAAGAAGCGCAAGCCATCTCGCTCGCCGTCACCAAACTATCCACCCGAATCCGCTTACACGCCCGAAGACCTTGCCAAACCTCCCTACAACTATGCCGTTTTGATCTTCGATGCCTTGACGGAGGCTGGGACTCCGCTGACCCTGAAGCAGATCTACCGCGCCCTCAAGCTGAAGTATCCGTATTTCCGGTTCAAGTGTGAGACGGAGGGCTGGACGTCGAGCGTGCGGCATAACCTGAATGGGAACAGCCACCTCTTCATGCATGCGGAACGAGATGGCAAGGGATGGTCGTGGCAGCTGCGTCCAGGCGCGTCGGTCGAGAAGGAGAAGAAACGGCGGCCATCGCCTCCACCGCCGTCCCAGCCTCCGCCGGCCCCGGCCAACAACACCCAGCAGCACTACATGCCCCCGCCGGCGCACACGTATGCGAATCAGCCCGGGGTTCGAGCGCACATGCGCAATCAACAGCAATTTCAGTTTCCATCCGTCCCTCAGAATCCCTATAGCGCGCCAACTGCCACGCCTCAGCACTCGAGTCCCTATCCGCCTGCCCAAAACCAGTTCTCCATCCCGACTCCTATACGGAACAACCTTCCTCCAGCCTTTGTGCCGGCGGCGACTCCTGCTACGTACACTTCTCCTTATGCATCTGATCCTCCGCCGCAGCTACAGCAGCTCCAGCGGCAAGCTCAACAGACCCAGCAGCCGGGGGCGGTGCCTCCACAGCAGCATCAGTCCCCATATGCACCGCAGAATCCGTCGCCGCTCTCCAATGTCAACCCCGCGCCTCAGCCTCAACCTCCTCCACAAGCTCCTCAGATGCAACAGGCGCCCAATCCAAACCCGAATCCAGCGGAGTCGAATCAGGCGCCGGTCCAGGATGACGAGATGTCATTCACTGAGCGAGCCAACAAGGCTGTCGACGACTTTGAGGCCGCCCTTATCGAAGATTATGAAGACAAGGACTATATCCGTGAGGTTCTGAAGAGCGCACGCGCTCGGGTTCTCGGTGATGCCAAAGAGAGCTCCTTCCCCGGAGGCGAGCCCAAGGACGAAGCAGTCATCATGGATGCGCTGAGGAATCTGATCGGGAGCTTAAAGGAGCAGTAGATTGGGGTCGAGACGTTTCAGCCGACGGATTGAGCGTGGATTTTTTTTTTCTTTTTCCTTTCTTCCCTTTTGATCTTCTGGTCGTGGTCGCCCTCAGTCGTTGATTGCACGACTTACGAACTGGGCTATGGGGTTTTGGGCATTTACATTCTTGCGGTCTGTTGCGTTGGTTGGGCGGAGGCTGGTATTCTGCGATTTATGTTCCGGAACCAGGGGAGTTGGCATCACGCTGGGATCTTTTCATTGCCCGGGGAGACTTCCTTTTCTAATCACCGAATGCATGAGCACGAGTTACGGCATTTCCTCGATGATATCCACTTTGGGTTTTTCTCTACTTTTCCTCTCTGGCTGGCATGTTTTTTGACTCTGCCTGAAGCGAGAGTGAGCTTCTTCTTTAGTTTCCCCCTTTTCTATGGGCCTGTCCTGCTTATGCATCTCCAGAGCGTTTAGCCGGAGTGCCATTGGGGTTGGTTTTTTGACATCCATCGAGATGAAAACCGCGGCAGGATAAACAAAAGTTTCTTCCTCACTCTCACACTGACCTACCTTGCCTCCTCTATTCTATGACACTCTACTCTATTCTAGTGGTTTGGTTCAGATCCCCTCGTGGCATCGTCGTCATCATCAAAGAGCAGAACTTGCTGGTAAAATGACAAAAAAGAACATCACAGAAAGCTTCAGCGTCTGTTTCGCTCGTTGATACTGATATTGATCGATAGCCTGCGGAGAGGAGAAGACGAACCAGACCAGAAAAAAAACTAGATTAGATAGATAGATGAATGGATGGATGGATGGAGCTGAACTAACTGAACTACATTAATTTTCTATGGAACCTCGGGACTGAACCGGATCGGATTAGACCGGACTGGACCGTTGCATGTATGGATAGAAGAGTTTTTTTTTCTGAATATTCTGCGAAAGGGAATGACGATGCACTCAGTGGTTCACTAGAACATACCTGAACACCCTTATCTGCTGTTGCTGGTTGTTTGTTTATGCTTTAAGTGGGTGGATCGGTAGTAAGTAAACGCCCGCCTGCCCTTGGGGCTTGGGGGTCTTGAGTAGGTAGGCTGCAATGTTTGTTGTGCAGTTAGGATCAGACTGTAGCAGGCTACATTACACATGTAGAGTTGGATGCTTACTGGTTGTCACTGGTTTAATGTTGATTAATTGGATCGCTCAATCGCTACCAAGAAAGAAAGAATAGACCTAGAATGAAATCTGGATGGGGATGGGGATGGAGAAGGGGGAAAAATGTTCCCGCTCTACAGCACAGTATGTCATGTTAGGTGCCTCCTGCGGAGTTAGTAGTTGGTTGGTCTGTTTGCTTGCTTGCATGCTTGTTTCTTTGCTGGGATAATATGATAAGATGGAGAGATCCATCCCAAGGCGCTGATTGATTGATTGATTGATTCATTCATTCATTCTATATAGACAGCATAAATAGATAGAGAGGCAGAGAGAGTGGTGGGGCGAAATGAATAAGTCCTTGGTTAATAATTATCATAATTATTACTATGAGATGAGATGAGATCAGATCAGACATCTATCTCCTGACGACCTAACCTAACCTAACCCAACAAGCAGTAACAGACAGTTACCTCTCTTCCCTTGGCTAGTCAGTCAGTCAGTCAGTCTCGATTGATACGATACATATACCAGCTGTGAACCTGCATCCAGGGTTGAGAGCCGAGCCGAGCCGACGGGGCTTCTTCATGAAGCCTCGAGGAAGAGCCGACAGGGTGTGGCGGCTGGGGTGAAACGTGTTAACAGGACGCAGGGCACGGCAGTGTGACGCTGGTAATCGTACGCGGTTTGTGTATATATGTATACACGCGATTGTAGTACTCTAGAATTGCTTCTACTACTCCAATCGATCGGAGTAGTAGTAGTCCTGGGTCAGATTTTAATTTAACAGTCCAATTTATCTTCATCTTTATTTATTCTGTCTCAGACCCTGCCTGACGGAAGCAGGCGTGTGAAGATAAGGTAGGTGGATAGGTATGTACTGTACTGCGCCTATGAAAATTCAGAATAAAAGTAGGAGAAGGAGAAGAAGGGAAAAAAAGGTAGAGGAGCGCATAGATAGTAGTATCAGCAATGACAGCTTGCTTGCTTCATGACGACTTTATAATAAGATGACGATAGTACCGTTCTGGACTGTACCAGCCGGAACGACAACTTCAACGTTTAAACAGCCATGGCATTATTCATCATAACGTAACACCGACGACAACGAAGAGCAGAGCATAGCAGAGCAGAAGCAGACGGACAATATTAACCGATTACGCCGACACACACGACGAATATACGACACACACAAAAAAAGTAGCTGTTGGGATCAGACCGGACAGACAGACGGGGCTATCGCGAAGTGTTCATTCAACTGGCATGGCACAACCCAAAACAAGCCAGCCAGCCAAGGAAGGTAAAGGGAATTCAACAATGCGTAAGTAGAAATCTGAACATCATGCATGCATGGAATGACAAGCTTGCTCATCCCATGGCCATCTCCGCCCGCAGTTTCTCGAGCTCTGCTTCCTCGTCTTCTTCCTCCGTTTGCTTCGCCTTGCCTTTGACTGGGTGAAAATCATGGTTAGTAAATGCAGCCCACGATCCAGAAGGACATCGAAACATGGGGCATAAACTCACTCTCTCCGTTCGCCGCCGCAGGCAGCCTGGTGATCTGATCTGCAACAGGGACGGTGCCGGTCTTGAGCATCCGCTCGTCCATGACCTCCTGCTCCAGACCCTCCAGCTCGGCCTCGAGCTCGTCCTCGTCGGGCTGCTCGCCGATGGGGTTGTTCGTGATCGCGGCGGCGATCTCCTCGCTGAGCTGATGTTGTTCCCGGAGTTTGTCCCTGGACAGGTGCGTGGCTCGTTAGCGTTGCTGAAGCATATGATGTACAACCCGCGGGAAGAGGGAGATAACGCAGACGTACATAGTCTCGTCGACCTTCTCGAGGGTAAGGTTGCCGTGGATCTGCGCCATCGCTTGCCCGGCCTGCTTCATCGCGTTGAGGGTCTCCTGGTTGATATTTGCCGCTTCGATCGAGTATATTTGCTGTTCTAGTTGTATGATCTGCGCCTGTGTCTGCTCGAGGTTCTTCTCGTGGACCTTCTTCCGTCGGAGGGCGGCCTTGGCGGCTAGATCGCGATAGATATACGTCAGTAACCAATATTCCCTCGTACTATCAGATATATACTCCGGTGGAAGAAGGCCAGGGTATATGTATACGACCCGGCTGCAACGTACCATTCTTATTCGTCGTGATATTCTTCCTGGCAATCGCATCCTGCTCCGCCATCTGATTCTCCAGATGCTTCTCCCGCTTCTGCAGCATGTCCAGCTGACCCCGCAGCATCAGGATGGCGTTTTTGGGCGCATCCTTCCGCTTCTGCGCGGCCGAACCGCCGAACCAGGACCACATTTTGACGGTGGTTTGTGTCTGTAAAAAATGAGAAAATGGAGTAGATATCTGCGGGGTTAAGAAGTCGGTTGTAACGGTATACTTCGATCTCCAGACGATGTGACTCCGGCGGCGGCGTCGGGGACGGGTGCTAAGATCTCGTGTAAGTCAAGAAAGGAAAATAGGCGGGCGGCGCAGAGACAGACGGCGACTGGGCACCTAAGAACGGCACGGGTCCGGCCAGATGTTAATGCACCTGGGAATCTAGGACAGCCGACAGAATGACGGGAAAACACACTCAGCCCTCGATCCGGTGCAGATGTCGCTTACGGCGTTGCCTGGCGATAGCAGAGGGATGCGGAGCGCTGCTGGACGTTGGCTTTCCCCTCGTCGTCGGTCGTCCAGGCCCGCCGGCGGCCCTATGACATACGGCGCTAAACCGATCGCAGCATGCAGGTCACGTGGACAGAGCCTAATCGGACATCCCACCTTCGCGCGCGCGCGGGCACCTGTTCCATCTATCTAATCGGAGGAGTTTATTTATATGTTATGACACGATCGCGCGGACTTGACCTGGCACCGAGCAAGGTCCGTCTGTCTGCACATCCGTCTATCATCCGCGCCATGGCGTGGACGCCTCCCTGTACGGTGGTGGTGTCACGCCTTCTGGGATTCCTGGGATGAGCACCCCACTCCCCACGAGACGGGTGTTTCTCTCGGAGCTTCCGTCTGTGCCTGTCCATTCCAAGGTCCGCTTTCTTGGCTGGTACGTCCGAGTCGTCGATAGATCTCCTAGGTAAGTACATGTACGTATACTGATGAAACATTTGCAGCGTACGGAGATACGACGTCTCCACCGGCCAGCTCATCCTCGAGCACAACTACCCTCCTCCGTCAGCTGCTGCCAAGAATAAAGAGCCGCCGTCCGTCCCCGTCGACATCAACAACCTCCTCGAGGACCTCAAGGCGGAGGATCTCCGCGTGGGTGCGTGGCTCAATGTGCTTGGGTACGTCAGGGAGAGGGGAAGCGAGCGCGACAGTAATCCTCACAAGAAGGGTTTCAGACTGAATTCTCCCTCTATATACATTGAAGCCGTGATGGTGTTTTCGGCCGGTGCGGTCCGTGTCGGCGACTACGAGCGGATTCTGCGAGACTCGCATGAGGTGGATAGGAGGGTTCCAAGGCCGAGTTAGCGAGACAGTTGAGCTATTTCGGACTTTGCTCCCAAAGCTGAGGTCAAGGAGCATACATATAATGCTAGGATTTGGCTCGTATTTCACATCTCTGAACCTGTCCGATATTCAGAAATGACCAATTTTGGGTCCTGCTAAAGCTGAAAGCTAGAGCGTAAATAATACGGATATATAATGTCTCACCGCTCCAAACATGCCCATTTTCGAGAGTGGAGTTCTCCGTAGTTTCCAGCCGAATAGACAGTCTACTGACGGAGGCTCGTACCACTTATGAGACGGTCTTTAATGAACAATGGAACTTTTTCATTATCATTCTTTTCTATGTACCACTATAATTATATACATACATACATCAGCATACTCCAATGAAGTCCGATACCGTCGCTATGAATTTGCGTTACTCATATTGTGGCCGAATAACCCACAAGACGCCTTCGCTATGGTCAGTCATGGTCGCCCATCCTTCATAAAAATGATACAAGTGGACATTTTTGAATCTTTAAAAACGAGAGAGGGAGGCCCCATTCTATACCACCTCCGTCTCTTTCTCTTTCTGCTTCTCATTCAAATCTCTCTCAGCCTGCTGCTGCTGCTCTCTCTTTTTCCGCTTCCCGTCCAGCTTCTTCTTGTCTTCCTGCATCGTCCTGATGAGCGCACTCTTCCGCCGGATCTTGTACCCATACTTGTAGAAGATTATCGGAATCGGGATGATCGCAACTTCCAGCAGCCCCAGCAGGGTGCCGGACCAATTGGGCCCTATCCCCGCGTACATGTAAGGGCCGACGAGGGGCAAAACGCCGCCGAGGATGCTGCGCATGACCGAGTTGCCGGCCAGGGCGGACGCGGCGTAGATGCCGTAACTGTAGGTGAGGTAGTTGGTCGCGTATATGAAGACGCCCGTGTTGCCTGCTCCGAACGGGATGCCCGCGATGATCGGGACAATCCAGTGGATCGACGCTGGGGCGCAGGTCCAGGCGAACCAGAGCTCCCCTATCGGGATCAGGACTGCAGCGATGCAGACAACGGATACCATCGCTTCGGGGGGTATCTTCCCGGTCTCCGGGTCCTTTTTATGACTGTTTATCAAGCGACGTAGCAGCGGCTCGAACGCAGCGGTCAGGAGAGAGCCAATCCCAATGCCTATGAAGGCCAGTCCCGAGATTCCGGTGGACCAGCCGCGAATCTGACGAAACACGATCGGATAAGCAACAAAACACAGGTAGAGAATACCATATACGATGGAGATATAGATATTCCAGAAGATGCTAGCGAACGGTTAGTCCCTGTAAGTGCTGCCCGTAGAAGAAAAGGGCAGGGTCTTACCAAATGGGCTCGACGACGGCCATGACGAATGGTCTTCCAAGATTGATCTTCAGGACTTCGATAATGTCAGCTTTTTGGTCATATCGGCTCCACCAGCGTGAATCGTTGGTCTCTTTGCGCATCCGAGCCGCCTTTCTCCGCAGCAACACGGGTGCATATGTCTCTTGAATAATGCATGAGAAGCATAACGCAAGGCCCGCGAGCATCATGGAAATCCAGTTCGTCCATCTCCAGCCTAGATATTGCGTCACAAAACCGCCTATAATTGGGCCGAAGACTATGTCCGGCTTGTCAGCGATCACGAACAAGTGAACCTATTCTCACGGATTACATATATACCTGGTCCATTCAGCGGGCCGACACTCCATATGGAGAAAGCCAACGCGCGGTGCTCATCATCCACAATGTCCGCAACCATACCTGGAGCGCTGGCAACCATAACGCTCCCGGCGAACGCACCGATGAACCTCATAACAATAAGCTCTGCAACAGAGTGACAGAGTCCGCAGGGTATTATTAGCACCACGAAGATGAATAGGCTTATCACGGACACTGGCTTTCGACCGTATGTTTCACTCAGGGGAGCCAATATGACCGAGCCGACTGCCAGCCCAACCAGGTAAAATGTCAACCCCAGAGTAACTATTGTTTCGGAAGTATTAAACTCGGTCGCAATGTCAGCGATACCAGCGGTAAACGAAGTGGAATATAGAACACTGTTGAAGCCGTCCTGTCAGCCAAAGCGCCAGCGGAAGTGAACAAATAAAACTCGGACTGACACCACCCAAGTATTCCACGATAAGAAGCCGATAACCATGGCCTTATAGGCAAGAGGCCAATTCCTCGGATTCGCGGGGTCTTTCTCATCTTCCCAGTCGACTTCGAAGTTCGGATCGGTAGTGCCAGTTGTGCCGATTGAGGTAACTTTTCGAGCCAAGGATGGTTGGGACGCACCGGATATTTGCGGCGTCAGCGCCTTCCCTGGATCATTGGTGATTTCAAGACTCTCTTCTGAAATGGTCTCGATAGAAGAATCGTTGGATGCGCGACCGTTGATTTCTTCCACATATTTTCTGGATTCAGACTGATCCTGCGCCGGAGAAGACATCTGAAGCTGGAGGCCCAAGGAGGGAGAGCAGCTACTGTTCCCAGGCTGATGCGAACCTGCTCCCGCTCAGGCTACGGCCCTCACTCAAACCGAGAATGCTTATGAATACTATAAACGACCCCAAAACCAGCAAAACAGTCTACCACTGGACTAGCAGAGGAAGGCAGAATACAGCATACAAAATGCCAGTGGCGCAACAACAAGAATAAGAAGGTTGAGATTGTCAGAGTCCCGCCCATCTCAGATCCTACCTAAGCACTTATCAGTTTGTCGACCAGAAGAGGCACTGGCGTAGTCGGTTTGCGCCATACCTTGTGGCTTCCCACACCGGAATTAACGCCGTGGTGGGGCGACAGGCCAATGTCAATCTCAGGGCGCCAACGCGCGTTGCTTTCCGATCTATATCTCTTCTTTTCATTCTGAGGCTATCAGTGTGCTGTAATATCAGCCGGCGCATTTTTCTGCTAGTAAGTCTTTGCTTGTTTCCTTCCTTTGAAGTGTTGATATCCTTGATATCTTCTGTACCAGCGCACCCCAAGTCGAGGTTTGCCATATGGACGCTGGCGATACTGGTGTGCTAAGTGTTCGCACGTCAACAAGGATCGAGCCAATGATGAACAGGGCTGCAGAAGGCCAGACGTCGAACACCGGCATTGTATCAGGTCCACTGCGCCGTCGGGGGCTCCGCAGTCGGGACAGGTTTCTGGGGTCGATTAATAATAATGCTCCGGAGAGCGTTGATCTCCCAAAACTTATCCATCGAAGAACAAGAACTGCCAGTGACGGCCGCCGTTCTGACGGAAATGTGTGAGGAATTCCGCAGCGAACAGCGATTCAGCCAGGGTGCTGGTGATGGATGCGTGCCGGTTTGCCGAGCATCGCGCAGGGGTTTGTCCGAGCTAGGAAGGCCATCCTTGTCGCCGCTCCAGATCGGCCCCCAAGAGGGCTGAACCGTGCTGGGACTGTTCAACAGCAGTCGTGCATGAAACGTCTGCCAAGGACCCGGAGATAATCGTGGCGCAAGCCTGGAGACCTAGCAAGACGACCCGGGGTCTCCACAGCGGGCGACCCGAGGACATTCAGGGACGAGCATCTCAGTTCTCCGTTCCGACGCCGGCGCCAACCGCTCACCCATCCCCACTTGGTTAACGAGCGGCGAGATCCCCCGCTGTCTTTGGTCAACATAGATCTTGTCCTTCAGTATGATAAGAGTATGATACCAGGCGCTGCGGTTTTTACTGTCATCGCTAGGCCCTTTGTTCAAATGAGCGAGGTAGTTAGAAATCACGATCCCAAGGGTAAATGGCGAACACACGTTTGCGGCAGAGAGTTGAGCTCGAGATTGTGTAGGAATATAAATATAAAAATCGGAAAAAAAAGTTCCAATCCATATGTATATATAACAAGAGCGGGAGCCTTTGGGTTAGATCATATAGTACATAGTTCTGCATAAAAGAGCCTCATGGTTACGTGCAATGCATGCAGGAGTAGACGGCTGGGTCAATCGACTGGCTACATTGATTTGCCTGCTCTATGGTATTTCCAGAATCCATCTTGGTCTGAGATAGATTGTAACGGGCTGAGGATGACAATATACATTCATCAAAACTCTTTCGAAGTCCTCCTGGAAGCAAAGAGACTATGATTTTTCATCCTAATCGGATTTATGATCCGCTCATCTGGACACTTGTCTAATCCTGGGAGCTCGCTTCCATGAACAGAGTAAGGTTGACCATAACTATTAGTGCCAGAGAGAAAAGTAGCCTAATTATGAAGTAGTCCGGAATGACAAGTCACTGGGGGACTGGCTCAGAACTACTGGAAAGTCTCCACAAGATCAGGAAATGCCAACTACAGACTACGTTCTTTTGTATAATACTAGATCTTCAACAAGTCTAGTGAAGGAGAAGAAAAGAAAACAATGCATTCATTTCACGTCATCACCTATGAAAATCAACTGGTTCGCCACATTGCAAACCAGATACAGGTCATCAAGAGGCTGTGCTACTAGCCTAGACACGTTCCCGTCTTAACATGCGTATGCATCAGGTAGTGGACAGAAACGATTGGAAGGTAATATGCCAGGGAGAGATTTCCACCAAAATGGATATAGAATCCAAGAAATTACGGCCAATTCCGAAGGAGAAAGAGAGAGAACGAAAGAGAGCGATCGCAATCTTTTTCTTTCCAAGTCTCTCTCACAATTTGTGTGTCCTCCCGATATTCGTCGTTTCCCTTACAGGCGGGACAGGTTGACGATTTCGCCGGGGGCGTGGTAGTTAGGGACCCTCATCTCGAGGGCGCTGCCAGAGTAGCCGAGATCCTCAGCGGCGAGGACGGAGCACTTCTCACCGACCAGCAGGGCAGTCTTGGAGGGTACGTTAGTCTTGAAGCATTAAAGATTGGGGAAAATAGAGAGGGGAGTCTTACGCTGTAAGTGTTGCAGCCCACGTTGTCAGGGCAGATCGAAAGGTCGCAGACCTTCAGGTTCTTCACACCGTGGACGTTCAGGCGCTCGTCAACGACACCATGCTTGACAATTGAGTTGCCCTCCTTGGGGGCCATGCTGCAAGTGCCAAGGCAGTGCCAGGTGGTCTCAACATGGCGTTGCACTGTGGCATATCCAGTCAGAAATTCCCTCTAAATGTATATCCGCGGCATGGAACTCACCCCATTTCTCAATGTGCTCGATATCGCGGTAGCTGTACTTGATGGGCTTGCGAATCTCCTGCTTGTTCGAGTTCAGGTACGAGGAGTTCGGTGCCTCGCCAGGCTCCAGATGGTGGGACCACGATCCTACACATCTATGTCAGCATCTATCGAACCCCGGTGCCATTAACTGAAGAAAGTTCCAACTTACCGTGCTGGATACCGGCGCTGATGTGGTTCTCACCGGCGTACGCCTTGGTTGTGGCAAGGTCCAGGTCGAACGCGCGAGCGGGTGAGTCGTAGTTGAAGTGAGGGTGCATCGCGGTGACCTCGCCCGCGTACGAAGCCATGCGGCGAGCCGTCTCACGGGACTTGATGTAACCCCAGACCATAGGAGCCATGTCGCGCTTGTCGCTCATGAAGCCAGGATCGAAGTCTGGGTTCTCGTATGGGTCGGGAGACTTGACATGGATCCATCCACGGGAGAATGGGTACTCCTGTAGTTCATTGGAATCAGTACGTATTCGATCGAGTAGACCGGTTGGTACGACTGACCAGGAAGTGGAACATAGTGAAGAATTTGCCTGGAGGCACGAGCATGTGGTCGCCGAACCAGCTGTTTGCTCATCAGTCAAGTCGTTCGCTGAACGGGCTAGTCGGCATTACTCACCCGGCGATAACGGAGTAGTGCATGACGGGCTTGTCTGGTTTGTTCTTGAAGTAGCTCTCCCATCCGCCGGCGGTCGCGAAGTCGGGAGTGGGCCAGCTCTTCATCTCTTCCAGCTCCTCCTCAGTAGGACGGATCTTCACACCAGCCTCAATGCCATTGGTAGAGAGTGGGCCAGTCCCCTTGAAGTTCCACTCGTCGTACACTCTCTTCTGGACTTCAGGGTCGCCACGGGCGAAGTCGTCGAACGACTCGACGTCAGGCTTGGCCCGGTAGACGGCGAATGTGAGGTAGTGGTCCTGGAAGTTGAGACCGACACCTGGCAGGTCGACGATGGGCTTGATGCCAGCGCGACGAAGCTTCTCGGGGTCGCCAATTCCAGAGCGCTGGAGGATGAGAGGGGAGCTGCAGGTGCCTCCGCTGACGATGACCAGCTTGCGAGCCTTGTAGATCGTGCGTGGGGGGTCGCCACCACCCAGGGGCTTGGTCGGGACCGTCGCAACACCAACGGCCTTGCCGTTCTCAATGAGGACTTTATCGACTTTAGTGTTACACTTCAGGTGAAGGTTGTCATACTTGGCCCGGGTGCTGTGGACGTAGGCATGTGCAGAATCGCTTCGGCGACCTGTTCCACAAGATCAGAGAACTGCCCATGTATATATAAGGTTGAGAAGGAGGATAAATACCAGTGTCACGGTTGATCCACTTGAGCCAGTGTTCGGCGCCGTGGCTACAAGATCGTCAGTCTCCTTTGAACCCTGAACCGTTATATATCATTGGTTGTCATCCTTACCCAGTCTTCAGGTCCTGAAGGTCGTCCGTGACAGGAATACCAAGCGACTCTGCAGCTCTCAGGAAGTCCTGCATGATGGGGTATGTGTAGTTTCCAAAGGAGACCTTGATGGGTCCGTCGAAGCCATGGATGTCTGGGTTGTTGCAGGCCCTCTGGTAGGTCTCGTGCTTCTTCATGAGGGGAAGAAGCTCCTTCGTCGACCAGCCCTTTGCCTGCCAGTCATCGTAGTCGGATGCGGAAGCACGGGTGTACATCTGGAAGACAATCAGTAAGGGGCTCAGAGAAAAAGACATACGGACTCGAGACTTACCATGAAGTTGATGGAGCTACCTCCTCCAAGAACGTGAGCACATGGGACGATTGCCCTTCGGCCGTCCAGCCATTTTGATGGTCGGGAGTAGTAGAAGGAAGCTGTCTTGGAGTCAAGCCTCATGTTACGCGGGTAGATACCCGGACGGTATACCCTTCCTTTGGTGTCAGCGCGGATACGCCATCATTCTTTGCCATGGAGGTCCGCCTACCATGGGTTGTTGAGGTTGTCTTCTCCGGCCTCAATCAAGAGGACCTGGAGACTGTGGTCCAGGTTGGCAAGGCGGCCGGCCGCGACACAGCCAGCGCTGCCACCACCGCAGACGATAATGTCAACCTCCTCGGGGATGGTCATTTTCGGTCGTTACTCTCGAACTGAGGACTGACTTCTCTCAGATGTACTCAAGACAATGAAAGAGAGCATTGATGAGCTGGGAACTTGGTAGGATAGGGGAAATATATAACGGAGACCAAACCCCCGCATGATCTACAGGTCAGGAAAGCTATCCCCTGTGTGGGGATTTTTGCTTCAGATCATTACTCTCAGCATGGAGACTATGCGTGCACAGGGCCCCGCAACGTTAAGAAACCCCGCTCGGTTTGAATAGGTTGGACACGGCGACCAGTGACGTTATAGAATGAAAGATGGGATATCTGATGAATGGCTACGACAGGGCATTGTCCAGGATGAGTGGCGATGCGAAGAGGTGAAACCGAATGGGGACCTCCGCATACGCCCAGTTTTCCCCGCATGACAGAGAGGGCATAAATCGATGAGGACCGACGCATTGATTTTCATTAAAGTCCGCTAACCTGGAAAGAAGGCAAGATACTAACACAAGAGCAGATGCACTGTTGAGCCGGTACAAGGAAAATCCTGAAATCCCTGTCCCTGTCACCTGGACTTGGACCAAATGGCTGGGACTGCCGCCTAGCAGGGAAGAGGAAGATGGGGGGGGAAGGAGAACGAGAGAGGGAGAACATAGGGTCTCGGAACGAGCGCGCCGGCCAGCGGTGAGGACGAGCATCCAAATGCGGCAGGATTGGCAGGCTGGGAGAGGCGAATGGAGGCGCAGACGTGCGGAAGAAGAGGCCGATGAGGAGAAGAGAGGAAGTGACCTCACGCAGCGGACAGCTCAAAGGGAGAGGGCTGGAGACGTGGACGTGCTGTGTCCGAGGCATGGCGGCGAAACGTCAGCTCTGGGGACTGTGGGGCCCCGGATCTAACGAGCGGAAGCCCGCGAGCGGAGGCGAGTGCGGGGAACGGCCAATCCCAACGCCCGCCCCGCAGAGGCCCCGGATGCGCATCTGCCTCCAGACTGCCCGCAAATAGCACCCCCGGCCAGGCAGATCGGCGCCCTCCAACGCCCCTATCAGGGCCCCTCGTCCGGGGAGCTCCAGTGGCAGCACGCCGTCCGGGGCCAGCGGGCCCTTCCCCCAGAAAACGCGGAGTGGCACTGTCCGGCGGATCACCTGCGACGCCCTTGCCTAGCTATCCCAGAGCTATACGACCCCAGAGCTCCACAGGCCATGCATGCTGACTGGCTAGGCCTTACAATCTCACACAATCACAGTGAATTCTGCCTTTTCCAGACGCCCGCGTCTCGAAAAGAAAGGTGTCAACGTTTTAACCCCGGAAATCTCTGACCACCCAGCTTGGCTATTCAGGCGCACCATGTACCCTCTAAACCCCCGTGACACGGCCCCCAAGAAATCAATATGTCATGGCCCGCAACCAATCGCATCGCCGCTGAGATCTGGATTTCAGGGAATCTGGCCGCGGGACAGGCAGCCGCCGGAGCGCTCTACCGTGACTGCTGCTGCGCCTGCTGGCGTCTCTGGTCCAGAATTTGCATCCTCAGGCTCTCCGCAGCAAGCTCCACATCGATGACTGCTCCAACTCCGCGTCTCCAAGTTTCCTCCAACCCCACAAGCTCTCCTTTTCTTGCTTCCTGTGCCATCTTCCGCTGCCTGTTGACCCCCTCCACAGCCTCTTTCGTGTCAGCCAGTTCCTTCTCGATGCCTCGTAAAATTTCCTCCAATTGCGAGTTGGCGATCAGCCAGGCGTTCTTCCCGTTTTCTTCAAGGAGCGTAAGATTCGCATGTCTCGTGGACAGATGGGCGCTGGATGTATAAGCTCTTTGTAAGGTTCGCCGCCATTCATCTAGAGCCTTGGAAGCGTCCGTCCCCGGGGCGGAGGTCCCGGAGGGTGGTTCAGGGGCTTCGTATCGCGACAGGTCAATGCCACCAGTTAGGGGCAAGCCGGCCTCCTTCCGAGCCAGCTCCTGCTGCATGAGAGGGGAGAAACGGGGCTCAGGCAACGGGGGAACCGAGGGATGGAGCGTGGTCTGATAGTCCGCAGGAAGCTCTGCGGAGATCATTTTGTCCACCTGTGCGCGGACTTCATCACTGAGCTCAGAGTCGATATCTGGGGATGCAAGGTTAGTCCAAGCTGCTGTCTCACGTGAGAGGGGAAGAGCGGAGGCAACCCACAGGGCAGAGAATCGTGTGACTCGTTGATGAGCGGCATCTTTGCAGCGAAGACCCGTGATTCCGGACAGAGGCTTGATGGGAATGATGATGGTTGTTCTTTAAAGAGATTTTTGTCCTAGCCGAACATCCTCTGAGTTGCTTTCGACGTGACGCCAGAGCGGTGAGATTCTGCCACACGCTGACTAAGCAACCCGACGAGCCGACACGGCGCATGCAAGCATCATGGATCTCCAGGGTGCTGACAGACCCCGACTCTCTGCATTTTTTCTCCCTATGATAGTTTGAGTTCCAAGTGTTGTCTCTCGCTTGCGGCCCGGTGCCGCATTTGTTGAATTTCCATATATTATTTCTTCATAGCCAGAGCCGAGCCTTATCGGGTGGTCGACAGATAGCCCTGCCAACAGGCACCTGCCAGCAAGCGGAGGGTCGCATGCGAGGGGTTGTGCTTAGACTAATACGGCGAAAGGCCCGCGTGCTGTGTCGGCTTAATACTTTTCAGGGATTGTCACAGGCGATTTTTTAATTAATTATTGTTTAAACTATAGGTGCCCAGGTGGTCAGGCGATGCTACCTTCCTGGAGGCCTATACCGAGAGTTATCTAGCGGGAGACTGCGAGCCACTTTTCTGCTAGATCTACTGGATCGTGGCATGCGTTCGGCTATGTGACTGTTAGGCCTTAAAAAAGTAGTATTATTTCCACCTCCCCGCTCTGAGATCTGAAAATACATGGCAAGGCATCATCAGAAGATACGCCCGTGCAAATGGCGCGTTTTGGTTTAGTTGCTGCGCTCGCTGGAGCGCTTCTCGGAGCGCTGGTAACGCTTCAGCTAATTGCGACTGTTCAAAACTCCAAACAGAGTTCCAGCTTCGACTCTCAGTACAAGTGGAAAAGTAGGGCGGATGAGCTAGCAGCAGATGACAGCGTCTTTCTGCTCGGAGCTGGCAAAGCGGATATCACGGGGTAAGCGGATCTCTCATCAATTCTCCAGTTCGCTAACAAGTACCTCAGTCCCGTCGTGGAGATTGCATTAAACGGCTATGCGAACCTGGATCAGATAGGGACTGGTCTTCGGCAGAGGATATATTCCCGCACCTTCATCGTTGCGAATCCAGACAACCCAGAGGACACGTTCATCTACATTGTTCTAGACGCTCATTCAGGCGACACAGCTATCCGGCACGGAGTTTTACAAGGTCTGGCAGCCTTAGGGGGAGAGTATGCCCGATACGGCGAACACAACTTGGCTCTCACGGGAACCCACTCTCATTCAGGACCTGGCGCTTGGATGAATTACCTTCTGCCTCAGATTCCAAGTAAAGGGTTCGATAAGCAAAGTTACCAGGCTATTGTTGATGGGACCCTCTTATCTATCCAGCGGGCACACGAGAGCTTGACTCTGGGACGCCTCACCTTCGGCTCTATTGATATCGAAGACAGTAATATCAATAGGAGCCCCTATGCATACTTGGCCAATCCAGAAGAAGAGAGGGCGCGTTATTCGTCCGATGTGGATAAGACGCTGACTATGTTAAGGTTTGACCGAGTATCTGATAATAAGACAATGGCTGTCCTCACATTCTTCCCGGTGCATGGGACGTCAATGTATGAAAACAATACCCTCGTTACAGGTGATAACAAAGGTGTCGCAGAATGGCTCTTTGAGAGAAGTGTCCGTGGCGACACGAGGTTTGCGGATGACTTCGTTGCAGGCTTCTCTCAATCCAACGTTGGTGACACGTCCCCCAACACCTTGGGTGCTTACTGTGAAGATTCTGGACTTCCGTGTCGCTTCGAAGATAGCACTTGTGGCGGCAGGACGCAGCCTTGCCGCGGTCGTGGACCGTTCTTTCGTGAGAAAGATGAAGGCGCCAAGAGCTGTTTTGAGATCGGACGACGCCAGTACGCTGCAGCCAAGGAGCTCTACGATCAGATGGATTCGAATCCGACTCGCATTCTTGGAAGTTCTGCTGTCGCCTCTTTCCACATCTATCAGAATCTCTCCGGCTATACTTTCCAATCTCCATTTAATTCCAGCATGCTGACTACATGTTCTGCTGCCCTTGGGTTTTCTTTTGCTGCCGGAACAACGGACGGACCAGGCGCCTTTGATTTTACTCAGAATAGCAGCGGACCCGCGGAGAGCAATCCGCTGTGGTATGTAGCTCGTGCAGCGATTCATCAGCCGTCCAAGGAGCAACAAGAGTGCCAAGCTCCTAAGAATATCCTCCTAGATGTGGGCGATGTCACGGAACCGTATCCATGGACTCCGAACATTGTCGATATTCAAGTTCTCCGTGTGGGACAGCTTCTGATTATCGTCTCCGCCAGCGAGGCCACTACAATGTCCGGCCGTCGTTGGAAAGAAGCTGTTGCCAATCACGCTAAAGATGTGCTGTCCATCACCGACCCTTTGCTGGTACTCGGAGCTCCAGCCAACACCTACGCCCACTACGTCGCTACGGAGGAAGAATATAGTGTACAGCGCTACGAGGGCGCTTCGACGCTTTATGGGCCGAACACACTAGCAGCATACATAAATCTGACACTTACATATCTTCCGTACCTTGGGAGTAGCTCTGAGGTCTCAAAGCTGCCACCCTTTCCTCCCGGACCAAGTCCTCCTGTTAACACCAACGTGTCGTTTAGCTTTATCACGTCCGTGGTCTATGATGGCGCACCCATCGGCAAATCTTTCGGCGATGTCCTGTCTTCCCCGCCACCTGATACCACCTATGGTCCGGGAGATATCGTCAACACCACGTTTGTAGGCGCAAATCCACGGAATAACCTGCGTCTCGAGTCCTCCTTTGCAACAGTAGAGAAATACAACCCCGGATCAAACACGTGGGAGGTTGTGCGTGATGATAGCGACTGGAACCTGCTATACCGCTGGGAGCGTACGAGCACCATCTTTGGATTCAGCGAAGTAACATTGCAGTGGCAGATAGAAGATGAATATTACAGCGTTGGGAACCCAAAGCCCCTGGAGAGCGGCACCTACAGGATGCATTACTACGGTGACTCCAAGAACGTGCTTGGTCGCATCGAGTCTTTTGAGGGCATTGGCGGCAATTTCACCGTGAAAGCAGCTGCTTAGCCTCCTAGTTTGGTTGAGGTTCCTTTAGGCTTTCAGCTGATGCTGTGGACACACGCACGACGCAGCCTCGCTGTATGATGCCTTCCTTGCAGGAACGCTCCGACGGGAAGGATTGATGATAGATATATGTTCGATGACGGGATGAAATGAACTATATATATATATACGGTATGTACACGTGAGAATGGGAAGCTGTTTTGGTTAATGCGATGATGAGTCGTTTAGTAGTTGGTTCAGCTTTACCATCACGTAGGTAGTTTTTTTGGATGCATTGGATAACTTGAATTGAACGTCCTTGACCACGTTCCTGCATTTCGTATAATTGTATATCCAACTGATCTGGAAAGGATCGAGCTACTGAGGGATCCTTCTGCCATAGGAAAACCCTTTTCGCAGTCCAGAATCCTCTATTGCTGCAAACGGAGGGACAGGTTCAATACCTGATCTTCGTGCGAAGACAGAGGATTCCTTATGGGCCAAGCTTGCTCTATTCCACAAACAACTGGATTTTGGAGCGGCAGCTTTGTAGATGAGGCAAGTGGGACGTTCACGGCGCCAAATGGGGCCCGACAACTAGAGGCTTTCGGAAGCGCCTGAAGAGTCGGGCGCTCACTGCCCGGGGACCCGAACTTCCAATTGGTGAGCGGTTAAGACATCGAATCAAGGCGAGGCACTTGCTTCTGAGAATAATCAACTCCAAATAATACCTTTCTTTGTCTCTCAGTCTTGCGGGCCCGAAGTCACCAAGGTCTCGCCCGGCAGCCCGTTTAGCTATACCTGTGGTTACCTGGTTCTCGCGCTGAGTGTTCTGGCGACCTCGAGTTTCGCGGCCACCAATGAGCGCGCTCACCGGCCGACGACTCTCCTCAAACTGCGACACTTCATTCGCGCACTTTCTCTGTCCTCTGTCACAAATCATTTCAAGGGCTGGAGCTAGGCTCAAGTGTTGATTCTACTGTCTCACATGGGCGCTTCAAGATGTTTCTCTGTCATTTTGCCTGGGCCAGGCAGTTTAGTGTTGTCTCTTTGGGCTTGTTGACTCTCAACAAACCCCAATATGAAGCCGTCGTATTCCACGAATCTTCGATACTCAATCTTCAGAATTCTGCATGCCTCCGGGAAGCCTCCTTTCCTGTGCTCTCTTTTCTATTTTTCTTCTTTGTCTTCTTGCAAAGTTCCTCTCTTTCTCTGTCGCGTTCCTCGTTCGTTTTTCTCCGGTTAATACCTCATTCATCTGAATGGTCATGAATGACAAGGAACTCCGAGCTTTGTTCTGTCTTTGTTGACATTGCCTTTATCTCGTTTTCTCCTCTGTCGGTCGTTTCAGTTATCAAAGGACCCAAGAGTCCTTGATACCTCAAGTCCAACACGAGCGTCTTCTAAATTCCCTTGCAAGGACGGCAAGATGCGAGGTCTATACGCCGGCGCTATAATTTATCTCTTCGTTAACGTCATCTCGGCTGGCCCGATTGCCCATGATCGTCCAAGATCCGGTCCCGTTAAATCTTACAATGACAGCACATGGAGTTCTCAGCTTCCCGCTTCTGCTCTGGTCTCTCTCCCGACTGCTACGGGTCGTCCTGCTCAGGCGAACACCATCGCCGCAGACTCGGTCATTGAATCTGTCTCTGTTGCTCTCGGAATTCCGCGTACGACGAACACGACTACAAGGGCTCTCGGGGAGGTGAGATCTCACGGAACTGGGGCTAGAATTCATTCATTATATGCGACTCTGGCCTCGGAGAGAGCACCTGTCGCAGATTACTCTACCCCCGTTGGTGACGGCACTACGGCAAACTCGTTAATCAGACCTTTCAGCTCGGCGCCCTTGGTCACAACAACAGAGGCAACCCCTCTAAACAAGAGAAATCCTGGAAACGGCGCGCTGCCCTCGCGAGACTTCGCGCTGAGCAGCCGGCCACCGGCCCCAATTCGTCGGTCGTCACTCTGGCGGATGGTATATCGTAATTGCACGTCGACTAACAGCCAACCGTTGGCCACCGTGGCTAGCCCTGTCATCGTGTTAGTCACCGAAGGTCCGTCTTCTGCAACTCCTGTTTCTGCAGGCCTGGCCGTCACAACCGTCCATGATGTGTCTACAAAGACCGTCCGCGTGACAGTCTATGTCTCGCCGACAGCAGCACAGTCGGATACTTCGGTTTTGACGACGAGGGCAGTAGGACACGTAACGCCGCTTCCAACGTCGTCGTCGTCGCCGCCGTCGACAGCTCGCAGCTCATCCGGCGTGAGTGTCATACCGGTAACGCCAACGATGCCTTTCAGCCCAACGGGGCTGAGCGTTATACCGAAAACGCCACCATCGCTTTGCCAGACGCAAACGAGTTGAAAGTCATTCCGATAATGCTATCCTTGCCTTCGACAACCACAAATGCGCGATGAGCAAGTGTGACGACCCGTTCCAGGCCCTCTAGTCACATTGGCTGGAATAGGGATCTGCGTTTGCGCCGTGGTTTGAATACAGAGAGCATGCAGATGTCAGTGTAGGACTGAGAACTGAGATACGTGGAATAGGAAAAGGGGGATAGCAATAACACGACATCTCTTTTGCTATCTGGAAATCTCTACTGAGGTATTGACTTGGCAAACTCAACCAATTTATTGTACTGTACATACGTGATAATACTATCGTGGCTAATATTGAACAGCTGCTTTCGCTTTCGACGTTGCGACTGGAGAGGAAGGGCGATTACATTTGCACTGTATGATAGTACATGTACTGTACATCTCTTATCTTTCAAGGAAACAAAATGTGATGTTTTCAAAAAGGACAGTAACTGTGGCATTGGCGAACTTGCTATTTTCTTTCTACCGTTTACCTGAATGTATGTACGTACATTTATCCCATCCGATCTAATCCAATCCAATCTAATCTACCACCGTCCAACAAAACCAAACAGACACTACTCTCGGGACTGGGCCTTTCTTTTAGCCTCTGTGTCGCGTGGTTTGACAATACATCGATCAATTAATCGATCGATCTACTCAGTTTAGGCAACAATAACCTACTACTAGAACCTTAGTCCCCTCACGTCTCCATGAAGTACTTAGTGTTTCCTGCAAATGCTGGGGCAAGGTCTCTAGTTCTGATAATGTTAAAAGCACATCAAGGCTCTATTTTTGTGGGTATGATGACTTGACCGACCTTTTCGAGACGAGCAGATAGAAGGCCGCTGATTGATGGTTCAATATGATGAGAATGAGTTATTTCGGAACCTTCTGTAGGATTAAATATGCATTGGAATTATGTGCTTAGTATTCTCTTCCTCATTCGCCGCGTCAAGATGGCTGTCAAGCGTCGCTTGCAGCCGATTCGTTCTTGACGCTGCTGCTAGCTCTGCGACCTGTCAGGAAATGGTCAGGAGGGATTGGGAAATTGTTGAATTGCCTCCAATAAGCGTGGTCAATACCTAATCTGTCGATCATGACCAGTCGTCTTTTATCTCTTCTGCGGGACGAGGTGCAAATGGTCGCATCAACCACCCCGCACCCCTGTGCACCTAGTCCTGTACAGTTTATTTCGGATAAATGAGAAATGGCCTCTGGAAAGAGGTTGGATTTGACTTAGTCTGGGAGGTCTGATGAATACTCCTTGATAGCTGACGAAGAGACTACGTATCAATTCAGCTTTTTAAACCTGCTTAGGCAGGTCGTATCTCCGACGTATGAGCACGTACGGACTTGAAGAACATTTCGGGATGAGAGAGCGTGGACAGACTAATATCCTGCCTGAGAAAGACGGTAAGAGCGCCGCTTCTCGGACAAGGAACACATCTGTCGGGAACCTTGTCTAGTACCTACGGTAGTCCTGTACCTAGTTAGGTACTACTTACTTCCTACTGCTCAGTGTGGTTTCACTCTCACAATCGACTTCGCTAAGACCCTCACGCGCTAGGCGTCATCCCCGTGCGATCGCTAAATGCCTATCGAGTTCTTATGGCCGGCTCTAACCGTTTGCCTTGTCCCTTCTGCATGATCCCCTGCCCTTAGTCGTGCTGCGCTGCCGCAACGTCGAAGTGACAAGGTGCCTCCCGCCTCTCATCCACGACCCTGCTGCACTGATGGCACGCTGAAACTGCGCCATCTGTACGTATTATAATAGTTTTAGGGCATAATCGTCGCTGATACAGTAAGAGAATACCTAGTATCCCGCTTTGAGTCCCTGCCACGACACATGGTGTCTAGGGCAGCCATGGACCACAGTCCATTCATCCTCATCTTTAATCAAGGAGCGTTTGCAGGTGCAGAGAACGCAATATACCCCAGATAATATACTGCAACTGCCGATGAGAAATTGGGCCTGACTCGGGAGCTCCGTTGCCGTCCATACATTAGTGGTGAGGTGGTGCAGGAACATGCGTTCCATTTGGCTCCTGGACAGGGTTTTCTTTCTCCTCCTCGATTCTGCCGTCACTGGAGACTGGTTATTTCCGCATAATATACCACGTCTCAACTGGGATTTACTCTTTTTATCGTGGTTGGATTTGCCTTGGCAAGGATGCTTCCTCGCCGGTTGTGGCATCCTTGTCAAAGTTACATAAAACATGAGTCCAGAGCAGCACCCCGCTCTGCTCATGTTTGCTCCGACTGATCCTGTCCGATCCGATCCCTGTTCTCCACTATTGCTCAGAGGTGCTGAGTGGTCAGAAATATCGCTCCACGATGCAATTAGCAGCACGCAGGTAGATGGGAAAGAGACAGAGGCCACCTTACCTTTGCCTTTTGTTGTTTTGTTTCTGTTATCCAGTTTCCCTTCTCCGCATCATGCTCCGCCCGAATAGCTGATGCCTGCACCAAGCTATATACCATGATGTTGCTAAGCCTAGGCGGCTGTTTAGTCTCTATTGACCGTGAGGTCGCATAGCACGACATGACATATGCAGGCTTGTCTCTACTTAACATTGGTTGTCTCCGTATTAGCGCCAACTTCGGAAGCATGATTGTCGTTCCGCGTCCATTACAGCCGTCGAGTAGCCTGAGCCTGGCTGATCAGTGAAAGAATCAATTTGCCCCTGTTCCTTCAAGCTTGCTTAAAACTACGGCTGTTTCTCGTGTGCTATTTCTGCCTCCAACACTCATCTGTCTCGCTTCTGATCTAGCCCATTTGCATATGAATCACGGTTATTCAGCTTAAGAGGAGCCTATTTCCTTCGATTATGGAGTTCTATTCGGAAAAGACCTTACAATGGCTGAATCCGGCATTACTTCAGTCCAGCACGTCGCATCTCCTATTGCAGTTGACACCGAGGTTCGTGTATTCAAATGCCCTCTATAAAACAGAGAGTGATTCTAACAATAGTTCTCCAGTCTACTGAAGATGACTCTGCCTATGGAGATGAAATGTTAGAAAGAAATCTCTCCTTAGATTGCCAGATAGCTGATACATGCCAGTTCAAACTACACTGCTTCTCTCACCTCATCAGTTCTTGCTTATAGAAAGGAGAACGGCAGAAGTTATTATGCATACTGTGATGGCCGTAAGTTTATGCTTAAATGGCAGGACTCCTGCTGACTGAAAAGATTACCTTGGTCCCAATGATGAACAAGAAATGGATCGGCTAGATATGATGCATAAAATGATGTTGACAATGACGGGACGAAAACTATTTCTTGCCCCAATTGGCGAGTCGCCTCGGCGAGCTCTTGATCTTGGCACAGGAACGGGTATTTGGGCTATAGAATTTGGTGAGGACACCATTGAATGGATATCTTGTTTGACACATCCTGACAGCTGGTTACCATGTAGCGGATCAATTCCCTTCAGCAGAGGTAAGTTGTTCTTCAAACATGCCTGATGTTGTCATATGAGTCTCAGCTAAACTCGTTGTCTAGGTCATCGGTAATGACTTGAGTCCTATTCAGCCAAATAAGTGAGTCATCCATGCATATTTTATGAAGAGGCACTAAAATATGATATCCAGCGTTCCCCCAAATCTGAAATTTATTGTCGATAATTTCGAGGATGAGTGGGTATATGGAAATAAAAGATTTGACTTCATCCACGCTCGGTATCTGGCAGGTTCTGTCAAGGATCTCAGAAGACTGCTGGAGCAATGTTACAAGTTAAGCTACCCCAATCTCACTTTTTTCTAATAATTTATATCTTATTAACTTAATTAGACACACTGCTCCTGGAGGATGGGTTGAATTTCAGGACTGGGACGTCAAAATGTACTCTGAAGATGGAACATCGGAAGGTACATCCATAAACCAATACTATGAGACTGTCATTGCAGCGTTTGAAGAAGCGGGCTACGTCACATCTCCAGGCCCACTTCTGGAGAATTGGTTCCGCGAAGCTGGCTTTGTCGATATTCACATTCAAAAATATCAAATCCCGATGGGAACCTGGCCAAAAGATAAACATTATGTATGTTTTTTCTCTTTTGTTTTTTAGAGGTTACATATTATCGGTTTTGCTGATCAACAATTTAGAAAATACTGGGAACTTGGAATCTAATGCAGGCGGAGACTGGTTTTGAGGCGGGTGCAATGGCAGTGTTGACGAGGTATGAAGGGTGGTCCAAAGACGAAGTGAACATCCTTGTGGCCAGGACCAAAAATGATGCGAAAAACCGTGCAATTCATGGGATCAACGACTTGTAAGTGAAAATATGGAGCCCTTTCTGTGCATGAGCGAAAATTAACATATCCCAGTTACATCGTCTATGGTCGGAAGCCGGAGTGATCTCATATTATACGAGTACATAGCCGAACACCCTTGGTAGATTGAATATGAATATCCATTTTCGGCTGTCGGATTTCTAATGTCGATTTTCACGATTATATGTCGACTCTTCTCTTGTGTTCGGATTCGTTCCTCCGTCTATGGAAGTTGAACATATCTGTGCTATATTTCGATGTTTTATAGGACAGATAATACCCTCTTGATATGAAAGTTTTATGTGCGATAAGGTAACCAATGATACTTCTAATATATTTCTAGGTCACCCTTAAATAGAAGGTGGAATTGAACCTCGTCAAGGAGCTCCAAATATGGAATACACAACATTTCTATATCTGAACACAACATTTGAAAATGAAAAGGAGAAAAAAAAGAAAACTTGTCACTTGTCTCCATTCTTTTACGATGCTTGCCAGCTCTAGACCACTGGACCCCTTGTGTGAAAAAATAAAGAAGCCTCTCTGCCACTTTTCCTTTATATCAATCCTCGACTTTCTCCGAGTAGGCTGATTGGAGCGGGGTCTGGCTGCAGCCGTTGCGAGAGACAAGTCAGACTTCCATGCAAAGGTCCAGGGCACCCCGCGCTGCACTATCCTTCATGTCAGGGCAAGAACCTCAACTTCCAACAAATATAAATAGACACTACGCTGCTTTGCCAGAAGTTTCGTTGCCAGAAGTCCCCTGACCAAGACACCTACTGTTATCTGGGCTGACCTCGCTTATGTACAGTAGGGATCCTGTTACCCATCACACAATCTCACGCGATTTCTTTGTTCCCTTTGATCCTTGGGCTCATAGGGTGATTACTTTTTGTGAAGATCTAGATTTTCATTAATCACCTTAAAAAGGCAAGATAGAAGCTTCTTCAGACGAAGATGGGACAAGATCAAAATAGGTTAAATTCCTCTAGATATGTAGATAGATAGAACTTTTTTAATTGACACTTCGATCATCAAAAGAGAGAGGGATTCCGTAGGTACCGTCTAAGTCTTGCTGCGATTCTTTGTTTTAGCTTGTAGAACCTTCATCTCCTCTTCTCTCATATCCATCTATTCCGACACACTTGCAAAAATCTTACAGTGCGGAAAGCACGCCTCCCGCTTCGGCGAACTTCTTCTGATACTCCTTGAGGCTCGCCCACTCACGCAGTTCCTCCTCCTCGCGGGCGCGGTCGCTCACGTAGCTCATCGCCTTGTCTCCCATCATGTCGGGACCGACCCCTGGACTGCCCGCAGTCCCGGGTCCGAGGCGTTCGAGACGCATCAAGGTGTCGATGAATGCAGAAAGATACGATTCCGCCTCCTGCCTGGTGAGGGGGTGCGGACTGGATATGGTGGTGTCGGGGGTGCCGGGGGCTGGCTCGTGCGGAAGATTGAGGAGGGTGGATGCAACTTGGCGGACTTTGTTGGTCTGAGATTTGGGGAGTGTCAGAACGTGAAAGTTGTTTGCAAGATATATGCAGGAGAGGGGAATTGCAAACTTACGAAACTGGCACCGTTTGGTTCCATGTTGACTTCGTTAACTGTCCTCAGCAGAGCGAAGAGGTCTTTGATGACCAGACCCCGCTCCTCGATCATCATCCTATCTATAGGATCTGTGTGCGCATGCATATCTTCCGGGTGTATATTCGGCCCACCATATTCGGCCTTTACTGTCGTCGGTGTGCCTGGGGATTGTTTCTCGGAGGATCTCTGAATCGCCCTGTGCGCCTCGTACAGGCTCCAATATTTCTCGACCAGATAAGACCGTGTGCTTAACTGGCTAGCGGTAATGTTTGCTTTTTGGATCTCGTACTGCACGGCACGTTGCTCCCTTGGGGGCGGTCCGTCGGCCGTGTGGAGATCCTCAAACGCGTGTCCATCAGGACCGGTAGAAGGCGTGCCAGTCTGCTGCAGTGCCAGCTCTGGCGGGACATTCGCAAGGGCGCTTTTAGCATTCTGCAGACATTCCCAGATAACCTTCCTCTGACGCTCCCAGTCGAACACCTCGTCGCTTCCAAAAGCAAACTCCAGGGCTGAGAGCGAATTATACGACTTCATGACCCGCACATTTGCGTTAAATCCTGTAAGCTTGGATACAACTCCGGGAGGCTGCGGTTCGACATGCGTAGAGAAGATGTATTCATCGTCGACCTCGAGAGGCAACGGTGGGTAGCGTTCTGTTGGAGATTCCGGAGGGATGTATATTCGTCCGTCGGTGGAACCCAGTTGTTGCAATGTCTGGTAGCTAACAAAGCAAACATAAAATAACCGTCGTCCCAACTCCTGTCCAATAATGTCGACATGGTCGTCATAGATGCCGCTAAACGGTTCCTGTGACTGCGGGGATGAAGACGTTGGACTCAACGACGGTATCAGGAGTGGCCGCCTGAATAAGTCGTAGACGCGCAATATTGTAGTACATTCTCCAAAATATATCCGACACCGGCGCATGTCGTACACATATCCTGCGCACAAACCTAGCAAATAGCTGATAGCTGCATCGTAGACGGTCGCACGTTTGTCCAGATATCCAAGACCTCGAGCCTGGATGGCGATGTCATGGCATCTCCTGACTAATGTAATCGAATTCGGAAACTCCTTCTTTTCAGCTTCCGTCTTTAAATGAAGCTTTGGTCTGCGCGGGAACGATGCAGCCAAGGCGCCAATCATGGAGGCCAGAAGTGCCAAGAACGTTCTATTGGTAGTATCTTCCCTCCTCTCGAAGGCCTTTCGAAATGTAGGCTCATGAGGAATGGGAATCAAAGGATGGATATAGGTAAAGTAGTCGTCAACAAGGAGTTTCAATGTCTGCAAAGAACATATGGATTCTCCAGAAATTGTTGGCGGCGCAGGCTGAACGGTAATAGAAGACACCACTTTGGCATCGGATACCTGCTCCGATGTGTTTAGTGAGCTGGGAGCGGAAGTGCCAAGTTTTTGTCTCTTGAGAGCCTCTGCGTGCCGGTTAGGTGGACCACGACGTCTACTCGGCCTGTCGTATGTGCAGGGTATATCCAGGCTCACACATGATCGACAGGGTGGCCCGCTTTCATCGCACTATAGGTACTGACATTAGAGCAGGATCATGGGGCCTAGACAGTGTGAGGTAATACCTTGACCTTTCGGATGCTGCAGGCATCGCACGCCTTCCGCAGCCTCGTTTTGCCGTCCGTTGGCGGACGAGGTTGGCTAGGACCATTGTCGCGCCTTGGGTACTGACCGAATAAAGGTACATTATTTGGGGAAGTCATCGGAATAAGAATATCATCTTTCTGCTGTCACATATGATCTTGCTTGAGCAGGTATTCCGCGGAAGGTACGCGAGCCATTCAACAATGAGAATTTCAGAATGCAGCTCCAGGATACGTCAATAACAATTTTCTTTTATCGAGAAGACAATAACAAACACATTGCACAAGAACGCAAGCTTTGCCTCTGAGGAACTTATAAATGCTCGGAGTCAGTCAAGCTGATGTCAGTTCACGGGAAGCCTAAAGGTACTCGGGCAGCGACGCGAGGAGTTGTACTGTGTTAAAAGCAAGCAATTCACATATTGGGCGACGAGAGGTAGAGCAGCTGCGGCATCAACAGCGCATTTCGAGTCCCAAGATAACTATGAAATTCCCTAGCATCACCAAAGTGTCTTAAGGGGGCGCTTTTTCAAAGGTTTCAGGCTGACCGCTGACGGTGGCCACAGCGGAATGCGATCACGTGGCGTACGTAATGTGTCCCAGGCCGGCATTTCTGCTTCGCGGAAATCCAAGTCCGGGCTTATCAGGAAGCTCAATATTTTATCCGCCAGCCATTCTATGTTAGATGAAGTTATCTCGACACGGAAAGTCTGCAGAGTTATCGAGCGCGTTGACGTTCAGCTCGGCTTTAGGGGAACCTACGGGCGGCTGAAGTTCCGTCAATAGACCACTCTAGCCTACTTCTTCGGGTACATGTACTGTCTGAAGCTACCTAAGAATTCACATGATTTTATGCGTTGCTAAGACATCAATTTTAGTGACAATACTGCTAGGGATCGCCAGAGATGACGCATAATAACAAAGCATCGCTGAGCTGGGTATATCAAGTATTTATTTGCAGGGCAATGCGGTAGAATGTGACTGGGATGCATATTTGCAACCGTGCGATTAGTGAAAACCAGCCACTCTCGGAAACATGCCACCATCCAAGAATATAGTGCCATGATATAGACTCATGCAGGATCATCCCGGTACTCATAGACCGCTCTGCTAGATCTTTGCTCAATGTGTCTCCTGCGCTCTATGTCGACAGCCCACATAGCGGAACCAGCTGCTGTAGTCAGGAGGAAAAACATCGAAAGTACAGGAACAAGCTGAAGAACCAGAGCCATTGTCCCAAAACTGAATCATTCTTATAATCAGTAACCAGGGGTCGAACTTTAATATTGGGAAATGTGGCTGGACTCACGTGGTATATTTCCATTGTCGTTTCCGGACAAACTCTTTCCTCTGTTTCTTAGAGAAGTCCAACAATTGGAAGTATCTCCAGTGGTGGAAGGGCCCCGCTCTATAACCAGTCAAAATGAGAAATATAGGTGTTCCGGCGACGGGTATCAGGTTCAACGGAAGTAGGACAACGAATTCCACGATCTGTCTTAATGAAAATGGCGAATAAACCGCGCTCGTCAGAGGTTTACCGAGCCTCTTCACTGGATCCGCTCCATCTGGATATATGATCCTCGACCTGCCAACTAGTTCCTCCTCGCCTTCATTCAGAAGCACGGCATCGAAGATGTCAACCAGGGTTTCGTCGACAAAGAAGGCTTCGAATAACGCGGCGACTATAGCAGCACCTTCTCCCAGAACCAGAAACACGCCATTAACCCAAGCGCCCGAGCCGTGGAAGATCGCTAGAAACGCAACCTGAGGCAGATATGTAAATAGGAACAGGATTGTGTATATAAACGCGGAGAGCAGGACGATCGGGACAAGTCGCGCACGGAATAGGGGCCAAAGGAATGGACGTGAGATGAAGTAATATATGCCCTTGAAAAATGACCAATACCGTCAGCAAAACATCAATTGCATAATGACAACACGCCCTGCTAGTCAGACAACCTAGGTACCTACCCGCAGGGGATACAACCAGGCTGCACTGTTAGGATCCAAGCGATGCTCCATCTCGGATCGTCAAAGAAAATGTCATAGCGCAAGTGACATGACTAGACGGCAAAATGAGACTGGATGAGGCCTTGATCAACAAGTCAGGACCTAGTGCACAGGAAAGCAATGGCGCGATACATTATGAGGTCGCGAATTCCTAGATTAGACGGACGTTTAAGTGCTGCGTGGTTGGTGAGAACTTCGAGTCCTTGCCAAGACGCTTATCGATAAGCGTGCTATCCGGCTATAAAACCCACAAAACTTCGCGTTCTTTCAAGCTTTTCCTTCTCCATCATAAACGCCCCCTTCTTATTCACTCTAAGTTCCACATTTCTCCATGGATCGTTTTAGAGGGGAAACGGGAGGGGAGAGCGATGGATGACGCTGTCTTACCCCGAAACTCTCATTTTCTACATGGGGGTCTTTGGAAATGTTTCCAGCGATACATTATTTGAGCTGAAATGCGACGGGCTACAGCCTTGTCTTTTTTTTAAACAAATGCAGCAGCTGTCTACGGAAGTTCGCAGGTTCTAAGCAGCGCGCCCCTCAATTACATCCACAATCTCTTCTAAGCTGCGGACGATCGCTGTCGGCTGCGATTCGGGTAGAACTGTGTCTATCCATCCTCGACCCCCTCTGTCGACCCAGATGGCCTTCATCCCGCTGCTCAGGGCTCCGACGATGTCGAATGCGTTGCCACTGACGAGCCACATATCTCCCATCCGCGACTTCTTGTCCATTTCTTCGGCGAGGTGCTCGTATACTGCGGGCGCCGGTTTGTACTTTTTGACATTGTCGACGGTGATAATTTTGCGGAAGATGTTAGCCTTTGGCGACAGATCCTTTGAGTGTAGCACCGAGTTTGTGACCATTGTCCTTGTCCCGTTGGAAAACACAACTGGGATGATCTTTGGCTTGGAGGCGAGCTTGGTCAGAGTCGGTAGCACGTCTGGGAACGTAGATAGGGAGTCATAGGCCGCCATTAGGTCTTCGATGGCTTCTCTCTTTAGCTCAACATTGTTCTCCCCTAGAGCATGTTGAAGAGAGTGCCTCGTGATGTTGGAGAACGAGTCGAATTGTTCTGTAGAATGTGAGCCGGCTGAGTCGCCGACCTGCGCGGGCGTGAGGCGGCATCCTTACCCATGCTATTTAGTCTCCATGTGTACTCGAGTTGATAGCGTCTCCATGCTGCGGCTATTGATTGAGCCTTTTCCTGACCAAAGTGCTCGGCCAGTTGCTTTGATATTGACTCGGTATCAAGAAGAGTACCATACAGGTCGAACGCGATGATGATCTCTTTCGCCATTTCGAATATTGCTCTCACATAAAAGTCGACAGTGATATGAATCTATATCTAATTGTATCTATCCTCCTACATAAGACGGAGGGCGATCTCCAGACCCAAGGATGCGAGGTTCTCGCAAAATGATGTCAGCCTGGGAACGTTGAAAAGCGGGGCGCTCGCCGCACCTTTGTCATCATCCCTCGAGGAGCTGCGGACTTGGCATGAGTTAATACGGACCGCATCTACTCCATGGGCTTTCAAGGGAGTGGTGAAAACAATTATGAAGTGTTCAGAGAATGCGTCTCATGCTCTATTGTCGAGAAGTCGGAGGAGAAACCGACCAGAGTGTCCAAGCGAAGGGCGCAGAAGGCGAAGCGCGATCTGAAGAACGATGGGAACACCCCGAGCGTCGCTGAAAGAGCAAACCCGGAAGAGCTGGCAGACTTTATTGATGTATATCCTCTGCAGTAGTTCGTACTAGCAATGCTAACCGACATGCCTCAGTTCATAGCCTCGGAAACATTTTCCTCGTTACCTGATGAGCTCCAGTCGCTGTCGTATTCGGCAATCCAGCACGATGACTCGTTAGCCCGTAAATATACCGTTCCAATCCGCCAGACACTGCTCGAATCACTGACGGCGGTGGTGCCGCTATCCGTCTCTGAATCCTTGTCTGTATATGGCCTTATACCGAAATCATCAGACCTCTCGGACTTTCTGGGCCCAGTTCTTAACGAGTACATATCAAGTGTAACCACCGGCCCTCCGATCTGGGCAAGGACTCGAACGAGCGCCTGCGAGATATGCGAAAGAGATTGGATACCGTTATCATACCACCATCTGATACCTAGAGCGGTCCATGATAAAGTGCTGAAGAAAGGCTGGCATGACGAATGGATGCTAAACAGTGTCGCGTGGCTCTGCAGGGCCTGCCACAGCTTCGTGCACCGGATGGCTAGTAATGAGGAGGCCAAGGAGTGGTATACTGTTGATCGGATTCTGCAAAGAGAAGATGTGCAAGAGTGGGCAAAATGGGTGGGAAGGGTCAGATGGAAGGCGAAGTGAGGATATGAGGCGGTTCAGCAGACGCCGTCAGACGTGGATTTGATATACCATGGATTATTCCTTGCATTTCAGGATTTCCGGAGCCAAGTTACTTAGTTTTCTGGAACATACTGGCTAATATTGCTCTTTTATTTTGACCTACGATCCGCCTGCGTTTGTCTCCATCAAGCATTTTGATGAGCAATCCATTGACACTGGTTTGGACGTCTGTCCTTTTCATTTTGAATACAGAGCTGTCCCTTGCTCTACAGCATTTGGAAAACAGCCTGAGAAATTCACTAATTCACTGCTCTCAGGAGTATTTGCTTCTTTTCAGTTCCCTGAATCATGCTTGCCTTCCTAAAATACGACCAGGTCTTCAATGAAAGAATATCGGGCAATAATGACTCAATCCTCATGAAGAGGACGAAGAGCTTGGTGTATACACTTGATTCTATTGACGGAGGGACTATCCAATGATTGGGTCCTATCCATTGATTCGAGTCTCAATTGTCAATTCTTTAGCACATAACATTGATCCCAATACCGTTCCCATTTTCTGGTTCATTCAGCTCCTAGCCTCCCTCGTTACTATGCTGGTGAATACGAGTACCACGGCGGCCTCCCCTAGCAGAACAGTTATTCACTGTCCGCCATGCCTTGTTTCGTTCCTTTCTGCCTAAGTACTCGTCTACGCGTTTTTACTTATCTCATCCTGCTCAGAGTCTCTCTCGCTCTCTCGCCGTGCTTGATGCTCACAATCACAGAGTTCTCTGACACGCCTGCGCCGAGATTCCTGTCTGGTCTTCAGAAACATCTCTCCACTTTCCTACACCTATCTATCGTCTATTGGAGTCCTCCCAGACGTCTGCAGACGCGCCCAGGGATTTTCAGCATAGGGTGTTGTGTTCCTGTCCAAATCAGACAATTTCTACCTGTCCTGAGATTCTGTCTCATTCAGAACCTCTATCCACTTTCCATTCTCTAAGTCTTGTCGGTTCCCTGACTCTCTTTCTACGTCTGAATCTGACATCTTGACATCCGACCTCTTTCGACCTCTATCTACTTTCAACTCTCCAGATCTTGCCGGTTGTCTGGCTGACCGACCACTTCCAAATCCAACTTCTCGAAATTCGACTCCTTCGGCTATCTTGTTGATCTGAAAAGAGAGACATCCCGTCAAGACCACTTCTCCTTTCTACATCTTGCCAGTCCTCTGACCAGCTTTCCACGTCCGATTCCGACTTCTTGAGATTTTACCTCCTTCAGCTGTGTTAAAGAGAGACTTCCCGTCAAAGATGGAGAACTATCTGCCTCTGCTCGAAAAGATCGTCTCGGAGCTCGTCACGGCGAAGAGAAACAATGAGAACAACTTGGCGGCTGGCAAAATTGTAAATTTCAAGGTAAGTTCACATTCGCTCTCAGCATGCGGGGCTTTCTCTTTGCGGATATTGACTATTTGTTGCGTCATATAGAACAACCGCCTCGTTCGGGCGTACCTGCGCTACGCGAACAGCGTTGTCAAGGACGCCGTTGCCCGCGGCCAAGGCCACAAGATATCACGGGCACGGATCGAATACGACATCCTGGGGAGCATCGACAAGGAGAACTTCCCCCTGGAGTTCAAGCTCGCGTGCACGAGCATAGTATGTCCCAGTGTGCCAAGTTCTGTCACTCTATTATTCCAAGTGTTTACTGACCAGACGCCCTTTTTTATAGATAGTGCACTCCGACACCTTCGAGGTGTTCTGGCTCGGCCTCCGAGACCTCTTTCAGCTCCCAGGAGCCACGATTGAGAGGCTCCAGCCAAACTTCGAGCTGATCGAGGAGCTCGACGCTCCCTCGGCGGCCGGTTCTGTCGTCTCGACCTCGGACGACAGCTCGACAAGCAGCGAGGACTCCACCCCGGAGTCCTCGAACGAGGAGGAGGAGATGCGCGGCGGAGAGGAGCGTATCCCCGTCAACGAGGCACTCGACAGCGGGTTCTGGTTCAAGAGCAAGACTCCGCCGCCGCCGCCTCCTCCTTCTCCGCCAAAGAGCAAGAAGCTAGAACCCGAGGAGGGGGAGGAGGAAGAAGAAGAGGAGGAGGAGGTGAAGTCCCCCTCGCCAAGGCCCCCATCCGACAACGAGGAGAAAGGGGAGGACAAGTTCGCCGGAGCTGCCATGAGCAGCATCGACCGTCCCGCTGCGTCTGGAACCAAAGACGCAACCACCAACAGCCAAGTCGTCCCGCCAGCAAAGGCGGGCTCCGCTGCACGTCGCGGGGCCAAGAAGCCCGCCGCCCGAAAGACAACGACCAGGGCGGCCGCGGCGGCCAAGCCGAAGGCCGAGGAAGATGCCGACGACGACGACAACGACAACGACGACGAAGTGACCGCGGGCGAGGCCGCTGATGGCCCTGTCCGTCCCACCGCTGGTGGGAAGACCGTCCAGCCCCCGGAACCAAGGGGAACCAAGCGCAAGGCCGCTGGGACGGGCAGGGGCCGAGGCGGCCGAGCCAAGCGTGGGCGGACGGCGTAAGGTGCTTCGATCTTTTTGTTCCCTTCCGTGGTGGTTATCTTGTGATTTTTGATTTTTCTGTGTCGGCTTCGATGTAGCTTTTTTCTTGTGGTCTGCTTTTGTCCCATGGGCCCGGCCGTCTTCGGACGGCACGGGGCCCTCTGTTGACCAGCAGACTGTTTTCTCTTTTTCTTTTCTTTTTGTATCTGTATTTTCTCTCATTTTCTTTCTTTTTCTGTATTTTTATTCTTTTTTCTTTTTATCTTCTGTACCTGTTGTCTCCTCTCCGGGTCTACAGACCTACCTAGTCGGCATGGGCCCGGAGCCAGACACAGGATTTGCTATGTATGTACAGTTCCGGTGTGTGCTCGCCATGCCTGTTGTGTCCGTTTCGATGGTGTGTTTGTTCTGACGTTTGTCCATTCGTTTTTCATTTCGTTCTGATGCATGTATGTAGTTTGTTTGGATGAGCCGGAATTATAGTCCGGCGCCGGATATAGTCATTCCTAGTGACTCAGAAATATGGGTGGGAATTGACGTGAAGATTGCTATCTCGCGATTTTTTTTTGAGCCAGCTTCGAACTGGTATAAGTCATTCTTCTCCCTATTGCCCTTCATATCCCTACGAACTCAGAGAGCAGTCTCTGATCCAATTTCATCAAACGTAGAATCTATTACCACTTACTCTATAAAGTAATAGACCCCGTGATAAGCACTATATACACGAAGAGTCGTAATTGTAATGCATAGGTACGAGTTCTCATCCAGAGCGGAGAATGAGAGTGACGATCGTCCCCGCAAATGCAAAATAGGTCCATGAGTTCTTCTGCCAGCCAATGCTCTAAGTCCCGCTCTTTTTAATCCACCAAAAAAACGTGTGGAAAATAACGACAATTGTCGATGAAAAGTACGTATCACATGGCCCCAGATAATGTACAGTACATACAGTAATAGATAGAAAAACAAGAGACGAGATCATAGGTATCTCTTCTCGTAGACGTCCTCGTAACACTGGACATGGTCACCGACGGCGAAGTCGGTCCAGCCCTCGAAGCCCATACCGCACTCTGTGTCTTTGCGCATTTCCATGACATCTTTCTTGACGTTCTTGAGGGAAGCGATAGCACCTGTTATAAGTGAAAGTCAGTATATTTTATCCATGGCGAGTTCGCGGAAGAAAAGAGAGCCTGGGTGATTACCATCGTAAATGACCTCCTGTCCTCGCAAAACCCTCACTTTCTTGGTCCGGCTGATTATGCCATTGCGGACTCTGCATCCGGCAATAGCAGTTGTCTTTCTTCCCTTGACGGTGATGTGGAAGATCTGTCCGATCTCCGCTTCGCCGGTGACGCGTTGAGACACAGAAGGAGGCAAGTGCTCACTCATCTTCGCCTTCACGTCGTCAATCAATTCATAGATGATTCTATGGTCCATGATTTTGACGTGTGAGAGTTCGGCTTTCCGCGACATAGAGGGTTCAATAGGCATGTTGAAAGAAATGATGTGCGCTTTTGCGGTAGCCGCGTGCTCGATATCGAACTCGGTGATCGGGCCAACGCCGGAACGGAGGATATTGGCGTAGACCTCGTTGTTGCCAATGGCAGATACAGCGTTCACAAGAGCCTCGACAGAGCCTGAAACATCCGCCTTGATCAAGAAATTGACAGGTTTGGGACCAGATTGCGCCTCCTCGCCTGAAGGGGATTCCTCCTCTTCTGAGGCTTCTTGCTGACGCTTTTCGAGTGTTTCCCGGCGCGCAGCATTAATAGCAGCCGTATCCTGGCTTAATTTCTGAGTCTCCGACTTTTCCAATCGATACTCAACGACATCTTTAGCCTTCTGCTCGCTAGGGGCCTGAAGAACCTCGGACCCTGCTGCGGGCTGTTCCCTCCAACCATCTACCTCAACCGGCGTTCCAGGTGTCGCCTCATCGACTGTAGCGCCGAATTCGTTTTTCAACGTGCGAACGCGCGCCCAGGTCGTTCCTGCGACCACAATGTCTCCTGGACGCAGCGTGCCTCGTCTCACGAGGACAGTTGCGACGCGGCCAGAGGCCTTCGTGGAAGATTCGATGACCCAGCCTTCCACATTCCCGTCGGGATCAGCCCTATGGTCAAGCATCTCTGACAGTGTTACAATCGCCTCCTCGAGGTCCAACATTCCCTGTCCGGTTTTCCCGCTGACACAAATCGCCTGTACGTCACCACCGTAGTCCTCAACGTCTACACCATGACGTGCAAGGTCCTGCTTCACCTTTTCAGGGTTCACGTTGTCCTTGTCGATCTTGTTGATTGCGACGATGATAGGTACATTGGCTTCCTTGGCGTGCTTGATGGCTTCAACCGTCTGCGGTTTGACGCTGTCATCTGCAGCGACGACCAGGACCACAATATCAGTGACGTTGGCACCACGGCGGCGCATATCCAAGAATGCTTCATGGCCGGGGGTGTCCAAGAAGGTGATTGTTTTCCCAGAAGGCATAGACACTGAGAAAGCACCGATATGCTGTGTGATTCCTCCATGCTCGCTGGCTGCAATTGAAGATTTACGAAGATAGTCGAGAATCGTGGTTTTACCGTGATCAACGTGCCCCATAATAGTCACCACGGGCGGCCGTGGGTGTAAAACAGACTTGTCTTCGGGCTCAGGTGCGGCCCTTAGATCGTCGCCCTCCGTGTCGAAGATGGGTTCGAAGCCGAATTCCTGCGCAATAAGTCCAGCCGTTTCCGCATCCAGGACGTGGCCGTAAGTGACACCGTCGAACCCCATCTCCTCCAACCTCGCAACGAAGTACGCCGGTCGCACACCAAGCACGTCAGCGAGATTGCTAACACTGATGAATTCAGGGAGGTAGAGGGCCTGCTTTTTCGCGGCTTTCTCTTTCTTCTTTTCTTTCTTCAAGCGTCTTCGTTCCGCCCTGCGCTGGAGTTCATCCTCATCAAAATCATCCTCCTCAAGCTCTGACTCGCGAGTGCGGAATCCGCCGCGCTTGGAAGACTTGGACGATCGGCGGTCTTCTTCCGGCACTTCTATCTCTCGCCTCCCCCGAGAGTCCCAGCCGTCTATTGATTTCCCTATGGCATCGCTCCATTCCTCCGTTTCCTGGGTCGACTGACTATCCGAATAATCCGTCTTACTCTCCTCTTTGCGTTCAAGTAAAGTCTCTGGCGCATCTGCATGTTTTTCTGGCAATACATCAGAAACAATGCTGTCGCTTGCGACTCCTCCTTTATTTGACATATCACCCTCGGGCTCGCTCTCTTTCTTATCCGGCCCAGGGGATTCTGAGCTTGGAGTGGTGAGTTTGCCTTCCTCCCAATCAGACAATACCTCCTGACCCAGTTGTTTAATCTTTGCAGACTGCTCCGAAGGGTCCGGCCTTTTAGACCTTGTCAAAACCTCCGGCCGCACAGTATTACACGATGGGCACATGGCATGCCTCCCAAAGCAGTCGTAACCGCAGTTCGGACATTTCCAGTCAGTGTACCGAATATCCTGGTGAACTTTTATAGTCCCATGCTGCAAGCGCCGGGCAGGAGGATGGAATGGCTTGCGAGGAGAGTATTTCGTAATGATGGACAAAAGTTCTTCGGTGCCGTCTCCTTGTCCACTCTTATCATTTCTCCCATCCTTTGCACGATCATCCTGCGACCGAGCATGCTCCTTTGACTGAACATTCCCGCTCTGCTGCGACTGACTCCCGAGAAGGGCTTCCCTCTGTGCCTGTTCTGCTGGGCTCAGGCCAGCAGGTTTGCTCGGTTGTTTGTTGCGCCATCCTGAGCCCCATTTTGCACGGGGAAACGATTGGCGATAAGTCGCTCCTCCGTCCTGCTCGTTGGCAGCGGCGGGAGCAGTATGATCGGACCGAGTGTTCTCCTTTGACTCAGTATTCCCGCTCTGCTGTGATTGACCCACAAGAAGGGCTTCCCTCTGTGCCTGTTCCGCTGGGCTCAGGCCAGCAGGCTTGCTTGGTTGTTCCCTGCGCCATCCTGAACCCCATTTTGAACGAGGCAACGACTGGCGAGAGTCTGCTCCTCCATCCTGCCCGTTGGTGCCAGCGGCAGCAGCAGCAGTATCATCGGACCGAGTGTTCTCCTTTGACTGAGTATTCCTGCTCTGCTGCACTTGACTTGCAAGGAGGGCTTCTCTCTGTGCCTGTTCCTCTGGGCTCAGGCCAGCAGGTTTGCTCGGCTGTTTGCTGCGCCATCCTGCGCCCCATTTTGCACGAGGAAATGATTGACTAGAAACGTCTCCTCCGTCCTGCTCGTTGGTGGCAGCAGCAGCAGTAGTATCATCGGAAGATTGGTGTCTGCGTGCGGACGAGCGCAAGGTCCGCCGCGAAGTCCATGCTGCCACGGCCGGCGAAAGGCCTCCTCCGCACCGGGCCAGATCGATCCCTTGGGAGCGGGCGAGCTTCAATGGAGTCAGAGCAGTTCGTAGATTCGAATAAGAACAACTGGAGTCAATGCGTCCTCACCTCCAAGACCGCTCGCTTGTGCATTGTAGCGGAAATTCTCCGAGCGGGCGAAAGATCGCGACCTTTGGCGATGTTCACGCCGCACGCCGGACATCTCAAATTATTTCACTGCTGCCGGCGCACCGCTTTCTCCGCGGGGAACTTGTCACGTGCGTCGGCGCCCCCGACGAATCATGGGCGCGGCCCGCGGGTCTGATTACTGGGAGATACGGGGTCTCGCGCCATCGCACGCCGTGGAGAAAAAAGATAAAAGCCATCTCGGGCCCCAAGGATCCCAGGCACGTCTTGCAACTGCCTGTCTTCCCCAGCCAAGTGCCCCGCAGCTAGCGAAAGACAGCCTGGGCGACTCTCGGAGAGCAGCCTGTCCAAAAACGGTGCGAGATGGAGCCCGTGGAGGAGCTGGAGAAAGGTGGTGGTGGGGTCTTGAGGACCATCAAAGACCTGACTGCTGGGGCTGCTGGTGGCATTGCTCAGGTCCTTCTCGGTATGTGTACATGCGCTTTTCAAAATATGCTCTTTTCCTGCCAATTGGAGTTTCCAATCTGGTGTGGTTCGCAGACAATGTGACTTGGTCCCGTGTTATCAACAGTATCTCTGATTCTAATTGCTGAAATTGCGCCTTGTCACCTATACATGACCTTTATATGAAAATAAATATTTTCTAACGTTTGACAGGTCAGCCTTTTGGTATGTGAGCCACTTGAGTTGCTCAATGGAGAGAGAGAGATTTAACAACCAATAGATATCGTCAAGGTGCGGTTGCAGACGACCAGCCAGTATTCGAATGCATTCGACTGCGCCGCCAAAATCTTGAAGAACGAAGGACTTCTGGCCTTCTACAAGGGAACTCTGACCCCGCTGATTGGAATTGGAGCTTGCGTAAGTATCTAATTGCCGGTTTAAATTGGAGTTACGAGCTCTCGCAAGTAGCGTCACCTTCAGATCGTGATGCAGTCAATTTTTCCTATATCATTTCTCTCTCTCTCACTTTCATTCATGGCGTTTTTGCTTCGTTCTCTTCGTCTTTCCCGCGGAAAAGAAAGTAAGAGACGATCTGATTCTCACCCCCAAACCAGGTCAGCGTCCAATTCGGCGCATTCCATGAGGCGCGGCGACGCTTCGAAGAGCTCAACGCCAAAAAGAACCCCGCGAACCCGGGCCTTACATACTCCCAATACTACCTCGCCGGCGCCTTCGCCGGCGTCACCAACTCCGTCCTCTCCGGCCCCATCGAACACGTCCGTATCCGCCTGCAGACGCAGCCCCACGGCGCCAACCGCCTGTACAACGGCCCGCTGGACTGCATCCGCAAGCTCTCCGCGCACGAGGGCATCCTGCGGGGACTCTTCCGCGGCGAGGTGGTCACGATCTGGCGTGAGGCGCAGGCCTACGGCGTGTGGTTCCTGACCTTCGAGTTCCTGATGAACCAGGACACGAAGCGCAACAACATCCGGCGCGAGGACATCCCCAGCCTGAGGGTCGCGACGTACGGCGGCCTGGCGGGCGAGGCGCTCTGGCTGGCCAGCTACCCATTCGATGTCGTCAAGAGCAAGATGCAGAGCGACGGCTTCGGCGCGGAGCAGAGGTTCAAGAGCATGACCGACTGCTTCCGCAAGACGTGGGCGGCTGAAGGGTTTGGTGGATTCTGGAAGGGTCTCGGGCCGACGCTGCTGAGGGCGATGCCGGTGTCGGCGGGCACGTTCGCAGTGTATGTCTTCCTCATCGCTAACAAACCCCCCTTAGATGGAAGAGTCGTGTGCTAACTTTCCTTTCCTGCTCAGTGTCGAACTTACCATGAGAGCACTTGGATAGGCTCTTTTCCTTTTTTTTCTTTCTTCTAGAAACCGCATTTACTTCTTTATTATATCTTTCCACGAAGTCCATGATACGCCAAAAGCTCATTCCGGTATAGCATATCGAAGGAAGGGGAAATAAAAGTCCTTGACTATATACATAACTCCTGACGAAGTTCCGGCTAAATTAACGTTGCGATTTCCCTTGAGAGGATAGAGTACAAATGCTATTCCGTAAAAAGAAGCTGACCATACTTCTGTCTAGTACAGTACGATTAAGCAAATTACCAATAAGCAAACTTATTGCTAGCACCACCGTTGAGGTCTTGGAAAGTATTCCTTTCTCAAGCGGGACCTCGGGGGGCCGGGGGGAGGGGGGGGGGGGGGGGGGGGGGGGGGGGGATGAAAGACACTCTGTGTCGAAAGCTGACTTCCCCTATCTATTGGTTCTTAGGAAGAGGGGGTATATTGCCAGTGTCTATGTACATACACACTCTGTGCACGATGGGTGACCCTCTTGCTCAGAAAATGTTCTGAAACGAGAAAAAAAAAGGGGCTCATCAATTGAGATCAAATTGCCCAATTGCCAAAGAAAGAGCGGAGCTTTCTCCACCATGTTCAACGACCGAGAGAGGGGATGGATTTGCAGTCCGTAATCTTCTAAGTTCGACATTCGAGTCCAAAACTTTTGACGTTAACACATGGCTATAAAACAGGACAAGGCTTGAGGATCCTTGTATATGTATACAGTACAATTTTTTTCCGTTCACATTCCACATGAGAAAAATGATAGCGACTGCACCCTGACTCACTCAGTCTTGGTTCCAAGGGTTGTTACGCAGCTCCTCCTCCGTGACCGGTTCATACGTCAGCTTTCCCCTCTTCGCTTCCTCTAGCCTTCTCCGCTGGCCCGCCTCACCGGCTCTGCCCAGGACACCAGCGATCAGCTGCACGGAGCGCAAGCTGTCATCGTTCGCGGGAATGGGGTAGGTGACGCGCGTGGGGTCGGCATCCGTATCGATGATACCGATCGTGGGCACGTTGTGCAGACCGCACTCGTGCAGGAGCACGACGTTCTCGATCGGGTTCAGGCAGACCACGAGGTCGGGCTTCAGCACGGGCCGGTCGACCAGGGTGTTCTTGAACTCGGGGAGCTCCTCGTCCAGCGCGTTGACGACCTTCATCTCGCAGTGGCCCAGGATCTGCTGCCCGTTTGTCAGGCTGCCGGGGATCCAGCGCTCGAAGACGTGGTAGCCCTTGGCCAGCTCCGCCGCACGGACGACGCACCGCTTCTGGCCCTTCCGCGTGCCCACGAACAGGATGAGTCCGCCCCGCGCCGCGACCTCCTCCACGACCTTGGCCGCACGGCGGAGGTAGGCCGCCGTGACGTCCAGCGAGATTATGTGGATCCCTTCTCGGATACCGAAGATGTATCGGGAATTCTGCGGGTTCCAGCGGGACGTAGAGTGTCCGAGATGCGTCTGGTTGGCGAGGAGGAGTTCGAGTGTGATGTCTTGTGGCCTGGGAGGGGATCTGATGAGGTCCTCAGGTTCATACGTGTTCGTCACGTTGGAACCGAGACGGTGGAATATGTGTCCTGTCAAAGGAAGAGATGTCAGTTCAGCGCATGAAGAGACATGATCACTTAAACAAGTGCTGGTTGCTCACGTCGCTTCTCTCTATTCTCCCAAGCCTTCTGTATAGCCAAAATCTCTTGCGATAAGCCCCCATCTGGCGCAGGTCTTTGTTCTTGAGTGGAGGGTGTGCTGGCAGGTGTTTCGACGGCGGTCGCAACCTGCGTATCGGTCGAGTTGAAGCGGCTCAGAATCCGGGCCCGGTTCAGGGCCAGAATGTTGCGGCCTCGAGGCAATTGGTGTCAATGCTTCTGTCCAATGGTGAGATTTCACGGTCTTGAATACTTACTCTGCCGCACGCACAGCTGCCGGAGAATCATGATGCACCGGTTCTGCCGTATCTCGACAGCGATCGCACGTCGGATGCAGTCTCTCGAACTTTTGATGGAGGGCTTGGCCCTGTCTGGAGGGCGCTAACCGCTTTTAGCCCCTCCGCCCGCCCCGCCCGGGCTCCGGGAGCAGCGCAGGCGCCGCGCCCTCCCCGACGTCGCCCGGAACATCTACACGTCTACCATCTACGGAGTATATCGGTGGTGATACGTTGCTTGCGCTTATAGCCCGCGAAGTGGTTTGTAGTTTGGAATAATACCGGAAATGTGATCTGCTTATCGTAACAGTCGATCCCTCCACATTGACAAGTACTAGAGAAATGAGTCGGAAACGTCTACATCCATGTGGTACAGCCTACCAGGTTCCTATCACAGCTACCAACAGCCTTTATTGAGCACTCCTACGTAGTGGACGGATAGTATAAGCGAGAAATGATTCTCGACTATTTCTCTCATACTCATAGACGTAGGAATGGTACTCACACTGGAGAGAGAAAACATGAAAATCGAAATATCGAGAAGACCGGGAGAACCTCACAAGCCCGCAGGATCAAGAAAGAGGATAAGAGGTGAGAGAACACTCCGAAGGGAATCAGACGTGCAATGAAATGCAATCCCTGCTTCTTTCCGCCTAGGAGGGTACTGCGGTATCAGTTAGTGAGCTGAACAATCCACTGTGCGACCCTTGGGATCCAGACTGACCATAATAAGAAACATAAGGCTTGTTGTCATTCTCATCCACACTGCGCGTCCCTTGAGACCCAGATCCAGACGCATTATAATAAGAAACATAAGAATTATTCTCATGCTCCCTCCTCTCGTGATCCCGCCTCTCGTGCTCTCTCCTATCGTGCTCCCTCCTCTCGTGCTGCCTCCTCTCATGCTCCTTCTCGTGCTCCTTCTTCTCGTGGTGTTTCTTGATCGCGTCTTCCACAAGGCTTCCGACGATAGCACCTCCAATCGTTCCGAGAATGCCGTGGTTAGCCTTGTGGCCAGCATAACCGCCAGCGAGACCTCCGGCTATGGCTCCACCAATTCCACGCTCGCCATCCTGTGCTTGCCCGGGAGCACCTTGGTCATATTGCCTAGGTACACTGTCAGAGGTATGTCCCCTTTGTTCAAGGCTGCTGCGATTCTAGCGGCTAACATACCTGTTTTGCTGTCCGTAAGGTTCCTGTTGCCCGTAAGGCTGCTGCGGTTGCTGATATCCGTACTGCTGGGGCTGGCCGTAAGGCTGAGGCTGTTGGCCGTAGCCACCTGGCTGGTTGTATTGTTGATTGTATTGCTGGTTGTATGGATCTGGCTGGCCGTAGCCTTGCTGGTACCCTTGCTGCGGCGGATAACCTCCCTGGTTGTACTGGCCGTAGCCGTAGTTTTGATTGTACTGGTTCTCGTAAGGACCAGACATCGTCGTGAGATGCGAAGGCTGATGGGACAAGAGATGGAAGGCTTGCTGTTCTGGAGGAAGCGTTCGAGAATATTGCTGACTGAAGACGCAGAATCGAAGAGGGGCCGGATTCCCCCGCTTTTATAGCACTCTTCAAATAGCATCCACCACCAGAGTTGAGCCCCATGCTCCCCCCCCCCCCCCCCCCCCCCCCCCCCCCCCCCCCCCCCCCCCCC
>ENA-UOWK01000175-UOWK01000175.1-bioreactor-metagenome-genome-assembly--contig:-NODE-175-length-75638-cov-25.415821_pt1 | contig 75638 bp, 55 predicted proteins | sample MGYA00238157_ERZ761612 | MGnify/ENA primary metagenome ERZ761612 (study PRJEB28901, sample SAMN06268035) | bioreactor metagenome | isolation source: Joint BioEnergy Institute, California, USA...
TTTTCGGTCGCGTTGGGCTGCAACTCTTGGCCGAGGACTGACCAGCTCGGTGGTGGATTACGTTAATCAATTTGGTCTGGACTTCGGCTGCGAATGGGAGCATGGATTTAGAAAGGGAGTAGACGATTTCTACGTCTTTTTAGGGGTATAAAAGCAGAATCTGAACAGACCAGGCGGCTCCCTATTTATTTATTTCCACTATAATAATGCGAAATAGCAGAATTACCTTACAAAAACATGTAGCATACCACAACATGTTTTCCAGGGTGCACTATTATCAATGACAGTCACAAGTGATATGTTCTGCAAAAGACTTGGCAGTAGTCGTGCATTCTCGTTCCTTGCTTTAAACTCGGTAGTCAACAGTAGCTCTTAGTGATATGTCATAGATAGGATAGAGGAGGATTGGGTAGTATTTACTAATACAATTGTACTATATAGAAGCAGTGTCTAATAACGCTCTATGTGGTTGCTGCATTACATTTGTTTATCTGCACCAGCGCTCAAAAACCCTCTGTCACGATGCCCGCCCAGAATAAACGCCAGTCTGCATGCAGTATTATAGAAAGAATGGAACTCTTGATTAAGTGTGCCGTCAGACGAGGAGCTGTTGTAGACGCCTGCAGTAGAGGAGTTCACCAAGGGCGCAGATTGAGCGGTTCCGTCGTTCGTCACCTCCATATCGAGGGTAAGATTAATCGTGTGTTTGGGAAGAAGCGGCCCGCTTTCATAATAATTGTAGCTGAGTCGTTCTCCATAGAAGTCGTATGTATGTATGCGCGACCCAGAAAAGCCATGCAACGGGGGGAACAAATACTCGCTCCTTATGTATTCGTCCGATCCTCCGTTTGCCTCTAGATCCTTGTCCTTGAGCGATCTGTCGCCCAAAAACACGTTATCCTCGATGAGCTTTCTCGGAAGAGATACATGGCAGAATGCTGGCAGAGGGGCTTGAATTTTACGTGTCGTGTGCTTGAGAATACCCTCCAAACTGCTTTGAATGCTCTCCGTAAGCACATCGTTGTCTCTATTAGAAAGGTCGTCGCTCAAGGCACCGTCAGAACGCTCGCGATCGAAAAGATCACAATAGATTCTTCTAGTAAATCGAAGATCCAACCCATTCTCGGGGAGCAGGTAGTCAATACTGTTCTCAAGAAGAACAGCCTTCATCCTGCGGATAGCTAAGGATCGGTCAGAATTCGGCGACCCATCTGCTTCTTTGATTTCAATATCCAGTTCAAGCGACGGCAGAGTATGGGCATTCTTAGCCGACGGAGTCAGCCGGATCCGATGAAGCTGCTGATCCTCGCTTCCAGGGAACGGAGTCAAGAGACGTATAAACCGTGCCACTTTGGGAATGTCCGTCGTGAAAATTCGGGGTAACGCTAACTCCCCAAGGCGAGTTGCATTGATAGTTCTCTCGTCGAATCCCGGCTTATGCAAGAAAAGACATTTACCAACCGTTGCCGTCAAACTCTCACTGATGCCATTTCGCACCGGTAGATCTATGTTTGCATTCGAAGTGCCTCTAAGCAATGACAAAAGGTCACCGGAGATGCGTGACTGATGTGCGTCAAAGAAGGGTGTCGTAAATCCCTGAGGGTCAGTGGTCCGAGTGGAGGTCATCGCCCATCTGAACCATTGCTTATCTCTGTCAAACCACGAAGCTGTGTTCTCGGTATCGACAGAGTAGATTGTCGCTTGCTCCGACGTCGGCAAATATGTACAGAATGGTATCGGAGCAGCAATTTGGCGGTGAAGCGCAAGTTCTATGTCTCGTCTCGCTTTGTCCGCTTCAACCTTGTTCTCCGGAAGATAGTACAACGTGGCCACGGATTCACGAGGTTTTGTCTCGCAAACCACCGGGTACATTTTTTCAATCCATTGCAAAAATTCTGGGCTGAGGTGACGGCCATTGCCATTTCGAACATCCGAATGCATCGACAGACTGACGTCCACCTTGCAAATCTGAGAAGCAGAATCCTGAATGATGTCGCGAATTGTTTCGCAGGAGTGCTGAGTTCCAGTAATCCTGACGAGGTTCAAGGTGCGGTCGATATCCATAGTTGCCTGATATGAGTTGGCCAAATCATCAAAGGAGCAGCGTTCCGAACTCGGAAGCAAGGATATGGCATAAGACGGCAAATGCACGTCAAGTTGACCCTCTTCACCACGGACACCAAGCTGCCAGCAGTCTCTAAGAATCCTTTCAACAAGAAGTGTCTTTCCAGTGAGCTCTTGGGCTGAGGCAACACGGTTTGAAATGCGCTCTTGAAACTCAGGATCCGTCTCCAGAAAGAGAGATGTTCCTGGTTTCCATGCCGCATTGCCTGTATTTGCATCGCGCTCCCGTCCTTCCAAATTCGATTTTTCAAATCGAGATATATAATCTAACAACTGCTCGGATGTAAACGAACGCTCAATAGTTTGCCGCAGTTCCGTCCAAACTTCGAGGTCCAATTTATCATAAGGCCGATACGGAGAGCGAAAATTCTCGATATTAGTGCTGACTTCCGCAGTATCCGGAACACCTTCTTCCTTTTTCAATTCTTCCACCATCAAAGGAAGTCCATTCTCTTCTTTCTTGGTCTTTGCCTGCTTCGCGCCTCCCAGTATTTGTCGGCGACGTTTCCGATCCGGCATAACGAGAATCTCTCCTGGTTTACCTAGAGAGGTAACATCGAGAATCATCTTTCGGCCTTCATTGCGACGTCTGTGTTTGTTCCGATTGACGGAGCCGTCCCTGGCTCGAGGCGAACGGGGCCGGGATTCATTCTGGGCATCACTCGACGAGTTATGGTATTGAGCGAAGGCGTCATGTCGGCGAGGACAAGTCAAAGAAAGAGGAACTTCTCGACTCCCACGGAGTAAATGACGTCGCAAATGCGCCACTCCATCTCTTGGAAGTTTGGCAAACATATGGAAGAAAAGTATAATATAGAATAGAAGAATACAAAGCACTGTCTTCCTCAACTTCAGTTTTTTACGTCTTTCGTTTTATCAGCGAAAGCTTTGAGATAAGACGCGCTAATCCTAATTAGGTCATATATGCCTAAGGCATAAATAAATCGTCCCAAAGCCACCATTTTACATGAGGTATCATACTCTAATCTACATATCCAATGTCACCAATGTTCATCAAGCTCGGAATTTCGAATTGACACTTATTACTGTGAGTTGTTCATGCATATGTAGCATTTTTCTTGAAAACTATTAACTGACCGGCCGACGATCAGTGAATTTTCGTCTTTTCTTGTTTGCCACCGTTACACAACAACTGCACTATGCAAGTGCCGTTCGACAGTAAGCAACCTCGTTCCAGAAATCGCCGAAGTCAGTAGGGCATAATGACGTCGTTATTGTTAGTACGTAATTTCCACAAAGCAGATATATAGTATTGGAATATAACGCCGACGGTATTTGGGAGACCTGACAACTAGTATCGAGGGACGAATAAATAAACATCTCATAGTGTGTACTTTGGAACATAGCAGCTGTTGAAAGAACTCCACTGAGCAGTCAGTAAGCAAATCTGTTGTCTAATTAGAACAAGCTATAATACAGGCTTAGCTAAGATTAATGTATAATAATTATCACTGGCCGCTAATGGGTATCAAGAAAAGCAATTAAATAGGAAACTTGTCTTTGGGAGACGATCCGTAGATCATGAGCTCTCCCCTGTTCTTGAAACAAACGTTTTTGTAATCAGTTTTTAACAGAGATTTCCCAGCTTCTCAAGTCCTCGCGCACGTCGAATTCGGAAATCTCACGGTTAGTCCTGCGAGTCTTCCACTCATCGTCCTTAGTGCCATCATATAGCTGCCGCTCAATACTCCCCCTTCCGTCTAGGCCATCAGATCCTGAAGGAGATTCCGTGCTTTTGCTGTCATTCCGAGAATTGTCACTTGAGGAGCTTTTGGGTCGTTTTTCTAGAGCAGGAGACAATCGGTGTCCTTGTATCGTCTGCCTTGAATCCGTGTCACCCATGGAGGTGGTCTCTTCATAATCATCCCGTCCAGATCGACCAGATCGAGTGCTTTGAGCTCCAGTTGTCCAGCCATCACCGCCATTGAATAGCTCTTCAATCAATTGATCAGGTGGTAGCTCCCCGGCACGACAAGCCCAGGAAGCAGTCAGGGTACGGCGATACATGTCTTGCAAGTCTCCCGTTTCTCTGCTTTTACCATTGATTGACGGAGCCCTACCAAGATCATCTGGTTCTCCCTGCTCTGAAGATACGACGCCAGCAATTCCGCCAAACACCATTGCCGCTTTGAGAGGCGGTCTGTCGAAAATTAGCAGCAAAACTTCGGGATGGGGGTTCAGATCGACATACGCAATGAAATTCTTATCGCCCTCAATCTGACGCATAGCTATCCCTATTTTGAGAGTGCTATTGATTTTGCTATCTTGCATCAGGTATCGTCTCGTAATGGGTTCGTCGTCATCGCTTTTGTCCACGTATTCCGCAAGATTGAGTCTGATCCTGCCCAGTAACACCCTGTCTCCCCGGCCTCCAGACCCGAATTCTTGGAAGATCTCGAAAAATATATCACATTCTTGAAGCATTTGATTCCGATCGATGGTCATTCTGACCTGCAAGGCCTTTTCGTAGTCCCAGGTCGCTCTGTGATCTTGGATGACAGCTTTGTCCGTCTGGCCATTGTGTTCACCGGAGGTAGACGAAGGGAGATGCCATTTTACATATGATGTTCCGCAAACAAGCGGCACATTGTTGAGATCGATGATCTAAGTGGACAGTTCGTATCAGCTCCGTGAGTCTGTAGGGCCTTGTCCTGGAACGGACCAATACTACTTACCTTTAAAGTAAGGTCGAACCTAGGCTATAGGAAAAGAACTCAGTATCTTGGACATCTATATATTGGCATACGACTTACCTTCCGGTTCTTCGGAACTGAAAGGCCTCCTGTTAGCAAATCTAGCTCTAGCAGGCTCCCACGGACAGACACCTTAAGGAGACATACCGAAAGCCTGCATCACGAAAGCTGATGGGAATCAACCTCCTTTGTATGCTGCACCTTCTCTTTCGTTCTGATTAAACGGCCCCGTTAGAACTTGCTCGTGGGCGCCGTTGGATGTACATTAATAGATTGCAACACAGGGGGCTCCCCATACGGGGGCCAGGGCGGTGAGCTCGTATGTTGTGCAGATACTTACCGCCTTCGCGTCCGCTCCGCTTCGCGACTCGCGACTCGGGGCTCGGGACTCGGAAGTCATGTCGTCGCCGCCGAACCGCATCTCGATTCTCGAGCAGCGAACAACGCCACAGAGGTTACGGATAGAGCTCTGCGTATATCGGGCGAAGGGTCTCTTTTTGACTCTTCTACAGGAACTCATCTATTTTCGCTGGACTGTCTCAGAGTTCTTGGTCCTATTCAAAATGAGCCAGTTGCCCCTCTCTCCACCATCAGAGCCGGGCTCTCCTCGTCCCATCCAACCAGTCCCGCTTACATCCTCGATTCGCACAACGCCCATCCATCCTCTCCTCTCCGATATCCGTGTCCCCGGGGAGCCGCTGCCATCTCATCGATACCATCCGGTCACTTGTACTCCGATTGATATAGACGATGTCCGCTCGCAGCTTGAGCAGCTACGCAAAGAATACCCATCGTCCAAGGCGGCTCTCAAGGCGCAGGAGGAGATCGCGAAGGAAGTGAGACAGAGGCTGGATGAAGCCGAGAAGAAGAGAGAAGAGGTACAGAAGGCGCTAGACAAAAAGACTCAGGAGAGGGACATCGAGTTAAAGGTGGTGTCGAAGTATCAAAAAATGAAAGCCTCAGAGATTCCCTCCTGAAGGTGATATATTTCAGGCGCAGCCGACGACCCCACGATCGACGTCCTACCCTGGGACAATTCGACTTTTATTGTGCCGCATACCTTCTTTTCCGGACGAGAGAGTTCCCGAAGAGCGAATCTCGCCTTGCAGGCTGACCTACGGACTCGATCGCTTAGGAAACTTGCAGTCGAAGGTAGAGCACCGAAAAAGAATCAGGCGAAGATGTCTTCGGGATGAGTATGTGAAAGGAAACGTTTCTCGTTGAGCGATTCGTCTCTTTCAGTGTTTCTTGCGCCTTAGGTCGCGCATCGCTCTGCATCCTACCGATGCTCTTTCGGGCGTCGATATACCTCAAGGCGCTGAGACACATAGAGCGCAAAGGTATTCATCATGCGCTGCTATCTATGATATTTACGACAGACACCTGTGGCGGAAGAATGGAATCTCGGATCTATGATTTTTTTTTGTCCATACGAAAGTTGAAAAGCTTTCCACAGGCGAATTTGTTGATCGCGCACAAAGAGCTTTCCGGCGCTGCAAAGACATGTTAAATGCTCTAGGCACCATTCAGAGGGATGCTATTCAAAAGCTTGGGTGCATGTATGTACAAATTTCATTAAGGCTTACTGCTCATATTTAAAGACAAAAACACTTTGTCTCAGGAGTTATTAGGAGAGGCGGATACGTGACTCTTCCGAGCATAGTGACTTCATTTCTCATTTCCCATTTATTCCCATTATGCGTGGTTCATGAATTTCTCATTGATCTCAACTTCCTCAAAGAGACCCCAGAAGCTTTACCAACGTTGGCAGCAACTGCGAATTGGTTAGTCTTTTCAGTTTATGTTCATGATTTCCCAATCGGGCGCTCACCTTGGAGGCGTCATCAATTAATGTTTGGGTCTCGTTGACAAATTTCGGTGTCAACAGATCATTCGCGTTGATCAATAGGTTGCCCACCTCAGTGAGGATAGAGGGGGTCAAGACTGGGGCCACGCTATCAATCAACCCTCGAGTCTCATTGATAAACTTCGGCGTCAACAAGGCATTGGCATTGCTCAAGAGGCTGCTCACTTCCTTAAGGACCTCAGGAGTCAGGACCGGGGATACACTGTCGATCAGCCCTTCAGTTTGTTTGACGAACTTGGGCGTCAACAAAGCATTGGCTTTGCTCAAGAGGCTACCCACTTCCTGAAGGACTTCAGGAGTAATGACAGTGGATACATTGTCGATCAACCCCTCGGTTTGTTTGACAAACTTGGGTGTCAACAAGTCATTTGCATTAGCCAAGAGGCTGCCGACTTGCCCAAGAACTTCAGGAGTCAGGACAGGGGACACGCTGTCGATCAAGCCTCGAGTTTCATTGACAAATTTCGGTGTCAAGAGAGCATTGGCGTTGGTCAAAAGACTGCCGACCTCTCCCAGAACTTCAGGATCCAGTGCGTCAATCAACGCTTGCGCCTCTTTGACGAATTTCTCTGTCAATAGAGCATTTGCGTTGCCCAAGAGAGTTCCAACCTCTTTAAGGAGATCAGGAGTGAGCGCTGGAGCCACTGCGCTAATCAGGCCTTGTGCTTCGTCAACGAATTTTGGTGTTAGCAGCTTGTTCCCATTGGTCAAGAGACTGTTGACCTTGTCGAACAGATCTGGGGTCAGAAGCGGGCCCGCTGCACTAATAAGACCTTGCGTCTCCTCGACAAACTTCGGTGTCAGCAACTTGTTTCCGTTTGTCAAGAGATTGTCGACCTTGTCAAAGAGATCTGGAGTTAGAAGTGGGCTCGCTGCGTTAATTAGGCCCTGTGTCTCCTCGACGAATTTCGGTGTCAGCAACTTGTTCCCGTTGGTCAGGAGACTGTCGAGTTTGCCGAACAGATCTGGCGTCAAAAGCGGGCCTGCTGCGCTAATCAAGCCTTGTGTCTCCTCAATGAATTTCGGGGTCAACAGCTTATTTCCGTTGGTCAAGAGATTGTTGACTTTGTCAAAAAGATCGGGTGTCAAAAGTGGGCCCGCTGCGTTAATCAATTTCTGCGTCTCGTTGACGAATTGAGGTGTTAACAAGGCGTTTGCGTTGTTCAAGAGACCGGTCACCTGGTTAATGAGCTCAGGTGTCAACAGGTTGTATGCCGTGTCGATCAAAGACTTCGCCTGGTTCGTCGTCTTGTCGTCCAACAGGTATGCAATGTGATGAAAGAAGGACTCTATATCCGACAACAAATTGGGCGCAAGAAGACCCTTTATGCCGTCGAGATAACTGGCCAGATCGCCCATGGGGTTGGCCGCATTTATCGGCGGCTGTTGCTGCGGCTCCGGGGCTGGCGATGGGCTTGCTAGTGCCCTGGTCGCCGGCGAACTGGCATTCAATAGAAGTGTGGGAATGAGGTTCGAGACACGCATCTTCTGATATATGGTCCTGTGCAGCGTGCGGACGTCGACCGGCGGATGATAAACACGATCCCAGATACATTATTGAGAGATCCAGAGCTCCCCTTATAACCCCAACGGCTTGCTCCTCCCAGAGTCCCAGCTCAACAAAGTTCAAACCGAGGGCTTGTGGTCTCCACATGAGATCAGCATGCTCTTTTTCTCTTCAGTGGTATTAGCGGAGTAGAAAAGACATCAGCGGAGCTTTCTCCTCATCGGATTCGACTGCTACAGTCCATAATAGACGGTCAAAGAGCGGCCATATCTCCGGTCTCGAATGTGGCTCCACTAGAAGGATCGACCTTCTGCAAAGGGCTTGGATGTGAATTGTCCCTACCGGATACAGTTGTGAGCCCCGCCCCTAAGGGCAAGTTGGTGGAGGAACACGAATGGGAGGATGCAAAATATGAAAAGCCCATTATTTCTCCCCATCGACCTGCCCGAAAAACAGCAAGTACGGTCCTTTGCGCCCTCGGTGATCAGCGCTGAGAAACATCTTTTTGAGCATGGCCAACATGCGTCCATCATTATCTTCCTTCCAGGTCCTCGCTGGACCGTTCATTTCAGTGGGCTGTTCTGGGTCAAAGCGATGGCGTCTATTGGTTTACAGAAGGCTTGTTCTTTAGTTTAACAGTTCGCGTGCGGCGCGGTTAACAGCACGGGGGAGATCGGGGAGACGGCTTGCGGGGAAAGCTGGGACGGATGCCCATGGGGTGTGGATGATGCTTCCCGCCCGCGGGGTTTGCGAGATTTCAGTTGAATTCAGATTATTGCGGCGACGCTCAAGCTCAACAAACCGCACCGTCGCGATTATAATCAAAAGTCAATTTGGACTTCAGTGGAGATCCTTGCCCCTTTTCGGCGTTTTGTCCGTCGGGCTCGGGCCCACGGGAACATGTGAACGGTGAGCGCCTGGAAAGCCTCGGACGTCCGAGCTCCAACTTGTTGACTTAGTCAGCACGGAGAATTTCGTATGGTGTGGAAAATGCGGGGATTCTCCATTATTATTGTGGATCAATTTCTGTCCCACGGGGTTGTGCGCTTGCCGGTGACTTGACACATGGATGCGATACTGCTAGGATCTCAGGCTGCCCTTCGTCGTACATACACTAGTAAGTATGTACCGACAACATATACCTACCTAGGTAGGTACATATCTTGCAGGGACGATCTTCGGTTTAATTGCGGCAGTTCTGCCGGACTGCCTCCAAAAGACCTAGAGTCATGATGTGGCTCCATAGTTTATCCATGTGACAACACACAGGTAACGGATGCCTTTAAGTCCCGATCAGCAAGATAAAACGCATCCTGGTGTCCTTGGAACCCTTATCGGCATTCATTTCCCCTTGGATAATGTCTATTCTTCAGGTCCATGCATTAACACAGCCTTTCTTTCGCTTTGTTCATTGCCTGTCGCTCAGATGCGGAGCAGTAAGCAAGTTTCCCCCTCGGCCCATCCCATGGGAAAGATACGAGTACCTCCCAGTAAAGGACCTCTACCTTGGAATACGGCAGGATTCAGGGCCTCCATGCCTTTAAGCTGAACTAGAGGTACCAGAGAATTTCCAAACAATGACAAGTTGAACGGAGTATGTGTGTTTTTCCTTGATATCAGCGCCAGATTACCTTTACACCACAGTCAATATTGCCGAGGCTTTGTAAGAGACGCCCATCATGCCAGACAGGTGGCAATTTTTTGTCCTAAATGGATTCTTTGAGCGTACATGGTCTCCCTCACTCTACATGCGGCAACCAATTCAAGAAGCCACACAAGTGATGCGGCTGTGACTGGAAATGATGACTGTGGCAATTCCTAGCAATCCATCCATTCATATCTACCTTTGTCTGAATGCAAAATCACAGCAGCGCTGGGGATTTTTTTTCAGCTATGTTGATGCCAGTTCAGCATAGAGCGTCTGTTCTCGACACAGCTTTATGCTTGCTCAGCGGCAACCTGATATTCGCACATGGTCCTATTCTGGCTACTACGGCTTTCGAAAGTTGCCTGTGCAGATTGGAAATTTGGTCCTGATTTTTGTACTAGCCACTCCACGAAACACGGAGCGACAATGATAATACGGAAGACGCACGTTTCCTTCTTTCGTGTGGATTCGTATATCTATATATGAATGTGATCTATCCAATGGCTATGTCTAACTGTACCAGACTACCAGGAATACGTTGAGGAGTAGCACTATTGACAATCTAAATGCAATATGTACCAAGAAAAAAAAAACCGAGCTTGAGGTCGCAGGAAGACAGAAAAGATGGATCCGGACGACAATGCTGTCGCAGAAGGAGCGAACCTCAAGGACTCAAACCTAGAATGCTCCGCATCACCGTGTCCAACTTGTCCGCACACTGGGCCGCGTCACCCAGCACCTCAGGGCACCTCCATGCCACGAATCGGTCCGGTCGGACGAGGATGCACCCGGTCTCATCCACCTCTCGGATACGTGCCCAGTCAAAGTAGACGTCTTCATAGTCCTGACGGAACCCGATCGAGTATGCGTTGATCGTTATCCCAAGCTTCCTCCCGACCTCCGAGGCCGCCTCCTTCCACGCCTCGCCTCCAATGCCCGTTAGAACGGTAAATGCACCTTTCCCGGCCAGATCGATGGTCGAGACGGGCTCCACCGGGACCGCTTTGTTGAGCCAGACGTGAGGAAGACGACACCCGGGGTACGTGCTCGGGACGTAATTCAGGACGTGGTCCTTGGCCACGGCTTCGGGGGCTTTGTACGGCGTCTTCTCGTCCGCGGTGTAGACGGCGGAGCTCTCGTAGCGCTGGCCCATCTCCTGTCCGAGGCCGTGGAACTCGTGTTCCTCCTGCTCGATGGCGGCTTGCAGAGCCTTGCGACGAGCGCGCCCGGCCTCGCTAGGGGAAGAGAGCTCCTGAAGGGCTCGCTTCCGCGTTTCAACATCCGGGGACAGAAATCCGAAGGCCTGCAGAACTGCCTGGTTTTCACGGAAGGCTTGGTTTGCACGGGTGATGACTCCGTAGCCGACGGGTTGTCGCTCGATGGAGTATGTCTCCAGAAGAGTGGGGGATGCGAGGCCTGTCACGGATATAGATCAGATAATTTAGTTCAGCTGGGAAGGTTGTCTTTTTTTCTTCTGGACTGGAACGGACCTTTCATTACATAGGCAATCTTCCATGCAAGGTTGTATGCATCCTGTATGCAGGTGTTGGAGCCGAGCCCATTCATGGGCGGGTGTCGATGAACAGCATCCCCTAGACAAAACCTGTGAAAATCTGCGTCAGCACTCAAACAGTCATAAGAAAGGTATCATTGGCACCATACACGTTGCCTTTTGAGTATTTCTCAGCCACTATCTCATTGATATACCATTTTGATACTCCCAGCACCTCGACTGGGATTGAATCGTCTCCGATGAACTCTTTTACCCTCTGGAGGTATTCCTCCTTAGACGGGTTGATATCTGAAGGGGCATCACGGTCAGGAAACAGAATAAACATCCACTCATGCCATGGCTTGACCATCCTGGCAATGCATGACGACCCAAAGGCAGGGTGCGCGCGATCCGGCTGGAAGAGCCAGTGAAGATTGCCAGTCCGATGCTCCATCAGATGGGACAGATCCGCCTTAACCAGGACATTAATTGCGAGGCCCTGTCCTGGCTTTGCGATCAGCGGAAGGCCCAGCTGCTTGAGAACGGGACTCCGTGCCCCGTCGGCGCCAAAGAGGTACCGAGAGCGGACCTTGTACCGCGACCCGGAGATGTTGTCCTGCAGCGTAGTCGTGACTGTTCCCGTCTCCTCATCCTGCTCGAATTCTATGAACGTGGTATCAAACCGGCACTTGAAACCATTCATGGTTGCATATCGAAGAAGCACCGGCTCTAACAGGGTCTGGGGAAGATCTACGTGGCGGCATGGACTGGCAGTCTCGTAGTCACCCTGTGTGGCTCATATTAGACTCGCAGATACCTAGACAAGGAATCTTTCTTTGAGAAGTGACATACCTTCCGTCTTGGATCATTTCCCCATGAGTACACGCGGGCATACTCTTCCCCAGCCATGCTGTAGGCCCATCGTGTGTGCGTCATGTTATTTCCCTTTGTGGCAAGACGGTTGCACTCTGCCTCCAAGCCAATGTCCCGTAGACATTCTGATTAACCTAGAAATTAGGGCCAAATTTTACTAGATGATTACGAACGAAGGATCAGGAGTGTCTACTAACCCAGCGCAGCCATATTGGTTATATGTGCTCTCGGTGTATCTGCATGTGTTGAAGCCGTGCTTACCATCATTCCGTGTATTCCTAAAACCAAAATCAGTGTCATTTGCCCCGTTAAATAAGTTTCAATGCAATAAAAGAGAATCCAATTACCATGGGAAGCGAGAAAACACGCCAGTGAGGCTCCAGCAGGCCCAGCTCCAATGATGAGAATATCGGTTGAAATCGTCGTACTCGCTTCCGAGTGGCTGTCACCGTTGGCAATGGCAGCTCCAGCCATGGTGAAATTGTCTATTTACTGACTGTAGAAAATTGTTCTGTTCTCTGTTATATATTATTGTTCAGCTATAGTTCACATAAGGAATAAAGAGGCTAATGGTACTACCTAGTAAAAGGTACCCGGTTCCAATGATTACCTGGACCGCTCAAAACCGTTAAATAAATGAGGCTCTATTAAGTCACTCACAGCTCTTGGAGTCCGGGGAATCAAATTATTATATCTGTGAAAGTCGTCTTCAATTGAGTCTTTGTCGTTGGAATGGCCGGTCGAATTAGGTCCGGTGAAGATTGCGGGGATCCGTGCGAGACGTCTAAGTTTCTAAACACAAAGCACGTTTTCTTCGCAATATTTCAAACGCCCGCTTGCAAAAGTCCTTTTCTAGATACCGGAGAATAGAGAAAACTGCATCGCTGATTGCGATGACTACATAGTCTTTATCTTTCCTTCATCAAGCCATTGACAGGAGATTCGGAGCATGGCGGTATCTCTCGCTACACACAAACCTCCCCGGACAACTATGGGTAAGCATTCGTAATACATCGCAAATCAATAATAGTCCTGAGACGCGGCAGCGAACTAAATGTTGTTAAACTGCTTTTGGTAATTATGGGGTAGTGTTTGTAATATATTGGAAATCAATAATAATAGTTCTGAGACGTTGAAGCGGTCTAAATGTCGTTAAGCTTCTTTTCGGCGTTAATACAGCCCAATGGCGTGAAGGACACAGGTGGATCCTGGTGCTTGATGATTTTGATCTCCATGCAGAAGCAGCAGAACTGAGATTGTTTACTTCAACCCGACACGTGTTGAATTAGGAAGTTCCAAAATGGAAGCAAAAACTGAAAAGATCGCTTCTAGATCTCTCCTTTGGTTCCACGGAGGTGTTTGATCGGTCTTGATGCACGAAGAAAGCCCGTCAAAGGATTCTTTCCTATTAAGTGCAAAGATTTTCAAACCAATAATGGGTCTTAAAGAGATGCTAGGAGTAGATTATTGACAATCTGCGTAAGCCGCGCCGAGATATTCCATATGGTTTTTTTCTCCCATATTTGACGAGCATGTATGACAGTCAGTACCAGGAGTTACTACGAAGAGTTCGATGTAGAACGATTAAAGGTTCTCGAGAATCAAATCTGAACATGTAAAATAAAAGCATCAAGATATGTTCTCACTTCCATCTGATGCAATGGAATGTTGTCAGCAAAATCCTCGCTTTAAAAGAGAAAGCAAAGGTGATAGAAATGAATATACATAGTATGGACAAGCTTCACGACACCGACAACGGTAAGCGTCAGTCTGATTGGCCTCTGGTCGAAAAAGGGTAAAAAAGACAGACGCGGGGGAGAACCGCGATGCGCGTTCTGAGTGGATTGATGCCTCTCCACCAGGCCGTTGTTTAACTCCTCGCCTTCGGAAAACGATATAGCTCTTTTAGATTCTGGGAGAAGATTGGGCGATGAAGCCAACAGGTCTCAGCCGTGGGTTCTCACAACCGCGTAGATGACCCGTGGACCAGGAATCCAACTTGACGGGATAAACGGAGCCCACCCATGGTTCTGGGTGGCCCTGGAGAAGAGAATCTGGGTTCAATACTAGTGGGGATGACACCTCAACGTCCCGTCTTATCACCTTGTTCCCCGCCATATGTGTGTCCAACATATCATATCAGCTTATCAACGTGGTATTCCCTGCCAGTCGGAGCTTGGGAGATGTCTCATCTGAAACAAAGACAGGGCATGCATCGTCAAGGATGCTGAGAACGCCACTCCTCGAGCCAGCGATCATCCTCCATGCCCGTAGTAAATGACCTTTTCGGCAGGCAGCAGATAAGTCGCGTCGCGATTATGACTCAGGAGTCCTGAACTCCGTCCGCATGCAGTAGACACTGCTGAAGCTCCTGCGCCAGTGTTTCCTCTGCCCCCGCGGGGATTGTGAGGATCGAGGAGAGAACCTCGATGATGCACCACACAGCATGTCACGGACGCGTTGAGCCCTTTGACTCACGTGTCGCGTTCCTCTAACGAGTGCAAGGGTCTTGCGTAGCGCTGGGGAGACTTCGGGCTTGGCAATCTGGAAGCAGGGAAGCAGTCAAGATACTGTCTTTGAAGACGTCATGCATATCTGGAAACTTGTTGTTTCAAAGAACAGCAACTTTGCATCATGCGTATGTACGCCACAATCCCACTGGCATCTGGATACTAGTGGGCGTCCAGCTCGTGTGATCATTGTTGAAGCTGATTGAGACACCGCCACCGCGCTCTGTGTGTGGTGTGTGGCGCAGCCAGAAAATGTGGCGCATGCATAGTCCACGTCAGTAGGAATAAGCAATAATGTTCAACTTGCCGCCCCTCGCCTCGCGCTTTTACCAACCGGTTATCTTATCTCAGACTCTATGCATAATACAGAGACAGGGAACAGAAAGGATCTTCTCGCAATGTCCGAAAAAGGGTCTCCAAGCGTCAAACATGACGGTTGACGAGACTGGCGATACGTGCCATGGGTCCCCAGGGTTCTTCCTGTCGATATTCAGTACACATGCCGACTCCAGCCACCAAAGAGCGGAAGGGCATTCTGCGTGTTCTCCTGCTCGACTGGGAAATAAAGGTATTATCACCCTTGTCCGGATTTGTCTAGTGTATTATGATCATCATTTGCCACAGCTGTCCTTTGTGCCGGCGCCTGCTGTGACCACCCGGTCCTCGTCCTGAGCCATGTGACTTTGCCACTACCTGAAGATGTGGATATCCGGGTTCTTCTCCTGCAACGGTGATGCCCAAGATGAGGTCAACAAGGTCATGAAAGTCGCATGGTCGCTGGACCGCCATTCAACCAAACAACACGGGATCTGCGCCCGAAGTACGCTGCCGGATTTGATCCATCATAACCCGACAGGAGAGTTGGGTGCTTTAGGCGCTCGGAAGAGCACTCTTTAAGGGACCCTTTTTCTTCCATGATCCCTTCTTTACCTGTAACGACAGTATCGTTACAAGTGCGTGTAAGGGTGGCGTTGGCTTCGAGAAAGTCTGGAGATGACGGTCGTCGAGACTCAGCCCAATGGGCGATTGCAGCAGGGATCTCAGCCCAGGCATGGTGCCGGTCTCTTCTCTTGATCAGCGAATCTGATGCGCGAAAGCGCCCAAGCCCCATGTCAAGCCCCACGATGTCGACCCTCCATCAGCTGAGGTCTCCGGCGGCCGGAGTCGACAGGTCTTGCGCGACGCTGAGATTGTGCAAAGGCTGTCCGGGAAATTCAAAAAAGAGAGGGCATTGTCTTGGTCTGTCCCAGCGAACAATGGCAGCTGCTCATCATTGCCCAACGGCTTTTCTCCGCTGATCTGTCTGTTTGGATGTGTTTCGCAGCTGCGATGCACTCACTACCGATCTAAGTGCCCTCCCCGGTTTGCCTTGGCTACATAGTATCCTCGCACGACATGTTCCGCTTCCGATTCCACAACGTATCGGGTCGCATAGAAGCGGATAGCGATCTAGACACTCCAGCACGTCGTGTCAAGACCCAGCTAGGCTTGTCGGGATACGGTCGGTGCTCGGTCTGGCTTTCTTGAAAGGTGAAACTTTGAGGTTATGAACGATGGTCAATGCGATGAACCACGGCCCACGCCTCCGATCTGGACATGTCGCTCGACAGGAAAAGCAAGTAAATGTATCCGGCGAAGACCGTAGACTGCGGAGCGGGATCAGGATGGGACCTCTAGAGTCTAGACTAGTAGACCCTATCCGAACCTCAAGACCGACACCATCGCACGACAGCTTGAAAAAAAAAAAAAAGGACATTCTGGGAAAACGGCCAATGACACACTGGCCGGGCCAGGCTTCGGATGTCAAATCAGAGCGCCATCCAGTGCTAAGTAACTTCCAGTTTGAGAACTTATCCACAGCACGCATCTACTGTGTAATAATCGTCTTGTCCCAGCGCAACCTCCTGGTTTAGTCGATCATCTTTCTTGATACTCCCTAAAGTCAACGTTGGCAGCTCCAAAGCAGACTCCAATCTCATCAGCGTCACCTGCGACCTAAGGTTATTGACGGCACATGTACAGTTCTTCTCGTAGAAGAGTGTCGGCTACTGATAGCATCGTCTTTTCATCCGACTACCGTCCCGCCCTCCCATATCGTCCACTGCACAGAGAGAGCAGCGGGGTCCAGAACGGAGGCTGTCGTCGCTGTTCTACAAAGAGCGCGAAACGGATGGTTTGCATTGTCATTAGACTTTCGGATGGGAGAGAACTGGAAGCGCTCGACCTGCACGCCCACGGGCTAACGTGCGGATCTCGGGGGCTTAGCACTGTTTTGCAGTTTCTGCAGCGCAGCGCTGAGATCTCTGCCTTGCCCCGGTTGCCGTGTATGTCAAAACCCCAGCAGCCCTAGGAGTCCAGGACGGTATCGTTACGCTGCTGACGGTCGCTGTACGGTACGGAATACGCGCGACGGCCTCCGGGCGGAGCCCTACGGTTTCCCATCTCAGCGCTCCCTATGGAGTCTGTCCATGATCCATCAGCCGTCCTATCAGGCTGAGGGCGGGTCTGCGATACACCGGACGGAGTTCGCAGGGCGGAGGAAGCCCCATCGGGATGTTTCAACTCCAGCAGCCTGCGAGTCCGGATCTCCTCGTAGGCGCCCGCCAGCATCTCACTTTCCCGCACCGGGCTCCATGTGCTACTCGGACTGACGTAGGGCTTCTTCAGGAGCTCTGGCCTCGACCAGTGTCCGCGGGGCGCACGGGCAGATTGAAAACCGCTGCCCATAATGGCCAATACTCGTACCGTACGTTCGGTGCGCCGGGACGCCAGGGTGTGTACAGTATTGTGTACAGCGTACGGAGCACAGGACGTTCATCGGCGTCGCAATCCACCTCCCGCACTCTTGCATGCGGCCATCTGCGGCCATCTGCAGCCAATCCACAGCCGGCCAGAACGAAGAAAGAAAAGGTAGAGATGGAAGCGCCCGGGCAAAAACGAGGCCCGCTTCCTCCATGCAAAGGCTCAACGCGCCGTGATTGTAAACGGGCCTGGCCGAGAGGCGCCGTTGTTGATATAACCCGCACTCTCCTCCCCGCCAACCTCCCGTTTCCTCTTCTGGTCATCCTCTGATCCAGCCCTCTTCTCTCTTCACGTCCTCTCCTTCAATTTTTTCTTTTCTTATTTTTCGCGCGTTCGCCCACACTCCATTCTGTCTCCTGCCAGCCCGTCCCTTGTCTCGTCGTCAACTTGCGCCTCCTTATCCATCAGACACCTCTGCCCTCTTCTCACACTTATCGCTCCGTCTCCCCGATCTCTGTACAACTCTAGTCTGCTCGTGGCGCTAACCCATACGCAGAACATAACTTCCCATCTCCCGGTGCAACAAAGCGTATTGGGCGTTGACTTGTGTGGGCGAATGTCGCCATTATAATTTACTTCCTTCCCCCCCCCCCCTTTCCACTGCGTTATACGGATTACCGACATCATACTTGTCCAAGTACACACTGAACTTCCTTCGCGCGCAGTCATAATGCCGACGGTCTTACTACCGGCCTCTGCCGCTGCCTTTGCACCGCGGTCGTCTCCAAATGTGGTACTAAACACAAAGGTCGAGCCATGGCTCACGGCTACCCTGAAGAGAGTCAACAGGGTAAAGAGACCTCTAAACAGCGTGGCGCAGCATACAAGATGCCTTACGGAAACTCTTTCGTCACCAAAAGCCATCTGGACACTGTGCTCGATCATGCTTCCCAAAGCTCCCGATGCGGAACTACGCAAGGACGAGAACCCCCTGGTCGAGGCAATGTTCAATTACCAGATGATCCACATAGAGGCTTACGTTGTGCATGTCGACATGGTATCGCAGAATGAAGTCGCTTTCAAGTTGACCCCTGAGACGATCGAGGCGCTGGTCGAGTTCCACAAGGATGTCTACTCCGTCGATGCGGCTGCTAGCACTTGGGACTGGTCCGAAAAGGACGCCCAGTTGAAGAAATTACAGGAGGAGTTTGTCCAAGCCGCCAACAAGTTCGTCTACCGCACCAATGTCCAGGTTCTCGAGGGGTTGGAGGAGGATGGTGCAGGCGAACTTCTCAGCGGTCGAAGCGAGGAAGCAAAAGCGGCGATCATGAGCCTGTTTGTCCCATTGCTACCTCCTCCTCCCAGGGTTGTCGACGTCCTTCGTCCCGCTCCCCTGTTACCCAGCTCGACAGGCCCCGAGGCCTGGTGGCACAGCCAGATACAGCAGCCTGCCCCTGTTGAGTCCTGGAAAGTGCTCCCTTCGAGCCCGAGCCCGGCCTCGACTGGTGATTCGAACCCAAACATGTGGACCAGCCTTGCGCCTAACGAAGTCCAGCTGCCCTCCCCGGCACCATCCTACAGCCAGCCGTATTCATCTTCGCCGTACAGCACGTCCGAGTATTTCAGCGCTCCCGCCACCTCTGCTGCGATTGCTGCACTTCCCCTGCCGAGTATGCTTGTGCAACCATGCAGCACTGCGGCAAACATGGCTGGTTTTGGCTGGGGTGACCGGTACCAGGACCTCACGCTACAATACGGGACGACCATGTGATGGGGTACGAACTGAAATCCTCCTGTCCTCCCTTCCCCGCCTATGCTTTAATTCACGCATGTGTTGTGGCGAGATTTCGGGGCTGGTTTCTTCGACAGGACTAGACATTCTACAGATGTCAACACGAAGCACGGGACCTCGACAACAACAAGACGACTTCTTGCATGCAGGCAGCAACATCAACGGCATTATTGACGGCGTTATCATTTTATCGATTTAGCGACTCGTGATACTCCATCTCGTCTCTGGTTTCATCCATCCATATAACATAATTCTCCGTCTCCTTTGTGATCCTCTCGTGTTGTGTTCGTTTAGCAAGCGTTTTGTGTTTGGTTGCATCAAGAACCGGCGGGTCGGCTATCTGATTTTTGTTGAACTCCCTAGGCGGAAGTTTTTCGATTCCGGCATATACGTTATGAAGAACATGCGCCTCGCGGCTTTGAATATGATTTGGATGCAGAACGCTGGCGTGTTCATCCTTCTTCGTTTCTGCTGTCGCATTGCGCTGGAGTTGGTGGGAGACACGGTACTGTGACGATGTTTTGGCTAGAACAATCCTCGCTGCAGGGACGCCGCCACCCCCGCGAAGAGTCCCCTCACTTCTGGTACAGCGTACCGGAACTGGCAGTCTTTATTTCGGATTGGTGAGGGGCTCGGAGGCGACGATGCGGTCATACTGTTACATCTGGCATGTTCTGTATACCGCATCCTTTGTCGTGACCCTGTCTATTAGGAACCGCAGAGTCGGACAGGAAATGGTGTACCGTCTCGTCACGCTCGATTTGTTCGCCTGTGGCGGACGTTGAGTGCAGGGTTTAGAGCAAAGAGGGTCAGTGACCCTTCTCTATTCCCAGACCTGTGGCGCAGATAACCCTCCTGGTGACCTGTGTGCTTCCTCAACGCGACGGGGTGCGACTCCCTAGGTTCATCACCTATCCTCTGGGCTGGTTTGCATGTAATCCCGGAGACGCCCGTACTTCTCTCCTCCACTGGATGGAGAATTGGAGAGGGCGGGAATTAGATGCTGGGCATCATCTTGACCACCGGAACTGGACTTCCGGGTCTCTGTTCTTCTTATCCTTCTATCTTTCTTTCCTGATAGTTTTTGTATGTAGTTTGAAGTTCCATAGTTCTCACCAATCATAAACAAAAAAAATCAGACTGGCGCTGGAGCATTATCATGTTGCGTAGCTTCGTGGTGCCGTTGTCTGAATCCCGACGGCACTGCGGATGTATGACGTATATCCAAACGCCAAGGGAAGCCAGATCGGAGAATGAAGGGCTCAATGGAACTGCCCCATCGCCACGACTGGTGATTTCCTATGTATCCCGTCTCCATGCTTCTTCCCCATGTTAATATGAAGCCGTGTGGTTATCGTTCCTGGGTTAAAATGGCCCGCTCTGTCTCTTTTCCTTCTTTTGTACTGAAATAGATCCACTCTAATGCGGGCATAACCATAAGCGGGACTCGAGTTGCGCCTCATGTTACTATCTATCCTCCCTGCCGAATTTCATGAGGTCTGTCTTGTTTGGACCTGTTCTGTGTGAACTGAGACGGTGGATACTTAGTATTTGTTAACAGCTCTAGGGTCTCATGCAACACTATCATATCCTATGTAATACCACCGTCAGAGCGCTACGAAAGAGGGCTCTTGAGGAAGCACGAGCTTTCCCGTGAAAAAGAAATAAAGGAATCATATTGAGATGGCCGCCTTACATCAAGCACTAGAGTGCCTGGCACCGACCAACTGGGACTCGGTGCCGGTCTCACCACCCGACAAACTCCGAGCGTACGTCAGCGACATCTTCAAGAAGTCACAATTGATCGCCGAATCCGTCCCGGAACCTCCTCCATCATTATCCTCCTCCTCGTCCTCCTCCTCCAGCGGCGGCAACGGAGGGTCATCGAGACGGTCCCGCGCAACAGCAACGGCGGCAGCAGCAAAAACAGCCTCTCCTCCGCCGTCGCTGTTGTCGTCACGGATCTCCAACTCGCCTGCCCGCACGGGGACGACAGATCCGCAGCTCGCATCGCTGCAGAAGGAGTGGGGGAAACCGATCAAGGTCGGCAACGGCAAGGAGAACCCGCTCGACATCCCGGTGTACAAGCTCGCGGGGAAGGACGGGCGAGGGGCGTGGTTCGCGCGTCGCAGCGTCCACGAGGGCCTGCCGTTCTCCCGGTGGAAGGCGAAGCTGCAGAGCGAGATCGGTGAGACGCTGCGGATGAGGGAGGAGAGGAGGAGTCGGGGGCTGCCGCCTGACGCGAGCATACGGGGGATCGGCGGGGACAGGAAGGCCGAATCGGTCGAGGTCCGCGATCCGGACGATGACAGGACGTTGCTGGGCCTTCTCGAGGTGTATCTGCTCTCCGCGCAGTTTCCGGGTCCGACGGCCGCGCGGGATTTCGTGACGCTGTTGATCACGACGGACAGGGTGTTTGATGATGAGGAAAGGGATGATGAAATTACTGAGAAGGCGCCTCGGAGCTACATGATCGTCTCCAAACCGTGTGACCACCCGGAGACTCCGCCGCGAGAAGGATATATCAGGGGTCAGTACGAGTCCGTGGAGTTGATCAGGGAAGTCCGTGTAGGCAGGAGCAAGAAGGAACGCGAGTCAGCGTCGTCAGCACGGCAGTATAGTGCGAGCTCCCCGCCGCTGGATCGGAAATCTGTGGGACAACGATGGAATTCATTCCCCATCCGGCTCAGGAATAAAAGCGCTGATGATCTCACCCGGCATGTCCCTTCCGTCAGGGAAAGGAGCAAAACAGATTCGGCTGAGCATGAGCATGAAGCACAGTCGATGGCAACGGGGGAACGTGAAGGGGACGAGAATGAAGAAATCGGCCGTGGCAAGTGCGAACACTTTGATGACGAAGAAGAGGAAGACATGAACCCGGTCGAGTGGATCATGATCACCAGGAGTGACCCTGGGGGAAGTGTACCCCGATGGATGGTGGAGAGAGGAACCCCGAAGAGTATTGTGACGGACGCAGCGAAGTTCGTGAATTGGGCCTGCCAGACGGACGGACTCGAGGATGGACTGAGCAGTGACAAAGGATACGCAACAATAGAGAGCCATAAACCGTCTCCTCGATCGAAAAGTATTACACGTCGGCAGGCATATGGACATCCGAGGGGCGTTGGCGGCCATACAGACGAGAAGAGCTATCAGGCAAGGGATCAACCTGCCAAAACCGCTTCTCGAGCAGAAGAGTACAGGTCAGAGCAGCCTGGCAGTCTCATCTCCAGCGTTGCCAATATGGTCAACACGGGGCTGGAAAAGTACGCACCGCGAGCCGTTCTGGACTACATCCCCGGCTACTTCTCTCGGCCACCGAGTCCCTCCCAGGGCGATAGGGAGCCGGTGAGAGCTGATGAAGACAAAATTTCAGTAACCAGCAGTGATACCTTCACCAGTGCAGGCTCTCACCACGCCCGCTCCGTTGCCGGTGACAGCACATCCGTGAACTCGCTGAATCGTGTTCCTTCCCACACAGTATCGAGCTCTTCAGGGGGCATCACCACTCCCCTCCACGACAACGGTCTCAGCGAACTCAGCGAAGATATCACTCAGATCGGTAAGAAGTTGAATCTGACATCCCAGGAAAAGGCGCTCGCCAAACTGGCATCGCGCAAGCGAGAAATCGAACGCAGGCTGGCGCAAATAAGGGCTGAAGAAGAATCCCTTGGCCTACTCTCAAAAGCAAGAAATGCAGCAGACAGCGAACGGGTGATCACCACCAGCAGCATGGATAATGCTGAGGACGTCAGGGTCGCAGCCGGTAATAAAGGCACCATCAACAAACCTCGCCCAGAGACCCTGAAAGCCCACAAGTCGGCGTCCAACCTGTTCCGCAACGAATCGAAGCTCCTCAAGCAGCTCACCAAGATCGAGGAGCAGCAGCTCAAGGTCGCGTCGAAAATCGAGGCGCGACGGCGCAGGGAGGCGGAACGCAATGAAAAGCTCCGTTCCCGTTTGGAGGTCGAGAGCCTGCGGCGCGAGGTGCAGGGGTTAAAGAAAGAAGTGGAAGAGCTCCGGGGTGAAAGGGAGCACTGGCTTGATCTGATCGGCAGGCTGCAGAGTGAAAACACGAGGCTGGCAGCGCAGAGGAACGGGATGCACAAGGATTGAACGGCAATGGATATACGACGGAGTCGTGGTCGCTCAGTTAGATCTGTCTCGAAGATCTTCGGCTGCTGGTATCATATCATATATTTCTGCACGCACGAGGTATTTTTCCCCCTCCAATCTAACGGACAGCTCTCATTTCTTTCTGGGTTTCCTGGGTACCGTGGATATATGACCAGTTTATTTTGCCCTACATATCATTCTCCGGGATCCTGTCACTCACGGTCCGCCGCAGCTAGCGATATCTCTAAACTGGTCTCATCTACTCACCTGCCTATAGACTCTACTTTGCATCGGTCGACCCTGGACTGGTATTGGATAGGGCATAATGAGGCCACGGCTGTATTTTCATTTTTAAGAATTACGGGTCTACTCCACGCATATGGGGCATCATCATTGGGAAAAGGGATATAGGAATTGGCGGAAACTTTCGAGACATGTTCATTGTATTTTGGACATTTGCATAGTGCACAGATATGCATCTATGTTATCTAATGAAAATCTTCAGACCATGTGTCTAGCTGCCATTTGAGAATGGAACAGGATCCCTTCTCACCAATACAAATAAAGGGGCCATTAGACATGGTCATCTCGGAAAAAGGGGGCCACCTCCTTTGCCGTCCAAGACCCTGAACGCCAATAGTTATCGACGACTCCTCTCGTTGCGAGAAAAGCATCCTTACATTTTGAGGCTTTCGAGCGGCCTTTGTCATCCTTTCCAAAAATTAATCCTCCTCAGATCCCTCAGTCATCCGCAGAAGAGCGAGTTGGATCAGGGCGAGATCGCTGAGTATCGGACTATGGAGAGCTCCGCGCGTCCTTTTCAAGGATAAGATGGGCCCCGGCAGGTTTTTTGCGGATGCGGACGCCATGTCGTGAAATCTTTATAGTCCCCAGTATAGATAAGCCTATGGAGTCATAACTTCAGGTCTGATGGCACGAAGGCCAGAGCTTGGATAGTTCCGTCCGTGTCGAGGTGAAAAAGGAGCACAGACTTCTTTGGGCAATGTCGAAGAAGGCCCATAGTGAAGCAAAAGCCTCGTCCAGACGCGATGTTTTATTCTTGTGGCTAGAACAATATGTTAGAGCCAGCTATTTCGATACAGCAGCATAAAAAAGACTACTCACCTCAGGCGGATTCCCCGCGCCCCGAACCATCTTCTCTATGAACATCGCCCGCACCTTCTCCTTGGGCTCGCCCATCCCGACGGCCATGTAGCTCAGGATCGGCGGGTGTCCGATGTACGAGGCGTAGCTGTCGCGGATGATGTTGGAGGTCCACTCGTACTTGGTCGTGTCGGCGTGGCCCGTGCCGACGTAGCGGGCCTGCAGGGCCTCGAGGTTCTGGAGGGTGCGGAGCTTGTCAGCCATTTTGGATGGCTATGTGTTATGGGTGTATGGAATGCGTAAGGTTGCTGTCGAGGCGTTGAGGATCTCGATGCAGCGTATGTAGGACTTGGTGCTGGAGAGCGTACCTGGAAGGGCTTGCCCATCGGGCCATCACGGACAATCTTGTCACGTGATTCAAATGGTGGCGTTCTCATTGGATGGATCAAGTGGATATCGTGCATGGACGGATTCTATCAACTACGCAGTAATGTCGTCCATAGACATATTTAGAAAAGCTACAAGCTTATGTACATTCTGTGTTTTTGTCTTATCGTTTTGATATAACGCCGTGCTTTGCATAAATACATAGATGGAGGCGTCGCGTCCCCTGGCGTCTCGGATAGCGTCTCTTGTCCATGACCATTTCAATGCGCTCCCCACCCGCTGCAAACCCACGGTCCATCCGGATGGATCGAGGGAATGGGTCCCCATGAGTGGGATTGTAGTTGTTAAAGGTATGTTATTTTATCTTTGATTTGAATCTGGTTTTATGCTATGTGGTTCTGAGGAAAATGGCCTGTTACATGGTGTATAATACTCCCGACATACACCCGACATCCATTATCTTTGCGTGTTTCCAAAGTACAATTTGATTTGAGACTTACATATTCCTGGAAGGTTTCCTTGAAAGACCCTGTATTTTGAGATGTATGATTTTAATTTGCCACTAATTGTCGAGTTTTGCTTATCCGTTGCCTTTTACCTAATAGTATGAGACTAATAGACTATTTCTTACCTGATCCATGAAAAGGAGAAAATACACCTTCAGAGACACTTACCTGTGTGGCTGTTACGTATGTCTCTGGGCCCGTCCATATTGCTTCTATACACAATTTCTCAAAAGGTTGCTGTCTCCTCCAAATCTAACCGTCAAATAATAGCACCGGAGCAAAATGCCTCTCAGCATCTCAGATCCCCCGATGTCGCGGCCTCGTTCTCCACGACTGTCACGCGGAGATCCTCGCCCTCCGCGCGTTCAACTACTGGCTCCTGAAAGAGTGCCGCTCGCTGCTGGATACGGAGACAGTAGCTGAGGATGACGATGTCCCTATTTCTCCGTTTGTTCGGAGAAGAAGACCGTTTGGAAGAAGGAAAGATCTCGATGCCCCGAATTCGAAGGGATCCGGACCATGGCCACCATTCGAGCTCCGTCCCGACATCAAGATCTACATGTACTGCACCTGCGCTCCCTGCGGCGACGCAAGCATGGAGCTGTGCATGGCGGCCCAGGAAGATCCCACGCCGTGGACGGTCCCGTCCAGACCCGACCCTAATACTATTACCGCTACTACTACTAGCACAGACAGCCCGTCGAGTCCGACGGCCAACCTCCTCGACGGCCGCGCGCATTTCTCCCTCCTCGGCGTCGTTCGCCGCAAGCCCGCCCGCGCGGACGCCGAGTCCACCCGCAGCAAGTCTTGCTCGGACAAGCTCGCCCTGCGGCAGGTGACGTCGCTGCTGTCGTACCCGGCCAGCCTGCTGGTCGCGCCGACGGAGAGCGCGTACCTGGCGGGCCTGGTCCTGCCGGAGGAGGAGATCAGTCGGGTGGCGTGCGCGCGGGCGTTCGGGGACGGGGAGACGGGGCGGATGAGGGCGCTGAGGGGGGTAGCCTGGACGACGACAGGTAGTAGTGACGACGAGGAGTCTTGCGGGTATAGATTCCGGACGTTTCAGGTCCTGTCCGTCCCGACGGAGGAAGTGGAAGCGCAGTGGGCCTTCGGGAAGCCGAAAACTACTCCTATTCCTCCTCCTCCTTCTCCCTCTGCGCAAGCGGAAGGAGAAGTGCATGGCAAGGCGCCGCCGCCGAAGAAGAAGAGCAAAACCGGTAACGTGTCTGCTGTGTGGACTGCGGCTCCTTCTTCGTCCCTCAATCACCATTCCGGTGTCCAGAGCAAGTCATCGACGACGGGAGGTCTGCTCGAAGTCATTATCAACGGCGTCAAGCAGGGGAACCGTGCCTCGCCGCCTACGGCGCGAGGCGCTTCTGCTCTCTCGCGGGCGAAGATGTGGGGTCTTCTCCGTGACATTGTTGCACGGTTGTCGCCATTATGCTACAGTGGCAGTGGCAGTGGCCAACCACCACCAGAGTCCACTTCTGATGAACAAGAGACGGTGAGAGAAAACGGAGACGGAGACCTTGAGAACGACGACGCAGTACGTTGGCGGATATTAGAAGCGACGTCTTATGAGCAATTCAAAAGAGCGCCGAAAATGTCTACGGATTTGATACGGTTGCGGGAACAGGCGATGCAAGACGCGAAGCGAGTGCTTCAGGGATGGATACCTAATAGAGGAGATGAAGAGTGGGGAGTGGAAGTCTTAATCGATCCTGAAAAAAAGAAGTCATAGGAATTGATTATTATTTCTGGCAAACATCCTCATATGTGCTACCTTGTATAGATTTTGTTATTAAGAATTATCACAAGAAGACAGGGACTACCTAGTGTAAAGCGTGACGATTAATGCGCATATACATCTCGAACACGTCGTGAGATGGTCACATAAGAGCATTTTTAGATCGCAGAACGATCCTGCGTAGGTACTTCATACAACTCGTCGATGCGGCAAGCCACAGATGGATACCGAATATCCACTGATACGGGTGCCTCCATTGAGAGCCACCGAACCAAACGGAGCAGGGTCAGTAGATCCCTGGGATGATGCGGCTCCGCACCAGAGAGGTGTACCGGTCCCAATCGGCACCATACTTCTTCTTGCACTTCTCCTCGTCTCGTCTCTCGCGGTGGATGAGCAGGACGCCGAAGTAGACGAGGAAGAAATAGGTGAAGATCATACCCCAGCCACGGACCTCTGGCGTCTGCACAGCCTGCTTCTGCACATCACCGGTGGTGGAATCAACCGTCTTCAGAATCACGTATCCCGCAACGCCTGTCGGGAGGCAGTATGCCCACGACATGATCCAGTCACCGAGGTAGTTGATGTGGCGCGCACAGCCCCACCAGCCAGAAGTGATCAGCTTGGAGCCAGTAGCCGTCTCGATGTACTTGAGGTGCTTCACGCGGGGATCGTTGGGGTTCGTGCGGAAACGGTTCTTCTGGTTGTTGGCACCGCGGAAAATGTAGTAACCTACACCAGAGACACCCAGCACGGCTGCGATGCCGTAGAGGCCCAGCTCGAGCGGGAAAACAGCAAGATATCTGGTCTGAACGGAATAGAGGAAGGGGACCCAGACGAGGTCACCGAAAGCAAGCATGAACCCAAACCCGTCCATGATGACATCCATCGTCGTCAGGAGAGCCGGCTCCATGTACAGTGCGTCCAGGACGTAGAATGTCTGGAAGACGGTAACGAGGATGATAGAATCCGTGATGTAGCCATATGTCCTATACTGATGCGCCACATTGGACAGGTTCAGAATCACCCAGCCCAGCAGACCCGGTCGCATCTCGCAGAATACCCCGATATCGATCGTCCGCGAAGTCTCGCTGACGAAGGGAATGGGCAGTTCCACACGTGGGTTGAGCTCGCGGCCGATAAAGAAATCGTAGAGAACATTGCCCGTGTGACCACCAGGAGCCAGCTCGCGGAGTTCCGGGTTCGGCTGGCCAGGTGCAGGGACCGAAAAGCTCTTCACGTACACATAGATCGAGATGACAATGGAAATGAGCAAGTTCGCAGTAATCACCTGCAGATAGTTGTCCCACAGGAAGGTCCACAGAGGGAATTCCACACCGTATATATAAGTGCCCACCGCACATCCCGCGAGTATCAAAACAGCCGAGAGGAATGCTGCGGCCCAAGTGTCAGTTATAACCATCGGATGCTTGCTGGACAGGGACCGTACAGTTGAACTTGTATTTGAGCCTTCCGCCGCAGGCCAAAACCACGCCCTCGACCTCCTCGCCTGGCAAGAAAATCTGCATGACAAGGCTAAGGAAATAGTATGCCAGCACCCAAAGAGTGACTCGCGTGTCATATAGCGCCTTGATGCCCTCCTCTGGCCATCCAATCTCAGATCTCAACTTCTCGATGGTTAAGGTGGAAGGGTGCAGGAGAGACGGCGCGGGGCAGCCTGAGATGTCATTGCAGAAGAAGGCAAGGCAGTAGATGAGCACCGGGAGACCGAAGACGATTCCAAACGCGCCTATTCTGCAGAGATGCGTGAGCGACAGGTCAATGTGTAAGAATTGCTTCACGACACGTACGGCCCTCCGAATTCGTATCCACGCTTCTCCGGGACAGGCTGTATGGGGACTTTTCGATCGTCATCTTTCTTCGACGCCATCCTGACAGAACAAGACGGCAAACCGCGCAAACTGGATGGAGGAAGAGTGGAGAGTCGGAGGAATAGGTCGAGAGTGCGGGCTCAGCGGATGAGCAAGTCGTTCCTCATACGCAAACGTGCAGGCAGAAAATTGAAAAGAAAGTCGGAGGCCCGCGGGTCCGAATGGGATTCTCCAGATATATAAACTATTTCAGAGCACGGCAGGCCGGGACTCGGAGAGTGGGCGCCCGAGATGGCATGAGCAGAAGAGGTGTACAGAAGACACGAAGCGCTGGATGCGCCGGCGTCCGCGGGGCCCGGCCGCGAGCCTGGAGTTGGGGCCGAGCCGCAGCTCCAGGCGGTTCCTGCTGCGGACGGGGAACCCCTGGGCTCTCCGCGCCGTCAGCTTCAGGTCGAGACGATACATCCAGGCCGATACCTCTTCTCACGCTCCGTCCTCCGTCCAGATACACGCCCGCTCTGGGGTCTCTGGAGCCCCCCTTTCTTTCCTGTTCCCTGTGCTCTCCTCCGTCATTTCCAGCATTATCAGCATTAGTTCTGGGATTCCCCGCAGTCATTAAGAAAGCTCCATTCGGCATCCTCTCCATCTCCGACGCTCCGCAGCCATGCAGCTGCGCGCCAGCCTCCTCGCTCTCCTCCAACTGCTCCTCCTCTCGTCTTCTCCTCCCGCCAGCGCTGCCCCGGACAGCTCCTCGAGTCCCAGACCTGCCGATAAACCTTGCACGGCCCGGTCTCCGACAACCGGGCTATACTTCGACCTCAATGCGATCTCTCTGTCCCCGCCGGACACAAAGGACGGAGGCAAGGCCCGCAAGGACGTTAGGACGGAAAGCTGGCACGCGAAGGGCCATGATTATCCCGCCAATTTCACCGTGAACATCTGCGCGCCCGTCATCGAGAGTTTGACGGATGTCGTCGGTGTCGAGAAGTCGAGATGGCAGAATGTCAGTGCTTACTACGAGCTGGACGGGAAGATATACTCGATAGGGTATGCCAGAACGGGACATTGCCTTCTCCCTTGCCTCCACGAGGTTTCCGCTCCTTTGTGACTGGCTGCCTAAAGCTTATTCATTGCCATGCAGCGAACAAGCTTCCCAGCCCATCTTCCGGGGCCGGAAACTCGTCCTGAACTATACGAACGGCTCTCCCTGCCCATCCAGTGCCGACGAGTCATCCTTGCATCCAAGGAACATCCTCGGTGGCGATGAAGACCGCGATCGGAGCAATTCACGAACCAAGTCTACCATCATGTCTTTCCTCTGCGACCGCGATCCGATGGCTCCCCAGGCGACCGTGTCCTTCGTCGGTACGATGGATTCTTGCACATACTTCTTCGAGGTGCGGACTCCTGCCGCTTGTGGAGGTGTCGCCACTGGTCCTGGGGGAGGTTTGGGACCGGCGGGCGTTTTCGGCGTGATGTGAGTTTACTGTCCTGGCCTTTTTCTTTTTTTTTTTAAAAAAAAGGCCGCTCTACAGAAGAACTCAAGATTGACTGATCTGTGGCTAGTGCCCTGATCGCTATTGCGGCATACCTCATCGGTGGCTGCGCATACCAGCGGACCGTCATGCATCAGCGAGGATGGAGACAGTGCCCGAACTACAGCCTTTGGGCGGGCATGTTCGGATTCATAAAGGTAAGCATACAATCGTTAGTCTCAGTGCTGCTGTTTCCATTCAGCATCTGCCGTGGTCGAGTTCGATACACATCCGATAAAGGCACGTTGCCTGTTTCAAGACTGGATTAATTTCACATTCCGGCTGGTCTGGAACGTGACAGAAGACGGAATGCCAATACGGGGTTTTGAATTCATTCGAAGTGGACATTCATTTATAGACTTCTAGTCAGCTTTGGCATTGGTATACCCCTGTTTTGGACCGAGTGTTCGTTAGCCATATCAGCCAGCTTGCTTTGTCCCCAGAATTTTGCCACTGCGTTAGGAACACAATTTAGTTTGTTTTGTCTTATTCAGTAAAGCTCTCCCAGCATCCTTCCATCAGTCTTTCCTTTTTGTCCTCACGTCCCTTCAGTCACACTGTTTCAGCAAAATGAAACAATCAAAAGCTGACCATATTCCCCTTTTTTCCCCCTCGGGAACGAAAACACACAGGACATGACCATCATCCTCTTCTCTTCCCTGACCCGCCTCTTACGCCTGGACCGCATAGCGATCCGCCGGCGTGGGTACTCACACGTCGACACCGGCACCGGCACCGCAGGCGCGCAGCACCGCGGAGGCCTCATCGGCGCGATCGGCGGGCGCGGCGGACGAGCGGCCCGCGACGTGGACGCGGAGAACCGACTGATCGACCAGCTGGATGAGGAGTGGGACGAGGATTGATCTTCATTCATTCCTTCTTTCATTGACTGAGCGATATTCGAATTGAATGGAATTGAAGTGCATGCCGCCTCCGATATCACGTACGCAGTACGACTGATTACTGATTATTCGATACGAGTCTTACGTTTGAACGTTTTCTGGAGCCCTTTCTGTGGTTGGATCGGATCGGATTGGATTGGTTAGGGGTGAGACATGCTGCGTTGGCATTATCATATATATACCTTAGGTACCTACCTAGTACCTACCTCCCTAGGTACATACCTTAGGGGAAAAGGAGGCAATATGAACAAATATCCATGGATACTCGCCGAGGTGCTCGATAAATTGATGGCCAGTAACTCCGTACCTAGGTACATTGATGGGAGGTTTAAAAAAAATCCATGGTGTTTTGTTCATCTCTTTTAAAATTTATTTATCAGACGCATAGCGAAAGACGCATGCAACCACCAAAGCACTAGTGGTCTAGTGGTAGAATTCATCGTTGCCATCGATGAGGCCCGCGTTCGATTCGCGGCTAGTGCAAGTGGGAACCACCACCCCATTTGCGGGTGGTTCTTTTCTTCTCCTGCTGCCCCCTTTGGGCCTGCAACCCTTTTTGTCTCTTACCACTCCTCTCCTTTACCTTGAAGAAGCATCGTCACATTGGTCATTATCAATCAGCATTAATCTTTTTTTAAAAAAAGAAAGTCTAACCTTGGCCTTGAGACTCTGTCCATGGAATATACCATTGCTATCGGTATGATAATAAATAAATATACAATTAACACCACATATACACCCTGCTATCCTATCCCACTTACTTTTTATTCTCTGACCAGCGAACAAGTGAGCTCCAGAATAACCAAGTACATTACATTACATAAATAGGATTCAGAAAGGAAGGACAAAACAAATGAATGGACACCATTTCCCTTTTTATTTCACCTCGCAAAACCATTAGCTAGCTTTCCTTCCTCATACCCATGTCCATGTACACGTAAACATTTGCCAGCCTCATTTGTCCACGTCGTTCACAACCAAGCGGAACCCAAAGCGAGTGCTTGTTTTTGTCGGATCCATAATGTAAAAACTAGAAAAATAAAAAAAAAAAAAAGTACAGTACAACGCACAGGGAAACAATCCTTGAACCAAATGTAGAAATATGATATGATAGATTCAGCCTGTGTCACTCACTCACTCGCTCACTCACTAGGTATAAGTCATGGATAACATGAATGAGGTACATGGACACATGAGCACATGGATATGTGGACACATATATAAAATATATAGATTAAAGAATACACAGAGGTAGAGACCTGATATACATAGATAGATAGACGGGGAAAAAGAAACTCCAACCTCGAACCAAAAACCCTCTAACGCACCGGTCCCCCCGCTCTAGCCATCCTTTTGTTTGTTTCCAAGCAATGAGATTCGTTCCGTGCGCCACTACGCTTGCCGTTGTTCGGTCGTTTCAGCTCACTACACCCGTTCATGCTCCGATGTGATGCGATGCCTAGCCTGACGTCCCCATCCCCGTCATCCCGAGGTTAAAGGGGTTCATCATGTTTCCTCCGGAGCCGCCGCCGCCGAATGTGCCTGCGCCCGTGCTGCCGGTTCCGCCAGGTGTCTGTTGTTGTGGTGTCTGGTTCGGCTGCGTGTTGGGATCCAGGCCGAATCCGGAGCCTACCGGGTCGAGGTTGAACGGCAAGAACCAGGCGCTTGGCTGGAAGAATTCGCCTGTCCCGGCCGGGTGGCTAAAGTCGAACTGGTCAGGCCAGAGTGAGGTGCCGTTCTGGGGATGTCCTTGTGCACCGTTGGCCGGCATGGAGAGGTTGGCGTTGAGCGTCGAGTTAGGATCGACACCGGCGTAGGCGCCGTACACAAACTGCCGATCCAGCTGCGGGAGGTGGTCGGTCGTCCAACCGAAGTCGAACGGTGCCGGCTCGTAGGATTGAGGGCGGTTCTGAGGGTACATGGACGACGGATCGTTGAGGTGGGAGAAATCTCGCGTCGTGGCTGCGCCCATGACCCCGTGTGCGTTGGCCATGGACATATCCATCATTTGCTGCTGCTGCGGCGGCGGCGGCGGCGGCGGCGGCTGCTGCTCTTGCGGGGATTGTTCAAAGATTGCTGTGTTGTTCTGCGGCATCATGCGCGATTGAGACTGGACATCTTTCGCGTTTCTCCTTTGCTGCTTGCGAGGCACCTCGGGTCTCTGTGCGGGAGACAAGCTGGCAAAGAACTCTTCCACACTCTGAAGGTCGGGCTGCTGGCCCATGACCGCATCGTCGCCCGTCGCTTTCTTGACATTCGTATCTGGATCTTCCCAATGTGTCTTTGAGACACCGTGAGGGTATTTGTCGAACCAATCGCCGTACTGGAACATCGGCGCGGGTTGGCCGTCCTGGCTCGCATGGGGGCCCTTGATCGCAGCATCTGCGAACTGCCGGTACCGTTCCTTGGCGCTCTCGACCATGTAATGGAACATGCCCCAGTACCTTTTCATCTTATTGAGGTACCGGTATGTGTGTCGTAGGTTCTCCTTCGATCTCGCTTCCAGCTGCGCATTCTTGGAGAAGATCCCCCATATGTGCACTGTACTGGCCGTGTATGCACAGTAGCCCGCGAAGGGCACCGTGAGTAGATACCCCGAAGCACGATCGATCAGCATGGAGATGTGATGGGCTGCCTCCACTGCCGCACGACCAGCGTCGCTGAGGAAGGATCTGGGCATGTCCTTCGGCGGCCGTCCTCCCGGCGACAGTGGAATGGCGAACTGGTTCAGGAAGAGCATGTTTTGATGGATGATGATGTGTAGGAAGAGGAACTGATTCGCGATCTTTTCGGCGGCGTGGTTTTGGAGGTTTTCATGGGTGAACGTCAGGGAAGGTGGTAGGGATGCGGAGAATTCCTCGATCTGCCGTTTGAGGCGCGAGTAGCCGGATTCTGGAGACCATAACGGATGGGGGTCCTTCTTCTTCCCACCCAAGTTGAGGTAATCGACGATCCGACCCCACAGCATGATGGCTCGGATGATGTAGGCAGATACGCCCATGTTGTCCTTGGGATTGGACAGTTGGCCCATGCCCTCCGGAACGGGATTGGGGACGTTCCCCTCCAGATCCTCCGTTGGCCCAGGTATCTCCATCTGGAAGTGAGACTCCTTGATGGGAAGCTGTATCTGCAGGAACTTCTCGTTGCCGATCGGCGGGCGCTGGCTCCCAGATGAGTTGTACCGGTCCATCAACACGCAGGCCCACATCGTACGCCTCCTGATCTCGCGGTCCGTGAAACTGAGTTGGGAGCCCTTGCCGTTCTGCCCCAGAGGGTCGTAATCGAGCTCCCTGTGCAGTTGCAATGCATACGCCATCCTCAAGGCCTGTCCACCGAACGACCAACTTCGCCCACCGTGACAGGTTCCAAATTCGTGCAGTCCCAAGAGCAGGAAGACGGTGAGAATCGTGATGTTCGGCTCATCATGTCGCCTCAATGCTATCTGCGCCGCCGGAGTGGCCCAATTTTCGCCGCGCAGGAAGGCAGGTTCCGAGTTTAACTGCGGATGGGTCGAGAAGCGGGCAGAGACGGCGCAGACCGCCAGAATCAGGACCGGAGGGACGGTGCCGGCTTTGAGTCTCCGCATGAAGCTCGGTTTGTGCAAGAGGAGATAGGACTGCCCGTACACGCAGTCGAAGAACACCTCGGCGAGGTGCTCCTGGATCTCCATCGGGGGCAGGAACTCCGCTCCCTCGGTCAACAGGCTGGACTTCTCTTCCGCCTTGCCTCCACGGTTCGCGGAGAAAACCTCTGGCGGCGGGTTTCGACCGATCCGGGTCCATTCCTCCAGCTCCGCCGCGAACGCTTCGTCCGCGGACCGCTTCTTCTGGGCCGCGGACCTGGGAGCCTTGGGGGCCTGCCCCGGGACCGCGGGCCTCACGCACGCTCTCCCGATGGCCGCCATGTCTCTGGGTTCGTCCTTGGGAATGGCCTTGATGACTCTCTCCTCCATCCGCTTCAACCGCTTGTCCAGCATGGCCATGTAATCCGTGCGGGGAGCGGCCTTCCTCGTCGTGACCTTGTAGACGCAGGGGATGCGGGACCGGAAGCAATGCTTGCACGCTGGCTTCTCTCCAGAGCATCGGATCTTCTTGCGTCTGCACGCGATGCAGGCGAGAGGCAGCCGCTTTCGCTCCTTGCCGGCCTTGGTCTTCAGTTCGCTCCATGGCGGCGGTTTCTCCTTCTCCGGTTCCTTGTTCTGAGCGTTTCCGTCGTCTCTGGCTTCGGACGCCTTTTCGGTTCCTGGCGCAGCAGCAGGACACGCGGCCTGATCGGCGGGTGCCTGCGCGCCTCCGCACCGTGCAGAGCCGGTCTGGCTGGCCGCATTGACGTCGGGGAGGGCTGGATTGTCCTGCCCGGGGGGCGCAGCGGGGGCAGCCCCCAAGGCGGGCTCGGATCCGGGGTGTATCATAACGGGGCCGGAGAGGCCAGTCGCATCAGACGGGGGTGCCGCAAGGAGGTAATCCGATGCATCGTTCGCGCCCGAGGGACGGGGGAGGTCGTGCAAGGCGCGCAGCTGCCCGGGCGAGCCGGGGTGGAAGGGCAGAGGGAAATCTGGGGAAAAGGGAGAGGCCGAAGAAGAAGACGAAGCTGAGGCAGGTGGATATGGGGAAAGGGCTGGCGGTGGTGGCTTGGCGCCGGCGTCGGCCATGCTGGTGGGGGAGGCAGACGGTGCTTGGCTGGGAGGGGCCGACCTTCGTGTAGGCGCAGAAAAAAGAAAGAGGAAACTTGAGAAATATTAATTAAGAACGGACGACGACGCTGCTCGGGCGAGAGAGCGCGTCTGGACGGGGCGGAGCGCCTGGTGCTCAGTGCGGCCGTTGCAGAGTATAAGAGCTGTCCGGTATCTTAATGGTCGGTCTGAGAGGCTCGGGCTCCGGCGCACTCGGCCAACCCCCGCGTCTGGGCACGTCGGGAGGATCCATGGATAGGATACCATGGACTCTGTGCATGTTCCTACGGCGGACGAGGGACGGGATGCCCCAGCACCGCTGATTTCTGTCATCGACGATCCCGTCGAGACCTGGAGCTGTAGGGGAGAGTCGGAAGGGCAGACGCGCACACCGCAAGGCGTCGGGGTCGCGACTGCGTAGGCGCGGATCGGCCGTCGTGGCGCGGCCGGCGGGGGGCGTCGTGCGGGGAAGCTGGGCAGACAAAGGCACGCCCTCGAGACCCCCTGCAGACACCTGTCAACACAGAGAGCACGGAGGATGGCACAGTCGAGCATGTCCAGCAACATGTTCCAGCAGAGCAAGATGATCAACCGCCATGTGCAGCGCCCACGGGGACCACCGCGCAGCAGGACGTTGGAGACGGTCGCCACGCCGCGTGTGGGGAGAGCACGAGATGCACCGGGCGGAGAGAGCCAGACATCGATTTGCGATTATTCTGCTCCCCCGGTCGCCACGCCGGCCTAAGCCAGTCAGATGCCAGTGATATGTGAGCTTCTGCGCGTCTCCTTATACGTTCCATCATTATTCCATCGCTAAAAAAAAAATTCTGCACAGTGCCTCCCCTAGCGACCTCCCACGGCCCCGCAGGACCCCGAGGGTCGGGCTTTATGCCCGCAGACACGACCAACCATCTCGTCCCCTCGACTGCTGCTGATGCCGTCTGCTGAAGAATCTCGTATAGACTCGTTGCGTGTCCTGCTGCATGGATCCGGAACACACCCCAGTTGGATTGCGGGGGACTCCCTGCCAAGCCCGCTGCGGGAACTTTGTTTTTCTTGCTCCGTCCTGTCGTCCCTGCAGTTCTCTTATGTAACCTTCCCCCTTCGACTAATAAAATATATGAAGAGACTTGACAAATGCAGAGTCTTCCGGCGGCGTGGTCATACAAGATACGATTATTAATAATCACAATGCTTTTTTTCTTTGCTTCCGCTCGCATCCGCAGCGACATCTATGTACACAAAAAGTCCACAGTGGGCGAGATGGTCCGATGGTGCAAATCGTCAAAACGCTTCCGCTTGTATATGATTTCGCCATCATGAGCATGTGTTTACGGCTGCAGAAGGCGTCGCCGCTGATACTGTATGCAGAAGGAATCGGCACCGAAAACGTTGCTATGGAAAGGAAATGGAACAAAGATCAGAGCTATAGGCCAAAGGGGTCTGTCCAGATCCCTTTCCCCAAATGATCAACCGGAACGGTTCAGAAGGGACCGTACACTTAGAATCAGAAAACGCTTTGCAGCAATGCCGTTCAAATCCAATCGCATCCATGGCCTGGAAGCCCAGTGCCAGCCATCGCCATTCTCCAGAGACTTCCCCTACCAGACGTTGGGCACAACGTGCAACTCTTATTTCTGTCGATTGGCCCGTCATTAACTTGTTACGTTGATGACGAGCGTCACGCCGACTTTGTTCTGCCATGTCTGGCCCGCGGTGTTGCAGTTTCGAGGGCGCTCAGGATCTCCTGGCCAAGGATGTAGATGTTGTAGCTCGGGAAGACGATCCAGAGGCCGCTGTTGGAAGTGGTCAGTCGCTGGGCAAAACGAGCAATCCGCAGAGAGTTGCGGGGAGACATATATAGGATTATTGCAAACAAGTTCCGCAGTGAAAACAGGAGGCCCACTTACTTTGGTATAATCCAGTACAGGATCAAGGTACCAAGACTGTTATGGCCAATGTTTTCGAACCCGGAATAAACCTCGTTCAGCCCTGAGCAGCTTAGCAAGACTCTTTCCAAGTATGGGAACCAACGAAAGCGCGCAGACTGCTACTCACAGTACAGAAGCGTCTTGCTGACAGTCATGACAGAAGCGCTGTACGCGACGAGCAGCGCGGCCGCTCCAATCCGTCCCGGGACGACCTTCTCCTCCTTCAGGAACCACACGAGCCCCTTGCGCCCTCGCTTCTGGGACGCGCGACCGGTGAGGGTCGTCGCGGTTCCGTACTCGTACACCACGTACAGGTAGAACAGATAGGCCGCGGTCTCGACGAGGTTCATGACCGTCTGCGCGGCCGTGAAGCCGTTCCGCGCGTTGAACGCCGGCCAGCCGTAGATGTAGTCGACGGTGCCGTAGAGCGCGTAGGGCGTCCAGATGGGCGAGTGCAGCTTGCCGCCGGGCATGCTATGCGGCCGCAGCAGCACGTAGCCCGCGTCCCAGATGACGAGCGGGATCGAAAGGACCAGCCAAAACGTCATCGCAGTGTTCGGGGTATGCACCCACCGGCGAGGGCTGGTGCCGGCGGTAGCGGGAGGTGGACTTGCCCGCGAGACATTTGGATTCGTAGTAGTAGCAGTAGTGGTGGTAGTCGGTGTTGTCCCAGGAGGAGGGAAGTCTTCGGGATGATGTCGCGTGGAGACCATCGCTGTTGTTTATAAAAATGGTATCCGATACTGTCGGAGCAATTGGAGATCAAAACGGATGGGATGATAATGGTAATGCAACAGCGTAAATCAGATAACCGCGCGCATCTAGGATGAAAGAGTTGGCGTTTCTTCCCCGCGCCGTGAGCGATGCAAAGAGGCACGATCTGGGGGAGCTAGAGGCGATGCTTAGGAGGCGGCGGCGCTGGGGCGGCCGGTGACGTCGGTCTAGGCGAACCCTCTCCTTCAAGTTTCCACGATGTGAGTGTCGTTTGCGGGCGCGGGTGCGGCAAACCCGCTGCCAGTCAGTTGCTTTCCTCGATAGCACTGGGTGAGCAGTAAAGAACGACAAGGGACGAAAAAAGAGGCCAGGAGCTCTGTACTACTAAACCGAGGCGCGGTTTCAGTGCGGGTCCCAATTTTACAATACGTACTCCGTACTGTACGAGAGTCATCATACCAGGCAAGACGACCGAAGCTACTATCCATGATGCCATTCTCGGACATATCCATGGAGAAAGACGTTCCATCATGTGCAGCAGAATGCTGTAGAGCTGCAGGCGCGGACCGTTTTTGCCATTTACGGAGAGATTGTCGCTGTTTAATTCTATTTATCCGGACCTCATATGCGGGTCGCCTATTGTCACGTGCTGGACGATCCACCCAAATCGCAGGTTCAAGAGGCGTCGAAGTTCACCAATCTTGGAACTATACTAGACAAGCAGTGGAATGCATACAAGCAACTTCCACTGGACGGCTACTTACCGTATCCCAAAGGCCAAGGTGTGAATAGCGCGCGAAAGCCACTTGTGCGACTCCTAATGTACAGCACTTGATGAGGTCCATGACCAATTACCAATCTTCTCACAGGGTTTTGGCATCATATTATCAGCATGCTCTTGCAGATAAGCGATGAAGCCCGAAAGTGATCAAAAGGTCAAACATCAAACACCTTCTTCCTGTCAATTCTCCCTTCTAACCTGATCACAGAAGTTGGATCGGCTCGCCAGAGTCCGGGAAAACCAGAGAAAATGCCGTGCGAGGAGGCAGGAATATATCCAAGACCTCGAGCGCCAACTGGCAGTCTACAAAGCTGAGGCGCATCAGAAAGATATCGAGCACAGACTAGCAATTCAGAAGCTACAGGCTGAAAACGCCAAATTGCGATATCTGCTGTCTTGCCTGGGCATGCCTGCTAGCGCCATCGATGAATATCTGCAGGGACACACCAATCCAGTCGTGACGCAGAAAGTGGCCATTCCAGCTCTGCGACGACCTGAACGGCCGTTGGAAGCAGACTGCAGGGAAAGAAAGCCTTCTCACGGCTCGTCTGTTGAAGAATCTGATTCGAAGTGCCAACCTGATGCCCAGTACCGGGTTGCTGAGTCGACAAGTCCGAAACAGTTCACCACCGACACCAGCTCCGCAGCAGGATCTGAGTTCGACCGGGACAAATCTCACCAGACCTCGGCCGAATCGGAGATTTCATCTAACATTGAAGCAGTCTGTGGCTGCTTATCTGGCAATGAGGATGACGAATCGTGGCCCGCTGACTTGAGCGGTCTCAACACGACCCTGTGCGCAATAGCTGCAGAGCTAATTCATCAGTACAACACGCGAGGTCTCGATCTTACAGAAATAAGAGACAAGCTTCGGGCTGGTTTCCGAAGAGGAAGGTCGGCCGCTGAAGGCTGTAGGGTTGAGAATCAAGTTCTCTTCGAGGTATTGAATGAGATCAGCAGCAATCTATCGTGATGTTCTATCTAGGGTCTATCACAATTAAGCGACAAAGCGATATCTATCGACAAGTTAAAATTATGTTTGCAAGGTCGAAGACTTCCATTGTCTCCTGTTGCCAATCCACTTGACGATGTACACTAAACCCAGAAGCACAGGGACTTCGACAAGTGGACCGACTGTCGCCGCCAGGGCTTGATCACTGTCCACTCCAAATGTAGCTATTGCCACGGCAATCGCAAGTTCGAAGTTGTTGCTCGCGGCCGTGAAGCTTTGGGTGCACGAGAGCTCATATCCGAACCCAACACGGTGGGTCACCAGCAAGGTGACCACGAACATGGCAACGAAATATACGATCATCGGGGCTGCTACCCGTATCACGGAGACAATCTGATGCACAACCTGCCTGCCCTGCGAGGCGAAGAGGACGAGGATGGTGAAAAGCAATCCAATCAGCGAGAGCGGCCCGATCCATTTCAGAAACTTCTTCTGGTACCACTCTGCGCCAACTAGATTCCTCAAGGTGAAGCGGGTTATGACCGCCGCTCCTAGCGGGATGCCAAGGAAGACACCGACGCTTTTAGCAGCCATCGAGTACTCGAACCTCGTACTCTCATCCGAACCGCCTATCACCCGAATGAAGAAAGTAGCCATTGGTGCGAACAGGACCATCTGCAGGATGGAATTGATGGCAACGAGGATTGCGCAGTATTGACCGTGCCCGCCTGCTAGGCCATTCCAAATCATCACCTGGGAGGATGTCAGGTTCAGGGTGCCAAAAGGGCACCTTGGGGAACCGGGAAATGAAGCTTACCATTGCGATGCACCTGGCGATACCAACAAGAATGAGACCTTCCCTCAGCCCCCTCTCGTCCGGGAGAAATGCCCACGCCAAGCCGAGCTACCGGATTGTCAGTTATAAGTTGTCGAACTATGCTCGGGACATGGAGACTGGAACTGGTCACATACCATAAAAAATGGGGCGAGAAGCCAGTTTACCACGATACTGAATAGGATCTGTAACCAGAGAGCCCTCTCACGAAGTGTTATATGCAACGTCTCATACCGAACATTGCACAGGATCGGATACATCATCAAAAGTAGACCGATAGCTTAAGAACATCCCATCAGCCATCAGCATCTTAGGAACTATCGACAGATCCAATTCAGATCATAGTCTCAAGAGACTTGGGACAAATACTTACCAATCGGCACAGAAACTCCTACGAATGCTCCCTTCTGTAGCGCCGGGCCCGTGTTGGGCACGAAGTTCCCGAGAATCATCCCGACCGCCATGGCGAGGAAGATCCAGACCGCAAGAAACCGGTCCAGGATCCCTAGCCTCTTGAAGGCAGAAACATGCTTGACCTTCTCGTCCTCGTTGCCACAGCCATTGTCGTCACAGCTGGTATCACGTTCTCGTCCAGCTTCAGCGACTGGCGCGTTGCATGACTCTAGGTCGTGGTTCGCAGCGTTCTGAGGACTTTGGGCGGTCTTTTCGTCCGCTGTAGCAATTCCCATTGTTTTTTTTTTTTGGTTGCGGATGAGAGGATCGAATTTTTTTTTCCCTCTCTTTCACCTCTTTCAATTCCGCCTCGTATAGGGCAGTATAATAATAAATCTCGGTGTTAGTTCCCTGGACGTATCCGACGACCGGAGCTCAGTGATAAGGAAAATCTTCGTGGCGTATCACAGGATTAAGTAATTGTTGATAAGCTGTTCTGTTTCCAGTAATGCATACGCCGAAGCGCTCGACAGATATGACAGTAGCAACTTCTTTTAAAAAAAAGGATTTAGAAGTCCACATGGGAACAGTACTCTTGCGATATATACTGCCCCGTACGTTGCTGATGATATCTAGGGCTTCTCCAACGTACGGGACCAGAAAAAGTCCGTGCTTTCTGGCGGCAGCCAATAGGCGTTCAGCAGTGACATATCACGGTTCACGTGTCAGATGCTTTTTCGCTTTTCTTCCCCACACTCTTTGAGGACGACATGTGGAAGCTAGAACGCGTGTCTAGAATGCGGAACTGGATGGGATCTTTTGTTTAGACTACTACCACTGAATTCCATTGAATCCACGTTTTTGACTGGGCCGTGGATGAGCATCATTACTGTCTGAGAGTTGCAGTCAAGGTCCCGCATGGAATCAACAAGGGCATTCTGCCACAGGCCCTAAAGCTTCGCGGTCTGCAGGTTGTACGGAGTAGAACTAGAAGATCTTGAGGCTTCGTCCGGTTTCTCGATAGCATACAGTCCGTGCCTAGGAGCCCCTGTCTGGGGGCCTGCCTACATGAAGGCAGGCAGGTAGGCACCTCGACATCTGCATTATGATAGCTGTCTGGCTTCCTAGATTTGATGTTAAGCCGTTCAGCTGTGTAGGAGACAGCAAAGTCAGAGCCTTATGGTCAGGTTCAGACTAATGTTGGTGGCTTCCCTTCAATTAAACATCTCACCATGTCCTGAGTGGAACAAATGTGACACCACGCCTGAGTGGTTAAGGGGGTGAGATTTGAAGCCATGTGGTACAATACACATAGGTAGATTGTGTTGATATCTTGACTTCAGTCGCGAAGAAATCCTGCTTGTTAGAATTTCTTTTTCCTTCACCACCAGCAGTGGTCTTCTCACCCTCATCCCATTCATGATCGGAGCAGCACAAGTTTCAGGTATTTTTTTTAAGTAGGTATCCTAGAACCTTCTCAATGGATGAGCAGAATATACTCAGCCATTGGTGAAAACCATCTATCTGAAAAGCCTTGTGCCTCGTCGGATAATAATATTGCATATTGACAGTTACGCTAATGTAGGCCTAAGCATTTCGATCTATTGTACAGTACAGTACCCTCAATTTCGTGACAAGTGCTTGTGAGCTGTGTAATGATACATCCATGAATGGTAAAGTCCAGCCTTCCCTGAGAATACAAACATGACTGTAACATAGGGTGCCATCACAGTATTCATTTCAGCGGCTTGAGACGGTTCACGTATGATTCATTGGCACCTTTAGGAACCGACGAACCCGGGATGCAACCGAGGAATGCAGTCAGCTGTTCCACAATCCGAGTCGCTTCCTCACATTCTGTGCCGCCGCAGATCTTCAGAGCCGGATATACGTCCGGGCTCAATCCTGCAGCAGCCGCCACAAGCCTTCTCGTCTTCTCAGTCCAACGGTATTATTGCGTCCCGGCTCAGAACGATCGTTGCGGCGATTCTTGACATGGAAGATGAAATAGGTCATTTTGGCTGCTTCGGGTAAGAAGGTCCGGAAGAGTTCATGGGATGGAACATTGCTGCTCCTCGACGAAAGGCTTATTCCGGGGTCTTCTTCTCATCTGGTTCGTTAACCAGCCTCACAAAATGATTAAAGAGAACGCCAATCCGGTATCCCATAATGTCGCCATATCTTTGTCTGTTCCCGTACACGTCGAGATCTCCATTGCTGAGTCCTCTCTCGACAACGAACGCACAAAGTCAGCGAGTTTGATTGGACCACAGTAGGTGGCGCATGTTTTGAGTCCTTGAGCAGGACCTCGTCGAACGAGAACATTAAAATGAGAGACGCAACGATCTTCCTCCAATGTCTCCAGCATTGATCGTCCCCTCAAATGGAATGATTGAGAAACTCCTTGACCACATCCAAATGCGTTTTGGGTTCTAGAATCAGTCGCACCGACATATAAATAGGTGAGAATTGGCTCGCTTGGCTGAAGGGTTCGCATCATATCACGAGTCTCGTTGATATGCACGATATATCGCAAATATCCGGAAACGACTTCTTCTGCCAAAGAAAAATTAGCCGATAGAACAAAAGTGAGGGTACACAAGTTCCACCCTTATCGCGAAGTTTTTGCTCAGCCGGTTGCATAACTTCTCTACGCTCTTGTATTTTCAGCAAGGCTCCCAGACTGGTCCCAAAACAGAAAAAGGTGCGTCACTGTTTTCTTCGCCCGAACCTTCTCCAGATGGGTTGCCTTATTGACTTTCCGGTTCTCTGTTGGATGAATCGGCGAAAATATCTATTTTATTCAAAGGTATATAGACGGGAGGGAACAATTTCCTGGGCTCTTGTGAAGTCAGAGATTCCTGGCTAGGATCCGAGTGACAGTAGTCGGCATAAGTGAATAAGCTGGAAGTAATTATATATGGACAGTAGCATGGAACAAAAACTGAGAAAGCAGTTATAATGTTTTCAATCTGAGATAAATTCACAAGATTTATAGATCAGCATGTAGAGCACTGGAACCAAAATGTCAAATCTCGAGAATATAATTACGTCAGCTAAACTACAAGTATGATTTTTTTTTTTAGAAAAATAAGCCAACAATAAAACCTCAAAGAAATGCTTTACAGAAATGAGATCTGTTAACCAAGAAGGGAAATAAAAAGCACAAGACCATTTTGAGGAGGTCCAAGAAGAGTCACAATGCAAGTCGTCTCACAGACAGAAAACCAGGGGGGAGGGGGAATCGATATTCCTTACGCGTTCTGCATACTGCTTAAGATGAATGCCCCGCGATTCCAAAATAAATTATCAAGATCTTACCTTAAAAACACTACCGACTGATGGGGAAAGATGTCACGGTCTTTTTTTTGTCGTACTACGTAGGGTTGATTAATCAATCCATTTGATTTATCTATTCCTTTTCTGCCCGATCCAGCCGCCATTTTAATATTATTGGGCCAGCGTGCCGGAGCAACTTGGAAGTTGGAACAACCATCCCGTTCCCACCCGTGGACAACAATCCCATCGCCCAGATGATGAAAAGTAATCAAGAATGCTAGATGTAATAATGTAGAATCCCGGAACATTCAAGCGAGACTCTCAATCATTTCAGCATCCCCCCCCCCCTCCCGGGCCCCTTATGGCTAATAATTGGCCCGTCATCTTTAGCAATCTCGACGTTTGTCTCTTGTCCAGACCTAGAACTCTCTCTCTCTATTACGTAGGTATGGTATAAGAGTGGTCTGAAAGAAAAGAAAAAAGGCTAAAAAAAAAGAAACGCCGTCTTCGAACGCGAAGCGTTGGTTTAGGTGGGTACTGATTTTGAGATAAAAACACTCGTGTCATCCTGGGTAATAGAGTTAATATGGTATTGAATAATACCTGTAGCCCACGGCGTCCCGAAGGGACTTTACATAGCTTTCATATTCTTTTAAATAGCTGTTGCTCTCACAGAAAGTGACGATAATGGTTAGAAAGTCAGCGATAATGTTCCATTCTATAGACATTGCAGTTCAGGACGGATTATTTTTGTTTCACATACATTGGTGTTTCTAAGGTGATGTAGGAACAATTTGTATGGTTTTCTTTTTCTATTGTACTGTACGGTGCAATCGATGAACACGCAAGTTGTATTGGGGCTTTCTATGCGAGATACTCTGTATCCTACTGCTACGAGTCTACATACAGTATAATGTTGCATTACTCATTTTGCTATGCTAGATGAAGGCAAGGGGCCCTTGCTTGACTGTGCCTCTTTATGCTTAACATGTCTAATGGACAATCCGCTGTCCTAATCTCCCAGAGTGTTAAGTGTCCAGCGGGTACTCAGCCTGAGGATGGGGTCACCAGCCGGCCACTGAGCATGCCTAGGCGGCGCCCTCTCCGGCCTTGAAACGGAAAAAAGCTCGTTTCTTTGATGAGTACTCCGCAGTCGAGGCCGGGAGATCTGTCCGCGGACCGATGCAAGGCTCCCAATGACAATTACTTGACGCGGTCACGGGGTTGCATTATTTGTTGACATGGAACCTTGGAAGGCAACACCGGCCGAGGCTGGCAGGCGCCAAATACAGTCAAGAGGCCCGAGAGCCGATCTCCCATTATTCTCCCGGGGAAGATAATAATTTCTAGACCGGCCTCGAGCCTATCAGGGCTGGTCCGGATGCTAGAAGCAGATCGTTTCCACCTCCCGGCGGGGAAATATCGGGTCAGTGCGCAGGATGGCGCCGCTTATCAGTCGGTGCGTACTTGGACTCCTTGAATGGAGTCTGGCGGGTGTTTGTACCGTACAATCACTACTCCACGCTACCGCGTTGTGTGACACGTGTGCTGTTTTCGAGAAGTCCTGCTTGCGAAGGCAATGGGCTTATGGGCGTGCCGCAGCGCTGCTTTTCACGTTCAGCATCCAGAACGCAGAGCCGTGTGGCAAATGCGTGTCTAAGTTTAGACAGGGGCACCTGAAAGAGGTTGTGATCTTCTCTAAACAGGATCTTCAGGGGCCTGAGGGATCAGTTGATTCCGGAGGGTAACAGCTGCAAGCCCTATCCCAGATTTCCCAAACATTGCCGGGAAATTTTTCGACATCCATGTACAGCACGTAGCGACAATCCGTTGTGAGGATTGTCCGTCCGACCGTAAAAAAAAAAATCCAATGGTAATTGAATAGAGTAACAGCGGTTGTTCGATCGCGCCACAGTCATCACCGCAGAGCGCATCGAGCTCTGACGTGGACTCATGGAAGGATACTGTAGCATGGCCTGCCTGAAGGAGAATGGCGCTGGGCGGTCGTCTGGCAGTTATCCATATTGTTATTATTATTATTTACTCCTTGTCCCGTAGCGCAGGGTCGCTTCGTCGCGGAATGTCGGCAGCGAAGCAGCTTCTCCACCCGGCACCGCGACGCGCTAATGCAGCTGCCCTGTGGAGTGCAGTGTGGGGATGTGACGTGACGTCGAAGGCTCCCAAGCTCCCGGGCGCGCTCCTCCGGATAAACTCCTGGCCAGAATCCCACGCCCGGGCGCTCACCCGCTCAATAATGGACATATGATTCTGCGCACTGGGCTGTACCCATGGGCAGCGATTGGGCCGGAGAGGTTGCCTGGCCGTCTGACGCGCGGCGACCGCGGAGGTTCTTTTATCCAGCAGTAAGCTGGAAGCTGGGGACACGGGTGATTCGGCTGCGTGTGGACTGGTTGACATGTGTGTAAGATGAGTACACAGTTGCACCCGGAGGTGCCAAGCATTACTACCAGGGAAGCAGAACGGCTTGTGGTCAGCCTTGTGCTTCTGTGGACTTTGCTCCCTCTGTATTGCGTAAATCGTTGCGGGCTGGGCGGTTGGATCCATGGATCCGTCCGCGGACACAGGCAGAGAGACGGCACGGGGACTCGACCTGATCCTCCCAGGGCGGGGTGTTGTTTGTGGCGAGGGAGCGATGCTGATGTTCTTCCTGCTCCGTTGCTACCTTCCCACGGCCATTTAGCCGGCGGACGGCATGTAACATGTCAAACATGTGGGCTCGGCAGTGGGGGCGTGAGACGCAGCACTTGACCCGGCGGCGCGGCGCCTGCAGGGTCCAGGGACAGCCGGCCGTGGTCGTTTGCGGGGAAGGCGACACAGACGACTTGGCGCGGCCCGCCGGAAGGCGAGGAATCGTGAGTGCGACGGAGACATGGCAAGACCACGGCCTTCCTGGCGAAGAAGAAGATGAATGATCGCAGGGCAGTGTGGCATGGACCGCACGGCCGCCAGGGACCTGCCCAGTGAGGGTTTTCGGGTGTTTCCACTGGCTCCATCGCTGGGGGCGATCCCGAGCCCGTGTGCCCGTGTAACTATTATTGACGATCAACATGCCATGGCCAGCCGGCTTCTATAATAATTGTATATAACACCCCCCGTTCTCCCGCTGCCTTGCTCCGTGGTCTTCCTGGTCCTGCTTGAGGTTCACGAGTCTCCTTGCATGGTCAACTCGTCCTCTGCTTCATCAGCTGCTTGACTCCGTACCTCAGCAACCATGAGGCTTGGGTGGCTGGAGCTGGCCGTCGCGGCGGCCGCGACCGTCGCCAGCGCCAAGGTGCGTCAGACCCTCCCCCGGATCGACCTTGAAGGTGCTTCTTCAGCGAGTGCGCGCCGGCCGCGACATCCGCCGCCGCTGCTCTCACCGACGCAGCACCCATATGCAGCAGGAGAGAAGGCATCTCTGACGAAAGCTCCTCCAGGATGACTTGGCCTACTCGCCGCCTTTCTACCCGTCGCCGTGGATGAACGGAAACGGAGAGTGGGCGGAGGCCTACCGCAGGGCTGTCGACTTCGTCTCGCAGCTGACCCTCGCGGAGAAGGTCAACCTGACGACCGGTGTCGGGTGAGTCCATTGACCTCTACCGAGTCCCCGTTGCATGTCCACTGAGCAATTGGCTGACGTTTTGAAGCTGGATGCAGGAGAAATGTGTCGGTGAAACGGGCAGCATTCCGAGGTAGGCTCACTTCCCAATGCCGCTGCAAAAGGAGGTGTCTAAACTGGAATAAATCAGACTGGGGTTCCGTGGACTGTGCCTCCAAGACTCGCCCCTTGGTGTCAGATTTGGTAGGTCTTTCAACAGAGAACAAGGGTCGTCGCGGGAGAGATGCTGATCGATACCTACTTTTAGCTGACTACATTTCTGCCTTCCCCGCCGGTGTCAATGTCGCTGCAACGTGGGATAAGAACCTCGCCTACCTCCGTGGGAAGGCGATGGGTGAGGAACACCGTGGTAAGGGCGTCGACGTCCAGCTGGGACCTGTCGCCGGCCCTCTTGGCAGACACCCCGACGGTGGCAGAAACTGGGAGGGTTTCTCTCCTGACCCCGTCCTGACCGGTGTGCTTATGGCGGAGACGATCAAGGGTATCCAGGACGCCGGTGTGATTGCTTGCGCCAAGCACTTCATTGGTAACGAGATGGAGCACTTCCGGCAAGCCAGTGAGGCTGTTGGTTATGGTTTCGATATTACCGAGAGTGTCAGCTCAAATATCGACGACAAGACGCTTCACGAGCTGTACCTTTGGCCCTTTGCGGATGCTGTTCGCGGTAAGCAGTCCCCCCCCTCATAGGTGATTGTACATGTGTATTTCTGACTCGCTTTCAAAGCTGGCGTTGGTTCGTTCATGTGCTCTTACAACCAGGTTAACAACAGCTACAGCTGCTCGAACAGCTACCTCCTAAACAAGTTGCTCAAATCGGAGCTTGATTTTCAGGGCTTCGTGATGAGTGACTGGGGAGCGCACCACAGCGGCGTTGGAGCTGCCCTGGCTGGCCTTGACATGTCGATGCCAGGAGACACCGCCTTTGGTACCGGCAAATCCTTCTGGGGGACAAACCTGACCATCGCCGTTCTCAACGGCACTGTTCCGGAATGGCGTGTGGACGACATGGCTGTTCGCATCATGGCGGCCTTTTATAAGGTTGGTCGCGACCGTTACCAGGTGCCGGTCAACTTCGACTCGTGGACGAAGGATGAATACGGTTACGAGCACGCACTGGTTGGCCAGAACTATGTCAAGGTCAATGACAAGGTGGATGTTCGTGCCGACCATGCGGACATCATCCGTCAAATTGGGTCTGCTAGTGTTGTCCTTCTTAAGAACGATGGAGGACTCCCATTGACCGGCTATGAAAAGTTCACCGGAGTTTTTGGAGAGGATGCCGGATCGAACCGTTGGGGCGCTGACGGCTGCTCTGATCGTGGTTGCGACAACGGCACGTTGGCAATGGGTTGGGGCAGTGGCACTGCTGAGTTCCCCTACCTTGTCACTCCCGAGCAGGCAATCCAGAATGAAATCCTTTCCAAGGGGAAGGGGTTAGTGAGTGCTGTCACCGACAATGGTGCCCTGGACCAGATGGAACAGGTTGCGTCTCAGGCCAGGTATCCTTTCCTCCGTATCCCTAGCAATCGAATCTCCGCTGACTTTAGGACAGCGTTTCTATCGTTTTCGTCAACGCCGACTCTGGTGAAGGCTACATCAACGTTGATGGCAACGAAGGTGATCGAAAGAACCTCACCCTCTGGAAAGGAGGCGAGGAGGTGATCAAGACTGTTGCAGCCAACTGCAACAACACCATTGTTGTGATGCACACTGTGGGACCTGTCTTGATCGACGAGTGGTATGACAACCCCAACGTCACCGCCATCGTCTGGGCCGGTCTTCCAGGCCAGGAGAGCGGCAACAGTCTCGTCGATGTGCTCTACGGCCGTGTCAGCCCCGGAGGAAAGACGCCGTTTACGTGGGGAAAGACTCGCGAGTCGTACGGCGCTCCTCTGCTCACCAAACCCAACAACGGCAAGGGTGCCCCCCAGGACGACTTCACCGAGGGCGTCTTCATCGACTACAGAAGGTTCGACAAGTACAACGAGACGCCCATCTATGAGTTCGGGTTTGGTCTGAGTTATACCACTTTTGAATACTCGAACATCTACGTCCAGCCCCTTAACGCACGACCTTACACCCCAGCCTCCGGCAGCACCAAGGCGGCTCCTACCTTTGGGAATATCAGCACGGACTATGCAGATTACTTGTACCCTGAGGATATACACAAGGTCCCATTATACATCTATCCTTGGCTTAACACGACGGACCCGAAGAAGTCCTCCGGCGATCCCGACTACGGAATGAAGGCCGAGGACTACATCCCATCTGGCGCGACTGATGGATCTCCTCAGCCCATCCTTCCGGCAGGCGGTGCTCCTGGTGGCAACCCGGGTCTCTATGATGAGATGTACAGGGTATCTGCAATCATCACCAACACCGGTAACGTTGTTGGTGATGAGGTTCCTCAGCTGGTGAGTTTCGCAGTCTCATTGATATATGTCTTTCGAGTTAGTCACTGACCCGCCATCTATAGTATGTCTCTCTTGGTGGTCCAGATGACCCCAAGGTCGTGCTCCGCAACTTTGACCGCATCACGCTCCACCCCGGCCAGCAGACAATGTGGACCACGACATTGACGCGACGCGATATCTCGAACTGGGACCCTGCCTCCCAGAATTGGGTTGTGACCAAATATCCCAAGACAGTCTACATCGGCAGCTCTTCGCGGAAACTGCACCTGCAGGCACCGCTTCCCCCTTACTGAGGTTTTATCCGGAAGGAGGAAGTAAAAACACAATGTTTTAGTTGTACAGGCGTCTTTCGTTTGTGATTATCCATAGGCATATCAAGACCACTTTGGGTCATATATATATATATATATTAGCGGCCGAGGAAAGGCAATGGGTAACATGGTTCAAGAGGAGGAACCGTCTTGAAACTACTCTCAATTTCTTTCAGTAGATAGTGCACTCCGGTTGAGTCCCAAATATAGTTTTAATAATGGTAAATGGTTCGGAAAAAGAAAATGTAGAGGTTTCAAACACGCTAGTTGACCCTGATAGGAACTGAGCATGAATGCCTACACATTCAAAGTCGTGTTAGCGAGTCGATAGCCGATGAACTTATTCGGTAGGTTGAGGTTCACCCTACAAATAAGCCGGATTTAAGTAAATACCTGCTCGTGAAATCTACAACGCATCAGCTCAGAGGAAAATTCAAATGGCAGAAGTGCGAGCACCTCGGTGAGAAGAGATCGAGCTGTCGAAGTCGGCTGGAACACAGGTAAAGAGAAGTAATACAATTCGTTGATTTTTACATCGTTTAACATGTAGAAGGTATCTAAAATAGTAAGTCCAGATATGGGCCATGGAGATCGCCTCGGCGATCTTCGGGAGTACCTCGGGAGACGCACATGACCGCGCTTTAACCCTGTCGGTCGGACCCGAGTCCGACCGACGTCATCAGCGCAGCGCAGGTCAGGCTGCGCGCAACGTCAATGCCAGGGGGTGCTGGGACAGTTGCATATCAATCGATCAGTCAATTAAAACATCTGCTTTCCACGTTCTTTCTTATCACCTTTCACTTCCCCTGTCCCACTTGCCTTGGGATTGTTGAGCCCAAAGAAGAAGGAGGAGAAAATGGGCTCGACACCCCGGAACGGGTGGTCGACGAGCACATCATCAGCAGCGTCTTATTATCAACATTCCCAACCACCGGCCCTCCTCCTCCTCGTCTACCCGCTCACTCTCCTCCTCGGCTCCCTGTACAGAGCCATCTCCCCCACCGCGCGGGTGAGGCACGATGCTGCAGACCCTGCTCTGGCCCCGACCATAGCGTCCGACATCAACCTGTCCCAGTCATCCCAGTATTCCCATTCCCATAGCGACAGCAACAGCCCGGTCAATTACTTCGCCCGCAAGGACAACATCTTTAACGTCTACTTCGTCAAGATCGGCTGGTTCTGGACGACCCTCGCCTTCCTCACATTACTCCTCACCCAGCCTGCCTACACAAACGCCGGTCCCCTGCGCGCCCGACGCACCCTCCAAGCCCTGTCCCGCTACGCCATCGTCACCCTCTCCTGGATCCTGACGACACAGTGGTTCTTCGGCCCGGCCCTCGTCGACCGCAGCTTCGTCATCACGGGCGGGCGGTGCGAGGACGCGCATGTGCAGGTGCGTCCTCCCACGGAGAAGGTGCCGGGGCACGCGCAGCACCCCGTGTCGGAGCTCGGCGCGATCTTGACGGCCGCGGCGTGCAAGGCCGCGGGGGGCGCGTGGAGAGGCGGGCACGACGTCAGCGGGCACGTGTTTATGCTCGTGCTGGCGAGTGCGTTTTTGGCGTTTGAGACGTGGGGGGCGGTTGCGCCAGAAGGAGCTGTGGGGGTAGCAGGGGAGGAGAAGAAGCAGGATGACAGTGATGGTGGACAGCATCGTGATGACGATCTGTCAGGGACAGGGACGGAGGACTGCTGGTTGAGGATCTGGGCGCGGCGGTTCGTGTGGACCGTGACGGGGCTGAGCTGGTGGATGCTGTTTATGACTGCGATCTGGTTTCATACGTGGCTGGAGAGGGTCAGTTGCATTACATACGGTCTGCCCTTTTTTGTTGGATTGGCTGACAGAAGAACCACTCTAGGTATCCGGTCTGCTCATCGCTCTGGGCACTGTGTATATCACCTACTTTCTTCCGAGGACGCTTGTCTCGTGGAGAAACATCATTGGGCTTCCGGGGGTATAGGGATGAGACTACTACCCTGATCTGCGACCACCATGTACGATGTATGACTCGCATAGAACATCTCTGTTTACATGGACTGGGTTTGAGACTCGTGAATAATGTACACTACATACATAGCACTTCTTTCTTTTGTTTTTGTATTGTATCTGGACGTTTCATATTTACTATTAAGGCTCCGTCTTCGGTTCCGGCCCGAGGTAGCCACTCCGGAACGCTAAGAGATGGTCAGCTCGTGTCAGGGAGATACATCGCCAAATACTTCAACCAAGACGGTCGACGACTTACCTCCCGGGATCAGCGCCGTCGCGTACATGACGCGGTTGATGGGCCGCAGGTCCTCCGGGGCGAGGGTCTTGGGCATAGTCAGGTCCATGTAGGGCGCCCACGCGTCGACGATGGCATCGGCGTACTTGCGCAGGTCGACGGCCTTTTCCTTCTCGGCGGCCAGCTCCGAGTGGCACTGCAGGCCCAGGGCGGTGCCGAACTCGCGGAACGCGAGCCGGTACTTGACGTTGCGCTCGAGGTAGCGGTCGATCTCGAACAGTTCGTCTGTCAGCCGTCAGTATCGTAGTCTGTAGGGAACGTCGAGGGGAATGCACGTACAGATCTGCTCGAAGCACCGCGCGGCCAGCCGGGCAGCCCAGTCCTCCCTCTCGGAGAACCAGTGCGACGTCCACATGGTCATGCCCAGGTCGAGCGGGTCGCTGGAGACGAAGTGCTCCCCCTTGCGCTCCATCACGCGCTTGTAGTCGCCGATCTCCTCGTCGAGGACCTTGCCGTCGTTGGACTGCATGGCGGCGGCCTGCAGCAGGCGGAAGATCACGTAGCCGTCGATGGGGTCCAGGTTGCCCTCCGAGGCGACGAGCGGGACGGACAGGTCCATGGCCATCTTCCACACCATGCGCGGGCGCGTCGACTCGCGGTTGATGAAGAAGCGCGGGTGGATGGCTTTCGCCAGCTGCACGGCCTGGCGGTTGTACGTCGGGTCGCCCGTCGCCAGCGACAGGCGGTTCAGCGCGAACATCCAGATGGTCAGGTAGTGATGGTACTGGCCGTCGGCATCGGGCCCGCGCTCGTCCATCTTGCCTATGCGCAGCCCGCCCTTGAGCGGCTCCTCGTCCGTTGCGCCAGGGAGACGAGAGCGGCCGTCGCGCGTGCGGCCCAGCACGTCGTGCACCGTCTCGACCAGGCGCCGCGCCAGCGTCAGATACTTGTCGTCCTGCGCGGGGCCCTTGTTCTTCGTGTGCTCCTGGTGCAGCGTGATGAAGTTGAGCACGCCGAACGCGTCCGTCCACAGGTAGCGCCCGCGGTGGCCGCCCGACTTGGGCGGCGGCGTCCACGTCGCGGGGTCGCTGATGGCGGAGAAGCTGCCGTACAGACTCTCCATCGCCTTCTCGAAGCTCTCGAGGCGCGGCGTCTGGCCGGTCGTCGTCATGCTGCTGCTGCTGCTGCTGCTGCTCCGCGATATGATGCCCCTGGCCAGCTGTCGGAGATGGTACATTGAAGGGACAGAAAGAAACAAGCTCGAGGACGGGGAGAGCACCCCGTCTGCCTCTCTTGATCCATTCAATGCCTGGTCGGTCTCTGTTTGGCTGCACGTGAAGTCATAATGATTCGGCGGAGCTTACAGTGATATGATCTCATATGCCCTCTCCGGCCGACAGGGGAGGCAAACATAAACCCGGGCTTCTTCTCCAGACTTTCGTTCTATTTGTCTCTGTCGACTCCGGCAGTCGAATGAGGGAGAATTAATTAACGTGGCTGTCTCTGGAGTCCCCTGTTGATGCGAATACCAGTTACCTTCTCAATGGCTGCACAACTCCAACAGCTCATCGCTGGCGCAGCTCGTCCACTGCCGGAGATCTCGGACCCGTCCTTTGCATCCCACTTTGACAGCTTCGCGGGCCCCAAGGTGATCCTGCTGGGAGACGGCAGCCACGGCACGTCCGAGTTCTACTCGGCCAGGGCGGAGATCACAAAGCGTCTGATCGACAAGCATGGCTACAGCATCGTGGCGGTCGAGGCCGACTGGCCCGACGCCGAGTCCATCGATCGCTACGTGCGGCAGCGCGCCGGTCCCAGGGCCAACATCGGCGGCACCAAGATCGAGCCGTTCAAGCGATTCCCGACCTGGATGTGGCGGAACCGGGAGATGCAGGAGCTGGTCGAGTGGATGCGCGATCACAATGCCAAACTGCCCCCGGAGAAGAGGGCCGGATTCTACGGCCTGGACCTCTACAGCATGGGAACCTCCATCCGCGCGGTCATCGACTACCTCGATCGCGTCGATCCGGACATGGGCAAGATGGCCCGTCGCCGGTACGGGTGTCTGCAGCCGTGGGTCGATGACCCTTCGTCCTATGGTCTGGCGTCCCTCCGTGGCATGGAAAATTGCGAGACGCAGGTCATTGAGATGCTGCGGGAACTTCTGGAGCGCCGGTTGGAGTACTCGCGCGAAGAGCACGACGGCGAGGAGTTCCACAGCAGCGAGCAGAACGCCTTCGTCGTGCGGGACGCGGAGAAGTACTACAAGGCCATGTACTACAGCTCCGCCAGCTCGTGGACGCTGCGAGACACGCACATGTTCGAGACGCTGAGGCGTCTTTTCCACCACAAGCCCGCTGACACGAAAGCCATCATCTGGGCGCACAACTCGCACTGCGGCGATGCGCGGTATACAAGCATGGGGATCCGCCGCAACGAGGTCAACATCGGACAGCTCTGTCGCGAGAACTTTGGCCGCGAGAACGTCGCCATCCTAGGCTGCGGCACCCACACCGGCACGGTCGCTGCCGCGCACGAGTGGGACGACGACATGGAGGTGATGAATGTCAACCCCTCGCGGACCGACAGCTGGGAGTATCTGGCTCACAACACGGGGATCCCGAGTTTCCTTCTCGACCTTCGACCCAACAAGGCGGACCCCGTGCTTCGGTCAGCCATCGCTGCGGAGACCTCGCGCCTGGAGCGGTTCATCGGGGTCATCTATCGACCGGACACGGAGAGGATATCCCACTACTCGCAAGCGTACCTGCACAACCAGTTTGACGGGTACATCTGGTTCGACGTGACCAAGGCCGTGCAGCCTCTGGAGAAGATCCAGCCCAAGACTCCTCTGGGCTCGGACGAGACCTATCCGTTTGGCTATTGAGACTGGGCCGGGAGAGACATGTTCCTGCGTAGTTAGATCTAATGGTGTATTTATTTACCTGGAGTACGGAGCAGGGCGAACGGATCAGCCTAGATTGGTGTGGGGAAGCAGCCGCGCCGCCCTGCGCTGAGGGGAGACACTCGATAGTAAATAATAAAAGTTCCTGCATCATCCCACGTCTGTGGAGCATTCCAGTGCACAAGATCGCAATCGATCAGAGAACGGGGCGCGTTCTGGCCGGCGTTCCTGTTCTGTTGATCTGCCGCCCACGTCCCTCCGCTGACGTCAGGCGACCGCGCTTTTGTTTACGCTTCTGTTTACGCCGCCGCGCAACGGCCCTGCGATCTCCAGCTCCTCAACCACACCCCCCTCGATCCCTCTTTTCCCCCGCCAACGCGCCCTGTCTCGACGACGACTGTCCGAATCCGTGCCTGGATTGATCAGATAAGGTCCAAGAGATGGCGCTTCGCCGGTCCGCCCGCCTTCGAGGCCGCACGCCCTCCGCAGAGGTGAGCCCATGTCCGCCTCCTCACCTAGCAACGCCCTGCGATCCCCCTCCAACGCACCCAATGCTCCATCGACACGGTCAATTCTTAACACAGATGCAGGCCCAGGAGCCCAAGCCCGCGTCCCCGCCCGTTGAGAAGCTCCCGGCCGTGGAGGAACGCGACGAGACCGCAGAGGTCGGCGCGCAGCAAAACAAAGAGGACGCCCCCTCTACCCCTCACAGTCGATCCAAGAAGAAGAGTGATAATTCCGCCCCCGCGCCTCAGGTCGAGGCTCCCGCCGCGAAGACGCCAACGACGGCCGGCGATGTCCGCCCGCCTCACGAGGAAATGCATCCCAGCAAGGCGCGGCCGAGTACCGCCAAGCAACCGGACACGGGTCTCGTTCTGGGATTCAACCCCGTGAAGCGCGACGCTGAAGGAAACATCATCAAGGAGAGCGTCATCAACAACACACCGACGAAGACCAAGGGCTCGCCGCCCAGTCAGCTCGGCACACCAAGCCTCGATCTCAAGTTCTCGTGCGAGGATTCACAGCTCAGCGAGGAAGCGAGAAAGCTGATGGAGTCCATCCGGGAGGACGTCTCCAGGATCAAGGCCCAGATGATCCTGGATAAGGCGGAGCAGGGCCGCAAGGAGCGTGAGGCTGAACAGCTGCACGGTGACAGGAAGATCGCGCAGCCCAAGGGCAGATCTGGCCGTTTCAGTGCTGCTCACATGGCCGAGTTCAAGAAGATGGACTCCATCGAGAACCACCCGTCCGCGTTCAGAGCTCTGCCTGGTCGTTTCCAGCCTGTCAACAAGCCTCCCAAGAGGAAGCCGTCGAAAGCTGGCCTCGATGAGCCGGAGAAGGGACAGCCGCCGGCCAAACCGACTGCCACACCCTCGCACATTGCCGGAACGCAAGCAGAGCCTGCTGCAAAGCGCGCGAAGCAGACCGAGGGTGACGACGCCTCCACTCACCGACCGAAGGAGGATGAGGCTGCTTCCACCCAGCCTGTCACCCAGCGCCCGAAGACCCTTCCGCGCAGTTCTCTGATGACACCGACGAAGGCGTCCGCGGCGCGTGCTGCAACCGTGAAGCTGGCAAAGACCTCAAGGATTCCCACCCTGGCGCGCTCGCCGGTATCGAAGCCCACCGCTACTACTCCGCGCACCCCTCAGACGGACTTCAATCCCAAGCTCAAGAGCAACATCCCAACCCTGAGTAATCTGAAGTCTATTCTTCGCCGCCACCAGCCTCTGTTCTCCAACGATCCGGCCAAGATTGCGGCAGGAACCCATCTGCCGTCGTCTACCTTCAACCCCGACATCCACATGAGTGATGTGCCTGGCATCTCTTTCGACGACCCCGTTACCCAGTCACCTTCTCCCAAGAAGCGGGTTGAGTTCACGCCGAACACAAAGTCCCCCGACGAAGCTCAGGCTTCTCCGTCACCATCCAAGGAAGGCTCAGAATCCCGTCCTCCGGTATCCGACGTCGTTTATCCAACTCTGCCGGCGACTACCCCGGAAAAGGAGGAGAAGGAAACGAAACCACCTTCTGGCAAGACAGACACCCCCACGATCCGTCACGTTCGACCTTCTGGGGCCTCGGACCTGGGTCCTTTCCCGAACCTGCGGGCGGTTCCCCATGGTATTATCAACAAGAAGCGACGCCGTGAGGAGGCTGATGACGACAAGGACGTCGAGAACATCCCTCCCACAAAGGATTCCTCCTCTGATGAGCGAAGCAGCAAGAGAGTGAAGCCCAATACTCCAACTGTCACTAAAGTCGCCGCTACTCCCACTCCTCTCAAGGCGCGTCCTGTTACGAAGAACGTGACACCGGGTCCGGGCACGCCAAGTCGAGCAGGAACAGGAACTCCCGGGACTGCCAAGCCCAAGAGCAAGCCTGTCTTGACTATGAGCCGCCTGAACATGCTCGCCAAACCGAAGGAGCGCCGTTGAAATCGGTTATTCGATCCCGTGTGCGACGGGAAGGAAAATCCCCACGTATGCATCTCTGGAATGAACGTTCAATAATTTTTCACGGTGCTTGTTTCTTCAACTCTACATACAGAAAAATGGTGGGACGCATGGAGACAGTCAAGGTCATCTCTCATCTCATCCCTTCCATCCCATCCGTCTTCTATTTACCTTTCTTCTCGGGCAGACTTTCCAGCGACGGGCTACGAAAAGCGGTCTTGGTCTGGTTGGGGTGGGGGTTTTCTGTTTTCTTGTATGTCTTTACGCCTCTTCTTCTTGTTCTTCCGCCTATGCACCGATCCGATGTGAAGCACTTTTCAATCTGGAGTTGCGCTGCTAGGTAAAAAGACTTGATTTGTGAAATCATTTCTCTTGGCGGCGTTCTGTCGGTTCTTTTCTGTGTGTTTTTTTTATTATGGCTTTCTCATGACACTTTGTTTCCATTTTCAAACAGCTTGGTCTTTTTTTTTTTTTTTTCCTGCATTGTGCATGAATCGCAAGGTTGATCATAGCCATCCTCGTCACCACCAACCACATAATCAGATCGGATCGAATCAGATCATTACCAGATCAGATCAGATCATCGCTGCCATGGTGCGTGCGCGTGTGTGGATGGATGGGGGTAATATGATTTGAGATTTGAGATGCTGGATCAGGTTTTCATCTCTTCTGTTTTCTCTTTACTACTTGCCACTACTACCTACCATACCACCACCGAATTTGATTTGAATCTGGGCTTGCTTGAGCAACAACTAGTTAGATGAAGAAGAGTGAATGAATTAATGAAACTTTATGTCTTCTATTCTTTTCAGTCCGAGACTCCATCTGTTGGCTTCTGTGACTTTTATAAGTGGTTGTGTAGAGTACGAATGAGATCGAAGAACTAAGCTGTATCTCATCTACCTATCTAGCACTGCGTATGACTGTCCACAGAGAGGGAGAGAGATTCTTCAACGAATATCGTTATTATTACACTGTACAGGACTAAAACACGATCCGATCCGATCCGATCGATAAAAACCAAAATCAAAAAATCGATCGACCAGCAGCATACAACATGAATGAAGCCAATCGACGACTGCATCATAGCATAGCATGTCATAGCGTAACGTAGCATAGCATACATATCTAGGTATTTTATACATAACCAACCGACCGACCAACCAATCGACGAATATCATCTCTCTCATCAGGGAGGGGAAAGAGTGTCTTGTCTTCTAAGACAGGTAAGATAGATAAATAGATAGATAGATAGATGCTCATCTCATCCGTCATCCTCGCGAGGGCCATTCATTATTTCTTCGGCGTAGCACGAAAGAAGAAAAAAAAAAAAGAAAAGACATGTCCATGAATACAACACACGAAGAAAAGTAAAGAAACAGGCATTAAGGCTCTATATGGAGCCCATCCAGGAACGGGAACCCACGGCAGGTTCCGACGGTCCCATCACGTAACCATACCGGTTCAATTCAAAGACTCATCGAAATGCAGAGCAGATGACAACATAAGCGCCGTTCGCTGGCAATCGAATTCGTTCCACCCTTTCGACGCCTTCTGAATGGAGAAGCACGCAGATACTCCAGGAAGATGAACTTTTGGAAAGCATATATGCATGCTATAGGAACATTGACGGGAATTCGAAAGCTCGAAGGTACGAAGGGTCGCGTCGAGCGATAAAAGTGGAGTGGCTATCATCCCTTCATCCTGGCCAGGAACGAATCCAAGTTGTACTCTTCTTGGTATTGCCTGTCGTCCCAGAGCTCGCCCAAGTCGTCCAGCCAGCCCTTCTTGCCCTTCTCCTTGACCTCGCCATCGATGTCGACCATGTCGACTTCGTTAGCGGGCTCACCTGGTTTCTCGGCACCTTCAGCTGTCTCGCCCAGGTTGAAGAGGTCCAGGAGCTGGTCGGTGTCCATGGTGCTGAGGCCCGCATTTTGTTGATTAACCACGGTAGAGGCAACGTCGATCTTGAACCGTTGGAGGCTGGAAAGGAAAAACGTTAGCATGAGCTTCTAGGGACGACGATGAAGGGGGGGGGAAGGTTGGACTTACTTCAAGATCTTCTCTTCAAGGGTACCTCTCGTGATCAAACGGTAGACGTTGACAACCTTCTTCTGGCCGATACGATGGGCACGGTCCATGGCTTGGATATCCTTCTGCGGATTCCAGTCATGTTCGACGAAGATGACAGTGTCAGCGCCCGTGAGGTTAAGACCCAGTCCACCAACGCTCGTGGTCAGGAGCAGGACATCGTAGCTGGGATCAGTGTTGAATCGGTTCACGATGTCTTGGCGCCTTGTGGCCTCGACGCTGCCATCCAGACGCAGGTACTGGACAGACGGGAGGAGCTTCTTGATAACATCTTCCTGAACGATATCGAGCATCTCTTTCATCTGGCAGAAAATCAGAGCTCTGTGCGGGCTAACGTAGCTCGCACCGGCATCGAGCTCGCCCTCCGTACTGCGCTCGACGCCGATACCGCAGTCGACCAAGAGATCGCGCAGAGCAGTGAGCTTAGGTGCATGAACGACATCCCGAATATGCGAGTTTCTCGCAGCCAAGAATCTTTGAACCTCATGGTACTGTTTGTGTCCTTCCTTGACCACCAGAGCCGGCGAATTGCAGAGACGACGCATGTACTGGAGAGCCTGGAAAATGTGCTCCTTGGCCGCCTTGTCGGAGCTTCCAATCTTCTGAACGAGATCCTTCTGCTCCTTCTTCGTGAAATCCTCGAAAAGCTTCCTCTGCAGTTCACTGGGGTCGCAGTAGTAGTTCTGGATGATCTTCGGAGGCAGATCGTTCAAGACCTCTTCCTTCAGACGACGGAGCAGGAATGGGAGGACTTGTTTATGCAATGCCTCGATTGCCAACGCGCCGGCCTCCTGTTCTTTCGAAGACGACTTGCTGAAGCGGCTAGCTGCGATTGGCTTCGCGAATCGATCCAAGAACACCTTCTCCGTTCCCAGGAAGCCAGGCATCAGGAAATCAAACAGCGACCACAGCTCCAGTACATTGTTCTGGATGGGAGTTCCGGAGAGGATCAGACGGTGGTTGCTGATTAGGCGCTTGACTGCCAGTGTAATCTTGGCCTTCGGATTCTTGATGAGATGACCTTCGTCGAGGACACAATAGTTCCAGCTGATCGAAGTAAAGACATCGTTGTCGTTTCTGCAGATATCGTAGGACGTAATGACGACATCCGCAGCCTCAAGCTCACCGCGGAGCCTCGAGCGCTCAGCTGGAGGGCCGACATAGGCAACGCAAGAAAGGAACGGTGCGTATTGCCTGATTTCCTGCTGCCAGTGTCCCGAGAGCGACGGCGGGCAGATGATCAGGGAAGGAAGCTTCCGGACTTCGGGAGCTTGGGTACGGGCGAACTCCTGAGCTCTCATGTAGTGGTCACTGGCCACGATGCAGATTGTCTGCAGCGTTTTACCGAGGCCCATGTCATCGCAAAGAATGCCATGCAAATTGTAGCGGTTAAGGAAGGCGAGCCAGTTGACTCCTTCCTGCTGGTACGGCCTAAGTTCCGCTTTGATTGCGACAGGGATCTGGAAGGGCTCCACCTTGCGCACATCCAACATCTGAGCAATGAATTTCCTCTCGCGGTCCCGTCCCTTCAGCAGCTCCTCCGACAGACCAGGTGGGTCAGGGATTCCTGCCTCAAGAGGAACAAGCTTGACGAGCGTTGCAAACGATGTGGTAGCAAGAAGTCTCACGTCGTTGTCAGAGTCGCTCATCCGCCCAAGCACGGGGACAATCAAGAAGATAACGTAGGGTAGAATGCCATCTTCCATCACATGGATCAGGTGGTAGATGCACTCCACCGCTCCCTGACGATGATGGACGTCCAACGCGTTCTTTACGGTCGGAAGCACCTTCTCGACTAACATCGTCATACCCTCAACAGTGATAACACTGCAGATGGTGGCGAAACACTTGGCCGCCGCATACCGGATGACTGACAGTTCACACTGGAGCGCCTTGGCAATTATCGGCATGAGATCGATGACCCACGGGAAGAGACCACGGTCGAAACTAGGCACGAGGGCACGAAGTGTAGATAGTCCGTCGATAATCTCTTGACCCAGTTCATTGTCGGGTTCCCGGATATTCTTCGGAAGCTCGCCCGCGAGCGCATCTCTCAACGGCCGCTCGATCAAAGCTGCAAGATTGGGAACTTTCTCCAGTAGCTGCGGGCCGAACCTGCCGGCCAGCTGCTCAAGAGCGTCTTTGGCTCCTCTCCGCATAATCCTCGCTTCCCTGGCTTCCTTCTCAAATTTGGCTGCATCTGGATGCTCCCGCCGATCTTCCTCTTTGCGGAGTGACAAGATCGTTTTCTCTAGATGGGCATTGTGATGGAACTCAGGCGTCTCCGATGTATCAACGCAGCAATACTTGACCAGGTTCGCAACCACTTTATCCACAGGTCCACGTTTCGTGCCTGAAGTGTAATACTCGATTAGAGTGACGATCGCCGTCGCGGAGCGCTGCTGGAGCTCGGCATTTTCCTCTTTCTTGATGCTGTCCATAATGCTCTTGATAATATTACTTGGTTTCTTGGGGATATCCTGCAAAGCAACCAATGCGCCCGCGGTGGCGGACCGGATACGCATGTCCCGCACTTCCTTGACGGCCTTTGCCTCTTCAATCGCAGTCGCGGCAGTTTCTCGCGTGTCATTCAGGACCTGGAGGGCAGTAACACGCTGTGCCGGAGTGAGGCTCTTCTTAAGTCGCTCGAAGTCAGGCCCAATGACCCTCTCCGCATCGGAAATCGAAAAGGCATTGGGACCAGCTTCAGCATCGCCCTGAACGACGACAGCCAATGTTGGGAGTTTTGAAGAAGGGACATGTGCATGGTCACGGAAGGCGTTGAGGAGCGAATGACACTGTGCGCGCGCAACATGCAGGTAGCATGCAATATCACTGTACCACGATGGCCGCTCCGTTTCAACAATAGGGCGCAACGACTCGCAGAGCAAAGAGGTGTATTTGCCACTAGGCCCACAGAGCTTCGCATATTCTTCAACGATCATCGCGGCAGCAAGCTGAGAGGTTGATCCCGGCCAGCTAAGGCCGTTCAGAATAGACTCCCATAGACTTGGAAGGTCGTTTCTATCCCAAATCGACAGTAGTTCACCCAATGCCCTCGCCGCGTAAATCTTGGACCTCATCAAAGTATCAGCGCCGACAAGATCGACATCCCCCTGAAGCATATGACCGTCAACATTGTGGGCCGTTGGGGGAGGAGCTTCCTTCTTCTCGGCTTTACGTTTACGGCCTTTAGTAGTAGAGGACGAATCAGCAGGGGCAGGAGAAGATTTCCTGGGCGCGGCGACAGCATTTGAGTAAGGCAAGCCAGAAGGCTTGATGAATAGCGAAGCATTCATAGGTATAGGATAGCGAGGGACACCAAACGGGCCCATACTCAAGGTGATGAGCGGCTGTACGTGGTTGATCAGCCCATCTTGCGACTTGAACAAGCCACGACTCTCTAGCGCTTTGAGCAGCTCAGACCAAACTTGGAGAGACAGTTTCAAGACACCTTCATTCCGCTCAACCAGCAAGTTCTGGAACACGAGCCGCATCGCTTTTCCATCGACCCAAGCATTCGTGCCCTCGCCTTCCAGCTTCAAGAAGGTCATTAGCGCTCTGAGAACAGCAGATCGCACACTCGTAATCGTATGACGGAGGAAAGGATAGAGCCGTGGAACCAGATTGCCAAAAGACGCCTCCGGATCATCGGCGGCGTTCGCCTTCATCGCATCGAGGACTTGGGGAAAGGTGCAAAGCTTCGCCAGAAGATCCATGACGGAACCAGTGCTGGCGCTGAGGTCATCCTGCAGGTTCGAAAGACATTCCCAGACGATATTGATAAGGCTATTCAGGGTTCCTGGTCGAGAGGAGACGACCTCCTCGGCAATAGGGATGAGGGTGGCCGCACTGACAGCGCGAACATCATCGTCGTAATCGCCCAAGCCTCTCATGACAGCTTGAAGAACCCCGTCCATCAAGTTTTGATCCTTGACCAACAGGTCCTTTCGAACAGCTACAAGATATCTCAAACCGATCATACCGCCATGGCAAACTTCCCATATGGGCCGATCGAGTCCCAAATCTGTCTGCATGATAATCCTATGCAGGATTTGGTAGACAGCGATGACGGACTTTGGGGGCAAGTGGGACAGGAGCGCACCCAAGGTCTGGCCCACGGCTTCGCGGATGGGAGCAACAACATTGTCCGAAATGTAGTCACCAAATCGATCCAGCATGAAGACACACAGAAGTCGACAGGCTAGATCGTCCAGCCACTTGCGGTTCAAAACGTCGTTTTCGGCCCCGCTCTTGCCATACAGACGACCAGCACCGGCGCCGTGCACTCTAATGACCTCTCGAAGTCCCATCGCAGCGCCGTGACGAATCTCCCAATTCGGGTCAAAAAGATCCATCATAAGAAACTCACACATGCGCTCGTACGGCCATTCCAGACCTTTCTCTTCGGCTTCCGTCTGGATAATAGGCTTTTCAGGGGCGACTGGGCCCTTAAACTCCGAGATGATCTTGGTGTTGTCATCGCCACCCTCCCGATCGAGGGTGAAATAGTCGGGCTTCAGGTCGCCGTTGCTCTCCTCAGTTTTGATGGGGTGCGGAGTGGCGACAGGAGGATTGGACGCCGTGTCTGTTGCTCTCCGGGATGAGATATCAACAACCCGGACTTTATTCGCTCCCATCTTGGCGTTCTGCTTATTCTTCCGTTTGAGCTGGTTCAGCTGACGTTTGCTGAGACCGGTCTCCTGCCCGTTTGGAGGTTCGTGGGGGGATGCATCCTGCGCGCTGTTCTGGCGTGACGCAGAAGCAACGGACGTGTCCACTTTGGGACGCGTTTGCTGCTGCGGATTGGTGGGAAGATCGTTCTCATCGATCAGGTCATCGTCAAGATACTCACCGGCAAGGCCCAGCCGGGCAGTCAAGGTCTTCTTTTGATGCTGCAGCCGGGAGACAGGGTCCATGGCGGCAAGTGAGTACTCATATTCCTTGCCGGCGCTGCCAAGCAGCTTTTTGCCGTACTTGAGGACGGAAGCGATGTCGAGACGGTCGAACTGAAACAGATCGTCCAGGGAGGCATCGCCCTCCTCGGTCTTGATCTCGACATCTTCTTGGTCTTCGGCCTTCTTGATGTCCTGTCCATCCTCTCGATTGGGATCGAAGGTCTCCGCATTGGCGACGATCAGGCCGATCGCCTTGGCCGCAGCCGTCCGCGTATCCCACGACTTGGATCTGAGATACGGCAGGATGCGGCCGAGGAGGTTGAACAGCTCATCGGGATGCTGCTTCTGGACATCGGCGAGCTGCTGGGCCGCGGTGTTTCTGATGACCTGCGTGCTTCCGGTCTCGAGCAGCCTGCAACATGATTGGTCAGCGGCGCATCGCGCGCACGAAGAGGGATGACGCTACTCACGTGACCAGTCGATCGAGTCTAGAGCAGAAAACGGTTAGCGCGCCTGCGCAGCGACGAGCACGATTGGCGGGGGTGGCTTACCTGGAAGTCATGGCGCCTGCTCGGTGGTTATATACTGTACACGACGCGTTGGAACCCGACCCCCAGGAGGGTGAGGCGACAAGAGAGAAAAGAAGATGAAAAAGGAAAACCAGAAATCAAAGAAAAAGTACACCCTGGGGTATTATGGTCGGCAAAGGGAACGATCATCCGCACGTCAGGCTCCGCACGCCCAGAGGAGAGATTACACGCGCCGGTCGTCCATCAGCGCTGGCGAGGGACGGGCGGAGTGGAGAGGTAGACACGGAGCGGGCAGACTGGCAGGGGACTTTTAAGGGAGGGGGCGGGCGTAGGGGCGTCTGCGTCGGCGGTCGGCGTCGGTCACCGTGTCTTGGGTGCTGCTGGATCCTCGAAGCTTCTCGAGGTCACGCAGCCTGTTTATATCATTGGGACATGTTTGGCCCGGCGCGCCTGCCCCGGCCCGCTAAGCCCGATCGGGTGCTGGCGGCAAGGCTTTTCGCGGCTGCACGTGACCGCCGCCCCTGCGCCGCCCGTGGAGTCGTCGCCCGTTTGGCTCCCGCGCCCGCCCGCCGCCGACAAATCGCACGCCCCCGATCGCCCCCCTGCCGCGGCCGCCCGGATCGCAATGCATCACGGCCCCATCCACACGATGCCGATGAGATGCTCTCCGTCATGTCTCCAGATACGTCTTCTCGTCCTCCCTGGAGCCGTGTGTCCTGGGTGCCTGGGGATGCCAGATGGCGTCGTGCGTGTCGCCTAATCTGATCCGGCACTTCCTCCAAGCCCATGTCAAACACGCGTGCCAGGCATGTCTTTCATCCCGGCCAGACAGGGTCTGCCATCCTTGCCTCCCCGTTTAAGACACCTCTAATATTAGCTACCTTTCCCCTGTTTGTCGTTCGATTCACTACAACCACATACGGAGTACCCGGTCGCTCCGGAAGTGTCATCTTGGGTCCTCTTAGGCAATACCTAGTTGAAAGCTTTCAAATCTGTTTCCTTGAGATCTGCCATCCTTTTAAAAGAAGAAAAAACACCCTCATCCAGATGTCCTAATTACACAAATGTCCGTTGTCTATGACTACACTGAAACAGAAGTCGTAATACCTCGTTGGATGATATATGGGTTCGTCAAAGGAAAATGCCTTCACCACGATCCTGGCTTTCTGTCCTTTCTTTTCCATGATCACTGCGAACCTGGTCGAAGAGGGCTTCTGTGGTTAGGATCCGGGTTCTACACTGACGAGAGTCCCAACGACATGAGCAGCTCCAACATAACGTAGAACGTAATCGAGCGGACAGCATGATTAGAAGATCTTTGCATCAGTATATTGCATCTTTCTGTACAATAGCATGCTCGAGCATGACATCAAAACACAACGTGAACCCCATCTCAGGGTCCTTCAGGATTTCAGTACGGAAGCCGACACATCGTCCTTCCCTAGTAACCCCAGACTCCGGATCTCCTCCGCCTTGGGTGCGTTCTCGCGCGGGTGCGTGGCTTCCGCCTTGCGGTAAGCAGCTTGCATCTTCTTGGCTCGCAGGATCTGTCATTTCGAGCAATCAGTTTCCAGTGTTCGGATCGCCGCACTTGTATCATCACACAGATGGGGCAGAGGGGAGGATGCGAATGAGCAACAGAGCCCGTACCTCCTTCTTGTGGTGAAGGCACTCGTAGTAGTCATCCAGCGCGCCCAGACACTTCTTTTTTCCGGCTTCTCCCTCTCCAGCATTGACCACGTAGCAGCCTAGCAGCTCTTGCCAGAAGGGAAAGCAGCGGGAGGGACCTGTAAACCAGCCGGTTGTTAGCCGAGCATGTCGCACTGTTTTGCGCCAGGGGAGAGGCGATCGAGATGCAGCGCGTCCAATGAAAGTGGACGAGCGAGCGATGTAGATGAGAGGGACATACCGCCATTGAGACCGTAACCAGAGGCCATTTTGTCGCTCGAAGGGATGTGGAGGACTGAGGGGTCGATGGGGATGGGTCGGGGTAAACTGGGGAATTCGACTTCCCCATGTCGTCGCTCCGGGTGGTCCAAGCTCCGCCTTGACGTTTTGCTCGTATCGGGAATCCGGCCAGCTCAGTCTCAGGGCGCCGACACTCCACGGACCACCAGAGTTGCGCTGACCATGTGGAACAATAATCGCCATGGCAGGCCTTGAAAGACTATCTGCTGCTCACGCTATTCTTCTTGCTACCCAGCTTTGCGCAAGCGGCAACGTTGCCGGCTTGCAGCAATTGCAATCACGGTTTCCCACCACCCTTAATCTGGAGCGGCTCCTTCGCATTATATTGACCTTCCTGCCGGAGAGCACGGAACCCCAACGGTACACTTCGGTTCTCCAGGCCCTTGCAGACGGGACACCTGCTGAATCGCCAGGAGAAGACATCGACGTTTCCCCAGTGCAGAACTTGCCCGAAGCCGTCGCAAGAAAGCGCGTGCGAAAACTCCATTTACTGCCGCTGCGGTATCGAGACGGAGAGGAAGATGACGGTTCCACAGACCCCCTGACACAGTTCCTGGTTCATCGCGCACACCGAATAGACACGGAGACTGGTCTGCAGACTCTCGTGCTCGACCTCCTCTTGCCGTTCTACCAGCGCTCCGAGACCCTCCGAACATGGCTCATATCGGTCTTACTGCCGCTGCTGCGGCTGAATTACGAATACTATCCCAATAGAGAGGAAACAATGTCCATGGAGGTGCTCGAGTCCATGGATGATAAGAGGGCCGTCAATGTTCTGCTTTCGATGGCGAATCCGGGCAAAGATAACACCGATCTGGTGAAGAACTTGCGCGGACTCGTGGGCCCATGGATGTATGGCAGTGGCCGTCCGAAGAGACGGAAACTCAGCCTGGCAGCTCGCCGTAACTCGATATCCACGTCTCAGGATGATACGATTTCGCACCGGACGAACGCTTCGGGTTGGCACGAAGTCAACGAATGGCTACTGTCACGGAGCCAGGTGGATTATGACCGTGTCGTGGGGGCCTTTGCAAACTGGAACGGGCCTGAGGACGTGGATCTTGGTGGCTACGAGAAAGAAAATGAGACATTGCCAGGCGATGAAGGAGCGACTCTGAGAAAGCGTTACGGGCAAGCTGGTCTTGCTGTCGTCTACGCGAATCCTGACACCAGCAAGCGTGCGCTCGAAGGCTCTTTCCAGGTCATATCGAGTGTCGCTAAGCTGCTTGAACTCGAGGAGCATCTGGTTACCGTTACTGGTCCATCGCTCCCTGATTTGAGTTTTGATATGGACTCGATCTCGTCCACATCAAAAGCATCCTTACTCCAGAACGCTTTGTTGACGCCATCGAATCCCTTGACAAGTCCTACCTCTCAATCGGTTTCCTTCCTTAGCGCCCTCCTACTCTCGCTGCGCACATTGGGTGAACTGGGTCACTCCATCTCATGCAAAGCAGCAGCAAATATATGCCTTCACAGCAGCGACGAGACTCAGTTGCTGGAATTACGAAACGTCGTGGAAACCATGGCAAAGCACGGTAGGACCGGACTGGACTGGAGAAAAGTGCGTGAACAGTTACTCTGGCTTCGAGATTGGCGGGGGAAACCGCCAGCAGAAGAGAATGTGCAAAGTAGAGAATATCATGGCCTCTTCTGGAGAGTTTCGCGGGACGTGGTCGAGACAGAAGTACTCAAGGCCATGCTAGCAGTGAGAGGTATGTCCATTCTTCAAAAGGAGAATTGTGCTGGCACTAACCCGTTGCAGAATATCAATTGGCCGTGGACGTCTATACGCAATCGAAAGTTGCTCCCCTGAAACCCGAACAGGTGGAGGCTGCTGTCACGGAGGCTATATTCACGGCCTATGATAACGCAAGCAATGGCAACAAGACAAGAGGTGGAATGAAAAGAGCTGCGGACATGTAAGTGGACCTGATCATATAGACTGCTGAACCAATAGCTAACCTGATGCAGCCTGAACGCCTTTCGACCTCACTTTCCAACCTCAACATCGTTCAAACAAATCGATGCCCTTATCGCAGCAACACACGCCTTGTCTTTCTACTCGCTCACATTGCAACACGGGGTCCCATTCCAACCTGTCAGCATCCGCGTCCACCCTGACCCTCTCTCCTTGATCGAGAAGGTGCTCGATCAGAATCCGAAGAGCTACGCCAAGTTGGATGACCTCATATCCATCGGCCGCAACCTGGTTGCAGCCGGCCTTCCCACACCTCCTTCAACATCGAAAGATGAATTGCTGCATCATGACAGAGACCCCTCATCCCGTCTCGAAGAAGCCATCATCACCGCCGAACGGCGTATCATCTCCCTGGCCGTCTCATCGGCCCTGTCATCAAACGACTTTGGCACCGCATACTCCTACATCCTCACGCGCCTCACGCCTCCATCCCTCCTCCCGAGCCCCTCCACCTCCACCTCCACCCCAGCCACAGCCACCACTCCAGCCGTCGTCGAAGACGACATCTCCTGGCGCGCCGCGTACAACACAGGCCGTCACCGCTCAACCACCACCCCGGATTCCAACCTCCAAGCCCAGATCACGCACCTCTCGCAGCGCATGGAGCTGCTCTCCCTCGCGCTGCTCCTGGCCCCGTCTCCGGACCCTCTCCCCGAGATCCTCGGCGCCTGGCGCCGGTGCGACGAGGAGCTGGCCGTCCTCCGCGCCCAGGAGGCCGAGGAAGCCGAGCAGTGGGACACTAAGGCCGACAAGACAGCCTCTCTGACGACCGTCCCCGGCGGCTTCGGCCCGACCGACTCCGAGCTGGACGCGCTCGAGAACGAGCAGCAGCGCGCGAAGCGCGCGCGGGCGTCGCGGGACGATCATCATCATCGTCATCGTCACGTTCATCGCGGGCCCCTCTACGAGGACGAAGCGCCCATGGGCCTGTTCGACGTCGCAAGGGGCGCGGCGCAGGCATTCAAAAGGACCGCGTTCCCGCTGCGTCGCGCTGCTTCTGCTGCCGCCGGCGGCGCTGGAGGTGGTGCGGAGCAATCCGTTTCTTCTCCTTCTGAGGAAGGAGCAGGAGGCGAGCAGCAGCAGCAACGACCCCCGGGCGAGGGCAGAGTGCGGAAGAGGGACAAGGTCAGCGAAATGGTCACGGGCGGGCTGGTGACGGGGATCGGGTGGGTATTGGGCGCCCAGCCGGTTAATCGATGATGAAGCAACTAGATCAACCAAGAAATCAATCTTTTTTTGCTTTTCCCTAGCTTTTTTCTCGCTGGCAATGGTGGATCGATCATACAGTGCATACATACTATCCATTTACATAAGTATAATATAGTAGATATGATAAGATTCTTACAAACAAAATTCACGATTACGATTTTACGGCTGGAAAGGTGGAGAAGCCATCAGTCTTAACAAATAAAGACGGTCAAATTATACCTACTTACGTAGTCTCACCAGACCAAGCAAAGCCGAGCAACAAAACAAAAAAAAAGCTACACTTATTTCTTTCTAGTTATTCGAGACTCAAGCAAGAGTCGTCTCTGTTTATCCTTATTTTGCCGTACCCACACAAATAACAATAGATAGATATGGATAGGAAAAAAAAAATCGAACAAACAAAAGCGACAAGAGACGATAATGCTTAATAAGACTCAAACCGATGGGAAGCTACCTAGCAGACAGACAGACAAATTAGACAGCGATTGTCCTCGGATTTTTCTTTGCGTACATTTAAGAGCAGCTACAAACAACCATCTGCTATCGATAATTCGATATTCGACATATCCTGACAGATATCCTACTGAGATGCCACGTAGATTGATAGATTGATAGATAGATGGATGGATACCTGATATAGTTACTACTCTCGTCCCAACTGACATCAGCAGCACACCTGGTCGCTGACAAAGCTCGCTTTTCTCTCTTTTCTTTCTTTTCTTTTCCTCTTGGTTTGGAGATCCCGTCAGAACGCCCCACGGGTGCTCTGACGGGGTGGATCTGGGTCTCGATGGATCTTCAAGCGGGCCGGGGAAACATGATTTGATGAAATTCGTGAAAATGGCAAATCGTGATCAAGGAAAGACATGAAAAAAACAACCGAACTCCTGATGCCCACGTATGTAAACAAAGGAGAGACATGGAAATCATTCGAGGGAGTGTTGGTCATGAGATTGTGATGATGGTGAGAAGGGTAGGGATGACATCCAGGTCGAAAAACGAGAAAGGCCCAGCCACTTTGTAGAATCAAAACAGGGGAAAGCCAAGACAAAAAGGAAGCATTAAAAGCGAGACTTCCATTCAAAACGTCAGGAGAGAATGATGACTATAGGGGTGTGGGATGAAGGCGGCGGGTGAGCTTTTTACGGCTCTAGTCGCTCCAGTCCCACACCTGCTTGACGAAGTTAGCCATATTCACTTTCTTGTTCTTCATGTCCAGCATCCAAGGATGTTCCAGCATCCGCCATGGAGTCGCTCTTCGCGGTGGTTCCTTCTCAAGACTATACGATACCGTCAGCGAAGTGTTTGAATGTGTGAAGCAGTGGGGCCTTCGTACCAGCATTCGATGAAGTACTTGAAATTGTCTGACCAGCGAATGCCATTCTCAGGTTCATCTTTCAGTTTCGGGATAGGCTGACGGACAATGTATGTAAGAAGGTCAATCAGGCCTGCACGCGGTTGCATTTCTGTCCCGTCGGCAGGGAAGGGGAATCGGTGTTGAGCGACTTCGAGCAGCGTAACTCCGAGTGACCAGACATCGGAGGTGATGGTGTACGATTGCCCGGTTATTCTCTCCGGAGCCATGTAGTATGAAGTGCCGATAAATGTGTTGGCATCTCCCTTGGTGCCGAATTCTCCACTGACACCAAAGTCGCAGAGCTTGACCTGACCGTTTCGGCAGAGCAGGATGTTCGAAGGTTTGATGTCTACAACACAATTAGCCAGGGCACTGGTTTAGAATCACACAACCTGCGTACCTCTGTGGATAATCTTCCTGCTGTGAAGATATGTCAAGCCATTCAAGACTCCCTCGGCAATCTTGCCCAGAACCTTCTCGCCGGTTCGTCCGCCCAATTTCTTCACTTCTCGGTATATACTGTCGAGGCTCCCTCCTTCGCAGTACTCCATGGCAATCGATATCGTACCCGTCGATTTGTCCATGAACGCGCCATAGTAGCGACAAATATGCTCCGATGCACAGTCCTTGTTGAAATTGAGTTCTCGGACGATCTGCTTCTTAACATCTGGGTTTGGATCCGTGGTGATCACCTGTAGAAGAAACATTAGATCCGATCAAAACGGCGGGGAAGATATCTATCAGAACCAACCTTCAGCGCGAAGACCGTCTTTCCGCCCTTGAGCATGCACCGTGTCACCGCGCCTCCGGCTCCCTCACCCAGACTCCCCAGCTCGATAATCTTGCCCTGCTCACTGGCAGCCAACCATCCTTCGTCGTCGAGGTCCTCGACGTCCAGGGGTCTCCCCTTCTCCTGGGCCAGCTTGTCGAGATCTGGCAGGGGCCCGTTCACACTGCCATCCCGTTCCATGGCGACACCACCGTCGACCGAGCTGATCGCCGATGCCGGATCGGGGGTGCCTCCACGAGGCTGTCGGAGGCCCATCGCAAACGAGAGGGCAGAATACGTCGACGACGACGCCGACGCTGGACCGCTCCCCTGGTTTGTGAAGCTTCCGGACCGCGAATGCCCACTCGCGTCGCTTACCCCGCCTGTTGGGAACCCCGCAAGCCCCGGTGGAGGAGGTCGGCCATTGAGCAATGGGCCTCCGTCATGCGGTGTCCCTTGCGTTCCCATGGGGGTGGCCAGTCTGAGCTGCGGAAGTGCCGGGCGGGACGGGCGTTGAAGCTTGGGCCCCTCGAGAACGGTGGCATTGGTCTCCGGGTTGACGGGTCTGACGTTGGGCGAAGGGGGGATCCCCAGCGTCAATCGAGGTGGCCGCGAGCCATTGTTGCGGGAGCCAGGCACCGGGGGTTTGAGAAGGGGCGCCGGGGAGGACATTGGGAGATTGTTCTGCCCCTGAGGCAGAAACAGCTCGTTTGGGTCAGCCAGAGCGGGCCAGATGATCGATTCGGACTCTTCAAGACGGGGTAGGGTCCCTCAAGGACGATGTCGGCGGACGCCAGGCCGCGATGAGGGATGGGGAGGTCGGGGTACGTGGGAGGAGAGGCGTCCGGGGGGGGGGGGGGGGGTGGATGGAGGGGGAACGCGAGCCCAAAGAGCGACGACGAGCTCGACAGCAGAACGACAGACGGGTGAGAAAGAAAGAGGAGGAGGAACGAGCGTCAGGACGGGAGAGTTAACAGCGCGACGCAGAGACTGAGATGGATGGAGATGCTGGCGAGGGCAGACGAGCGGCGCCCCTGCTCCGCCAGGTCGAGCTCAGCCGCGCCGAGTCCAGCACGCCGCCCCAGCCGCCCACCGCACGAGAAGACCGCGCACAGCGGCTAGAGATCGTCAGATCGGGCTTCCTGTTGTTTCGAGGCGCCCGGATGAAACATCCAGTGTCGCGCTGAGACAGCCTGATGTCGGCCAGTGGGCCTGCGCTCGTCCAGAGCGTTTTCCAGTTCGGTCCATATATCCAGCGTTTGGTAGTCGAGGCCGCTTACGATGCGGGACGGTCAACACGATCAGAGACACCAGATCTCTCAGGCACGTCTCCTTGTCCCCCAGGCACCACCGTGATGTCCAACATCGACAGACCTCATCGCTCACCATCACGAGCGGCTGAGCCGGAGGGCTCGCAGCTGCACCATGCAAAGGACAGCCAGGCGCATGGCTGAGCTGCTATGCCCTCTTTCTTCCCTACGCGCCGTGATCGGCTCCACATCCATCTACAATCTTACCAGCCAGACGGTTTCCTCCAGCGGTGGCAAAGGAGACTGCTTTTACGGTCCCTGACCACAGGCGCCTGCAGCATGGCCGACCCCAGATCTCCCATTCGAGGAGCACGTCGCTGCAAGAACCACTCGCAGAGACACTCATGTCCGGCTCAGCTGCTGTTGTTTGTCCATCCCGGAGCCATGGGAGATAGCGCTGCTCTTGATTCGAAATGCCTCCAGACCCGTATTGCACCGCGGAGAAGACCGCCTTGTCCTGCTCTATGACATTCTACAACGTAGTGACACTGCTGCATCGACACTTGGACGACGCCTACTTGGCCCTCCACATGTTCGTGCCACGGTCCCCTGTCCTCGTCCGTGCAACGAGCGTTGTGGATGCGGGGGGCCTCTTCTTTTTTTTTTTTTTTTTTTTTTTTTTTTTTTTTTTTTTTTTTTTTTTTTT
>ENA-UOWK01000176-UOWK01000176.1-bioreactor-metagenome-genome-assembly--contig:-NODE-176-length-74975-cov-26.092338_pt1 | contig 74975 bp, 63 predicted proteins | sample MGYA00238157_ERZ761612 | MGnify/ENA primary metagenome ERZ761612 (study PRJEB28901, sample SAMN06268035) | bioreactor metagenome | isolation source: Joint BioEnergy Institute, California, USA...
GGGGGGGGCGGGGGGAAGGAGGGGGGTTATAATCATATTGAGAAATGGTTTGATGGATCTTTAGGAACATGGATTATTTTAGATTTTATGGTAGGTAGGTTGCTTGCTTCTCTATTTAGGTACGGTTAGGTACGGTACTTATGTCATGCCTGAATGTATGTACAGTACTGTACATACCTAAATGAGAGGTACCTATGTTCGAACTTTGTTGTTTATATGAATCGTGGGTGGTATATATAAGATCTTAGGTCATTCGTCAGTTCATGCAATTTCCAAAGCTACGTACATGGAGTGTTTCTTTTCTTTTCTTTTCCATTCCATGTGTCTAATCTAGATAATTGATTTTTATGCAGATTTTTATAATGCATAGACGACGTCTATCTACCTCATGCCAAACAAAATGCAACCCACATCGCTGCAACAAACATAACTACCTATGTACAACGCCACCTCGTGATCAAGACTTCACAGCAAGCACATCGTCGACCATCCGCGCCGACGCACCGAGGTAGTTGACCGGGTCGCAGAGCTCGCGCAGCCGCTGCTCGCCCATCTTCGACGTGACCTCCTCCCTGGCGAGGAGACACTCGAGCAGCGTGAGGTTCCGGTCGATGCTCTCCCGGCACGCCTCGTAGACGATGTCGTGCGCCCTCTGCCGCCCGACGTGCGGCGCCAGCCCCATCATCACCGCCTCCGCGACGATGAGACCCCGGGTGGAGTGCAGGTTGTCGAGCATGCGCTCGGTGTGCACCGAGAGGCCCGAGAGCGCAAAGTGCGTCTGGGACAGGGCGCCGACAGCGATGACGAAGCTCTCGGGGACGGCGACCCACTCGAGGTGCCAGGGCCCCGAGGCGCGCTCGAAGTCGGCGACCATGGCGTCGAGGACGAGCCCGGCGTGGGAGCGCAGGATCTTGGACGCGGCGAGGATGACCTCGCTGGAGATGGGGTTGCGCTTCTGCGGCATGGTGGAGGAGGCGCCGCGGTGGGGGACAAAGGGCTCCGAGACCTCGCCGAACTCGTTGGACGACATGACGATCAGGTCCAGCGCCAGCTTGCCCATCGAGCCGCCCAGCAGCGCCAGGAAGTTGACGATCTCGGCCACGCCGTCGCGCGCGACGTGCCAGGTGATGGACGGGTCGGAGAGGCCCAGCTCCTCGGCCAGCGCCCGGCGCACGCGCAGCCCGTCGTCGCCGGAGCCCAGCGAGGCCAGCGAGCCCGCCGCGCCGCCGAACTGGACGAGCAGCGCGCGGCTCCGGAGCTGCTCCAGGCGCTCGAGGTGCCGCTGGAAGCCGGACAGCCAGACGGCGCACTTGTAGCCGAAGGTGACGGGCAGCGCGTGCTGCAGGTGCGTGCGGCCGGCCATGGGCGTGTCGCGGTAGCGGGCGGCCAGGTCGCGCAGCGTCTTGATCACGTCGCGCAGCAGGCGCTCGACGATGGCCAGCCCCTCCTTCATCTGCAGCACGCTGGCGATGTCCATGATGTCCTGCGTCGTGGCGCCCCAGTGCACGTAGCGGCCGGCCTCGTCGCCGCAGAGGGCGGACAGCTGGCGCACCAGCGGCAGGATCGGGTAGCCGACGATCTCGGTCTCGCGGCGCAGGCGCTCCAGGTCCAGGCTGGACTGCGCGACCTTCTGCGTCACCAGCGCCCCGATCTCCGGCGGGATCACGTTGCAGCGCGACTGCGCCCGCGCAAGGGCTGCCTCGGCCTCGACGCAGCGCCTGATGTATGCCTCATCGTTGAAGACCTGGGTCGTTGTCAGCCGGCTTGTCGTATACCGGGTGAAAGGGGGACGCACCTTGCGGATCTCCTCGGTGCCGAACAGCGTCCGGAAGATGCTCGAGTCGATGGCGCTGACGGAGCCCATGAATCTGCACTGGCTGACGAGGTGACGTCGCGGGAGCTGCGAGACGGCGTGCGAGCGACGGAAGAGCTGCACAAACATGGACATGCCGAGCAAGACGAAGCTTTAACAGCGCTGCCGGGCCGTGGAGAGAGACGTTCAACGAGGGCAAGGAAGCGAAGCCTTGGACACGCCTACAGAAAAAGCACTTCGGAACCAACATGCAACCGGGACTTTGATTGGCACTGTCTTCTCAACTGTCTAACTCACAGTGTACACTACAAGGTCCGCGTCGTCAGCGGGATGTGGGGCCTCCCCGCACCCCGCCGCGGTAGAGCCTCCCGCCGCGCCGTTTCGTGGGGCTCCCGATCTTCGCTCCCGCTCTCCACGGGAACCCTCCGCTGCTTTCTCCGTCTACACATCTGGAGACAGCTCCATGCTGGCCCTTGTCCTACTCCCTGATGAACAAGGCTGCCACGCCCATTCCCGTGCTTTGACCCACGTCAGCGTGTGCAGCAGGTCACCAGTACATACGCAGTACGGAGTAAACAGAGCATTAGGTAGAAGAAGAGAGCTCACCTCGCACACATGCTCACGATCCCCAACTCCTTGTCCTGCCGCTTCAGCTCCGCCAGCAGCGTCGCCGTCTGCCGCGCCCCCGTCGCGCCCACCGGGTGGCCCAGGGCGATGGCGCCGCCGTTGGGGTTGACCTTGGCCGGGTCCAGGCCCAGCTCCCGGATGCAGTAGATGGTCTGGCTGGCGAACGCCTCGTTCAGCTCGAAGACGTCGATGTCCTTCTGCTCGACGCCGCAGTACCGGTAGAGGTTCCGGAGGGCGAACACGGGCCCGATGCCCATCTCATCGGGGGCGCAGCCGGCCACCTGCGTGCCCACGAAGCGCCCGATCGGCTTCAGCCCGCGAGCCTCCGCCCAGGAGCGGCGAGCGAGGATCGTCGCCGCCGCTCCGTCGGAGATCTGCGATCTATATGCATCCCCGTTAGAGATTCGTCTAGGACAGGAAGACAGCTGGATCCTTACGAGTTTCCAGCCGTGCTGGCCCCGTTCTCCAGCACCGGCTTGAGCGTCGACAGCTTCTCAAACGTCACCCCGTGCCTCACACCCTCGTCGTGCTTGACCACATGCGTCGTCTCCTGCTTGGTCTCCTCATCGATCTTCCGCGCCTCCACCGGCACGATCTCCTCATCGAAGACGCCGTTCCTCTGCGCCTCGCTCGCCCGCCGCTGGCTCTCGACCCCAAACTCGTCCTGCTCCTTCCGGCTGATCCCGTACCGCTTTGCAACGTTCTCCGACGTCTGCAGCATGGGCATGAGGCAGTCGCGGGCGTCCTTGACGGGCGACTCCTTCAGCAGCGGGGACACATCCACGGGGATGCCCCGGGTGCCGTAGTTGCGGCTCATGCTCTCGACGCCCCCGGCCAGACCGACGTCGATCTGGCCGGCCAGGATGGAGTGCGAGATGTGCGTGATGGCCTGCAGGCTGCTGGAGCATTGCCGGTTGACGGTGTGGAAGGTGGTCGAGTTGGGGAAGCCGGCCGCGCTGAGCGCCATGCGGCCTGTCTTTGCGAAGCCCAGCTCCGCCAGCACGTTCCCGATCATGGCGTCGTTGACGTCGCCGGGCTCGATGTTGGCTCGTTGCACGGCGGCCTTCATCACCTGTATAACCTGTAGTCAGACAATTTTCCGAGGACATGACCAGACAATGCCAATCAATGCCCAAAACATAAAAGAAATAACACACCGGCATCAAAATCTCCTCCGGATACGAGTCCTTGAACCCACCCTTGAACGCCTTGCCGATCGGGCTCCGCACGGCCGACAGCACGACGACATCGTGCGGCGTCTTGCGCAGGACCTCTCGCGCAGCTTTGACCAGCATCTCTTCAATTCAATGCGAACTTGGAGCCGGACGGTACCCTCGACAATCCCAAACCGCAATTCGGGGTGGTCTCCCTCACTTCGTGGACAACAGGTCCGTGTTTGGGACTGTAAGTACTTAAGGTAGTAAGCCAAGTCAAGTAAATAGCAAGGGGAGTAGAAGTTTGAGTAAACCCCAGTAGTAGTAGTGGTGGTGTATGTAGGCACTTCTAGCTCCCGATATAGAGATCCGGCACCGATCATACAGTAGTGGGGCTGCAGCTTGAGTGACCCCACGTTCAGGTTCGAGGTACCCTCTGCTGGGAAACTTCCGAAGCTACCTGAAATCGCCATCCACGGTTCCCGGTCGGACCCCAACAGAACAGTGCTTGGTCGCATGCATGATGGGAGAAATGTCGAGTCCGGCAGAAGCTTTCCGAAGTGCCTAGTGGGCATGCGGTTGTTGTAGAGCCGGGATGAAAAACAGTGCTGAAAGAACACTCCCCCCCCCCCCCCCCCCCCCCCCCCCGGGGAAGCTTAAATACTTCTGTCAAGTTGCGGGAGTTGTGCGTAAGACCTCAGAATTAAGAACACGAAACACTACGGAGATAGAAGGACCAAGTCTGTCATTGCCAAAAAGCGCAGTATGCAAGAAAAAATATTAAGAATAATATGAATTCATCGCAGAATTATGACCAAAATAATCATTTACTATATATTACCAGCGTTATCTATTCCACATGGAACCATATATATGCCATGCTTGTTAATCAAGTCATAGATCGTTCACATAATCCTTAATAGGTCTTCAAATCGTCCGCAACCCTGAACGGCGCGGCGGTCTTGCTGCGGACCTCGTCCACAGTCACGCCCTCGGCCACCTCCGTCAGGAGGAGACCCTCAGTCGGGCTGACGTCGAACACGGCCAGATCGGTGATGATCTTCGACACGCAACGGGGGCCAGTCAGGGGGAAGGTGCATTCTACGGTTGTCAGTGTTGGGGATTCTTGATGTGGATTAGATATGACTCACCAGGCAGAATCTTGGGATTACCCTTCTTGTCGACGTGTTCCTGTAGGTAGAACGTGGTGGTTAGCTATGCATTTCTCTTTTCCTTAAGGGTCCACGCGGGGTCACGTACCATGGTAACCACAACCTTGGTCTTGCTCGGGTTGGCGACCAGGTCCATGGCGCCGCCGATACCCTTAACCTTGCCGGGGAGCATAAAGTTCGCCAGGTCTATACATTGTTAGCATAGATACAGGAGAGGAAAATGGAAAGACAATGACATACCTCCGTACTGGCTAACCTGCAGTGCTCCGAGCATAGTAAGATCAATGCGACCAGATCGGATCATTCCAAAGCTCTCATGGGATCCAAACAGAGACGCTCCGCGACCCAAAGTGACAGTCTCTTTACCAGGGTTGATGAGGTCCGGGTCTTCCTCACCGGGTTGAGGGTAGCCTCCAAGACCCAGGATACCATTCTCAGACTGAAGGACAACCTCAACGTCCTCAGGAAGGAAGGCAGGAGCAATAAGCGGCATTCCGATACCCAGGTTAACGTACATTCCGTCCTTGAACTCCTTCGCAGCCCGCTTGACGATGCGTTCACGGCGTGCGGTGGCGTCACCCGAGCCTGAATAAGGTGTATGAGCCAGGAATATCCAATGGAAAGTACGGAAATTACTTGAGACTCACCGCCTTCGAGCATCGCATTAGGATCTTTGGCGAAAACGAGCTTCTCAATCTTCTTTTCCACGGTGCTCTTGATGACCTTGTTGACGTAGATGCCCTGCAGATGGACGTCCTCGGGAGCGATCTCACCGACCTCGACAATCTCATCCGCCTCGACAATGGTGACCTTGGCGTTCTTGGCCATGGCTTCGTTGAAGTTGTTCATAGCCATGCGGAATCGGCAGTTACCAAGCTTGTCAGCCTTGTGGACCTTGATGAGAGCGTAATCACCGAAGATCGCCTCTTCCAGAACGTATTGCTTGCCGTTGAATTCCCGGGTTTCCTTTGGTTTCGACATTTCTGCGACGGTACCATCCTTGTTGTAGCGTACGGGGAGCTGACCAGTTTGCACTATGTACGTATGTGAGCTAACCAGGCCGGGCTACTCGATAAGTGGGCCAACGCGAGCGACGGCTCACCTATTGTTCCATATCCGGCCGGGGTATAGAAAGCAGGCACTCCCGCAGCTCCAGCAGCACACTTCTCGGCGATAGTGCCCTGAGGAGTGAGCTCAAGCGACAGGTCTCCGTTCAGGTACATCTGCTCAAAGACTTTATTTTCACCAATGAACGAGGCAATCATCTTGCTGATCTGACGGGTTTCGAGCAATTGGCCTGTCTATCGGTTAAGACGACGCATGGTCGGGGAGCTGGCTACCATGACTTACCAAGGCCGACACCGGGCATCCCTGCATTGTTGGACACGACGGTCAAGTCCCTTATGTCGGGGCGGTCACGCACGGCATTGATGAGAGTGTTGGGAACGCCGGAGAAGCCAAAGCCTCCAACCAAAACCGTCGAGGAACTCTTCATGTCTTTGATGGCCTCCGCGGCTGATGGGCATATCTTGTTAATTGCCCGCTGCGAGGCGGTCATAGAGAAGTTCCGCCGCCATAGCGGGCGGAACACCGAAGGGTAGGCCTTCGTCTTCATCCCGAGCAGCTCAACCTGTCAGGCAGGGTGTGAAACAGCTCTCATGAGGAGAGACAAGTGGAAAAGAAAGTGGAAGAGGGGGGAACCCGAAGACCTAAAGGCCGGAGGACCTTCGGCATGTCCATCGGCTAGGGCACTCCCGTAGTCTTTATCCGGCGCTGCTCCGCACCCCACAGGGCCTGCCGGTCGGCGCCCGCGGCGCCGGCGGTCGGCGGTGGGGTCGGCAGCGATCTGTAGGCGGTGAACCAGCTGGCATCGCTGACAGCCCTAACCAGCATCTCCCTCCGCTCCCCCAAGTCCATCGGGATATCCCCCCACAACCTCACCACCACCACGATGCATCAACCCTGCAACTAGGGAGCCCTGGCAAGGCCAGGCGAATACGAAAACTCTGGAGATGCCCAAACCCCGGTTACTTCGCATCGTGGCAGTCTGGGGGGAGCGCTGGTTTTCCGCGTAACCCCGCACTGGTCAGCTATAACAGTCGAGGCATTTCTAGCCACGGAGCTCTCGTGGCTTCTAAGAAAATATTTAACTATCCTCTTAGACCTGACCTAGTTTCCTTTGAAACTGCTGGTAAACATGGTGCACTGGAAGCAAGCCGTTCCCGCAACGCCGCTGCTTTCTGAGAAGCATAATGGAGTCCCGGCCAGACTGTTCGATAAGGCACAGAAGGCCAAGTCCTTAATCCTTGACATAGCGACCAAAACCCAGAATAAAAGGCACAGACCACCAGCCATTCCTCAGGGCATCGAAGAGAATAAGTTCTTGGAGGCGATCGAGGACCTCTCAAGACAGCTTGGGAAAGAGAATGTCGAGATCGCAGACAAGCCACTAAAGGATGGCTGGTGAGTTAATAAATTCTTACTTCAATGTCGGCATAACGCCCTGATCATGCTTTATCAGGTATATGGAAAGTTAGTCTCCGAATCTTTCATCTCCGACAGTTGTAAAGGAAAAGAGAAACAGTGTAAAGAGGAATATGTCGAAGCTATGTTGACAAAATACAGACCCAAACACTCACGATGCAATGCACATTCTGGACGATGAGGAGTTCGTTGCTTCGGCAATCGTCTACCCTGGTAGCACAGCCGAGGTTCAGAAGGTCGTTCTGTGGGCAAACAAGTATCATATTCCGATTTTCCCTATTTCCATAGGGAGGAACTGTACGGCCACTTCCTCATCTTATCTACTCCTTCCCTCATCTGACGCCATCTCTGTATAGTTGGCTACGGTGGGGCAGCTCCCCGCGTTCGCGGATCCGTCGTGGTCGATCTTGGACGGCGCATGAACAAGATCCTCGACATCAATCCGGACGACTGCACCTGCTTGGTGGAGCCTGGGGTGACTTTCTATGCGCTCTACGAGGAGATCCAAGCCCAGGGCTACAAGCACCTGTGGATCGATGTCCCAGACCTTGGCGGTGGTTCTGTCGTGGGAAACACCCTTGACAGAGGTGTAGGATACACTCCCTATGGCGATCATTGGACCTGGCACTCCGGACTGGAAGTCGTTCTTCCTACCGGAGAAGTTATACGGACAGGCATGGGGGCGCTCCCTAACAACAACAGCTGGCAGATCTTCCCATACGGTTTTGGTCCCTTCCCCGAGTCAGTTCTGAGTCTTTAAAGACCAACAGATGCAGTCACTAACGAAATTTTCAGTGGTATATTCTCACAATCCAACTTTGGTATTGTTACCAAGATGGGAATGGCGCTGATGCCTGACCCTGGCGGCTACGAAAGTTATGTACGTTGATACTTGGCTTTTAGATACTTTCCGACAGTCGAGCTGATAAGCCACTCTAGTTGTATACTTTCCAGAATGAAGAAGATCTGGCACAGCTAGTACGTGACCGCCAGGAGGATCTTTATCAATAGGAACGTCTGCTCACTGGTTTTTGAAGGTTGAAATCATTCGACCCCTTAGAATCGCTAATATACTGGAGAACGTCGCACAACTCAGACATGTTATCCAGCAGATCGCATGTCTAGGAAAGCCGCGCAGCTCCTATTACCAAGGTGAGGAGTCCATGCCTGACGAGGTTGTTCACAAGGTCGCGAAAACCTTGAGCCATGGCGATTGCACCTGGCTGTATTACGGCATGGCCTACGGTCCAAAGGAGATAAGGCAATACAAACTCGAGATTATTCACAGAGAGTTCATGAAGATCCCCGGCGCCCGCCGGATCGACCCTTCAACCTTGCCCAAAGATGACTATTTCTGGTCCAGGGATCGCATCGCGGCTGGCGTTCCTGACCTCGAGGAACTTGCCTGGGTCAACTGGCACCCGAACGGCGCCCACGTCGCATTCAGCCCTGTCTCTCCAGTGCGTGGCGCCGACGCTACGAATCTCTGGAAAATCGCCAAGAGCCGATGCAGGGAGTACGGTCTCGACCTGTTCCCGGCCTTCATCGTCGGGCTGCGGGAGATGCACCTCATCGTCGAGATCGTTTTCAACCGCGACGACCCAAAGATGCGGAAGGCGGCCCACGACTGCATGCGCGCGGTGATCGATGATGCCGCGAAGCAGGGTTACGGAGAATATCGCACCCACCTGGCGTTCATGGACCAGATAGCCGGGACGTACAATTGGAACGACAACGCGCTTATGAAGTTCAATGAGCGGCTCAAGGATTGCCTCGATCCGAATGGCATCTTGGCTCCTGGGAAGTCTGGGATCTGGCCGGCTAGGTATCGGGGACGGGGCTGGGAACTGACCCGAGAGTGGCGCGATACGTCTGAAGGTAACGGAGTCGCTCCGTCCTCGGCGAGTACGAAGCTGTAGCTTTTTTGAGCCAGTCGCTCGCGTGGAGCTTATCCGTCAATACTGCATAAAAAGCACCTTTCTCATGTTCTAGTTGAACCACGTCCCAGAAGCCCTAGCTTCCTTGAAGCAAGAATGAGACTTAACTTTTTAGTTGACCCAGGCCTTCCGCCAGTAGAACATCCCTTTTGCGCCGGATGGTCTTCTCGCGTCTAAACACAGAAGATGCTTTTGTTTGGCTCGTGTATGGCCTAGTCTATGTGGTACAGTCTATCAGTGCCCCTGATCTTCGACGCTAGGAGCTATCAGAACCACCCTTGACGAGCCGCTAGTTTTGCTAGCTAGTATCCGTGTCATGGATTCCCCCGGTCCTGGCTCTTTTCTTAATGGCCAACTTCTCCGGCCTTATCTTGTTATGGAGTGTTTGCAGGTAGTTTCCTGAACGGTTGTGGCAACTAGATAGATGACGCCAGAAATCCAAAACCATTTCTGGGAGTTCCACCCTCAACCCGCTCCTATTCTACTGCTCCGTATGCACTCTCCCCTATTCTTCTGCTGATAATTCATAAAGTCCAACAGTCTAGAGCGCACAGAGGAGAATGTGGGGTCAGCTCTCAGAGACCCACTGGTCCCTGCACCCGATCCTCGGGTGTGGGGCTCCAGCTTTGAAGGTAAAAGCTGATCTTGCCGGAGTTAAGATACATTTCAAACCTGGAGCATATATTTCTTTCTTGGAGTTTTTCCTTAGAATGTTTCCATAGAAGATCACTTTATTCAAGACTGGCAGAATGTACGGCTCTTGTTTCAGATCACTCTCAGCAGCGTTCGGGAAGTCCGCCCTCGTCCCGTCGCGATATGGATCGAGTAGTATCGTCCGTCGAAGACTCGCGACCGCGGCGGCAGCTGGAGCTGGAGCTGCAGCGGGCAAGAGTAAATTGCCTCTGGCAGGCATTCGAGTCCTGGATATGAGCAGGGTTCTTGCTGGGGTATGCCTACCTCCTATACATACATAATTGACTTGATCTCCTGCTTCTTCGGGAATGATGGGACGCATTGGCTAACAGAGACAACTGATTCTACAGCCCTATTGTACACAAATTCTTGGAGATCTGGGGTATGGTCCATGAGGCTCTGTATGAAGCGTCCTTCTGCAGTAGCGGAATCCTTTTTTTTTGCCAGCGTTACTTATTTGCCTGTATCCTGCTAATACCGGTTCTGCGGCATGAAGTGCGGAGATTATCAAGATCGAGCACCCGACGAGAGGCGACGACACGAGAGCATGGGGCCCTCCCTTTGCCAAATACGTGGATGGAAGAGAAGGTCCGGGAGAGAGTGCATATTATCTTTCTGTAAGATATACCGGGAAACAAATAGCTGTCGGAAATACTGATAGAACCTAGGTGAACCGGAACAAGAAATCTGTCGGCTTATCGTTCGCACACCCGGAGGGCGTGGAGATCCTCCACGAGCTCGCAAAGGACTGCGACGTCCTCGTCGAGAACTACCTTCCGGGCTCTCTCAAGAAATACAACATGGACTACGAGACCATCCGGAAGATCAACCCCCGACTGATCTACGCTAGCATCACAGGCTACGGTCAATTCGGACCCTACAGCAGCCGGCCCGGATTCGACGTCATGGTCGAGGCGGAGTTTGGCCTGATGCATCTAACCGGTCCTAGGGACGGTCCTCCTGTGAAGGTCGGAGTCGCGGTCACGGACCTGACCACCGGTCTCTACGCATGCAACTCCATCTTGGCCGCTTTGTTGCATAGAGCGACGACGGGCGAAGGACAGCATCTCGACGTCTGCCTGAGCGACTGCCAGACCGCGACGTTGGCCAATATGGCCAGCTCGGTCCTTATCAGTGGACAAAAGGACTCGGGGAGATGGGGAACTGCGCATCGTACGTAAACCTATTATCTCCAGATAGATGGAAATGTAGAGTTCAGAGGAGGCTGACAAAAGGAGCAGCTTCCGTCGTCCCTTACCAGGGCTTCAAGACCGCCGACGGCGACATCTTCATCGGCGGTGCTAACGACCGTCTCTTCGGCATCCTCTGCGACAAGCTGGGCAAGCCCGAATGGAAGACGGACCCGAAATTCATCTCGAACAACGAGCGAGTCAAGAACAGAACAGAGCTCGAAGGACTGATTGAAGCTGAGACGGAGAAGCGGACCACAAAGGAATGGCTGGAGATCTTCGAGGGCTGCGGCGTGCCCTACGCTGCGGTGAATGATGTCCAGGACACATTGAACCACGAACACAGTAAGTACATAACCTACCTACCTAGCCAACGAGCCTCCCATAATAGATCTATATAAATGAGGGAGAAACAATACTGACCAGGTACGCGATGCGATGCAGCCATCGCCCGCGGCATGGTCAAGGAAATCGAACACCCCGCCTGCGGCCGTATCAAGGTCCTCAACACCCCCGTCAAGTACTCGAATGCGGAACCCTGTGTCAGAACGCCTCCACCCCTGCTGGGCGAGCACACGGACGAAGTCCTTAAAGAGCGGCTCGGTCTGAGCGACGAGAGGATCCAGGAGCTGAAGAAAGGTGGCGTTATTGCCTAGATATAGACACGTTTTTTTGGCAAGAGAATTAGGTTTCTTTTTCTTTCATTCTTATATGATTGTACATAATCGCGATTTGTAAATTATATAACTACGTGGGGTTAGCTCAGCGTAGTTTTATTTTCATATATATATACTTCATATTGCATATGACTACAGACTTCCAACAGACAGGAATGTACTTGTTGAAAACGATCTCCCTCAAGAAGACCGAGTTTTGATAGAAAGGGAAAGGGAGGACTATAATTTTTCACGCCGAAATAGGGGTACATGCCTGAGATATACAGCCAACACGGCTTATAATTTTGAACCTGGCATACTCGTGTCTTCTTCTCCTTTCCTTCCATTGCTTTCACCAACCAACTTGTTATAGTACTGCGTCATATCATGCCTCAAGACATCGAGTGCCTAGTAGTAAATAAGGCGTTAGCATCTTCATTTATATACGAGCTTTGCCACGAAATACAATAACGGTTAGATGGACACTCACCAATGCCATCTGACTCGCAAGATCCTTGTCCGTCTCGGCCTTCACGCAGAGCCTGAAGAACTCGTCATTCTCGCGCGCCTTGTCCGGGTCCTGGTCGTGGAGCCGTCGGAAATTCTCCCGCGACATCGGGTCGATGATGTCTGTCCAGATCTTCCTCCGGACCTCGCTGTACTTGTCCAGAATGCTGTCGTCTGCGAGGCCGCGGTGGATGCCCATCAGGGCATCGAAGAGGCTTCCCACGTCGGCGATGCCTCCGGTCAGGCCGAGACCGCCGCTGTTGATGCGGTATGGTGTTAGCGTGCACTGTACGACTAAACATAATGTAGATCAAGGAAGGGGGAAATGAGGTTTTTTGGAAAGTTCTAACATACAAAGGATTACACAGATGCGCTGCGTCCGCTGCGAGGATCACCCTTCCAACTCGGAAGGTAGGGCAGCAGCGCTGCTGCAGTTTGTACGGGCTGATGTTCGTGATCCGGTATTCGCCCGGTTTGGGATTTCCTGGCAGGATCTCTTCGTACCGCATGGGCTGTCGCTTAATGTATTCCTCGCGACTCAGTCCGGGGACGTCGCCGTACGTGACTCGGTAGAGACCGTCCTTGGTGATCTTTGCGGCCATGTACCAGTTCGTTGGGTGCACGATGAAGTTCGAGTCCCAGAAGCTGTACTTGGTAAAGTCGTAATATACCTGAGAACCGGCTGTGTATTATTTCTGGTACATGTATAGATTGTATCTGGATGAATCGAGGAGGGCCCATGGGTATTTCGAGCCTGACTACTTACGTTTGTGGCGATAATTTGAGCGTTCAACGTCTCACCAGGATACTCAGGCCCAAACAGCTCTTTCCGAACAGTACTGCTCGCCCCATCGCAGCCCACGACATATTCTGCCTCTCGCCTCTGGCGGCCAGTAGGGGTCTCAACCTCCACCCACGCCTTGTCCTTGTCCTGCCCGACTTTCACGACTCTGTGCGACCACTTCACTGTAGCTGTCGGCAGCCGCTGTATGTGCTCATAGAGAAGTACTCCAAGCCTATCCAGCGGAAGCACGACCAGCTTATATGGATAGTCCTCGGGAAGATGTTCGTTCGTCACGCCCGCAATGAATGTTTCGTCTAGTTTTCTCCATGCGACACTCTTTGGGTGGAAGCCTCTTTCTTTCACATCGTCAAGAATGCCCGCGCGCATCAGCTCGTAAGCGGCTGGCGAGGCATAGTGTGCGGCGCGTGGCTGTTCGTCGAGTTTGCTGCCTGCCTCTAGGAGCTCGACCTCTATTCCTTGTTTGGCCAGGAGAATGCCCAGAATGAGACCGGAGGGTCCTGCTCCGACAATGATGATCTATGTATGAAAGAAGTGGTTAGGCGAAGACTTGTCAAGATATAGTAGGTGATTGCGGAACTACGAGATATCAGTGAGTACCTTTTTAATAGCCATGGATGTTGTGGTGTATGCAGCTCCAAGTCTCTATACCGCTCTACCGGAAGACGATATAAAATCGACAGTAACCCCAAAACGAAACGGAATATCAAAAGAGATATCTTCACAGGCATCGAGATGCCAACCACCCAGGCCCCTAATGAGTATAGTGGGGCTTAGCATCTGCTTTACAGAACAGCGCCCCCTGTGTCGTTGAAACTGCAGTCCCTCCCGTTGCGGGGCTCCGTTGCGGGGCGTATCGAACTATTCTAGGTTGTCGAATGTATTGCTCTTTGCTGGAGTATGTTTCCGGAGCTGAATATTCCGTTACAAATGCGGGGGATGACCTGGGGTGGCGACAATGTGGGTGCGCCGACGTGGGGTAAATCCGATTGATATGCCCGGGGAGAGCTTGAAGCGCCGAGCTTTTCGAAATCTGTCGGATATCGACATGGGTAGGTATCTTTCATCAATGAAGCCAGAGATTCCGGTTGCTTCCAGGCCCAGCGGGCTCTCCCAAGACTGATTTCCATTCAGAGACGGTGCCGGTTTCAATATAAGACTTATACTTCCTAGACAACTGTAATATCGAACAGAGGCAGAAAGCTGATTGGACGGAAGTTCCGTGGCGTCACACTTCTTCCAAGAACGTTGGATAATCTCCTCATCAAAACACTATCATAGATGCCCCCACAGGTTGAAAGAGCTATGGAGAGTGCACTCGACTTGAAGTCTGACGCTTCAGCTGTCATGATCTGGCCGGACTCAAGACTGTTGCCAGCAATATGGGCTGGTTCATACTCTCTCGAGCGCAGCTCCTTATGAACATGGTTTGGGAGCGTCAGTGGAATTTTGGTTTTCAGAATGACAGGTTACGGCCTAGAGCTCTCCACAACACAGCTCACCAAAGAAACTGTTGCTGGAACTTTACCGGAGGAGCCCCAATCCAGGAACTCAGCTCTTGCGGTGCTCTCGGTGCAAAATCTCGCCGACAGAATGGGGACTGCGATTTGCTGATAGCTCCAAACACGCCATAGCTGTTTGAGCTTTCGGCTCCTGCAACTATATATGGTGGTCTGTCCACCTCTCTTCTACATTGCTCTATTTGGGCGGCATCAGTGGCCTCCAGAGTTGGCGCTGAGACGATATCATCGGTTTGGCCCGAGTATCCATCAGTTTTTGATCCATAGGCAGACGAGGCAGGTCTCGGTCCTAACTCATGGGAATTGGAATGGCTTTCCTCAAATGAAGATTCCATGTCATTGGGAGCTTGTGACTCGAAGTTCCGTTGTCCTGTAGGGGTTATGCATGAATCGGTTGGTCCGATGTCCGTTTCAGCTCCATCCAAAGCCGGCCTCTTGTCCCTGAGGCAATATTGCTGCCATCTCCGAATGTCTTCGACAGTGGTCAGAGGGAATGACTTCCAGTGCTCCACTCCCTTTTTCCTCAATGGTGACAAGGGAATACAAGGTGATAGTCCACCGTTGCATATTCTTGCAGTCGCCACATCTTGTGACATCATGGATGATAGCTGAGCGTCGGAGAGCTGTGAAAGTATCTTCAACAGAACATTCTCCGTTTCCTGTAAACGATGTTCCAGAGCCTCGATGTAGCCTTTCGCTGGCCCACTGTTTAGGCAGAATATTAGTTCCCACAACGAACTGATCTAAGTTCCGCCATAACTAACCGTTTTAACTGCTCAGGCCAAGCACACGACCGGTTGTACTCGAGACACTGTTTACATGTTGGCCTAATTGATCGATTGACAATTTCAGTGTTAGAAAGTTTGACCCATTCTTAGAGTTGAAGCTTTCATGGTTTCAAATGCCGTTTTATTCACCTTTCACCACTACACTATATGAAGAAAAAAAAACTGCATAATCAGCAAGAAATTCGAACAGACCAAGTTCAGCTCGATAATCATCCCATGAAATAAATAACAAAAGTAATAAAAAGTTGTCAAAATAAAAGTTTGAAGGTTCACCTTGTGCTTTCGTGACCGGCAAGGATTGCAAGCGGTAGTGATACGCGATGCTTTCTTCTCGCGCAATTGGGGGGCCATTCGAGACGGTAGCGCGTGGAAGAGCTGATCTGTAGGATAGAATGATGTACAGTCTCCGAATGCGGGGGGTTGTCTAGAGAACCTCAATGACGCGTATGATGTAACAGGCATATCATGAATAAAGCATCTCATTCCAGATAAGACAAATAGGATCCTTGTGCCAACCCTCATGTTTCTGCCTATATTCGCCCTCTAAGAACACTGCTGCCAGTGCTCGGAAACAGTCCGCGGAGTTCTGGCGCGGCTGAACCTTTAGCCGACAGCTGCCGTTGACGTGCTGAGTCAGCGCTCCACCTTCGTTGACATCTGCGGAGTACCTATGATGGTGGATCTGGCGTCGGCTTTATCTTACTACTGTCAGGCTTCTTGGTATCTTCCGTAGGAGACAGGCTAGGTCGACCTGGATGAACGTTCAAGCATGACCCCGCTCGGAATTGGTGTGCTCGTGGAGAGCACACTCGGTACAAGTATTTCAATTTTCACTCCATTTTATCTCTCTAAGCTAGAAGCGAATACTTCCTAGGTCCTGTCTCTCATTTCCAAGCAGTTATTTCTGAAGGTCTATTTCTCGCTTCAGGAGACTGTCTTCACTAGTTGCTTTCCACCACCATGGCCCCAGGAGCATCCTACCATATTGCATCCATCCCTGGTGACGGCATAGGTTCAGAGGTCGTTGGAGCAGCGATCCAGATAGTCAAGAAGCTCGCGAAGACGCTTGGAACCTTTGAAATTGAATTTACGCACATTCCCTGGGGAACCGATTATTACAAGAAGCATGGCCGATACATGCCGGAAGATGCGTTGGACACCTTGCGCAAGTTTGATGCAGGCTTGTTTGGAGCCGTTGGAGCCCCCGGTAGGACCTTTTTTTCGTATTGTGCTGTTTTAAGATAGATTCAGAGTCTATTGCTATGCACTGGAACATATCTGTATCCTTGCAAGGAAACCGGCGGCTTCTGACGATATTCGAGCAGATGTCCCTGATCATATTTCCCTCTGGGGTCTTCTGCTACCCATTCGCTTTTCCCTCCAATTGTACGCCAATGTGCGTCCTGTCCGCACGTTCCCCGGGATTAAATCTCCACTTACGACTGCCGCTGGAGGGATTGACTGGGTTCTTATACGAGAAAACTCCGAAGGCGAATATTCCGGTCAGGGTGGACGCTCTCATATTCATCAGCCATGGGAAACGGCTACGGAGGTGGCGATCTTCACTCGCGTCGGGATCGAGCGGATTATCCGCTTCGCATTTGAGATAGCGCGCTCAAGGCCTCGTCGTCATCTTACTGTCGTCACAAAGAGCAACTCGATGCGAAACGGCATGGTTCTCTGGGATGAAATAGCTGCGGAAGTGGCCCAAGACTTCCCCGATGTCACTTGGGATAAGATGCTAGTTGATGCGATGACTGTGCGAATGGTGTCGAATCCACAGTCGCTGGATACTATTGTCGGCACAAACCTACATATGGACATTCTATCTGACCTTGCTGCCGCACTCGCTGGATCAATTGGAGTGGCTCCATCCAGCAACTTGGACCCCACAAAAAAGAATCCTTCGCTCTTTGAACCGGTCCACGGAAGCGCCTTCGATATCACCGGCAAGGGAATAGCCAACCCGGTCGCTACTTTTTGGTCCGCTGCGGAGATGCTCTCGTGGCTTGGGGAGAAGGAAGCCGCAAAGAAATTGATGGACTGCGTTGAACGTGTCTGCGCAGCTGGGATCTCGACTCCTGACCTTGGGGGAACAGCAAAGACACAGGATGTCGTTGATGCCGTTTGCCTAGAGATTGAACGCTTGGTTCAGCATTGAGCTATCTCTGAACTGGTAGATTGTGAGTAGTTTGATGTCTAATATCTGGGCACTATATAGAATGTGAGGTTTTATATTGATAGTGCATACGGTCTAGGGTAATTCCTGAAATAGCAGTTATGTCTCAAGAAGATCGGCTTCCCAAAATAAAAACGGCGCGCCATTCTTTAAGCCCCTTCAACATTTTTTGACATTAGTTCATTAAAATATATATTACCTATGTATATTAATATACATACATGCACATAACACACAATAGTTCGTTAGGTAACTTGGCAACCAAAATTTTGCATTTACTGCGCAAAAGGACAGGATTAAGTGTGGAGTCCAGAAGCTCGGTTGAACTATCAGCCGGATGGCTCCAGCCGAAGCCAAAGAGCCTGGTCACTCGACATCCGAGCGAACCATTTCTCTTCTCAATCCGTAGTTGGCGGGGAATTTCTGTGATATGCAAGGGACCCCCGGCCATGCGCTTGACGATTCCTTGCGGGGTTTGTCGTATCCTATCGCGTTCTGGGTTGTCGTCTCAAAGGCTCTCCAGGTATTTGCTGACTAAGCCACCGCAACGGTGTAACGGGCTCACGCTGTCCGAGAGAACCAGTACAAGACCCAATTGCGTTTCGAAAGCTCAAATTGCTGTCACTGCTGGATGCATTGAATAATGCAACGGAGTTAGTGAAATTTATTACTGCGTCCGGCCTAAGCTAGCCATACCCCACCATCGTGGACATCATGTCTTGTTCAAAATGGAGTCATCGGATTTCATGTCTGGCACGTCAGAGGTCGGATCCCTGACAGCACATTCGAATGATGAAAGCCAGTTCGTCGGCAGCTCAAGTGGTGTTTACTTCATTAATACAGTGCGTCAGGCTTTCCTGAAGAGTTTTGCTTCCAGTCATGTATCATCTGGGGAAGAATTTCCTCCAGCGGAAGATACAATTATTGGAAGTGAAGACTCACCGGGTGGAAAGCATGATTCAGATGGAAGCAATTGCTCGGATTCAACAGCTGAAGATAGGCTTCCTCGTCGATGGAGCTACGATCCCACGGTCGCTCGGGCGCTGGGGAAGCCCCCTCCGCTTGAACAGGCGAAGGAATTGATGATGTTGTATTTCAGGGTCTGGCACCCACTTTTCCCATTTCTACACGGACCTACATTTCTGCAAGAGATGGAGTTGCTTTATTCCGAGGATCATCAAGATAGATCTGCACGATTTGTCCATTCAGATCATAAGAATGCTTGCTGGGCAACAATCTTTCAATGCGTCTTTAATCTCGCGAGTCTTCTACGTCCGGAAATTCGTCTGCCATCTGAATCGAGAATTAAGTCTCCAACGAACATTCATTTAATACTCGGAACGCTCATCTACAGGCATGATGTTCCATCGTTACAGGCGCTTCTGGCCGCTCAACTGTATCTAGTAGCGACAATGTCGCTTCGAACAGCATCAACTGTAGGTGGCTGCATCCTCAGATCTATGCTCCATGCCGGTCTCCATCGTTGCCCGTTTCGGTACAAAGAACTTTCCTCGCATGATCGGCAACTACGAAAGAGGATATTCTGGTGCGCATATGCCATTGATCGGTACCTGAGTCAAGCACTTGGTCTGCCTCTTGGAATTCAGGATTCAGATGCCGATGTCTGCCTTCCGGGACCTTACGAAATTCATGATCCTGTTGTTCATAACTTTGTTATACCGAATACAGAGTACCGTCGCTACGTCGCCGCAGAAGAAACGTCGCCCTCCGAAATTTCCATTGGAAGGCACAAAGAGGGCATACCTATGGAAACTAGGGATGGCAGCACGCCCGGTTCTTTATCACATCATCAACGGGATCATACAGAAGACTGCAGACAGGCGCAGCAACACAATAGGGAAGCTGCTCTTGCCAATTATGTCGTGGCTGCGAAACTCACTGGTAGAGCCTTGGAGCTGTTCCACAAATCTATCCACGTCCGGACAGTACGACGAAGCTCTGTGCTCTTCTTAATTTCAGACGTACACAAATGGTGGAATGGCCTGCCCCCAGACTTACAAGGAACTCCTACCAGACACGATAAGGATACCTCCCTTTCAACAGATGAAGAGCCATTCGATTTAGGACCATTCTTCACTGTCCTTTATCAATACCTTATTCTCCTCATCAATCGTCCTTCACTGTCACTTGACCCATCTACCCCAGACTTTTGCTCTGGTCTCCAAACTTGCATTGGCGCTGCTAGAGGTATTTTATCAGCACTGAAGGCTCAGGTTGATGGAGGCCAGCCATTGTTTTGGCCGGGGTTTTTGTCAGCAGCGTGGATGTCTGGACTGGTCATTGCGTTTGCTTGTCAACTGAAGCAGTATCTTCTTTCGAAGGGCTGTCGGTGAGTTCTGACTTTCGTCTAGTCTACGGTTGCTACCTTGAGAATCCAAAACCAGTGTGCTTATTTTCTCTTAATGAAAAATTGATCCGCCAGTCGTCTATGAGGGGCACTGCATGGAGCCCCGAACACCAATGGTGTCATTGAGACTACCTACTAACTGCTTGTTAGAGAGATTAGTGAATGTCTAGAAATTCTACGTATCATGTCCGGACAATGGGAGACAGCAAAACACTGTCACACGGCGCTTTCTGTGCTATTGTCGAACATCCAGCAGCGGAGCAATGGGCATAGTAATTGCCTTACTTTCGAGAGCCTCAATTCGGGGCATTCTTCCATAAGCGCAGCAAAACATACAAGGCCCCTTACTAACTCCGATGAGTGTTCTGACTTTGGCAGCCAGAAGAGACGCAAACTCGACGTCTCTCACGAAGCGCTGAATCAGATGAGAGAGCCGAGAGATCACAGCACTAGAAGCTCTCTACCATCTGATAATTCGAGGAATAGCTCGTATATGTTGAATGAGACGACTTCGTCTACTCAAGAGACGTCAGGGAATTTTCGAACAGAGATAAACGGAGTCCATAGTACTTCCCTGCGTCCCGATCAGGGCGCTGGTAATAGAAAGAGGCCGCAGAATACGCCGTTTCAAGACCTTGCCCCTCTCTCTCAGCCATGCCGTACATTTCCCTTCGAGAACGGAACAATGATGAACGGCCAGTCGTCGTTGAATCTTAGCGGGCTCGAGGACGGTCAGTGGCCCGGTGGATCTGCGTTCACTACCGACTTTGACCTGAACATGACAGATTTATTCCAAGGCGCGGACTGGGAGTCGCTTTTTGATGTCATCGGCCAGCAGAATCCAAACTTTTGAAGTTCAAATTTTCGAGTGACGCCTTCGTTCGGAAATATTCGGGGGAGAAGACTGTCCTTGTTTTCACTTTCTTTTGATATGGCTAGGTAGGGAACGGTCACGTTTACAAGTCGGAGATAGATGTCTGCCTCTCTTGAAAAGGCAAAAAAACCCATCGCACCAGCTGCTCATGAGTACGGCGTACAATATATATAGTACAACGAGCCCATGCCACCGTCGTGTGTTCTGTACAGTATCATGAATTTCTGTCCTTTTTAGTCTCTGGAAAGGAGTACATTTTGCCCCCAGCAGTCCAGCCTGTGGACGAAGGAAGATGATTATCCTGCAATCATGTCTAGTATTGCTAGTACAGTTTGCTCGAGACTGTTGTCAAAGGAAATCGGAGAGATCGGTTCTCTGGATATAGTACGACCACCAATCCAGCTCTTTATCTAATATCGTTCCCGAGATGGTGAACTGAACGAACAGATGAATGTATGTACTTTTGCCACATCACCCGTGACAGCGTTTTGCTTTGTAAAACATATCACAACCGAGTAAAAGCATCACACATACATTATTAGACCAAAAATTACTAACGAGGGGATAGAGGAGCGTGAGTACGACAAAAGTATTTAAGGGGAAAGAGCCTTCATTCGATAAGAAGAATCTATCCATATCAAGATAAAAAAGAGAAAGGAAAAAAATAGAGACGTCACAAAAACCCATGACATACATGCCCAAAGCCGGTAGTTTTCCCTATCTTTCACCGCTGACCGTATCCGCAATCCCGCCCATCGAATAAAAGCATTCATTCATTCATTCCATTCCATTCGGCGGCCCATTTGCGCGTAGCGAACCCCAACATACAACCTGTTCTGTTTCCTTTTGTCCCGTTCCCCCTCATCAATAGTTCTCTCTAGGTATTTTTGGAGGATGATCTCATCTACACGTTGCATCCATTTAGCCACTGTGGCCAGACATGTCACCTATGGGCGGAAGACGTGATCAGCAGCGCCAGTGGCATGAAACGCCAAAGGCAGGGCGGACCCGCGAGAGGCTACATCACCCAAAGATACAGGTCACAAGGGAAAACAATAACTCTATGATACAAGTGTGCGTGAAATAGATACGAGGTAGGAATGGCAGAAAAGACGAATACCTCCCCGTTTGACGAAGATCAGACAGAGAAACACCGTGGCCGAACACTTTTCCGGTACCAATTGCCCCTCTCTGTTGTCCAGAAAAATCCATAAGCGCATCACCACTTTCGGGGAGAGGACAGCAGTGAATAGCATCTGCACACATACAAATCGTGTTTAACTAGGGGACCTGGTCAACCGAATGTCGTCATGAATAGAGGAGGATGCGAGGACATCATAACAAGAACTTTTCGAAACCGGGGATATCAGGGCCAGGGGAAAAAGGAAAACATTAGGTAGGAGAAATCCAAGAGCTGAACTGAAGGAGAAGTCGTGAAACACATCAATCGAGTCTTCCGAACAGGCCAAGCCAGATACCAGTTGTAACCGGCTCCATCTGCCCCGTGTCGGATATCAAGAATCAAGACATGTAATCTACGACTTAGCTTCCTCCGCAGCACCCTCCGTAGCTGCCTCCTTCGGCTTAGCGGAATCTCCAGTAGCCTCGCTCTCTGCACCCTTGTTCTTCATGTACTCATCGTAGACTTTGAGAGCTTCGTCGACCTTGGCGCGCAGAGCAGCCTCGTCGTCGATCCTAGACGATGTGTTAGTTAAAGCGGGATTCAAGATGATATGGTGAAGCAACTTACAGGCTAAGCAGCTCAGAGTTGTCCATTTCCAACAGCATACCGGTGATCTTTCCAGCCAATTCCGGTTGTAGGGCCTGAACCTTCGGGTAGAGAGCTTCACCGATCATCTGTTTCTGCTGAGCAGGCGGTGCAGCTGCCAGCGCCTGGAGGGTGAGGCCACCAGCGGCAGCCTCAGTTCCGGGAACCATCGATGGCTGCATAGCGGGAGCATTCTGTCCACGACCAGCCTGACCAGGTCTTCCCATCTGAGGGGGCATGCCGCCACGACCGTAGCCTTGACCGCCACGCATACCTGGGACATTAGCCATATTTGGAGGCACGCCCTGCATTCCAGGTACCTGGCCACGGCCGCCAGCGCCACGGCCAAAGTTAGCTTGTACCTGAGCGATCGCCTGAGGGTAGCCCAAGCCGTTAGGGATGGCTCCAGGAGCACCCTGCATGGCTCCCATAGGGATGCCTTGACCGAAGTTTGGAGGAATCTGCTGGTTAGGGATACCACGGCCACCCTGCTGGGCAGGGAAGGCACCGGGGTACTGGCCGGGTCGTCCGCCTGGGATACCAGGCATCATCATGCCGGGCTGGGGAGCAAAGGCCAATCCGCCACGTCCAGCCGCGTTTGCCGGCAGGAAACCCTGCTGACCAGGTCCGTAGAAAACGGGGGGCTGCATGTACTATTGAAACAGTTAGCTCGAAGTTCTTAAAGGCATAAATTAAAGCAACGTACCGGTTGAGGCATGCCAGCTGCAGCCGCAGCCTGTTGCTGTCTAAGGGCGTTGCGCGCCTGGATACTAGCTTCAAGCTGCCCAAAGTGTCAGCGATGACTTGAAGAATCTATGAGGAGCTATGGAAGGTGAATTTCTTACCTGGCTCTTGCGAACATCCTTGCGCTGAGCAAGGGCGACGTAGAGAGGCTTGCCGTTGACCATTCGCTGGTTCATTTCAGTCACTGCCTTAGAAGCCTCATCAGGACTACTGAAGCAGACGAAACCGAAGCCTTTGCTCTTTCCAAGAGGCTTCTTGTCGTCCTTGTCGGTCTTCTCGGGCTTCTTTGCATCCTTCTTCTCCTTGTCTTCTTCCTTGTCCTTCTTCTCTTCCTTTTCGGCCTCTCCTTCTTTCTTGGCGTTCTCCTTCTTCTCCTTTTCTTTCTCTTTTTCCTTCTCCTTTTCCTTCTGGTTCTCAGCCTCGATCTGCTTGAGGCGCTCAAGGTGGCTGGTATCACGCATTACGCGGGCAGATGTGATGGTGCCGAAGGGGCTGAAAAGCTCACGCAGCTTCTCGTCGTCAATGTCATCCGTGAGGTTCTTCACGTAGAGGTTGACACCCTGGTACTTGTTCGCCTTCTCAAGGCGGGCAGCTTCGTACTGCTTGCGGAGCTCCTCTTCGCGCTCATGCTTCTTCTGGGCACGGCCAACATAGAGTTTGTGGCCCCAGTACTCCTTGTCGTTCAACTCATCCACAGCGGCCTGCGCACTGTCGTGGGTGGAGAAGTTCACGAAACCGAAGCCACGGCTCTTTCCGGTCTCCGGATCGCGACTTAGGGTCGACGAGGTTATCTCGCCAAACTTCTCGAACAACTTGCGGAACTCCTCTTCCGTGACCTCCGGATCGATATTCTTCACATACACGTTGGTGAAGTTCGCCTTCATCTCCTCGAACTTGCTCTGACGATCTTTCTTGGGAATGTGGTGTCCAACATAGACCTTCTTGTCGTTGAGCAACATGCCATTAACGTGCTTGATCGCATTGTTGGCGGCTTCAGCGGTCTCGTAGTGAACGAAGCCGTATCCCTTCGAGTTACCAAACTCATCCTGAGCGACCTTGCAGCTGAGGATATTGCCGAAGGCGGCAAAGGTGTCGTGCAGCGCCTTGTTGTCAATGGCACTGTCCAGGTTCTTGATGAAGACGTTGCCCTGACCAGTCTTGCGCAGAGCGGGGTCACGCTGAGACCACATGATTCGGCATGGCTTGCCCTTGATCAGAGTGTAGTTCAGATCCTCGAGGGCACGCTCACCGTCAGCCGTGTTGTTGTAGTTAACGTAGGCGTATCCCAGAGAGCGTCTGGTGACGGCGTCACGGCAGACACGGATGGAGGCGACCTGGCCGATGGAAGAGAACAGCTCGTAGAGCATCGCCTCCGTCACAGAGGGATCCAGCTCGCCGACATAGAGCGACGCCGAGTGATGCGGCGTCGTCGAGCTCGAGCTGCTGGTGGTAGTAGACGTTGTGGTCGGCTTGGTCTCCACAGGAGCACTTTCAGTGGTGCTGGTAGTGGTGGTGGTGCCGTTGGCACCGGTGTCAGGGGTGCCATTGGCGGTGTTGTCAGCGGCAGGAGCGGTGGAAACGTCGGCAGACATTTTGATGCTGTTACTCTGAATTGACGCTTCAGTAAACGATGATTCCTCTCAAGATATCCCACAGAGGGACTGCGACAACTGCGGTAGTGTGGCCGCGATGTCGCGTAGGCGGGTTCTGCGCAAAAGGGAACGTACTGTCTTTTGTTATCAAATCTGAGAGTAACGAGAGGTTGCGCCGCACCCTAAGCAGTAGACTGCAAGGAGAGGTGTGTCTCGACGCGTTGAAGGTGGGTTTGTGTGTGGTTCTCCACGAACGACGAGCTAGAGACTAGCGACGATGTGAAGTGGTCGATCACAAGAGATGAGGAAGGCGGCAGGCGAAGAAATCTTCCACAAGACCGCACAGACCGAGAGACGTAGGGTTTTCACAGATTTTTCGATTTTTTTGTTATTTTTACGAGGTTTTTTTTCTAGAAAGGGAAGGGGGCAAAAAAGGAGAAATAGAAGGATGCTAAGGGTAGCAAAAAAAGAGATGCGAGGATGGTAGGAAGGTGGTGGTGGTGAAAGAGCTTTTGGCCTTTGACGGGGTTTCTGGAAAACTCAAAGGGAATTTTTGTGAGCAGAGCCACTAAACCCAATCGGGCCACCCCTGCGGCGTTGAAGTTTTTCGTGTGGCAGCGGCAAACCGCGCGCTCAGGTGACCGCAGCCATCCAGCGCGGCCGACGATATCGAAAATGCTACGAACCCTGGGAAGACAGGCCGCCAGAGACTGGCTCTGCTGGCAAAGTCCCGGCCTTCGTGTCGCTGAGCGACCAGAAGGCCCCGTCTGTCGGCCTATACGGACGCAGAGCCGCGCCTGTGGCAACCCTGCTGTGGCGTTTCCTGATCTGGCCACACCGTTCCAACACCTAGCCTATCTACGCACCTTGGAATCGATTCGGATGCTGGACATCTCCAAGCTGCTACAGGAAGTAACCAAATAATACATATCTCGGGAAATCTCTTGTTTGCCACGCGTTTGGTAGATACATCCTAACACCGCTTAGACATGGAAAAGGAACCCCCATAGACGCCAAGACTATGCTATGATCAGAACCACCTGAGAAGTGCTCTAGATGCCGCCTTCAAAGGACGGCCAGAAAACGTGTAAACAATCATGTCCCCAAAGGTTGACCTCTCCACGGAGTAGTGCTAGCGTGCGAAGGGGTCAGCTTAGGTCGAACCCCGCCCCCGAGTTGATAGCATACAGCAGCTTCTCACGCAGAATCTTTGCGTTGGTGTAGCGAGGGAGCTTCAACAGATTGACGCAGGTGCTTGTGCTGGGAAGTCGATCCTGGTCATCGCTCGAATCGCGGATGCTGAACCTCGGATTGAGGTGACTGAAGCCTAGCAGAGGAGCCCGCGGTGTGGAAGTCACGAATTTGAGCACCTTTTGCCGTTCCTCGTTCGTCATACTTTCCATAACCTCCCAGAACATCTTGACGGTAGGATGTTCTTCTTTGTCGTCTCCGATGGCATATACTCCGCCGTAGAGTGTGTTTCGCCTCAGGTCAGCCACATCAATCTCGCCAGAGTCACCACCGACGAGCCTCTGCAGCTCGGATTGGTTGAACATGGAGAGCCATGACGGCTGGATTATTTGCCCCAAGCCCTGTAAAAATGCATTCGTCTGTAAAAACGGCTGGATCTGCAGACGATGGCGAGCAATATAAGAAATGTAAACGAGACGGTTCTGGTTCGTGACGGGAATATTGGAACCGTTTGGCTTCAATTCCTTGGTGATGGTGCGGGATGTGGAGCCAGGAACGGGTATGGTGTCAGTGACGGTAAAGTTGAGAGCAAAATCTTCAACGTCTCCGGGATAGTTCTTCAATTGTAGCTAGAATAAAGGATCAGCCATTGTAGGGTTCCACGATGGTCCGATAAAAACTTACCAGCCCTTGGTACAGTCCCTCATCCAGATCTCTCAAATCGTTGATATTAGCCCGATACGCGGACTCCTTCTGGGCAGAGCCCGTCCCGCCAGTCAATGCCCATTTCAGCAAAAAGAATCCGGCGAAGTTGACGTCTACCAATATCCCCTCATAGAGACACTTTCCTATAATACGGCCTAGGAATTCATAGCGTCTGAGCAGGTCGCGGATCTGCTCATTCCACTCTGGACTGCCTTCCACAATGCCTGCTTCTCTGAGGAGCTCTTTCCGCTGCTCCACTGCTGCAGGGTTCGGATATAGCAGGTTCTGGTCATTTTCAACGAAGAGATTGAGCCCATTAGAGGACTTGAACGCTTCGTTTGTTATGCTGGTCAAAAATTCTTTGGTCACGCCTCCTCCATCTATTCCTGCCTCGACCGTGTCAAACCTGTCAATAAAGCTGATTTGGATAGGTTCTTTGAGGCCTTCCCCTAAGTCATAGAACTGATTGAAAGCATCCTCGAATACTCTGTCTCGCCTGATATCCGCATGATGGCGACTGAGAATATCTACAGCGGCAGGACGACCGTCTATCATGCGTCCCATTGTGGCCTGGGCAACAGACATCCGCCAAGCGTCAGGATCAATGAATCCATGCCTTCGGCGCATCTGATCCCTATAGATGAACTCCCGGAATATTTGCACTCTGGTCTCAAACGGGATGAAGAATGGCATGTTTCTTAGAATCTCGAGCCGAGGGGCAACTGCCTCCAGCTGTTTTCTCCGAGCTGCTTGCTGCTGGCGCCGCCTCAGAGCTTCGATTCGACGAGCTTGCTGAGCCCGGCCGGTGCCAACGAGCCCCAGTGAAGGCTCAGAGATGGTATCGTCTAAAAGGTCGTCTTGATTTTCGTCGTCTTCTTCCCCTTCTTGGAGTTGATGCCTTTTTTCTTCTTCTTCGACAACTGCAGGAATAAACCCTTCCATATCAAAGCGGCCCGTCATGAGCCAATGTCCGTCTGGCAGGAACTTGCGCCTCGAACTTTAAAAATGACAGTTAGTAAACAATGGCCTGGCCCAAAGATATTCTGACAAAGAGGAACTTACTCTCGCTCATGGATCATTCTCAACAGCCCCGTTACTAGCCCTTTGAAGTAATCCAGGGGTATTCCTGTCACTCCAGGCAGTCCTTTGTCCTTATTCCTGAGTTCTATATCCTTGATACTTATAGTCGAGTCGGGAAGAGGAGCTGAACTGAAATAGCTTCCAATACCGCTTGTATCTTGTGGGGCACCAGTTTCATTCAAATCGGCCGCGTTCCAGTACAACGTAAAAGCCAAGTTTTTCAGGAATACGGTCATATCCTTAATGTCCCTCAACGGCAGTGCGCTTTCCTTAGTCCAGGAGACCCTTGCCCTTGGGGTTGAGACAAAGGAAGACCCGCCTGAAAAGAATTCATCGTCGTCCATGACCTTCAGAACAAATGTATACAGTTCAAGGAACAATAGTATAATTGTCCACTCCTGCTCCCTTTCTTGCTGAGACAGATGTGGCGATTTGCCACTCTGAGAATCGTCGGAAGGGACGGGTTTCAGCAGGGGAAGGACGTTATTTGAGTCCTGGCTAATTGTATCGAATATCTTCGTAGATCGCGAGGCTTGCCAGAAATATTTGATCGCAGGTATCCGTGAGCTGGGCTGGCCTGGACGCTGGTCGCCCGAAGATACGGAACCAAGATACAACCACATACGGATATCATCACCCCGACGAGGAAATACCCTTAAAAGGGTCAGAGCGTATGTAGCCAGAATCTTCGCCTCATCTGACTCATCAGATTGAGTATCTGCTAGTGCCCCTTGTGAACGATGACTTGACGGAAGTTGAGTCAGAAGCCCTGTAATACTATGCTGGTTAACAAGACTGACGACCTGATCCCGAACAAATGGATGAAGCGGCGACTTCTCCGACAGCTGGTTCTCCATTGCATCTTCGGCTTCGAGACGGCGTGATACGTATAACGCAGTAGAGTTAAGAAGAGTGGACACCACTTTCGCAAATTCGAGATCCGGTGCTTGCTGTGCTGCATCGCCACCAAAAGCGTGTCGATGGAAAAAGATAAAGTACGCAAGCAACCATAGACGGGCATCCACGTCGTCGGGACTTTGGAGACTCTGGATGACTTGTGATATGTGCGTGTCCAAAGCTGATGCTAGCAGCTTGTAATTGATATTTGTCGCCAGATCCTCAATTGTTCCCAGATAACCCTCAAGATCTGGGATTGTGAGATATTTCCTCGCAAACCACTCGTATGCACTGAGAGTCTCGGAGGTAATGGGCCGAAGCAAGGCGAGTACACTCTCAACAAGACTGTCTCTAGAAACGTTGGTTCCTTTGGGAAGGTGCCCGATATTCTGCGTCAGAAAGGCCAGGACAGAATAATATTCGTCTGCAATCCGTGCCATCTGCTTAGGGATCAAGCCTGTCAGGAATATCAGTAGCCGTAGAAGATGGCCAATCGAGAGGGCCGGCCCTGAAGAGGACGTGGCTGAAGCACGTAGCACGCGGAGCGTCACCTTGGCGAGACGCAAAAGCAGCGTGGTCCATTCGCCTTCAGTAGCAATCGTAGGTATCTCCACGAGGGTCTTCTCGAAGGCTTTTGAAAAGTACACCAAGCGGAAGACGTCGCCTTCATTTCTCGTCTCCACAAAGTGTAGAAGCAACCTCAGTTGTGACAAACACTCCCCCGCGGTCGAGTATGGGACCGGAGGACGAAGTTCCAAATTCTCATATTCGGCAACATTTTCAAACAGAGGCGGACCACCTGTTCTCTGCTGTTCCACAGCATCCCATTCCGCTCGCCAGTTGCTGCGTGTAATCTTCCTGCTTCTGTAGCCCCGCCATGTCCGTTGAATAATGCGACTCGCACCCAGTCGTTCCCGCTCCTGCTGCCTCAGTATCCGCTCTTGTTGCGCTATGGCAAGTGTATTCTGGGGCCCCGCGCCATGAGGAACTTTTCTTGCAGAAGGAAACGCGGCAAAGGGGTTGGGGTTGCGGCTTGAGAGATTGACCTGTCGCGGGCGGCGAGAGTTACCAGTGAAGGACTGGAACATGACTTCGGTGCCTTGTAGGTTAACAGATCGTCCGTGAACTCAGACCGCGGGTCTCGGGTTTGCTATGGGCTCTGCAGGGCTGAGCACAGATGTCCCCATTATTCAAAAGGAGCGAGATGGAGTTGAGGACATCGGCCAACTGGACTATGACATACACTCTAGCTCGGTGACGATGACCGCGCGATGGACGCCCGGAGCTCGGGATAATCCGCTCACTTGGCCGAGTACGGGGGACCGCTCGAGCGGGCGGATAAGCAGCGGGCACGCATCCGCCGCCTTATTGCCACCGCCGGAACGCCACCGAAGATTCGATGCAGAGGTTGCTTACACGAACTACTGAACATGAAATACACGATGCGGAGGCCGTCATCGATTCTGCAACAGTAGATCCGTGTCTCATTTCGTTATATGATACAAATAAAATGTATCTCGCAGGGAAGCACCACAGCCCTCAAGGCTGGGTACCGAGGATAAGCAAATCCCCAACTGTTTCATGTCCCAGATCCCTTGTAACCAAATCCGTCAGATGAGATGTAACATAATAGGACCCCATTTCGCCAAGTGCCAAACAAAGTACATATTGTTACAGCAAGGGTGGTTGAGAGCAAATCGGTTCCCCGGTTTATGTAGACGGGATGACTCCAACGCTCTCGAGCCTTTGGAGAACTTTCAGAGATACCGTCCATCGACCCTGGTGCTCTGTCTAGCGGAAATCAGAAATTATTCGGATGACTAGACATGGAAGACGGACCTTCACTTCTGTTTCTGTTCCCTCATTCTCTCACGAGGTCTTCTGGGGAACAGCCTCGGTTTCCTCCACCCGTCCATTCTCCTGGTCAAGCCGTTCTTTCTCGAGAACTTCCTGTCCATTATCCGACATCCACATCTTCAGGTAGTCTTTTCCATCGAAGGCGCGTTCAACAGTGATAATCTTGCCATTTTTCTCGATATCCTTCGTATATTTGCTCTTTGTCGGCGCCATCCGTTTCGTGACAAATGGCGTAAGCTAGGAAGTCGTCAGACAGAGAGCGCATAGCAAAAAGAGGAAAATGGCACAAGGGCTCACCTTAAATTCATCGAGATTCTCAGGAACAACGTATGTGCGCACTTTCTTCCAATCGATCACATACGAACCGTTTTTCGCGAAGTATCCCATAGAACCGGTCCGGTTTCCCTTGTAGTAGCCGCCATTGACTTGCTTCGTGGTCAGGCGCAATCGCGCCATCAACGGTTGAGATGGCCTGACCATTCTTCGTGCGGATAGAAGTAACTATCCAGAAATGAATTGGTTGACGTGAGCGCAGTCAAGACGTGGGTGTTGTGAAAGAAGCTGTACAACCAGGGCTCGCCGAGTTTCGAACTGCGCTAGTAGTAGCTCCGCCTCGCCAGAGCATTTTGCCCGCAAAAAAAGTGCTGCATGAAGCACCCCACACTTTCGGCGAGCCGCAGCACGGAACTCAGAAATTTTCTACAGTCATCGCAATTGACTTTAATCTATTTTTCCCAGCACCGGCTGACTCGCAACTATGCCGGGCAGGCAGGTAAACCTACGCGGGCCAAAAGATGAGTCTTCCAAGAAATCGAAGAAGGGGAAGATCGGAAGAAGCCTAGACGCCCTCGCTATCGCGGAGAGCGAATATCCATCGAAGCCTAGGATCAAACAAAGCCGCCTCGGTGAGAGCGATGAGATTTCTAAGCGGAAACGCAACTCTGGCCAGGGCGGAGATGAATGGCAGGGCCCGGATACAAAACGCCGCAGAACTGGTGACGAATCCGACTCGAGCGACAACTACGGAAGTGACAGTGAGGGACATGAGTGGAAGATAGGGCAGGTTGACAGTGATGATGACAGTGAATTGGATAGTGACGAGGCCTTTGGCTCGAGCGACGAAGAGAGATTTGAAGGATTTACCTTCCGCGGCAGCTCTTCAACAAAGTCGAAACCAAAGCGGAGAGCTGCTAAAACAAAGCGAAATGACGAAATAGACTTGTCTGAAAATGATGACGATTTGGAAGGTTCATCAGAGGATGAGTCTGAAGATGGCCTCGGCGAGGATGCTGTGGATCTGGCTACTGCGTGGGACATGAATGCTGAAGAGGAAGAATCTCAAGAAGCATCTTCAAAATCAAATAAAAACATTGCTGGAAACACTGAAGATGGAAGCGAGTCAGAAGAAGACTATGATGACCTCAGTGATGATTCCGGCTTGTCATTTTCGGACGATGAAGAGGACGCCGAAAATCAGCGTGGTCTTTCAAAGCTTCAGAGCTTTGTCAACTCTATGGAGGGAGATGTTGCCAGCAAACCATCCAGGAAAACACAATCCGGACAGGAACATGGAAAACCCTCAGAGTTTGGATTAACGTCTACACGCAAGTTAACTGTCGCCGACCTCATACCCTCCGTAACCGATTCCCGATTGAAGAGCTCTCTTAAACACCTAGATTCCGCTACGTCTTCTCGGAAATCAAAATCTAGTGGTGTGCCTGGGAAGTTGGAAGCTCCTCTTCCAAAACGGCAGCAAGATCGGCTGGAACGAGCAGCGGCCTACGAGAAGAGTAAGGAAACGCTGGACCGGTGGATTGAGACGGTCAAGGCAAATCGGCGGGCAGAGCACCTTTCTTTCCCTCTTGTCGACCCCAGTGCGCAGCAAATCCCACGAATCGATGTTGCGAAACCGCAAACGGATCTCGAACAGACTATTCAAAACATTCTTGTAGAGTCCGGTCTTGCGGGGTCTAATGAAAAATCTGCTGAAGAACAGATCAAGCAAGCTGAAGAATTGGAAGCAAAGAAGCTCTCTCTCGAGGAGTTACGGGCCCGAAGAGCTGAACTTCGCAAGCGCCGAGAATTACTATTCCGAGAGGAAGTCCGCGCTAAAAGAATCAAGAAGATCAAGAGCAAATCATATCGTCGTATCCATCGAAAGGAACGTGAGAAGATGGCACAGCTGGAAAGACAAGCTCTTATAGAAGCCGGCGTCGATCTGGATGAAGAAGAAAGGGAAAGGCTTGATCGACAGAGAGCGGAAGCCAGGATGGGCAAGAAGCATCGAGAGAGTAAATGGGCAAAGAGTCTCAAAGAGACAGGCCGCGCTGCTTGGGACGAAGAAGCTCGTCTCAGTGTGGCAGAGATGGCACGGCGAGATGAAGAATTGCAGAGAAGAATTGAGGGAAGGCGTGTCCCTCGTGACGATGATGAGTTCCTTGGTTCGTCGAGCTCAGAGTCCGATGACGACGACGATGATGATCCATGGCGTGAGGAAACAGGGTCGGATGCTGAGGCCCGTAAACTCCGTAAGAAACTTGAAGAGCTAGAGGCAGATGGAGGCGCCGCGGAGGATGTTAAAGGCCCGCACTCGAAGCTTCTGTCGATGAAGTTCATGCAGAATGCCGAAGCCGCGCGGAAAGCACAGAACGATGCGGAAATCAAAAGACTTAAGCGAGAACTTCAAGGTGACGGGTCAGAATCCGAGGCAGAATCTGAGGTCGGTCGGCAAACGTTTGGCCGTTCGAAAGCTCAGGACTCTGAACAGCCGAAGCCTTTGCTTACGAAGAATGAATTTGAAGAGCCTCCCGGATCTGATGATGAAGAAGAAACGAGAAGTCCTGAGCCAGATGATGGCGTTCAAATAGTCATTGACCGCCCCAAAGGTCAAATACCGGCGCGGGCCTCAAGGAACGCTCCTCAACCTCGTGAACAAAAGAAGTCGGACGAGAAGGAACCTGTTGAAGAGGAGAACCCATGGTTGACGCAAACCAGCAGAAATAACCGCAAAAGGGCTACTAGCACTGCAAATGAAACTGTTGATATCACCTTAAGTGGTCCAGCTTCAACCAGCCATGAGACCATGGCTGAAGTGGTCAAAACTCAAGACAAGAATGACACCAAGGGCCAGTCAACGACACAGCAACCTCGCAAGGATGATGATGACCGGAGTGAGAGCGATGAAGAAGACCGTGTTCCCATACTGCTCAAGAACCATGATCTGGTGAAGAAAGCATTCGCCGGTGATGATGTCACCTATGACTTCGAAAGAGAAAAACTTGAAACCATCGAAGAGGAGGGCGACAAGGTGATAGACAACACGCTGCCTGGCTGGGGAAGCTGGACCGGTGAGGGAATCAGCAAGAAGCAGCAAAAGCGGCAGAAGCGTTTCCTCACTACCATAGAGGGTGTAAAGCCTGAAAATCGGAAGGATGCAAAGCTCTCCCGGGTCATCATCAACGAGAAAAGGGTCAAAAAGGTAAAGATCATTATCTTCTGTTCTCTAACATTCTTTCTCTACAAAGAGCTCATATGCTGACTGTCCGCTAGAACATCAAATATCTCGCAACCCAGCTTCCTCACCCCTTCGAATCAAAGCAGCAATACGAGAGGTCTCTCCGTCTCCCGATTGGTCCCGAATGGACTACCAAGGATACCTTCCAGAATGCTACAAAGCCCCGCGTGATGGTGAAGCAGGGCATCATCAAACCTATGGAAAAGCCTCTTATCTAATATATGTTTCCGCAAGATGGTTTCTGGGATTGGTTAGATGTAGAATAGTCGGGACTCGGAACAGGAATACTGGGCATTGCCAACGCAGTGTATTTTGTTGTTATTACTCATTAATCTACATCGAACTATCAAGTGTATTATTTGAATCATCTTGTCGCCAGCACAGAGCCTGCTACTTGCAGGTGCTCGCCCACCGCAATTCATCTTGACGCCATGACATGAGATCGATATCTACTCTCCTGCGTAGCTCTTATGACATCAGTAACAAGGATTCAACGCACGTGTTATTCATGAGTGACCGCGTCAGGTGAAGCAGTTGTCGAACGTGGAGATGACAATAGCGACCATATGACGGCATCTAGGGCGGTTAACAGCCAATGACTGTAAAGCGACAAGTTCTCCCAGAATTAACATGCACAGTCAGCGCGTCCACCGCTGTCTCGACCTGAACATACACTCTGAGATCGATGCATGGCCAGCCCGACCCAGCAGGCAATGTGCCAAGGTATGGGGTACCTGAAGCTCACGGCATTGGAATCAATGAAACGTGACATCCGTCCAGTCAGAGCATACCCCAGATGTCGGGTGGGTAACGGCACTCATAACACACTCGAGGGGATGGCAAAAGCCGCCTCCTCAAATTCGATGCTTCCCACATGGCTGCATATCTCCCGGGCGCGCGGCGCGCAGGATTGTCGTTGCGATGGGCACCACCGCGGACATCAAAGCCAAGCCTCCTTTCCATCGGGTCCACAGCCGCGCCTGCAGCGGACGCGGGACGAGGAGCGTCACTCGATCTATCTGTCGATCAGGAGAACTCATCAGCCGCCGGCCGGCAAGCTTGCATGCCATGTGGTGAGGGATCCCGATACCCAATTGAGTCCCGGTGTCAACCCTCTCTTGCATAGCTCCGCGTGGAGGCGCAGACTTCAGCCGTTCTGGACCTCTCCATCCCAACCTTCTGTCGTTCTTCCATTCCACGACCCCAGGACTTACGCATCTACGATCGACACTGGCCGACTAGCGCTTGCCTCTCTGTGAGCTTCACACGCTGACACGCCTGCCACGCGAAGCGGTCAGCTGGCGTTCCTTCTCCTTGCGGGGCAATTCATTCTTTGAAGATCCTATCCGCCTCCTCGGGGGATATATTGGATATCTGTGAGTGAACCATGGCTTTTTGTCCTTTTATTTCCTCGCTCTATCTCTCTCTTTCTTCGTGCAAGTTGGACATTCGGTCCGTCCTCTCCGTCTTGTTCATCTCGCTCGTGCTCAGGTCACCCCCTAGACCAGCACCGTCTGCAACTCTCTCGATCCTTTGAAGTTCCAGTCCTCCATTTCGCCAATGTATTGAGGGATTGCTCGGTTTGGTATTTAATTTTGTCACTCTCAAGAAGCAAGCGTTTTTTCTTGTCTATCAGCACACGCATAGACTATATTTATACCCACAAAACCACCATCTCCCTCGCTTGCCCCTTTTTCAAAGAACATATTGTCCATTGGGGCTACAGCACGTTTTTGATGTCTCCTTTCTTTTTGATCTCCATATTTTTGGAGCGGGCTCCATCCAGCTGCCCCCGTTGTTGGGAGAGCTTCCGTTTTAGTATCCCTGCCCAAAAGGATCATGAAAAAGGGATCGTCATGGCTCTTCGCAGTAATACTAATATGGCTTCAGGCTGGTTGAATTGCACACACTTTCCCGAGACCCTCGGAACCACAATTGCGGCTGTTTCGGATAGAGGAGAAGTCTACAACTACTGCTTTCGAGACTCAGTACCCTCCGAATATTGGTGGCGCGAGATTGCTTCAGCCTGAAACCAAAGGGGTAAGTTCCGTCTACTTCCAAGGTTGGTTGATGACTGACACACATATGTTTTAGGTTTACCCAACCAGCTTGGAACGTGACAGGCGACCATCCCTGCAGCCTTTTCCAACTGTTGTTTCATATAAAACGTCTAACCTAGACCCGGGACCTTTTCAGCCTTCTGCCTCTCCCTCTGAAGGTGACTACACTGCTTCGCAAACAGCTACCGCAGCCTAAGTCCCTATTTGCGCATCTTCTACGAGTCAGCCTTTAGTATCGAGCATTACTCATTCAGAATCCACCTTGAGGGCTCCTTCCTCAGATGCAGTGTCAGTAGACACATTCAGGCTGCTCTCGAGCTCAGTTTTTACTACCTGCTTCATTCCCCGGGTTACTCTACCGAATCCTACATCATCCGCTGATCTTGCTTCAACAATGGCGGCTCAGGACGTGTTTCAACCGGTGTCGACGGGGCCTATCCCATCAAATATTCCGTCGAGGAATGACCACCCAGTGCCTAGACTAGGAATTGTAAGTTGCAGTTTAGTCGAAGTTTAATATCTATGCTAATATTGGCAGGAAAACACATCCCGACCAATCCCCACAAACAAGTTCTATGCTGGTGCCTTCCTCGGCAGTCAGACCAGTGCTACGTTCACTCATCCCTATTCTCTTTCGTGGTGCAAGGGGAGTGGCAATGCTAAAAGTTATGGAATGAGTATCTCCCATATTGACGCTGATATGCTCGCAATGGGCCCACCGGATCCCCGTATTCCTGGAAGCCCTGTGAGCTATTATATCAACCCAATTGGGATTCAGCACATAATCCTATCAGCTGCTGAGCTGGATTCGTCGACAGTGCTTACCACAGTTGCTCCACTGGCATTTTCTGCCAACCTCACTTTGCAGCCAGGGAATGGATCCACCAAACAACTCATATTTCCAGTCGTCCAGGGCATGGGATACGTGACTGGTGTGTACTCTAATCTCCAACCTCTCATCCAAAGCAGTGTCTTCTTCCGGAGTGTCGTATCTGCCGGCTCTCCAAAGCCTGGGATTTACAAATATCGAGTAACCCTGGAGGACAGCAAGTCCTGGCTTCTCTACGTCACTCCCTCAAACGGAGCAGACCCGAAGCTCCAACTCGAATCTGCTACTGTTCTTCGTGGCCCTTCTGGATTTTCGGGTACCATTCAAGTGGCGAAGAATCCCTCTGGCGATACTGGTGAAAAGTTCTACGACAACTCTGCTGGTGTCTATCCAATTGGAGTTAACATAACCGGCTCGGTCTCCAACTCCACCGGGACATACAGCCTAAGGTGGGTGAAGGCAGGAAGGGACGCTGCGAGCACCCCACTCTTGATGTTTGCGCTGCCACACCATGTTCAATCATTCGACGCAGACACAAAGAGCCGACAAATAAATCTCCAACTTCGAACGACCACCAAGGGTAATGCGACCGCTGTCATAGGGGAATCATGGACTATGGTGGAACCGGACCTCCCAGTAGATATGGGATTCGCGCCCTGGTCCCCTTCAAAGGGCAACGTCGCAGAACTCTCCGCTGCAGCCACGCAGGTCATCCGTGACGTCGCTCCTACGGAGTTGAACCAAGATATGGAGTCTCAAACCAACCTTGATAGCATGTACTACAGTGGCAAAGCCCTGAGCAAATTTGCGACACTGGTATACACCGTGCATACTTTGGCCAAAGACCCAGAGCTTGCGGCATCAACTCTGGCAACGTTGAAACAGTGTTTTGCTCGGTTCGTCAATAACCAGCAGAAATGGCCACTTGTCTATGACAATGTCTGGAAGGGCGTGGTGTCCTCCGCGACCTACGAGCTCGGCGATACCGGTCTCGACTTTGGCAACACATGCTACAATGATCATCATTTTCACTATGGATACTTCATTCATGCAGCGTCTATCATCGGTACCCTCGACCCCAGCTGGATCGACGCCAACAAGGATTGGGTCAACATGCTTGTCCGTGACGCAGGAAATGGGGTAGCCAACGATCCTTTCTTCCCTTTTTCTCGAGCATTTGACTGGTTCCATGGTCATTCATGGGCTAAGGGCCTCTTCGAATCCTATGATGGCAAAGACGAGGAATCGACGTCTGAGGATGCGATGTTTGCGTATGCCCTGAAGATGTGGGGCAAAACCATTGGTGATGCAAGCCTGGAAGCGCGAGGCAACTTGATGCTGGGAATCCTCAGGCGCTCTCTCCAGAATTACTTCCTGATGGAAGACACGAATACCAACCAGCCGGCTAACTTCATTGCCAACAAGGTGACCGGAATTGTAGGTGCCTCTGGATGACCCCATAAACGTCACCGGACACTAACGACGATACAGCTCTTCGAGAACAAAGTTGACCATGCCACTTACTTCGGGACCAACCTCGAGTATATCCAAGGGTACGAAGTTTGTTACGATGATATTCCGAGACGTCGTTGCTGATCGGACGCACAGAATCCACATGCTGCCGCTTCTTCCCAGCTCCGCATACACGCGCAACAAGAACTTTGTGGCGCAAGAGTGGAACGCAATGTTTGCGTCCAATGCGTCAACACCGGCAGAGAAGGTAGAGGGGGGCTGGAAGGGCATCCTGTACGCGAACCTCGCCCTTATTGATCCGGCAGCCTCCTGGAACTTCTTCGCCCAGCCAAATTTCAACTACAGTTGGATTGATGGCGGCGCCTCGCGGACATGGTATCTGGCGTATGCAGCAGGTAAGATATACCCATCTTGTCCATTTCACAACGGCCCAGTTGCTGAGTACATGCCAAATAGGTCTTGGCGGGGGACCATCGTAAACTGCGGAGTCGATGAGCTCCGCGTGATCTGTGGTGCAACTAATAATGTCAGCGGGACATGGTGCATGTTTTGCTCTCTTGAAAGTCGGTGACATGGGGACCGGCAGTCTTACGCAAGAGACAACACGGGTATCCCGTACAACGTCTTGCACATCTCTTGTGGCCAGATGCTGTTCTCGTCGACATTTATCTCCAGACGACCATATATGTATTTCTGTGTGGGGTGGATTTTATCGTGAGCGGTATACGCCTCCTATCGATGTAGGAACATCAGTCGAGCTGGTGAGCACCCTGATCGCGGGGGCTGATATGAACTGTACTATACCTAGACAGCTATTCGACAGCACGATACCAGGGCATGTAGAGATTGAAGTGTTCTAGGCAATGATCGATATATAATATAATATAATGCATAACAGCAGACTTGAGCGGTTACCACTTGATCAACAGTTGCTAGGAGTATCCGAGTATGCCTGAAAATTCATCCTGGCAAATCGATACGGAGCATATCGAGGAGCACTCGTTGTGGTCGATGATGTGTCGCCGTGGTCCAAATGAAATGCGGTGGTGCGAGACCGTTGCGGGATGCTGCAGGCGGATCGAAAGAATCCGTGCGTCGGTGGAGCAGCCCCTGGCGCCAGCGAACAGGCCATCCTGCCGCCCAGGAAGCGCGCGAGTGCGGGACAAGCTTCTTATGGCGCGCGTTAGTCCGGGCGGTGAGGGCGCTTGGCGGCGGCCGTCTGCGCAGGTACGGGGTAGCCACTCCAGACTGCCTACTGTCTCGTAGTTGTATCATCAAAAGAGACAACGTCTGCGAGTCAGCGACCTTCCGATGAGATAACGAGCGCGAGCCCCAGAGCGGTCAGACACGCTGCTCTATCTACGGTCTGACGGCGCCAGAACCACCTGCCAAACCAAACCGTGGACGGGGATGTCTGGCTTGGCAGGAGGATCGTGGCAGTGCACGCTTGGCGGGCCTTGACCAGCAACTGATTTGCTGCGCGGAGCCGGTGAAGCATGCGATCCTCGGTTGCAAGGAGGTCCTGGCATGTCCTGTTGTGCGATGGGGAGGCCCGTCAAGCCCGATGGGGCGCGAGCTCCCCGGAGCTGCCACACCTCCCCGCCCACAGCGTCTCTTCCCAGTCTTCTTCATCCCTTCTGGGTCCCGCGGTCCGTCCTACCCGTCTTCCCCCTCCACGTCCAACGGTCAATTCGTGTCAATGGGTCGCTGTCGCTGGCCGTCCTTGTGTCGTACGGTGTGATCGTCCGCTGTTAGGTGAGTGCATAGTGGCTGGTCTTGCAACCTCTTCTTCTTCCCCGGATCCAAGTTGCTGGGCGAGGAGGCGGTGCATTGTGATAGTTTCCTGTCCTCCCACATCTGCCGCTGGCCGCTCCAGGATCTCCATTCCATGCTGTTCACTCTGCTGCTTGCATCGTGATCCGCATTGGCTCCCGTGGGTAACCTTGGCTCACTCTGGAAGCAGAGTTTCAGGTTGTCGACCAGACATTTCTAAGATCAGTTTCTGGTCTCCGGATACGCCCCGGCAGCGTGGCTTGACCCTTCGTCAGCTGGCCCTTGGTTCTGCTTGATCGGAGGTCCACCCCCCGCACCGCCATCCATCAAGCCTCTTCTCCAACCCGAGTCTTCATTCTTGTCCTCTTCTGCGGAAATTGCGGTTTGTCCGTGGTTCGGGGGTCATTGCAAATGTGTAGGTGCCACATCGTTCCTGCTTTCTTTCCCTCCCCGCTTCTTGGTATCACCTCTCTCCCCGCCTGGGCTTTCTCCCTACCCGCCTACCCATTGCACCGCCCTATCTCCCTTTTTCTGCTGAACAAGACAAACCACCCCTGTCTGCACATTATCGCTACCCCTCTTCTCTTTCGCTCCATCTCGTTCATCAGGAGCAGTGCAGTACATTGTCGTATTGTGTCGAATCAGTCCCACACCATCGAGGACGAACAAAGACGAGCTCAGCTAATACTTCGACTTCTGGGGCGCCTGTCGCCTGTTCTTTGTTTTTTTGCACAGCTTCCGGACATCATCACGATCATCATCATCATCACAGGGATATCTTTTCCCGTTTCCGCAGCTTCAGTTGGGGCAAAACGATCAGGATGGTGAACGGTACGCGGAACGGCAGTGCTGAGCCCAACGAGCGGACGTCGCTCCTGAACCCGGGGGCCCGGGTAAACGGTGGTGAAGGGGTCTGGACGTTTGCAGCCCTATATATCAAAGATGAACGCATCTGGGTGCGTTGGCCGATGCAGACTATCCATTTGACATACGCGACCCTCGTGAGAAACTACGTGAATGCTCTTCTGGTCTTTGTTCCCCTTGGAATCCTCTCGGGTGCGCTTCACTGGAATCCGACGACCGTCTTCCTCCTCAACTTCCTCGCGATCATCCCGCTGGCGTCGCTGCTGAGTTTCGCGACAGAGGAGTTGGCAGCGAAGATGGGTCAGACGCTGGGTGGGCTGATGAATGCCACTTTCGGAAATGCTGTTGAGTTGATCGTATGTCTCAATGCATCGTACTTCGTTCCGAACTTGTGAGATGAAAGTCATGGCTAACACGCAGTGACGCTGTAGGTCAGCATTGTAGCTCTGAAGGATGGGCAGATCCGTGTCGTTCAGGCCAGCATGCTTGGTAGCATTCTTTCGAACATTCTACTGGTTCTTGGTTGCTGCTTCTTCGTGGGCGGTCTCAGATATAATGAGCAGGTCTTCAACAGTACAGTGGCCTCCACAATGTCTTCTCTAATGGCTGTTGCATCAGCGTCATTGATCATTCCGGCTACCCTCTACGCGGCCCTAGACAAATTTGACAAGTCCAAGACGACCCACAACATCCTTATCTTGTCGCATGGAACCGCGGTTATCCTGCTGGTTCTTTACGTGATGTACCTCTACTTCCAGCTGAGGTCGCATTCTTACCTTTTCGAGGATGTCAGCGGTGATGACGCCGAGAGTCAGCAACTGGAGGAAGAGGAAGAACATCTCCTCAATCCGTGGGCTGCGGGTATCGCTCTCGTTATTGTGACCGTTCTCGTGGCAGTCTGTGCGGAATACCTCGTCGGAAGCATCGACAGCATTGTCGAGAAGACCGGCATGAGCAAGACCTTCATCGGTCTTATCCTGATCCCCATCGTCGGCAACGCGGCGGAGCACGTGACGGCCGTGGTCGTTGCATGGAAGAATAAAATGGATCTTGCGATTGGTGTCGCGATCGGAAGCAGTCTGCAGATTGCTCTCTTCGTCACCCCGTTCCTGGTGATCCTGGGTTGGGTTATGAATGTACCCTTGACTCTGTATTTCAAGACTTTCGAGACAGTGGCATTCTTTGTTTCCGGTCTAGTCGTGACGTTCCTCATTCAGGATGGAAAGTCGAACTATTTGGAAGGCGGATTGTGTCTGGGAATGTGCGTAACTCGATTTCCTCTCGCATCTGTCGTGGTCTTGATGTGATACTGATTGGCATACCCTTTTAGGTACATTATTATTGCCGTTGCATTTTACGTCTACCCGGATGATGTCGACGAGGGTGTGTTGTCCGCATTTATGAATCTGGTGACTGGATCCAGTCAGTGAGAGGCTCGGCGCAGCATTCGATCTAATAGCTGAGCTTCCCACTTCGCTCTTTTCCGAATTGGATTTCATTCTTCGTCCTTTGTGTATCCTATATGTCTTTGGCACTTTGCCACACGAGATCCTTCATATCAAAAACCTCACTATCCACAGCGTGGATTGCGTCACTTGGCACAACTCCCGTCTCCTATACATTGTCTTCATGCCTATTTCGTCTTTGCTGACTACTTTCCTATGGCACTTCGTACCTTTCCGATTCAAACTGGGTGGCTGGACTTTGTTCGGGGCTTCTGGTACCACTGGTGGTCATATACGTCGATGTTGGATTTGAAAGGAGAAATGTAGGGAGAAATTGAAATTACGCAATACGTTTGCCTGCGGCCAGGTGTTGCAAGCTGCGATAGCATCCGGAAAGGAAATCAAATAGAGAACTCGCGTCACTATTCCCTATTCTTATCTTCGCTTTGTTTGCTAGTCTGCTTGACGCAGCTCTCCTTGGCATGATTGTATTGCTGCTGTCTCCAATTCTTTCTCTTGTCTCTGTGTAGTTCGCTATTGTTCTAAATCTGCGTGTTTTCTCTTCTATCTATTCCTTTGAAAACTGTGTCTGACCTCACAGCTTGTACTGTGTGTTTCAACCTCATGTTCTGTCCTGTACATCGGAAGGTACTGTACAAAACAGCACAAATGCTCAAAAGCCACTGAGCTTTTTTAAGTTATTTGAGGATATTCAAGGACCCGAGTAACTAACCACGTCGTATTAAGGGTCATTCATATCGAGGAAGCTGAGACCGGTATGCTATTAGCACTTGCTGATGGCTTATGGGGCGATTTAGACTTTCCAGGTGTTACCAGTTAGTAGCGAATTAATACCCTGTCATGGACCTGAAAAGCGTAGTAGGGTGACGAAAGATTCCTAGCATAATTTAAATAGGAAATACTTGGACTGGTGCTTTCCGCTGGTCTTTCAAACATATTAGGGCTAGAGTGGAATTTATTAAGAACATATTCACATGGCTTTCTGTCCTGTAGTAGGTTAGTTAACGGCCGCCGAGATGGATGACTAAGCAAGCTGGGGTGGAAAATCGCTGCTCCACCTGAAGTTCGAAATCTCGGCGAAAGTTGAATTCGAGCGCATGGCGAGCGCGAACTTCTCGTGAGAACCGAGTGTTCCTCCCGTTCGTCCCGGCTGCGGACAGAGGTCTCAGTGTCTTCTCTCGTACTTGTCCACCTGTATCCAAAGTCAGTCGCACCGGCAGGCAAGACAGCGATTGACCATGCCGCCCCGGCTCAATTTCTCGACCGCCAGGAACGCCGTCTCCATCCTCCGCCAACCACCTTCGTCCCCTCTCCCGGTCTGTGGTCACAATGGCGCGTCTTCTTCGCGGAGAGGCGTCTCTTCCTGCCTCGCCGGCCGGCAGAATGCTTCGTCCTTTGGCTTCGGCGTGACTGCTCGCCTTCCGTCCTCGGCCCGCGTAGAGCGGAGGATGAACTCGTCTACTTCCGGCGCGAAAGACGGGGAACGACAGTCCAAGGACCAATTGCCCCATGTGAGCGAGGAGGCCGCGGCAATCGGTAAGATTATGGGGGAGAAGAGGTGCGATGGGACTCCCGCGACTCCGGAGCTCGAACAGGGCACTCCGGTCAGCGAGGTTAGTTTCCTCTCTTTTATTCTACAGGACAACTATGAGGTAGCTGATATGATATTCCTCTCATCTACCAGATTCTCTCGCGCGACAAAGAAGCCCAAAAGCACCTTCCCAAGGTCCTGAGAGATCAGATATCAGCGAAGACGGGAACCCGCTCATATTCGACCTCTGCCGTCCTCCGGCAGCAGGAATTGCAACAACAGAATCCACAGCAACCACAAACACAGGACGGAGCGTCGGCGTCGTCGGGCCAGCAGGGCCAGCAGGTAGACCCGACCGTCCCTGCGGTCGCCTACAAGATCGCGCAGGCTACGCTTGAAGCGGGTCTGAAGTTCGAGATGCCGCAGACGCCGTTGCCCAGGACGGAGAATTTCAGGCGACGATACGAGCCGCTGGTTGACCAGTTTACGAAGCTGCTGATGAAGGATGGCAAGTTGAGCGTCGCTCAGAAGGTATGTGCGTTGACTGACATTGGAGGAATATTTCTGTACCGTTTTGAGCATGGAAGATAACAATTGTGACCTGTTAAAAAGAACATGGCCTTCATCCTCGACCATCTTCGCACTGCTCCACCGCCCCAGCTGCACCCAAAGCGCCGCCTCCTTCAGGCGCCACCACCTGCTCAACTTCCCCTCAACCCCGTCCTTTACCTAACCCTGATCGTGGACTCCGTTGCCCCGCTCATCAAGATCCGGCAGCAGAAAGGTATCGCCGGTGGTGGTGCGGCGCTGCAGATCCCGGTCCCGCTGGCTCTGCGCCAGCGGCGCCGCACCGCGATCAAGTGGATCATCGACGCCTCCGACAAGCGGCGCGACACCAAGTTTGCGCAGCGAGTTGCCAACGAGCTCGTCGCTGTCGCGGAGGGCCGGAGTAGCGTGTGGGAGAGGAGGGAGCAGGTGCACAAGATCGGTGTTGCTGGCCGGTCGAACCTGAGCTTGGTCGCCCCTCGTAGGTAAAAAAAAAAAATAAAGTAAAGTACAATTTAGGAGAGTTCTTGATCGATCGATCGATGAAATGGATGCCCGATGGATAAGTACTTTTAAAATCGGGTCCAAGCGGCTGCGGACCGAAGAGTGTTTTGGTTTGCTTTGGTGGACCCGGTCTGTGTAAGTTTAGATATGAATCATTATTGACATTGTTCCCCCTTCATTATCATATGATAGCAGCTCATGCGTCTATATGTATGTGTATCTATAGTATAGCTAGTTGATGTTACGGACTAGGAATGAGGTCACGTGATGGATCGTCTACGATCCAATTCTATGATCCAACTCCACGATCCAACCCTATGATCCAAACTCATGATCCAAGGCTATGATCCCATTCTATGATCCTAGGAACCCAGGATGAGCAGCATGTATATAAAGACACTCCTTTCAGACAGATTCCGACCCTCGTGGTCGACTCACATAGCAACCTGTCATATAGACATTGCTAGTAACACAGGCTTATTCTCACTATTATATTGCTCACCCCCTTGTTTCTTGTCTTCAAGATAAACCAACGGCCCCTTTAGGTCTAGTTATCTAGGCCTGTCGTTACAGTTGAACCGTTGGTTCTGTTCACGATAACTTGAAGTTAAGGGCTCGACTCTCATTTTCGGTCCTCGTTTGTTTCGTTCAATATTAAATAAGTAAATAAAGTCAGTACTTGGAACTCATGGCAGGTTTTCTTCAATTCCCTGTGAATTGAGGAATTCGTTTGGAGTACCATATGGTTCCTCAGGCACATGCATACTCTGTACTTACATCTACTCTATTCCTTTTCTAGTAGTGTGTTTTGAACCTTCGGGCTCCAGTGGGAACAGCCATGCTGATTCATTGGTTTGAGGAACATCTAACTCGGTTGGCGAGGAGGGTAGGGATAGATTTATACTGTATATGCGAGCCTCTTCCCATACAACCCTGTGGATTTGAAGTTTCACGCTTCCTTTCCGGTATATAAGAGCGTTTGAGTTCAGGTGGCTCCCTAGGTAACTATCAGGTATTCAAACATACCCGTTCAGGCGTCTGACAGGATGATTAATTAAGAAATCCATAGCTAACGACAGAGAGCATGACTCCGTGATTCTTAGGAGGGTTTGTGGAGAGAAGTAGGACATAATACGAGGTGTTCAAATCGAGGATTCATGCAGTTACTCCAAGGCGATGGGGAACGTGGGCCAACCCAGGCCTGTGGAACGTGGCATGCATGCATGGACAGGTGAAGTAAGGCTGAGATGGTTACGCGGTCAGCGCCGCGATGATGACTGGCAGCCTGCGAGCATCCGAGATCCCCGAACAAAAGTTCCGACGGGTGCTGACTTGGCCAAAGATGCTCTGCTGGTCATGATGTTAGTGCCTGCAGCGGTGCAGGGCGAACATGCAGCCAGATATCTTCGCCGCCGCTGAGTGGGTGGAGAAGAAGGGCCTGGCCGCTGCTGCGTCGAGGCTCCAATGGCGTCGCCAGCCCAGGGCGCATGCTTGCTTGACGGCTTCGTTATGGATTTTTCTCCAACGCATTTTGAACCGGGCGCGCGCGTCGAGTCATGATCATCCGCCCTGATAACAAAGAAGACGGCCGTGACGACTGAAACCTTCGAGTTGTCGGCTCTCCTCCCCGCAGGTTCGCAATTCCGCATGAGCGTCCGCTGCCTACGTCCCGTCCCGTAAAGCCAGATTGACGGCGCCGCCCCTCTGCAGCTATCTAAAGTCTGAACGGCGCTTGAGATCACGCAATCCCCTTTGAGGCCTTATCTTCCGCATCTTCCTATCGAGACTCTCTTTCTCTCCTTCCGTCTACCGACGTGTCTGTTAATGCATCGTGGAGAAAGTGGCTCGCATCGGGCTGCCTTCTTCTCTTCTGACCCCAGCGGGTTCCTCCACCACCGAGCACGACGCTCTCGTGGCACCACCGCCTCCAGAGGAGAGCATCGAACTCGACGAATTCGATCCTTCCACTGCGGCGCCTGCTGCGAGACGTGCGCGAGTCTCCAGGAACCGGGAGTCGGGCGCGCGGAGGCCGGGGAAAGTCCACACCGCTAGTTACGAAGGACAGGATACCGCCAGACGCCTACTAGCTGGAGAGGAACTCAGGGACACAGGGCGTGGGGACAGGGGGAGGAGAGCGCGGCGTGACGAGCTCTCCGAACGACGCAGGCTCTGGGCAGAAGCACTCAGACGTCGATCGCAGGCTGCGCAAGAAGGACGAGGACGAGAACAAGGACAAGGACGAGGGAAGGAAGCCAACATGAAGTTCTCCCACAGCCTTCAGTTCAATGCTGTCCCCGATTGGAGTGCTTATTACATTGGCTACAGTAACCTGAAGAAACTGTACGTTCCAGGTTTTGCTGATACCCCCCGGGCGTGGTCCAGAGTGACAACGTCCATTGTTTCATTATAAGCTCCCCGTGGAGCGGTACGATGCGCAACTTGCTTACACGCTTTTTTTTGACAGGATATATAACCTAGAAAAACAAGTCCGTCGACCAGATGGACAGCGCGCTGCGGATGCCGAGTCTGCCCCCCTGCTCCAATCCTCTCTCGATACGGATGCTATCTTCCGACGGGCTCTGGATGCGGAACTCGAGAAGATATGCTCGTTTTACGAGACAAAGGAACTGGAGCTCTTCGGGGAGGTGGGGGAGGTCATCAAAGATGAAGCGGCGTACGCGGCTGATACGGATGGCGTCAACATGGATCATGTCAGCGAGACAGTCATCAAGACGCGAGCGCTGAGCTTTGGGTCACGACCGCGGACCGCGAGTACTTTCGGCAATTCAGGTTTCGGCCGTGACCGACGGGCAAGTGCGGTCAGCGAAGACATCGAGGAGGAGGATGAGGAGGATGGTGACAGTGATTATGAAGCCCAGCAGGAGTCTGCAGCGGTGGGATCTCGCAGACCTTCCCGCTCCCAGGATCCACGTCGGGATTCCGTGGACTGTTCCGATGGACGTTCGAGCGAACTGGGTGACTCGAGATTCCTGGGAGATTCCAGGCTGATGGGGTCTGAATTCCGGTCTGGGTTTCATGATGATCACTTTCCGGACCCGCGACTTTTGGACCTGTACAATGCTGGCGTGTCGTTGAAGAAAAGGGCGATCAGTGTTTACGTCTCCCTCTGCGAACTGAAGTCCTATATCCAGCTTAATAAGACCGGGTTCTCCAAGGCGCTGAAGAAATATGACAAGATCCTGGACCGGAATCTGCGACGCGAATATATGACCACGGCTGTCTCTCCCGCTTACCCCTTCACGGACTCTACGATGCAGCGCTTGAACGATAATATCGCCAAGATAGAAAAGATTTATGCAGATGTCGTCACACATGGGGATATGTCCCTTGCGAGACGGGAGCTGCGGCTGCATCTGAGGGAGCACGTCGTATGGGAACGAAATACGGTCTGGAGGGAGATGATCGGTATTGAGAGGAAGGCACAGGCGGCCAATATGGGAATCCGGAGGACCTTACTGGGTGGTGATCAGGATCCTGCGACCGCGCAACGGCAGGGCGATGAGCTAGAGATTCGCACCAAAGAACTGGCGACCCCTCTGGGTCGATGGCGTCTTCCCGAGTGGCTTTTCAGTTTGACCTTCGCAACCCTTCTCGTCATCGTGGCGGTGTTTATTATTCTGCTTTCGGTCCCGATCATGGACAAACCGGAGCAGCAGAATTGTCTTGCCATGCTGGTTTTTGTCAGCTTGCTCTGGGCTACTGAGGTAGGTACCATCCGTCTTGTCCATCTGGGATCTGTTGCTAAGTTGGATACTCCCAGGTTATTCCACTCTTTGTCACTTCCTTGCTTATTCCCTTCCTCGTCGTCGTTCTCCGCATTATGCGGTCGGACGAGAAACCCCACACACGGCTGAACCCCAAAGAAGCAACGCATATGGTATTCGCTGCGATGTGGACGCCAGTGATTATGCTGCTGCTGGGCGGATTTACCATTGCTGCAGCGTTGTCAAAGCACGACATCGCTCGTCGAATGGCAACGTTCGTCCTGAGCAAGGCAGGCACCTCTCCTCGAACAGTCCTCATCACAAACATGTTCGTCAGCATGTTCTTGAGCATGTGGATTAGCAATGTGGCATCTCCAGTCCTATGTTATTCAATTATTCAGGTAACTTCAATTGCTGGCCCTTTCCTTTATTCTCTTCGTGTTTTTCTGACGCTGGATAGCCCATGTTGCGAAATCTCCCTGTAGACTCCAACTTTTCCAAGGCCCTCGTCTTGGGAATAGCCCTCGCAGCGAATATCGGAGGAGCTGCATCTCCAATAGCCTCACCGCAGAATATTATCGCCCTGGAGAACATGTATCCCAGTATAAGCTGGGGAATCTGGTTCTTTATTGCGCTTCCGGTCTGCATTATCTCAATCCTGCTTATCTGGTGTCTTCTGCTAGCCACGTTCCATCCCGGTCGGGGCACGACGATCGTACCCATTCGATCAGTCAGAGACAAGTTTTCTGGAGTCCAATGGTTCGTCAGCATTGTTACGGTAGTTACCATCATCCTCTGGTGCGTGAGCCACCAGCTCGAGCACACATTTGGTGACATGGGCGTCATCGCGATCATTCCGCTCGTCCTCTTCTTCGGAACCGGTATCCTGACGAAGGAGGACTTCAACAACTTTCTCTGGACCATTATCATTCTCGCAGCCGGCGGCCTCTGTCTTGGAAAAGCGGTCAGCTCGTCTGGTCTGCTGCACACCATTGCGGGTGCCATCACAGAGCGGGTGGCAGACTACAGCCTCTACTGGGTCTTGATCGTATTTGCGTCGCTGATCCTTGTCATCGCGACTTTTATATCGCACACTGTTGCCGCTCTCATTATCCTGCCCCTGGTCCAGCAGATTGGCGTGGGGATGGAGCATCCCCATCCGAATTTACTGGTCATGGCGAGTGCCTTGATGTGTTCGGTGGCGATGGGTCTGCCAACGAGCGGATTTCCCAACATGAGTATGTATCCCCTTTTAACTTCAAATAATGTTCTTCATTTGCCGATTTCTTTAACCTTGCTTCTCTGTTGGCCTATTACTGACTTCTGTGCTTGTCACAGCTGCAATCATGTTGGAAGTCCCGCAGACCGGCCAGCGCTACCTTCGCGTACAGCACTTCCTCACCAGAGGTATTCCTGCTAGTCTTATATCCTTCGGTGTCGTCCTCACGGTCGGATACGCGCTCATGGTCGTCGCTGGGCTATAGTCCAGTCCCGTTTCCCGTGACATGGCATGCGCTTCTGTCTATCCAGACTTGGACAAAGCTGTTTGTTTTTTTTCCTCTTCTCCTCGATTTATGGGCTGTATATACTCCCGTCTCATGTCGTCGATCTAGCATGGCATTAATTGTAGATACCCCTACCTACCTACCTATTACATACACATCCATAGAGGTCAGGGCGGACGGAGCACTGCATTGAGCGTTGCTTTTCTTTTCCTGTTTTTGGTTGGCAATGGGATCTTTTGTTTTCATTACGCATACGATTGATTAGAGCAATTGTTTTGCAGGTATACATAGATAGATCGCGACGACGACCGGGCATTGGGCCACCTTCTTTAGAATAGATACCTATGGACTTGTTCGTAGGGAACTCCTTTTGGATAGTATCTGGAATAGAAATGGAATTTGTGGATGAAACTCTACAACGTTGTTCTTGAACTGTGGATTCTCAATGGATGGCTCCTCTGGCTGTTCAATGCGCTCGAGTGGTTGCGTGGCATTGGTTTCTGATCCTAATTGTGGAGAGGAAAGCTTCGTGCTGTCTTGATAGTCCGAGGTACCGGTGTCCTGTTGTTGCTATGTTTGTCTCTGTCCTTGCTGCTGCTGCTGGCGCTGAAGTTTCGACTCAGGCTCATATCCGTCCGAGGAATCGTGGGACTGATTGTTGTTGTTGTTGTTGTTGTCAGGAGCTTCCTGGCTACGAGTCTCTGCTGTTGTCATTCTGCGCTAAATAGGGTAGTAGTAGGGAGGATTTAAAAGAGAGTACTGGGTTCTAGAGAGCCGCGAAATTAGATTAACATGGTGTTAACGGGGGTACTCACTACATAGGTAGGTACTGTAATACACCGGCTAGAGTGTTTTCATGTTCTGTACCCAGAATACCAAACGACACCACAAGAACAGCGCCAACACGACATGAAACGGTGGGAGTAGGTAGGGTAGCTGGAGCTCAGAGGATGGCACCAATGCTACCAGGCCTGGAGAGTTCTAGAAGACGGAGAACTCGTCTGAGCTGTAGATAGATATGCGCATTATTACTAAAACTGACGTTCAGGATGGTGATAATAATATCTTCTGGGAGTCGATGAAGTCGTTGACAATGCAGACTCGGGAATCTCCTACGCTCAGCCCTAACTAGGCCTAGATCCCTGTCTGATAGAACATCATAGAACGCCAACGCATCATTATTGCAGACATGAAACGCGCATGTTGCACCCACTGCCTTACCCTTACCACCAGAAACAAGCCAGACTGAGGACATGCCTTCTGCAATTTAATCAAACCCCAATGTGTCGGGAACCTTCACAGGACCCCCAGTCTCAGGAGGGTGATGAGACTGAGATCCCGATACGGGAACGGGAAGGCAATCCAGCAAATCCAAACCCAGACCAGAGCGCGGAGAGGAACAAGACCGACATGAATAACGACGACGGAGCACAGAAGAAGTTGGAGGAGAAGGAGAAGCTGCCGCTGCCGCTGCCGCTGCCGAAACCGAAGCTCGAGCTCGAGTTCCACTTCCCCGTCGAGGTCGAGCTGAAGGCTAGCATCAGGGGGGATTTTACGGTTGTGGTGCTGTAAGTGCTTTTTTTTCTTATCATTCCTGCCACTATATGTCATTTATCATCGAGGAAGGTCCTTTTTTTCTATATAAATCATACTCACGCAATACGATACAATACAAAGAGACACGGCGTCATCAGAAGCACGTGGCGATGAAGACGGAGATGGAGATGGGGAAGAGGAGGCCATTAGGCGGGATTAGTTAGAGACTTAAGTCCATCTGATCTAATCTGCAAAAAGCCCAAGACGGACCAGAGAAGCGGGAGGAGGGGGGAAAGATCTGCAATCAATGAATGCTCCTAGGATTTCTTCTCATTTTGTTGTGTTGCCCACCGTACTGGCCAGATCAGATTCCTATACCTTAGGTATCCATCAATTTCCTCAGTCCTTTAATGTACAGTACCTAAGGTAGGCAGGCAACAAGACCACACTGGCAGGACATGGCATTCAGGAGGTGAAATCTGCTCGATTAAGTATCTATTCAGGAGGCCATTTCCTGGTAAGAGAAATATCGAACAATGAGCCATTGGAGCAAAATCATATAGAGAAATGCAGGAGTACATGTACAATTCCGGGATTGTCATGAAGGTCTGGAAAGAAAAGGCCAGCACGTGCGACAGCTCACATTTGATGGTGAAAGAAATATGCTCTAGGGCAGGCATTAATGTCAAGACTCTAGGAGCTCATGACTGTGTCAGCGTCCTCGTTACATGTGAGACTTGGTGAAGACCGAGCCAAAAGCTTGGCGTCGGCGACGATCAGACCATCAGATAATCCCCGGATCTCGAGGAGATCGGGTCACTCCCCGACTGTCAACAAGACACCATATAAACCCAGCAATCTTGCATCATCCTATCGGAGAAAGCAAACACTCAGAATCTCAATTACCATTGACCATGGCAGAGCAAGACAAGCAGGCGGCGGCCAAAAAGCGCATCATCGACCACCTGAACGCAGACCACCAGGCTGCACTCGAATACTTCCTCCAGGTCTACTGTCGCGTTTCCCCCGGGGACGCAAAGGGCGCTCAAATGGAGGAGATCAGTCTCTCCGACATGGTCATCACCGCGAAGCGCACCCGGTACTCGGTCCCAATCGACCCTCCGATGCAGTCGCTCCTCGACGCGAGACACCGGATCGTCGACATGTACAAATACTGCCTCGGCAAGCTGGGCCTTTCGGACATTACGGTCACGGAATACAGGGCGCCCAGGGGCTTCCACGCCGTCGTCTTCGCGCTCTGCCTGTCAACCTACGTCGCCTTCTCCCGGCGCAGCAACTTCCTGCCGGGATCGGTACTCTACTCGCTAGGGCTCGAGCGCGTGCCGCGGTTCGCAGAGTTCTGCTACACCATCCAGCCGATCCTCCTTCCCCTCATGGTCGCCATCCATGTCTTCGAAGCTAGCTACATGGCCGTCAGGCGACTGCGGCCGCACCGGGTCCCGGTGCTGTCCGGGCTGTGGTGCACGTGGGTCGTGTCGACTTTCATCGAGGGGTTCGGGGCTTTTCAGAGGTTCGACGCGATCGTGCGGAGGGAGAGGGCCAAGAAGGAGCAGTACAAGTCGAACTAGATGCCCGCGTTGTACCTATCGGGCTCCTAGATCTGTTCTGTGTCTGGCCTGCTTGGATACTTCGACGCAGGCGGTCGCCAGTCTTGCGTGGAGATCAAGCAGCAGCAACAGCAGCAGCAGGAGCCATTTGAAGACGGGAAAACGATGTGATCTTAAAGAGATAGAATCTCTGTGTTAATGAGAAGCCATTGTGTCTACCGCATCGTGAACAAGAAGAAATGCACATAGTCCATCTCATCGAGCTCTTGTAGGAGTTCTAGGCGATGCTCGGCTGGCGGCTGCTGCGCGCTAACCCGCGTTGGGGCTAGCGCGCACTTTCGGGTAGGGCAATTTCGACAAGCGAGCCACACTGCGAAATTCAAGACCGCCGACGACAAGCACTCAATTAATCGACAACCCACCCTCACAGCCCGCTGCGTTGTTCTGGTGAAGGACTACAGGATACGAGGTCAGTATTTCCCGCCATTCTGCCCATATCCCTTTTCCTCGGATTCAGCGCTTTTCCGCGGCCGTTGGACCTTTGCGTTGGTTGCGTCGATTTGCGGGACGGGGGAGATCGTGCACATATCCCCCACAAAACGCCTTTTTGCGACATCTCCGCGCCCCAATCGTCCATTCTCGAGCTGGAAATTCATGTCGCTTTGCTTTTGCAGACTCGTTGCTGACGTCCAGCGCCTGCTCTACAGTGGTCCCGTCCATCAACCGCAAACATGGGTATCTCACGCGACTCCCGTCACAAGCGCTCGGCTACCGGTGCGAAGAGAGCCTTCTACCGCAAGAAGAGGTATGGAAGAGATATGCGATCGCGTGTGATGTTTTGATGGCGTTTCTTACGGTCCGATTCTTCTGCATACAGGGCTTTCGAGAAGGGTCGTCAGCCAGCCAACACCCGTATTGGCCCCAAGAGAATCCACCTCGTCCGCACCCGCGGTGGTAACACCAAGTACCGTGCCCTCCGTCTTGACTCGGGCAACTTCTCCTGGGGATCTGAGGGAATCTCGCGTAAGACCCGCGTGATCGGCGTGGTCTACCACCCATCGAACAACGAGCTGGTCCGCACCAACACCCTCACCAAGTCCGCCATTGTCCAGATCGACGCCGCTCCTTTCAGACAATGGTACGAGGCTTACTATGGCCAGCCTCTCGGCCGGAGACGCCAGCAGAAGACTGAGGCTACGGAGGGTGAGAAGAAGAGCAACAGCGTGCAGAAGAAGCAGGCTGCCCGCTTTGCTGCCCGCGGCAAGGTCGAGCCGGCCCTCGAGAGACAGTTCGAGGCCGGTCGTCTGTACGCCATTATTTCCTCGCGCCCCGGTCAGAGCGGCCGTGCGGACGGATACATTCTGGAGGGTGAGGAGCTGGCGTTCTACCAGCGTGCTATCAGGAAGTAAAGGTCCGACGGGTAAAAGCGGGGCGGTGGTTTCGGAGTTTCAGCAATTACAATTACTACCAGAAAATTTTCATGATCTGGGCATCCGCGGATGCAATGTCTGTAGAGCTCTGAGCTGTGAAACCAATCGGAATGATCTATTTTTCATGCAGTCTCCTATTGTGTCCGAAACTTGTCTTCAGCTCGCAGGCTAGGCATAGGTGTTAACGGCAGTCGTCTGTCTAAAAAAAGAAAGAAACTTGAGTTGTCATTTTCCTCGAGGGCTTGGCTTCCCTATATAATAGCTGCTGGCCGTAGTGCCATCCATTGAACTAGAAAATGACAGTTCGTGAGTGCTCGATGAAGTTGACCATCTGTCCGGTATCCTATACTGTTGATTGCACACGTCAGATCGCAGGCAAGCAGTGGGATTGGCACCCAATGGCACACGCGGTTCAAGTACGAAGTTCCATAGAGACAATAGTCAAGCTATATATCCAGCTAGCGGTCAATGCGATGGGAGTGAAGATGTCTCGGGAAAGGTATCGAAGCTATGAATCTGATCCATACCTTACTTTCTACACAAGCTAAGTCTACGGCTCAAATCCTACCAAGCATTGAACATCCTTAAATAAATCGAATATAGGGTTCACTCTGTTAAGCACGTAGTACCTAATTCTTACGACGTGGTTCCTTTGTCGGATTAAGCAACTCGAATATTTCCACATTGGTGAAAGCCTGTCTCATTGCAGATAGTGAATAGACCTATTGAAGTCCGTCTTCCTTTCCTGGGAATGTTCTGGCGGATCTCTCGGAGCTTTCGAGGACCTCAAAGAACCCAGGAGCCTCGCTGCAGGAAGCTAAGACCGCGTCGCGGTTATTGGCGAGACACATCCAGCCAGATCACCACACCAGAACAACAACCATTGATTGACCACAGTTGCTTCTGCCTTCAGAGTATCAAATCAAGATGAACCCGAAAAGCATCCAGACGGGCATCAAGACCCGCATCTGCATGATCTCCGACACGCACACGTGCCCCCCGAACCCGCCCCAGAATACGACCAATCCTTATCGATATCCGCTCCCCAAGGCCGACGTGCTATTGCACGCCGGTGACATCACCAAGGTCGGCAGGAAAGAGGAACACCAGCGCATGGTGGACATGCTCAAGGCCGTCGACGCGGAGCTCAAGATCGTCATCGCAGGGAACCACGATATCACGCTCGACGAGGAGTATTATGCCAAGTTTGGACGTCGCCGGCATCCGGGCAACGGCCCGCTGGAGAACACCGCCGAGATCCGGGAGCTCTGGGTGGGAGAGGAGGCGCGCCAGGCCGGCATCGTCTACATGGACGAGGGGCTGCGGACCTTCAAGCTCAAGAACGGCGCGCAGTTCACCGTGTACGCATCGCCGTACACGCCCGAGTTCTGCCAGTGGGCGTTCGCGTATGAGAGGCACATCGACCGCTTCAACCCGTCGCCCCCGGTCTCCCTCTTCCAGGCCCCGAACCCGGTGCCTGATTATCCACAGGTGGACATCATGTTGACTCACGGGCCGCCGTACGGGATCCTGGATCGAGTGCAGTATGGCAATCAGAGCGTCGGCTGCGAGAACCTGTGGAGGGCCTGTATCAGGGCCCGTCCTCGCCTCCATGTCTTCGGCCATATCCACGAGGGATACGGTGCCGGGCGGCTGGACTGGGCGACCAAGACATCCTCTCGAGTTCCAACGGATCCTGAGACCATGATAGAGAATCGATGTGCGTACTACAACGTCAGTAGCGATAGTAAGGAGCCTCTTCGGTTCGGGGAGGAGACGCTGTTCGTCAATGCCAGTGTTGTCACGATCAGGTATCATCCGACGAACGCTCCTTGGCTTGTTGATATCGATCTGCCCCCTGCGGAACCAGAAACGAATGCGGCGTGAGGAAGAATGAGAAGAGACTGTTTTGTAATAGGAAGACCCCTCTTCGGTCTGTGAATCGGTGAACCGTTGCGGCGTTTTGGGCATGGAGGCCATTGGGCGTTGTACGTCTTACTCTTTCAACATGACTACGACCATGACACGGGTATCTCCTTGACTGTCGTTTCCTGCTGCTGGCTCTTGCCTATGAGAGTCAATTTAACCTTCTGCTTCACTATTACTTCTGCTGTGTTACTACTTTCCCGCAGACATCTTCCGTCTTTCTGGATATCTGCTTCCCAGCCTCGAGTTGCGTGACCTGCTACTCCACCATCGTATCATCCATCTCTCAACGTGAATCAAATCAATACCAAGACAAGACAGGACAGAGAAAAATAAAATGCCCACGCGACGATACGCCCAGCACATCATCCCCGACCGCCCGCAACCCAAACCCACCGAGGAAGACGAGCCCCCACTCCCCTCGCCCTTGGAGGGCCGTCTCTCCGACACCTCCACCCTCATCGCATCGATCAACCTCCTCCTCGACGAATCCCCGACGGGCATCGCGGCGGGACGGCCGGCGCCCCTCACCGCCGAACCAGGCCCCCAGATCGACTACGGACTCGTCTCGCGCGTCCTCCTCGTGACCGAGAAGATGCTCTCCCCGGAGGACATCCGCAGCCTGCAAGCGGTCGACCACCTCCGGCGGAAGTACTTCAACGCGCACCGCGCCTTTGCGCAGATCCACCGGGGCATCCAGGACCTGTGGGCGCAGCGGCAGCTGCTCGCCGACAAGGCCGAGCAGATACGGTACAACATGCCTAATAATAATAACAATAATGGGCTAGGATATTATCACGATTACAACCGTCGAACCGCGCTGTGGCGCAACGCCGTCGAGCAGTCCCTCAACCTGAGGCAGGCCCACGAGGCCCTGGAGAGGTACTACCGCTGCGCCAAGGCCGTCGCCACCGTCACGCAGGAGTTCTTCGACGCCAAGGTCAAGGCCATGCCGGCCATATACCTCGCGCAGAGTAAGCTCTTGGATGTCTGGGCTGCTGCTCGTCAGGAGGAAGCCGCTCGGAGTGACAGCGCTGCTACTTCTACTGCTGCTTCTACGCCCACTGCCACTACTGCTATTACTATTCCTACCAGGAAGAGAAGCCGTAATGAGACCGATGGGGAAGAAGGAGGGGAGAATTCCTCGCCTAAGAGACTGCGCGAGGGGTCATGAGAGTGAGAGAAATCCGGTGGACAAGAATGGAAGATATGCATGTACAGTACATCACCTACCTAATAATGTATCCAGATTGTAAGGCGGACCGTCCGCCGTTCCAGGGATTCCTGTCTCTCAAAACTGATCATAATCAACATCTATTCTCATCCATCCAAATAAAAGAACAAAAAGGCCAATTGTGCGCATCTACTCTATTCTATATTCTATTCTGTACTGTCCTGTTCAAGTTCAAACAGTTCGACGGTCCTCTACTATTGGTCATCAAACTAGTAAACAGGTAGATCAAATACTGTATAAGAACCGGCCTTTCCCCGTCTCCCCTCCCCTTCGACGTACTGTACTATTAATACATAAAAGCCCCTCCAGATTCAATCAATTATGTCATAATGGAGCATATCATACCATACCGTACCGTACCATAATATATTATATTATATTCCATTATATTTATTGCCTCTAACCACCTATAGAGGCATCATGCTATCTTGTTCCATGCGCAAGAAATCCAACGACGCGCGGGGTCAAGGTTTTGGTACGGGTTCCCACAGCAAGGGCCAACCATTTTGATTGAATACATAATCATTAGATTTCACCTGTCTTGGCGAATAAAAAACGAGTACATATCTATGTATGTACAGTACATGCAAGTGGACTTTTTTTCATTTATCAATTTATGTATTTATTATTTATTTGACCTCGATGGAACCAACCAACTACCTACACAGCACAGTGCTAAGGTCCAGTGAGAAAACAACACGACACAATAGGTAATTAATAATTACCCAGCCAGATCCAGACACGTTTTAACTTCACCACGATTGAGAGGGAAAATGACACCTATAAAATGAGCTCGACTGAGAAAAAAAGAACCAAAATGGGAAGTAAACTTCGACAAAATGACACGGAAAAAAGATGTACTTTATACAACAATACGAAATGTAGAGAGTGGTCGGACACACATACCAAGGAGAAAAGGAAGAGGAAAAAAGAAAAAGAAAGGCAAGGTAAATGCCGTCTCGACCAAAGAAGACAGAAAAACAAAACAAAAGAGGTATCTAGACGAAAATCATAGACTTATGTATGTAGGAAAGACAATCAAGAAAGGAACAAAAAAGGAAAAGTTATCAAAAGTTATCAAACTCGTCAGGGAATCGGGCATGGAATATCCCACAACCGTAAAATAAACGAAACGCTTCCAACATAAGACCAAAGGAAATCGAAGAGGACGTTAAAAAAAGGAAATAGAGCCTAGGGATCGTAGGTCTGGCATAACCTGGGTGATTCCCGGACATTATCAGAGATGAAAAGGGTCCAAAGCACAAAGGAAATATAGCAAAGGAAAGTTAGGTGACATGTCCAGTAAGGGGAAAATTCCGAATATTTACTCCTCACGTAGTGGTTCATCCAATGCGCCTCCAGCACCAGCGCCGTCCTTAAAATTCATGCGGCTGGTCTTTCTCCCAACACCTTTGAGGAGACTAAATCTCTTCATAACGGAATCTTTCATACCCCCTACATGATGATTAGAGTTATTATTGTTAGTAGTGGTGGTAACAGTGGCGGTGGCAGCCACATCTTCTGAAGGGTATACATGGCTCTCCGACGTGATGGGTCGCTCGTGCTCCTTTGCTGCAGGTATTGCTGTCTTGCCTGAGCCCCGGTCAGGGCTACCCACAGAATTAGGATGGTGTTCAGAACCAGAGCGGCTCCTTCCATCGCGAGATTTAGGTGCTGTCCGCCGAGAGCCACTTCGTGATAGTCCCCGCTTGGGAGAGGCCTGAACGTCATCCGATGAAGCAGCAGCAGCGCTCAAGGACGAGCCAGGCTTTTGGGACTTATCTCCGCCGAACCAACTCCTGCGCTTCTGGTGGGTATCGCTTTTGGCTCCGCGGGAGCGACTGGTAGTGCGACTGTGGATCGTAGCAGCATCGTCGTCATTGTCATGATTGGCATGCTCCGCAGCGATACCGTTAGTCTTCGCCTCCGACTGGTGTTTCATGTCAGCATGTCCTTGGGGAGTGGCAGAAGTCGCCGTTGATCCATTTGCAGCATGGTGGGAACGCTTAAAGGGGTTGATGACACTAATTCGATGGCTGACAGAGGGTTTCACAGAATGCTTACGATTGTGTTCCAGGCGAGAAGAGCGGATAAGTTCTTGCTCAGGACTGGTGGACCTTAGCAGAGGAGACTGTTGACGGGTGCCATTCACGAAATTTGGAGACCGAGAACCTAGCAGTTGATGCGCATCCTGAGGGAAAGACTGAGGCTGAGGGTGCGCGAGTGAGGCAAGTTCCGGAGCGAAAGCTTCTTCGAAGCGTCGCATGAACTCTGCTTGTGTGGCCTGGTGTGCTGGACGAGAGTATAATGTTAAACAGTGTTTTATCGCCAAGGCATGATCGATGAGAGCCACAGCCAAGGCGTTCTCCAGAGGGTCAATTGGCTTGGGGATTTCTTCCTCTCCTTCCAGCTGCTCCTCGTCAGACTCTTCTTTCGAAAGGAACTGACGGTATATCGCTATACAGCTTGGTGAGGACGATTTCATGTCAAGCAACTGCTCCAAAGCCTCTGTCAAGTTAGAGAAGCTAGGGTCTTCGCCCGACGCCGCCCGCTTCTCCAAGAGCCGCAGTTCCTGAGTCTTGCGCCAAGTTCGCTCGATTGCCGTCTGCAAAGGCGATAGGACGACCGTCTCCGTCGCGACAATCTCACTCCTGCGAAGGATATTGGGGAAAGGCTCTGCAGTAGTGAAGACTATCTTTTCGACCCACTGCTCCTTGACGTCTGTTCCGTTTGTATTTCTCTTCGAGGTCATCGAGAACTGGGAAGGCGTAGAAACCAAAAGGTGTTCCCGCACAGACTGTGGGACCTTCGACCGCTGATAGACAGGATGGGACAGGTCTCTGTGAACACTGACCGGAGTGATCTGCAGGAACTGGCCCTCAAGATCTTCGATCTCACCGGAAGATATGATCTGTGCTGTGGGATGCTGCTTTTGCATACGGTCCGTAAAAACTGCCATTCGCTCATGTGGAGCGCCCTCGAAGATGTACTCCTTGTCTCGGAGATTGGGAGGAAATCCAAGCCCTTTGTATGCAACACGGAAGTATCTTGGGAACTGCTGATCCTCTTTCGCAATCGTGTCATATATTTTGGCCATAGAACTTTGGGTCCGCGAGAGCTTCGAGAAATCAATAACCGTGTGCTCATATTGCTCGGCGAGCTCCCTGTAACAAGCAAGAGCATGTGACCAAGCCTTTCCGTCCTCAAAGTGCTGTATGATCTGGAAATACAGAGATTCTTTCCTCTCGAACGAGGTCTGTTCGGGGTAGACAGGATTGGATAGGGCAGGAACAATCTTAGTGGGGTCCCAATCGTAGAGGTCAGCGTGGAATTGAAGAGCGAGGCCAGCTTCTGTGTAGTTCCGGGCGGCGGCTTGCACCTGAGCGAGTTCATGAACATAACGAATAAAAATGTCCTCCCGGTCCATGTCTTTCATAAATTCCATGAGTTTCAAGGTGTGAAGACTTTCGGTTATGGCACCGCTGTGAGACGCCACAAGGAGATCTAGAAGCTCGTCAATGGTCGCTATGAGCGCTTTAACCGAAGTCGTTAGGGGATCATCCGACGCCACGGGCGTATCGAAGAGCTCAAGCAACTCATTAATAAACAGCTTTTGGGTGATGCTTTCATTCATATGTTTAGTCTTGAACAGCATGTCCAGAGTGGAAATAATCTCTGTCTCAATAATCGAGAGATCCTGGTTGAGGTCCCATTCGCTAATTATCATCGTCTGCAAGATCTCGACTGCGACGCGTCGCAGGCCCTCGTGGACGCTGAGGCAAAGCTCAATAATAGGCGGCACAAGGCTAGGAACATATTGGACCTGGTAACCACCAAGCTTCTTCAGTCCATAGCGTTCTCTCTCCTCCTCAGAAGCTTCCCAGCCGATAGCCTCCCAGCTACGTCGCAGTAAGTCAGCGCCCTGTTCGCGAACGTCACCGGCAATTTTCCAGACTGCTCGGCGTTTCTGTTCTGGGAATGTCTCCAGAGCAAGCGCATCGCTCGAAACGACCTTCAGCAACATCCTGAAGAAAGATTCCCAGAGTCTCATGTCAAAAGTATCTGCATCATCCGGCGCCGGGAGGAAGGATCTAATCAAGATAGACGACAAATATTCCAAACTTCTCAGCGATGCACGGTGATTATAGATGTGCATACTGAGCCAGCTCTCCGGATAGGCAACGCAGTTGAGAATCGATCTCTGGGCGTCGAGTGCTTGTGAGAGGAATGTAGCAAGATCGTGTGGTTTCAGCGACGGCGGCTTTGGATTCGGTATCTGCGCGATAGCAGCCATAAGCGCAGACAGTTCCACGAGAGCTTCGTCGAACTTCTGTTTGGTCTTTGAAGGCTTGACTTGGAATGGGAAAGACTTGCTAAAGAGCATAGAGAGATAGCTTGTATCCTCGACGCCTTCTGCCTCGATTGCGCAGTATGAAGATACAATTTTCGGTAAGAAGTCATAGAGCTGTGGATCTGGTTGCTTCAATAGTTCCGCCACAATAGAGCAGCACAACCGGACCTGATCGCGGTATTGATCCGAAACATCATCCGTCGCACCCCAATATGGTGCAAGCCAACCAATACAGCTGGAGATCAAAGTCTGCCGTTCAGAACCGGAAGCAAACATTTCCAGTCGAGTGTAATTTTGAATCAGCACCAGCTTGTAAAGGATAAGCATGCCTTTGACGTCCTTGCAGGAATCAATGAAACTGAGGGCAATCATGATCATTTCATCCTTGCTCAGCGCACTCGACAGTTCCGGGAGCCAGGTGTGGAAATGCTGAACCACAAGTGTCTTGCTTCCCACCAGAATCGGAGAGGGGTTTTTTATCAAAGATTCAAGAGACTTGAATATGGAATGAAGATCTCTGTTGAATGCCGACTGGAACTTCGTGATTCCAATGCCCTCTTCCTTTGCTTTCTGCTGCTCCCTAGCGCTGATAATGAACTTCAGCAGATGCCGTCCGACCTTGAAGGCAGCACGGAGATTCCGAGACTGCTCGGAATCGGTGCTAGCCTGTAACAAACGCAAATAGCTTCGCATCAGGCAAGGTGTGGCGAACGGGAAATTGAATTGCTTCTCAGCATAGTGGTCGACCAGTGGTCCGAGATTAAAGCGGCGGTCATGGACGATGCCAAGCACCGTGACCAGGTCCTTGAAAATCAGATCCTCGAACTCCTCGTTGCCGGCATGATCAACCAAAATCGCAAAAAGGGCATCGAAAACATCACGGAGCTGCTTAACGATTTCAATTTCAGGCACAAAAACGACCCTTTTCAGAAGCTCCAGAACTTCAGCCGCAGGCTTCTCTTTCCAACTGATCAGACCCAGTATCACCTGATCCTGAGAGAATTCGGTACTACAAAGATAAGTCTCTAAATGCAATGTCGCTAAATGTCCGGTGATCGTCTCGTCCTTCGCCGATTCGTTCTTCCCAATGGCGTTCCAAGGGAGGGACAGGTAAGCACCCTTGCCATTCTGAATGTTCGACGTGAACTTGTCGTAGGCGTGAAGCAATAAGGAGTGGCTTCCGTCACGCAGAAAAGCCTGATTGTCCCACAGTGGCATCCAGCACAAGGCAAATGGAAACTCTGGAGCATCTGCTATGCTCATAACTATGTGAGATCCGGGAACTTGGTCTGTAGGAATTTTAAGCCGAATCGTCTGGTTCCAGGGCGAGCCTCGCTCGGCAACCGTAGTTCGCCAGGCTGTGTGTCCGGAGCTGTTTGAAGAAGGGAAAATACAACGCTCGACGCGGGCTCCAGATGAGTTTCGTACTTCAAGGGTCAGTTGTAGGTTGCGAAGCCCCGATGTCAACGGTACGGGAACTTGGCCAGCTTGTGGGTGCGAGAGAAAAGCATCTTCTGGGATATTAGCTCGTGACAGTGTAAGGTAAATGTCGGATCTCGGCTTGGTAGGTGCTTCAGGGAAGCCCATCCTCCTCGTTTGAGTAACATTGTGCATCATCGTAGGGTTATTGCGGACTAGAGTATCGGCATCTCGGCTAACAAAAGGATACAGGTGGATATGAAGTCGAGCTGCGCGGGAGGATCTCGCATATCGCCCCGTGGGACTCGGGAGAAGCGTACGGATCAGTTCATCGAAGCCTTCAGTGTGTTCATCCTCTTCATCGTCTTCGCCTAAGGGGGACCAGATATTGATCACCTGTTCGGCGTCCTTGCCTTGCCTAAGGATGTGCCCAACTTCGATGACACCTGCACCTATCGTACGGATGACAGATATTTCCTTTGCTGGAGGAGCTTCTTTTTGATCCTTGTTACTTGATGTACTGTCGGAGGACTGCGGTGGCCCCCTCGAATTTTCGTTTCCAGGCTCAGGGTTCTGTGTACCTCGTGACTTCGGGGCCCATACCATGCTCCGTCGATTCTTCAAACTGCCCTTTCCAGAGCTATTGATCGCAGATGCTGTTCTACTGGCCAGTGGACCGTCCCTGGAGGTGGATGGCCGTGGCTTCGGTGATTTATTGGCCCTGGGAGATTCACCTGTCTGGACTGTAACCACGAGATACAGTTGAGAACTGCCTCCAGAGCCTTCACCTATATCCGTTGCACAAAGTTCAGTGAATAGGGTCTTTAGCTTGCTGGTATGTGCCAAGTTCGAGAAACTCTCCGGCGATGGAATGTCCAGTATGTAAGTCTCAGAGAGCGGTTTCAGGGTGCCGTTATCCAATTTCGTACTCAGATAAATAGCGAGAGTCGCTGGACCAGAATTCGTACCAGATACCGCGTTGACCTCAAAGAGGAGATGGTGGAGTGTCGCTGGGTCCGCTTGATGTCTTGGATCACTGTCAAGCATGCTCATCTCTGACTGGAGCTTTGCCAATTCAATGGCAGAATCGTCACCTGTGAGCAAGCGGCCCCGTTGTTTCGGATCTCTCACGATGACCTCTCCAGTCAGCATCTTGTTCCCGCGTACCAAAGTCCAAACGGTCTGCTCCCGCAGCGTGGCTTTTTCCTGCGCTGTCAGCACATCGTACAGCAGCTGTTTCCTAGCGAGATCCAACTCCTGGACAATATTCGACATGCTCTCTAATACGTTGTATTTCCGAGCGAGCAACAGCTCGTGGAGGTTGGTGGAGTGCCATTCTCGCAAGCAGGATGCAATCTCATCAACCAACGGCTCCGACAACGAAGTTGGCGTCTCGTCGCCGATTTTGAGCATCGGAACCGGAGCTGGAGGCTTGGGGGCGTTGGGATCTCGGGGCGAGACTGATAACGGAGTCAAAGGGAGCGACCCCGACTTGAACGTGGCAACAGAGCGTCGACGGAAAGACTCGTCGTCTAACTTGAGCGCCGTGAGCAGCGATTCTCTGCGAGAAAACCTCGCTTCTGGAAGCAGTTCTCCAGTACCTCGCTTGTCGGAGAAGGGAGCAGAGTCATTGCTGTCACGATTGCCTTCTGGTGGCAACGACGTCGGACTATCCAACCAGTCCCCGTTGAGTGCATTTACTATATCGGTGCTGTTTCGCTCGCCATTCTGCAGCAGTTTACGACTCTCAACCTCACCCAGCACCTCCCTTACTTCCACACAGTTCCGTGGGAAAATGCCAGAGAAGACTCTTGCCTCGAGTGTCTGACCCTTGACACTCGTGAGTCCAGCAAGCAGCGACGGGGGCGCTACTAGGTAGCCCCGGTACCACGCGCCGTCAACTCCACCCTGCTCGATTATGTACAACTCATCTCCTAGTTCAAGGGGAAGATCCGCAGGAGAAGAAGCTTGGAACGGGTATATGGCAACAGCGAATGCAATGCGAGGCAGAGGCCGCCAGGGCATGTCTGCTTTTGGAGTTTATATTCGTCTCTCCGCGCACCAGACCAGGGTGGCACGAAAAGCCGAGGCAGGTATTGTCAAGATGTCGTCAGGCACGAGACCACTAGGTAAGAAAGAGAAGAGCGTAGCTTCCTTCAATTAAGCGACATGCGGGGGAGAGACGGCGGATTCAGTTTGGATTGTGTGGTCCCGTAAAGTATATGCGACTTCTAGGCAAGCTTGATAAGAGCGACAGACTTCTACATCGGGATCAGAGCAAGTCAGCAGGGACCATATCAGACATGCTAGTGGGCGGGGAGAATAGCTGTCTTGGAAATAATATTCAGGCCTGAGACCGCGATCTGCTCGAATCGCACAGGATATCCGGTGTCGAAGAGGAAAAAAAGGCGATTTCAGCCCCTAAATGTGCATTCATTGACTTGGGGGAAACGGGATCGCACTGGCCAGGACGCAGATGGGGCTCACCTGTCAAAGGAATTCTCCAGGCACGGGGGGTCCTTGTAGAGGAAACGAGGGTATTAGAGAGCGCATAAAGATGGCATAGGTCCGGGGAATCCCTTCAGCAGAAACGACAGTGCGCTGCAGGGACAGAGAGACGTGACAAAGGTTGGGCGTCGAGGTTGGAGTACTACCTGGTGCTCTTTGTTCGGGTCTGGTTACCGTTCCCTCGACGCGGGCTGCGGGCAGGGCTAAGGATCGAGCCCACCAGTGCTAACGGGACAGCTAACCCTCTGCAGTCTGCACACTAACACCGCTCGTGAGCTCCTCCACAGAGTCCACTTGCACTGCTGGCTGGACAGGCTCTCCTCCGTCCGACAGGGGATTCTAGCCAGCCCACCTTGTTCTATCAAGTTGAACGGTAGTTGGATGAAGTGTGCCTGTGCAGAACGGCACTTCGATTCCTATGGTGAAGCAATGGCGTCCTGCTCCCATCGCGGCTCCAGACAGTCTAACAGTCAGTCATCTCCTGGTATTCTTGCCACTGGCCAGCCCTGCTACAATTGACAAATGCCTGCCCTGCAAAACTACCGAAATGATGGAGTACTGCTAATAATAAGAATTGCTACAGTCACAGGCAGTAGCCAGCGCCCGATGGGGGAGCCATCCTCCCATGAAACTCCGTCCCTCGACCGTGCTTGCTGCCCCTAAAAGGCTCTGGAAGGAATTGGAAAACGAGCACGGACCGGTTGCTGCCCCTGAATCCAGGCCCGGGTCCGACGCCCCCCGAACGCTGGACCTGGAAGCGCAGCCGGTGGATCCCTGGGAGCCAGGGAGAATTTAGAAAAGATCCAAGAGCCCAGAGGCAAATCAGAAAAAGATCCTCGCCATCGCACCAAGATCCGACCGGGCGCCGGTCCGCTGAGACGAACCACGTTTGCAGATCGCCAATCTTTTCCCGCTACCTCCCCTCCCCGTCGGCAGCGTCCGACTATCTAATACCAGGTGGCAGGTGCAGGGTATTATTATATTGTTATTCTCCCGTACTATTGGGTGCTGCATCTAGATCCTACGGCTGACGGGGTATCCCTTTTTAGTGCCCCAAGTCAGCAGTCCATATCTGGTGTTTAGTCACCATAGCCCCTGGACATGTCACCTCTATATGATCCAGATTCGTCATTGAGTTTACTATCATTCTGTGCAAGACAAATGTCTCCTTACAAGAACTTTTCTAGGATTTGATTTCTTCCCCCATAAGAAGCCATGAATAGTGCGTTCTCTGTTCAGAAGCTTGCTAAAGCTACTTTATACAGTCAGCCTCCATTCATGGTAACAAGAAAAGCCCACAAAAGTGAGAAAAACAACAAAGGGAGATCATGAAAAGAAATAGATAGCAAGCATGGAACATGTGGAAATAACATGCGAACAAAATCCACACCATGTGCAGGGCATGCAATTAGTGAATATCCCAAATCATCCCAGTGCGCCCTGATGACCAGAAACACTCGCTTACACATAACCATCCCCATCATGGACTGTCCCAGACCGTCCGCACAAATAGGAAATAAGCAAGAAGACAAACGGAACAGAGAAGTGAGCAGTCAACTGCATCAATGATCATCTCTTGAACATGGCAACAGCATCTTCCTTGCGCCACTCCAGCTCCAGCTGGCCCTCGTAGACAGTGTCGATAATCCGCCTAGTGCGGTCATATGTGTCTGCATATCTGGCTTCGCATTGGTTTAATACCTGGAGCACCAGATTTCTGCTAGGTCCTGGATCGTCTGGATCGCCACCGAAGTGTTTCTCGACGCGTTTCTTTAGCAGTTCAATACCACGACGGAACTCCTTCAGGTCATAAGATGCGAGGACTTTCTTCGCAACAGACCGCGAGTGGCTGGCGCGAGCCGCGATGCTGGTGGGGTTGCTGGTGTTTGCTAGCAGAGATTCGGTCGACTCCACGAAATCAAGCAGTTTCCCGAGGGGCCGACGGATCACTGCATCCACGTAGAGCTTCATATGCTCCTGCAAATCCTGAGCAGCTCGATTCCGCCATTTCTCCAGCACAGGGATCCCCCGCACGTCAACCTCTTCAATGTAGTGATTCATATTTTCAATGAGAAGTATGTGGTAGTTGAGTGCTTCCTTGTCTTCTGGATCTCCGCCACCAGAGACAGCACCTGGCTGTTGTCCCGGGGCCTCCTTCGCAATGAACTTCAGACTCTCCCACATGGCACGGTTGATCTTGTTATAGGCTTCGTTGACACTGATACGGATATCGAAGAATTCTTGTGAAGGATGAGCAAGCATGTTTTCAATCGCAGCTGAGAAGTTAGGGAAGGTCCTCATGAAGGAGATGACGCCCTTTCTCTTGTTGACTTTCACTTTAGTCTCTTCGATACCACGAATTTGCTCGTCGACGAATCGATTAAAAAGCCCAGTGAGACGGGAATGAAGCTTCTGCAACGAGTGGAGTATGAACTCCTGGTTTGTCTCTTCGAAATCGGAAATCGCCTTTTCTAGAGCAAATAGCACACCCACTCCTTGCCTAAGCAGAGTCAGTATCGGGAAATGAGCATGAGGGGGGGGGGTTCGGAATTCAATTGTTTCTTCACATACAGTTGATCTCTTTTGATCACCCAGTCCACAAGGTTTTGCATGTCACTGGGCCAGAAAGAATAAATATCATCCATAATTTGTTCCACCTTCTTAGCCATATCACGATCGGGGTCATGCGATTGCTTAACGCTCAGATCCGGGCGCCTACGGTGTTCCGGATCGGCAGCAGCCACAACGTCCGGGAATTCAGCGTTTGACAATGAATTCAAGTGGAAAAATTGAACCACAAAGTTCTGCTCATCCGAAATCACCTTCAACATCTCCTGAAGTGTACCTGCAAATACCTCACAAGGCTCCAGCTTCCCAGTCTGCAGCTGCTTCTCTGCCGAAGCAAGTCGTAAGCCGCTACTGGCCCGAACTGTCTTGCTGCGCTTCACAGTCAGCCTGCGGGCCGCGGTTGTGATCCCGTCGCTTTCCTTTTCCTTGTCCTGATGAGTAAATAGAAGCTCATGCTCATCCCCGGTAGGTATTTTGGCCGCCTGCTTCCAAGCGGCGATGTTCTCGCGGAATTCATTCTGGTACGGGATTTTGGCTTGTTGCTCGTACAGGCTGATGATACCGTACCAATCCGTAGTACTGACTTCTCGAGCAAAGAGCATCAGAGCATTGTACATCCACAGTTCCTGGCGGGCGTAATCGCGAGCTGTACTGTCAAGCTTCATCGGATCCTTGGAAGAATTTGCTGCAGCGTCGACCATCTTCTGCCCTGCAACTTTGAAAGCGACAGACATGAATTGTTTGAGACGCTGCAAAAATAGCCGGGCTTCTGCTCGGTACTCTTCCTTCTTCTCCTTGATGGCGCGCATTTGTCCCACTTCGGTATCAGCATACACGCCAACGCTACCATGTTCACCAGCAGAATCGGCCATGCGCTTCTTGTTCTGTCGGATGTCGGAATCAATCATCAGCATTGCCTTGTACAAGGTAGATAGGACAGCTTCTGTTTCCTTGATGCCGTCAGGGTTACTGAGCGACGCTTCTCTGAGAGGCCGCAGGTCGTTCGAGGAGATCGAGAGCGTTTTCAAAAGGTTCTGCAGCTCATTTTGAAGGAGCTTCTGGTTAGCGGTCTGCACCTGCAGACCCTGAGACTGAGCTTCGATATAGGCAACATCGTCGTGGAGCGTCTTGATGCACGTTAGTCGATCCAACACGGTTCTGTCTCGCGATGAGGGAGGGACCTTACATTAAGTTCATGTGAATATAACGTCAGGAGACCATCCAGCACTTCGCATTCCTCGATGGTCTTATCGATCAGTTTCGCGAGCTGATCGACTTTCCCTTCCTGCTGTTCAAGATTACCCAACCAGCTACTAGCCTGCACCCTGCCAATCTCTCTGCGGACATCCGCTTCCAGGTCTTCAATCTTTTTATCGTCGCTTAATCGACCATTCCAGCCCAAGTCTGTGAGAATGTCGTCGAAATCAGCACCGCGCCCTCCCAGGATGCTTGGATCGATGCCAAGTGCCTGGCAGTATTTTGCGGTGTTATCCTCGCGACGCTTCCTACGACGCGGTGATTTTGATCTCTCCTGTGCGCCGTCTTTCGGGGCGTCTTTTGCCTCATCCTTATCGTCCGCCGGTTGGGTAACATCTCCAGTAGCGCTCCGTGTAACCTCAACTTTCGGCGGCTCCTGCGCGGTAGAAGCGGCTGCAGGTGTCTCTTTAGCTGGAGTTTCCGGCGTAGATGACTTCGCGGGCTCACTGCTCAAAGCCCGAAGGGATGGCGCAGGTACGACACTAGTGATACCATCTGGCTCATCCTTGTTCTTTGGTTTTGACGCCATCAGTCTCTCAGCAGCGCCACCGGGTCTTGGCTTGAAAGCACCATAGGCAGTAGCTGCTTTTCGGAATGCACCCGCGAGGTCTTTTCCTGCCAGCTTCTTCTTCTTCACCATAGGTCCAAGACCTGGACGATGTACCTCTTGCTCTTTGTCTTCCTCCTGAGTTTCCGCGGGCTCTGGATCAGGTTTCTCTGGAACAGATTTCTCCGGTGAAGCAGATTTCTCTGGTGGACTAACAGGTGATGACGACGCGGGAGCAGTCTCTGCAGGTGGCTCAGTCCTGCCCTGCAGGGGCGGTATAGTGGACTCTGTTGATGTTGCTGTTGTGGTGGTGGTGGTCTCCGAGACGGTGGATGTGGTTTTAGTCGTTGTCTCAGAGACAGCGGATGTGGTTTTAGGGACGCTGATTCCTGAAGAACCAGGTCGTAAAGAAGCTGGTAATTCAGATGCTTTTGGATCAAGATGGTTGTTTGATCTGTTACCGCCTACAGGGGCCACGCGAGCTTCTGCAGTGGGAACTTTACCATTGGCTTCACTCAACAGAGACCTTTGTCCAAAGCTCCCTGCCGGACTCTGAGGAGCGGGCCGACTTTGTTCGGCAGGTGTAGTTGGTCGAAGAGCTTCTCTCTCTCTATTAAAGTCAGAGCCCAAATCCTGAGTTCGAAGGGGTTTTAACTCGGGTACCGCTTTCCCATCACGCGACGGCGGAGGTTTCTGCAGCTGATCTCGACTCGGTTGGTGGCGCAGAGCCGGCTCTTCTGGTGGTTGTCGCCTGATCTCTTTATTTCCATCGCGGCTAGGAACACGACTCGAATACGGCGTCTGAGGTCGGCTCCCCTGAGAAGACGACGGGCGCGTGTCCGGCCGATGAGTAGCTTGGCTGGATCCCTTTGACGCTGAAGTCGCCGAATGACCTCCTCCTCCAGTGAGCAGCTGCCGTTCACGGTCGTCGAATCCGATAAGATTCGGGACCTTGCCGCCAGTGTACTTCTTATAGATCTTTACAAGACTCGCGATGAAGAAGTCTTTTTCCTTGGACGTTGGAGCCTGCCAGTAATACGGCTTTCCGATGGTCACTATAAAACCGACATTCGAAGCCCACTCCTTCTGCTGCTGTTCGAGTGGTGTCGTCGCCACCAGGGCGCTATATGACTGGATGGATACCAGATCGTCCAGCATCCAAGTTTTTCCAATAGAAAATGATCCATCATTATTCTCCCTGGCCTTGTGCATGCGCACTCTGCCAGACCGCCTCACGGCAACAATAATTATTCTATGTTTCTTGTTTTCAGGCGGCGAGTTTGGTGGGGCAGGGGTGGAAGGATAGGCAGCGTCTTCCGTGACGCGGACATGTGTAATATAGGATTCAACCACTAGAAGGGAGAAAGTAGCAAGTCAGCACAGCACATCCATGTCAAACATAGTCATTAAAGAGGCAGTGGCATAATGTTGCGCAGGCGCCCGTGATGGCTGCCTGTATAATGCAGTCGTCTCAGAGAGATGGAGTGCTTTTCATAACAATGTTCTCCAGAAGCTGAGTCCAGCGTGAAGAACAATGCCTTCACTCTCTGGACGACAAAAAAAACAGACTGGACGAAAGTACTGCAAATGGCATGACGCGGAACATACAGGAACCATCAGTATCCTGCTTCGAAAAGCAGCTCTGGATAATCCTTCGCTTCTCGTCCTCAAACTTCTCTGCTCTGGACATCCCACCATCTCTATGTCCTGAACTACTGCCATTGCGAACATCTCCGGTCGGGCGCCTTTCCTTGGGAGATGAGACGTTGGCGGGCGGGTACGCTTGAGCACGTTCACGGCTGGTCATGATCGTGTTTCCAGGAGGCAAAGATCATTCAGGAGTTCCCCAAACTCAGTTGGGCATATTCAGAAAGACCGGATCAACCGCAATAGCAAGCAGATAAAGATTGGTAAAGAAGAGCGAATTATGAGCTGGTTCGAGGCTGTCTATGGCGTCCTGGCCGAGAAGGAGGACATGAACTGGCGTAGTCCGTGTCGCGGATGGAACACCTTGCACCTGCAGACACTAGTAACTCTAGCGGCGGAGACGGACAAAGAGCATGTTGGGTTCACGATGTATGCTTTGCCCTCAACACATATGTCCAAGATGACCAGCAGAGGATTCAGTGCGCAATTTGCCTACCGGGATCCTGAACTTCGGAATGCCATTACATCCCCAGTCTGCACCGTGAAGACTCGGAGACGTCCACCGGTCGCACGCCGCCCTCTGTTGTCTGTCATGTCATCAAGACTCCGGCACGCGGTCCACGTGAAGATGGCACTAGGCCTGTTCTGGCATCCAATCGGAGTCGCGGTTTTCTTACCGCCTCGCTTAGCGCGTCTTCTTCCACCCAGGAACTTTTTCTCATGGTTACAGTCGAAAGCAAAACACGCGCAAAAGCTTCTTCTGAGACATCATCCAGAGCATTGGCTTGCAAGCAGGGCAGCATGGCGGCGCACAAAGCTGGCAAGGCTTCCACCGCTGGAAAGGGTGCCTCTGCGGCACCTCATGACAAGAACACGACAAAGAAAGCCAAGGCCGATGAGGTACCGTCATACAACTTCCCGAGATCCTGATGAATGGCAAGACTGACAAACCTCTGGTCTAACAGGCAAAATCCACAAAGAGCACTTCAGCGCCAGCGGCATTGCCTCCTCCACAGCTTGTCACTGCTGTAGCTGCCTTCTTGGACGAGTTTGGTTTCCAGAACACCAGCAAGGCTTTCGCAGCGGAACAGAAAGATAAGCAGCAGAGTGGAAAGGCGGTGGCAAAGTCCGCAGCGGATTCTCAGAGTGTCCCGTCTTTGCTGGAGATTTATAAGGCATGGGAGGGCCAGGCGAAGGGGGCGAGCGTGAAGAAGGCTGCCAGCCCAAGCGGTTCAAGCAGCTCAAGCAGCGATGAGGACAGCGACAGCAGCTCCGACGAATCCAGCGACTCGGATGTCGAAATGGCCGATGCTCCCAAACTGCAGACAAAGGCCAAGGAAGCGCCTTCCTCGTCTTCTGCCTCCTCATCCAGCTCCGATAGTGACTCTGATGACGAGGATGAAGAAGATACTGCGGCCCCCACTCCCAGCAAGGGTGTGAAGCGCAAGGCCGCAGACAGCTCTTCATCTTCCGAATCCGAGTCTGAATCTGATGGCAAAGCTCCCAAAGCGAAGAAGGCCAAGCTGTCTTCAAAGGCAGAGGCGTCCGAATCATCCGAGTCTGATTCTGAGTCTGATTCTGGATCTGAGTCTGAGTCTGAGTCCGAGTCTGAGGCCGAGTCCGAATCCGAGTCGGAGTCCGGGTCTGAGTCTGAGTCCGAATCTGAGTCTGAATCTGAATCTGAATCCTCTGAGTCGTCGGAATCGTCTGATTCTTCTTCATCCTCCGAATCTTCCGAATCTGAGTCTGAAGAGTCTGACGAGTCTGAGTCCGAGTCTGAGTCTGAATCGTCGTCCTCCAGTTCATCTTCTGATTCCTCCGACTCATCCTCTTCCGACTCGGAAGAAGATGCCGCCAAGAAGGCTGATAAAGCTGCCCTGAAGGCCGCGGTCAAGACACCTCTGCCTCCGTCGTCCGATTCGAGTGACTCAAGTGATTCGAGCGACTCATCTTCGGATTCCTCATCCTCTGACGAAGAGGAGGATGACGATACCAAGGTCTCACGGAAATCCTCTACCGATACCACCGGCACTCTGAAAGCGTCGTCCAGCTCCGGCTCGTCATCTGACTCTGGCAGCTCTAGCTCCGACACGAAAAAGGAGCCCGCCAAGAAGGACGAGAAGAAGCCCGCCGCCAAATCCTCTGAACCCTCGAAGACGACAACCGCCTCCTCAGACGCAAGCCCGGCTCCCAACAAGAACAACAATAATAACAAAAACAACAACAACCAGCCCAAGAAAAAGCACACTGGTGCTCGTCAGACTCCCTTAGCCGCCGCCAGCGAACTCCCACATAATCACCTTCCTTCCAACGCCTATGTTCCGTACGCGTACGCAGAACGCGCACACAGAGATCTCTCCGTTACCCGCGGCAAGGAGTTCACCAAGGAAAAGAACAAGAAGAAGCGCGGATCCTACCGTGGTGGCCCGATCGACATCTCTGGCGGAAAGGGCTACAAGTTCGAGGACTGAGTGTATGCGCTCTTTTTAAGTCTGTCTGGACTCAAAAAGTTAGCTGCCTGCTCTCTCTCTCTCTCTCCCTCTCCCCCCCCCCCCCCCCCCCTCTCTCTCTCTCTCTCTCTTTGTATCCATTCTTT